>Ga0316628_100002408_pt1 | contig 13866 bp, 13 predicted proteins | sample OWC_Aug_M2_C1_D5_FD_207648 | JGI IMG/M metagenome (GOLD analysis project Ga0316628, IMG submission 207648) | Wetland soil microbial communities from Old Woman Creek delta, Ohio, United States - OWC_Aug_M2_C1_D5_C | ecosystem: Environmental > Terrestrial > Soil > Wetlands | place: USA: Ohio... | reverse complement strand
CCGAAATGATAAAAAATGATAGAATAGAAACCTTAGACATTTTGAATGCTTGTTTTTCAGATTAAGGAGTCCCTCTTGTCAGATTTCTTTAAGTGGTTAATCGTGGGTTGGTCGATTGTTGTGGTGGGGATTGCTGCGCTCGGATTGATCTTAATCGTTAAGTATGGAGAAGTGAAAAAGATCGAGACAGACGATGTAAGTCTTTGTTTTATAATTGCTTTTTTTTGCTGGCTGATTCCCATTATTGCCTTCACAATCTTGGCCCGCACCTTAGGATTCTAATTAGATATTAAGGTGCATATTCTTATTATTCTCTAAGAAAATCAATCAATTCTAATAATTAGTGAATTTTTGTTCATTTTGTTCGCAAAAAAATGTATATTCATTATATACATTTTCCATCCAACCATTTTTTAAATAAACAAATAAAAGTAAATAATTTCAAATAATTAAGCCAAATATTTTTTTGGTTTCACGTTGGCATATGAAATGCAGCAATAAAGCCTCGAACCCGTTAGAAAGGGGGGAATGCGGTATGACGAATGGAAAAAAACCTTGGTTGGCTGGATTAGTGGTTTGCTTTATCATCATGATAGCCTCGCCTGCCTTTGCAAGGTCTGTCAGCCTGAAAGATGCCGGAGTTACCCTCTGGATTTTCATTATCATTGGGGCCGTGATCGTCCTACTTCAATTGATTCCAGCAGCAATTCTCTTCTTTTCCTTCATCGGAACTTCTTCAAGTATGGTCTTCAAACGGAAAAAAGAAACCCAGGAAATGGCAACAGAGGAGAAAGCTGCCCCGCATGGAATGGAACCCGCACCTGTTGAAAAATAGGGATTGAGGAAAACAATGTCTGGGAAGATGAGAAATATTATAATCTTTTTGAGTTTAATCCTGGTCCTGACCATTACCTTAGTCACTTTTGGAATTGCTTATGCTGGAGGGATTAGAGGAATGGGACTCTTAGGAGTCTGTTTCTTCTTCACGGGAGGGATCATCGTGGTTTTAGGCCAATTGATCCCGGCTGGAATTCTGCTTTCCTCCTTCATAGGGACCGCGTTCTCCTCTATTCGTCGGGGAGAAATGCCCATCCGGGCAACATAAGAAGACTGGAATAAAGAGGGAGTCCTGAACTGAGGAGGAGTTTAATATGAAATCGAAAACGATCCTCATTGCCTATCAGGATGACGTTTGGGCCAAATCACTCTCCAGTTTTTTCCACGGCATTGGGTACAGGGTTGAAACAGCAAAGATGGTGAGTGAAATGATCCGAAAGGTTCGAAAAGGAAACATCCATGTTGCCCTCCTTGAGGATGAGATGGAAGGGGTGAAGGCTTGTGACTTGGTTCCCCTTTTCAAAAAGATCGATGACAAGATCCAGGTGATTGTCATCTCTTCAGACCTCTCTATCGGGCTGGTGAAACGCCTCCGAGGCGCAGGCATCTTCTACCAAGCCATGAAACCAGTTGACCCGGAAGAGATCAAGTCGGCAGTGGCGTGTGCTTTTGAAAAGATTGAGAGAGAGAATTTAAAAGAAGGGTTTTTTCCTTTCCTCATTCCAAGGAGGGTTCCGGCATGAAACCGAGACGAGAGGGTGGCAAAACTTGGACGATCATCGGGGGGGGAGTTTCCATCTTACTGATCCTGGGATGGATGACTGGAGTTGCTTGGAGCGACAATTCTCTCTGCTTCGGTTGTCATCAGGATGAGTCGCTAAAGAAACAAGATGCTCGGGGCAAGAGTGTTTCTCTCTTTGTGTCCGAGCCAGGGTTTAAGAATTCGATCCACGGAAAATTATCCTGCTCGGATTGCCATACCCATATTAAAGATGATAAACATGCCGAGGGCGGGCGGAAAGCGGCGGACAAAAGGGTGGACTGCGCGACCTGCCACGAGAAGGCGGAGAAGGAATACCTGCAGGGGCTCCATTCCAAGATGATCATGAAGGGGACGGAGAGGGCAGCCAATTGTTATGACTGCCACGGAAAGCATAATATCTTTCCCAGCAAGAATTCCAAATCCATGACCAACGTTTCCAACATCGAAAAGACATGCAATCGCTGTCATGCGGATGCGGTATTTGTCAAAGAACATGCACTGGGGACGGCCATCCCACAAGAAGAGTTTAAGAAAAGTGTGCATGGGAAATCCGGGGAAGTGACCTGTACGAGTTGCCATGGCAGCCATAACTTGAGGTCCCTGATTGATCCCAAATCAGCGATCTTCCGATCGAACATTCCTCAGACGTGTGGTACCTGCCACCCGGATATTACCAAAGAATTTATTGGGAGCGTCCATGGAGCACTCGCTGCCAGGGGGAGGACAGATTCTCCCACTTGCACGACTTGTCACGGTTTTCACGGGATCAAGGCAAAGTTAGATCCCGATTCTCCTGTCAATGAGAAGAGAATTGCCCTAACGACCTGTCCGCAGTGCCATGCGGCAGAACGGATTTCAAAAGAATATAAAATTACCACTTCACCGGTAAAATCCTACTACGATAGTTTTCACGGACTTTCTTATCGTGGAGGAGATACCTATTCGGCCAACTGTGCCAGTTGTCATGGAGTCCATGACATCCTACCCTCTTCGGATCCAAAATCTATGATCCATAAAGCTAATTTGCAAAAAACCTGCGGAAACTGTCACCCCGGAGCTTCGGAGAACTTTGCAAAAGGAAGGATGCACGCCATTGCCTCGATCACCGGAGAAGATTTTGGAGAAAAGGTGGTTGGGTGGGTGAGGGTCGTCTATATCATCCTGATTGTAATGGTCATCGGAGGGCTGACCTTCTACAACTTTACCGATTGGCTGAGAAAGACAATAGACCGGAGGCATTAGACGTAAGGAGTGGAGCGCCATGACGAAAAAATACCTCAGAATGACATTGAATGAAAGAATGCAGCACCTCAACCTTGCCGTAAATTTTACGCTCCTGGTCATCACAGGTTTTGCCTTAAGCTATTCGACCGCCTTCTGGGTTTCTCCCATTACGGATGCTCCTCTGGGAATGACCCTTCGAGGTTTTTTGCATCGCCTCTGCGGCGTGGCTACGGTTTTCCTGGGGGGCTATCATCTCCTGTACTTAGCCTTCACGGAGAGGGGGAGAAGAATTGCAATGGATATGATCCCGGGGTTGAAAGATGCCCAAGACCTCTGGGAAACGTTGAGGAATAATCTTTTCATCAATCGGCCTGCCAAGGCGCTTAGAATGCCCCGATTCAATTTCCGGGAGAAGTTAGAATATCTGGGCTTGATCTGGGGAACGCTCGTGATGACGGTGACAGGTTTTATCCTTTGGTTTAAAACGGAATGGTTGATGTATTTTCCCATGTGGACTTGGGATGTGGCCCGGACAATCCATTTCTATGAGGCAGTTTTAGCTACCCTTACCATCATCGTTTGGCATTTTTATTCTGTCGTTTTCAATCCCGATATCTACCCCATGAGTTGGGCCTGGATCACGGGGGACCTCACCGAACATGAAATGGAGGAAGAGCACGGGATGGAATTGGAGAAGATCAAGGCTGAGCAAAAAGGAGAACTGAAGGGGTTTGCCCAGGCGGCCGTTGTCGGAGGGGGAAGGGTTTATCCCGGCCATCAGCAATCAGAAGAGAAGGGCCCATCCATCCGGCGCTTCTATGGTATCGTTCAAAGTTTCAATGAAACCATCAAGAATTGGAAGGGTACGTAAGGAGGAATTATTTCTTGAGTTAATGAGCATCAGTGAACAGTATGTATTCTATCCGATACAATGGAGGATTCCGAGCATCGGAGTTTAGAATAATAAATTAGGTTTTTAGCCCTATATATCCTCTGACTCCCACCATCCAAACCCCACCCAAATGGAGAGGATATGTAGGGCTTTTTTTATCCCCCCTAGGCGCGAAGACAACGCCTGCGTGCTGAAGCCCACTTCGGCGCGGATGCGCAGGCTCTGCCCTGGATGAATGTGGACTCACCTCGAAAGTTCCAGCCGGCGATTTCTTCATGTCAATGAACGACTTATTTACCTTCTTGTAGAGATTTTAGGAAAGTGTTAATATGTTAAAGGCTTAGGCACAAAGATGCTAACCGGAATTCTTAAAGGTGGGTTTTATCCGTCGCCCAGACGGCAGGCCTGCTTACCACGGGCGAGGATTACGAAATGTTAATAAGGATACCTCAAAGAAAAATTCTGTTTTGCATTATCCTTCTCCTTGTCACCTTCTTCTGCTTTGGAAGTTTCATAAGATGTGCTGGTGCCATGACCACAGAAGAAGAGAAGAAGTTAGGGAAAAAGGTCCTCCTTGAAATTGAGAAAAAGGCCGATTTCGTGGGAGATTTAAACGTTCAGACTTTTATCGGAAAGATGGGCTATTCCTTGCTCGATCAGGCGGGTCCAAACCCTTTCGAGTTCAAATTTTATGTGATCAACGCCCTAGACCCCAATGCTTTTGCCATTCCAGGCGGTTATATTTTTGTCACCACAGGTCTCATTGTTCTAGCAGAGAATGAACAGGAGGTCGCGGGAGTGCTCAGTCATGAAATCGCCCATGTCACTCAGAGGCATGTTGCCAAAATGATTGAGAGATCGAAACGGCTGAACCTTGCCACCCTGGCCGCCATGCTCGCTGGAATTATCGCGGGCAGGGGTGGAGCAGGCTCTCAAGCGGCCGTGGCCATGGCGCAGGCCACATCAGAGGCACTTACGTTGAAATACACTCGGGAAATGGAAACCGATGCGGATCAAAACGGCCTGCATCAGTTGATTAAAGCGGGCTACGACCCCAATGGGATAATCACCTTTTTTAACAGATTGCAGAAGGTCAGCTTGGCGATGGCGCCCAACATTCCTACTTACCTTCTCACCCATCCGGCCACCGAGAATCGGATTTCCCTCCTGGAAAACATCCTCCAGATGGGTCCGAAACCTACAGGGCCTTTCAAAACAATTGGAGATTTTGACAAGATTCGTACAAAAGCTTTTGTAGAAGAAAGAGAACCTCAGGCAGCCGTTACCTACTATCAATCCTTGATTGATGCCAACCCTCATCATTGGGCAGGATACTATGGTTTAGGTCTGGCCTATCGGAAGATGGGAAGGTTCGATAAGTCGATGGAAGGCCTCCAACAGGCACATTCCTTGGCCCCTACGGATCTTGACATATCTAGAGAACTCGGCATTGTCTATTTTCTCTCTGGAAAGATGGATCAGGCTATCGAAAAGCTCGAAACCGTACGGTCCGCTTCCGGGGCGGGTCAAAACAATGATCTGATGACTCTTTATTACCTCGGAAGGGGATACCAGGAGAAAGGAGACTTTGCCAAGGCTCTTCCACTCCTGCTAAAGGTTCAAAAGGAGAGGCCTGAATTCATCGATGTCTACCACCAACTCGGGTCCGTTTGTGGAAGAACGGGGCAGAAAGGACTTTCCCACTTCTATTTTGGAAAACATTTCAAATTGAAAGGTGAGAGTAAAACGGCCCTTCTTCATTTCAGAACCGCCATGGACTCGTTGGAAAAGGGATGCCCGGAGGGGGAAGAAGCCCAAAGAGAGATCAAAGAACTTACATCGCCCCAGTAGCGGAATCTTGAGGTGAAAACCATATTAGAAGCTTAAAGCTGCCTCTAGAAATGTCATTCCTGCGAAAGCAGGAATCCATAAGCTCCTGACATAACTGGGATCCCGCCGGAGTTTACCCCGTACTGGATACGGGGCGGGAGTGACGAATTGGAAATTATTAGACAGGCCCTCAAGACGATCGTCGGTTAAAGAAAGAGGAAGATAGAGTGAGGCCGGTCGAGATTTATTGCAAAGAGGTCTTAGAAACGGGGGTGGATGGAGCAAAGGTGATTGATCCCCGTTCTGTTGTCACCGCCGAATGGGTGAGGATGAAGTGTCAATACGGATGCCCTGGATTTGGGGCGAGCCTTTGTTGTCCCCCCCACAGCCCGCCTCCGGACGTCACCCGAAACGTGATGGATTCTTACCAAAAGGCTATTTTGCTGCATCGTCAATTACGGAAAGGAGAAAAATCAAAGCCGTTCAACGAGACCGTTGTGAATGTCGAAGTGAAGATTTTTCTTGACGGCTACTATAAGGCTTGGAGCATGGGTTCGGGTCCTTGCCGTCTTTGTAAAGAGTGCGACCCGGCCACTTCTTGTAAACATGGTTTTGAAGCAAGACCTTCGATGGAGGCATGCGGTATTGATGTCTTCAAGACCGTCAGGGACAACGGATTTGCTATTGAAGTGGTGAAAACCCATGAAGAAGAAAGAAATATCTTCGGGTTGATATTGGTGGAGTGACCGCGATGCCGCCGCGACGGGACGGAATGAACGGTCTAAGACCTTAGGGATGGGTTCCAGGGGAGAGATGACCGGATGAACGGAGAGGCGAAAAGAACAAAAGAAGAAGTTTTGAAGCTCAACCAGGAGCTCTCGATCCTCAATGCCATTAGTCAGACCGTCAACCAATCCATTGACCTGGATGAAATTCTGAACAAAAGTGTCGATAAAATAATGGAGATGATTGATGTTCACCAAGCCAGCATCTATCTTTTAGATGAGAAGAAAAACGACTTGGTCTTCGTCGTTCACCGAGGGTTTTCCAAGAGGTTTTTAGAATTCATGAAGCGTAGGAAATTGGGGGAAGGGTTATCTGGAAAGGTTGCCCTTTCCGGGGAGTCAATCTTCGTTGAGGACTACCCTAACCATCCATGGGCCCTTTCTTCAGAGATTGAAGAAGGATTGAAGTCCTCGGCCGTCATTCCTCTGAAATCGAGAGACAAAATCTACGGGACCTTAAACATCTCCAGAAAGGAAATTTCTAAAATCGCCCCCTCTGAGAAGAATCTCTTCAACTCGATCGGACAGATCATCAGCGGGGCTTTGGAGAGGACTTTTCTCTATACAGAGAATGTCAAACGCCTGGAAGAACTGAAGACGCTCTATTCGATCAGTCAGGAGATTGCCTCAAAACTTGAATTAAAAGTGATCCTTCAGAAAATCGTGGAGAGTGCTATCGGGCTCTTGGGTGCGGAACAAGGAACCATTACCCTCTGGGACAATCGGAAACAGAAGTATTCCATTGTCATTGCCCATGGAATGCCCGAGTCATTAATCGGAAGAGATGTTTCCCCACCCGGAGGCGGTGTGACAGGGGAAGTGATTACCAAAAAGTCTCCTGTCCTCTTTAGGGATTATGAGCACCATCCTAACCGGTTGACGGAATTGGATTCCTATCATATTCAAGAGGTTCTCGGCGTGCCTCTGATCGTCAGGGAGATGATCATTGGAACAATGACGATAGGGTCTTTTGATCCTGAATTCCATTTCCAACAAAAGGAGATTGATCTTCTTTACAACTTTGCCCACCAGGCGGCCATTGCTATTGGAAATGCCAAACTCTACGAAGATTCCCTGGCAAAGATCAAACAATTGACCACCCTTTACGAGATTGGAAAGACCCTTTCCTCCACCCTGGATCTGGACGATTTGTTCAAAAAGGCCTTGGAACTTCTGAAAGATCGTCTTGGCTACGCAGGCTATGGAATTCTTCTCTTAGATAGAGAAAGGGACGAGCTTTATATCAAGCAAGTCATCGGCGGAGATGTAGAGGAAATCAAGAAATCCAAATTTAGAGTCGGAATCGATGGAATTGTGGGATGGGTGGCCAAAACCGGCCAACTCCTTTATGTCCCGGATGTTTCGAAGGATTCCCGGTACATCCCTGTGGGACCTTGCATCAAATCGCAGGCAGCCTTTCCTCTCAAGGTGAGAAATCAGTTATTCGGGGTTTTGAACATTGAGAGCGATGAACTCAATGGGTTCGACGAAGAAGATTTGAAGACCCTTTCTTCTTTTGCGAGCCAGATGAGCATTTCCATTGAGAACGCTCAACTCTTCTCCGATCTGAAGCGGACGCTTCAAGAATTGAAGCAGGCACAAGACCAGATCATCCAGGTTGAGAAATTGAGGGCCATGGGGGAAATGGCCAGCGGTGTGGCTCACGATTTCAACAATGTCTTGGCGGTCGTTTTGGGAAATATTCAGCTCCTCCTCCATCAATTGGATCACCTCAGTCCTGAGGAAATTCGTGAAGGCTTAAAGGTCATCGAGCGTTCCTCAAAGGATGGAGCGGAGACGATTCGCCGGATACAGGAATTTACGGGTGTGAGAAGAGATAAGGAGTTTATCACCCTTTCTCTGAACGAGATGATTGCGGAAGTGGTCAACATCACTCAACCCCGGTGGAGGGATCAGACACAAAAGAAGGGAGTACAGGTCGAATTGACGACGCGATTGGGAGAAATCCCCTTGATCATGGGGAATCCTTCTGAGTTGAGGGAGGTGCTGACCAATATTGTTTTTAATGCGGTGGACGCGATGCCCAGTGGAGGCGCACTGACCCTCACCACGCAACCACAAGCAGAGGATTGGGTGGAAGTAAGAATTGCTGATACAGGGATCGGAATGACCGATGAGGTGAAGAAAAGGGTTTTTGACCCATTTTTCACCACAAAGGGGGTGACGAACTCTGGATTAGGAATGAGTGTTTCCTATGGGATTATTAGGCGCCATGGAGGAGAAATCCTGATCGAAACTGAACCAGGAAAGGGGACGACCTTTGTCATTCATCTGCCCACGGGATACGAGGAAGAGCAAGCCGCTGTGAAAGAGGACACTCCCGTCAAAGAGTCACGGCAGGCAAGAATCTTAGTGATCGACGACGAGGACTCTGTTCGAGATGTTCTTTCCAGGATTCTAAAGACCAAAGGTCATCAGGTAGTGGTTGCCTCCAATGGCGAAGAAGGAATTGAACGATTCAGATCTGAGTTGTTCGATCTGGTTTTCACGGACCTGGGAATGCCAAAGCTATCGGGATGGGACGTGGGAAAGACGATCAAAGGGATCAATCCGAAAGTCCCCGTTGCCATGATCACCGGATGGGGAGTGGAATTGGATAGGGAAAAGCTGAGTGAAAGCGGGATTGATCTCGTCGTCTCCAAACCTTTCAACTTTGATCAGGTGATCCGTTTGGTCTCCGAAGCCATGGAGTTGAAGGAAAGGATCTGAGTTGTACCCCCCTATATTCCCCCCTTAGTTAAGCGGGGATAAAGGGGGTCAGTCTCCGAAGCAAGTTCCTAAAGAACGCGCTGCCTTGATCATTGGATGATTTAATGGGACCAACTTGGGCCCTTTGGATACCGCTTTCAGGGGGACCGTAACAAAAGAATTTCCCTTCACTCCCACCATCGACCCAAAATCATTATCTTCTATCATATCGACTGCCCGGGCACCCAATCCGGTCGCCAAAATTCTGTCGAAAGAAGTCGGGGGACCTCCTCTTAAAACGTGCCCCATGACAACTGTCCGGGTTTCCATACCCGTTGTCTTTTCTATCTGTTTCCCGAGCATAAAACCAATGCCTCCAAGGCGAATGGGATCTGAACTCTCTTTCACGATCCTTTGGATGACGATATCCCCCCCTTTGGGCTTCGCCCCTTCGGCGACCACGACAATGCTGAACCGTTTTCCTTTATGATTTCTTTCTTTTATCTTTTCAGCAATCGATTGGATGTCATAGGGAATTTCAGGAATGAGAATAATATCTCCTCCCCCAGCCACTCCGGAATAGAGAGCAATCCATCCCGCCTTATGTCCCATGACCTCGACAATCATAATCCGATGAAGGGATTCGGCGGTGGTGTGGATTCTGTCAATTCCTTCCGTTGCGATGGATACGGCAGAGTTAAAACCGAAAGTGATATCCGTTTCTCTTAAGTCGTTGTCGATTGTTTTCGGCAATCCGACAACCGGGATCCCATCTTTAAAGAGTTGATAAGCAATCCCAAGTGTTCCATCCCCCCCGATACAAACCAGACAACTCAGACCGAGGTGGCTTATATTTCGAATGGCCACCTTTGACATATCTCGGAATTCTAATTTGATCCCTTTTTTGACAGCGTAGTGATAAGGATTCGCAGTTTTCGAGGTTCCCAAAATGGTGCCGCCCAAAGTCAGTATCCCTGAAACATCCTTATCGTACAGGGTTCTCCATCTTTTATTTATAAGTCCGTGATAGCCGTCTTCTATCCCGATCACTTCCGTGTTTTTCTTATGAAAGGCCTTCTTCGCAACGGCTCTGATCACAGCGTTGATGCCCGGACAATCCCCTCCACCCGTAAGAATCGCAATCCTCTTCTTCTTTTTCACATTCCCCTTGCCCCCTAAGATCAACCGCTTGATCTCCTTATAAAGCGATAGGTGATTCCAGCCGAAATCAGCAAAGGAACAACGCCCAGTAAAATAAAGATGGCATCAGCGGGCAAACGAATCCATTCGATCAGGGTTGTGATCCGGTCATTTAAGAACTCAGGGCCTCTGGCATGCCAGTATCCGTTTTTCAGAACATCAAAGAACTGGAGTACTCCGCCGGGAAAAAGATTTAAGGCAACCATCCCTGCCAGGCCAATATTCAACCCCCAGAAAGAGACCTGGATATATTTCTCCAGATGTCTCCATTCTTCATCGGCCAGTGACTGCCGGAAAGCAAAAACCATGAACGCAATAGCGAACATTCCGAACACGCCCATCATCGCCGCATGGCCGTGATTGGGCGTGAGGATGGTGCCGACCTCAAAGTAGCTGACAATGGGCAGGTTGATGAGAAACCCAAATATTCCAGCCCCGACAAAATTCCAGAATCCCACCGCCATCATAAAGTAAAAGGTCCATTTGTGAGGGATCGAAATTTCTTTACCGCAGATGTCGCATTTTCCTTTAGACAGCTTGATAAAGTCCCAGGCATCCAACGTAAGCAGTGTCAGGGGCACAACCTCCATAGCGGAAAACGTGGCGGCAAACGCCATGGTAACATTCGACTGCCCTGTCCAATACCAGTGATGGGCCGTACCGATAATGCCTCCCCCGAGGAAAAGAATCGCATCTAAGTAGATGACCCTTGTTGCCGTTATCCGGGTTACCATTCCCAACTTGTAGAAGAGGACAGCGACCATCGTGGTGACAAAGAGTTCAAAGAAACCTTCCACCCAGAGATGGATAATCCAAAAACGCCAGTTGTCTACTACGGTGTAGTGAGTCGTGCTGGTGAAAAACATGGCGGGTAGATAAAACAGAGGAATTGCAAGAGCGGCTAACAAGAAGAGGGTGGAAATCTCGCGTTCTTCCGTTTTTTTTCGTGCAGGATTGCTTGCTCTGAATATCAAGATGAGCCAGAGGATCAGGCCGATTGCCAGCAAAATCTGCCAGGCGCGACCCAGGTCAAGATATTCCCACCCCTGATGTCCAAACCAGAACCACAGCTTCCCAAGGAGTTGATAGACGCCAAACATCTCACCCAGCAGGCTCCCCACGACAACGATGACCAGTGCCACAAAGAGAACGTTGATCCATTTTGTCTGGCCTTTTGGTTCCGTTTCTCCTAATGAGGTGGCCAAAAACAACCCTCCTGCGACATAGCCGGTGGCGATCCAAAAAATGGCTAACTGTAAATGCCAGGTGCGAAAGACATTGCCGGGAAAGAAAGAAGACAGATCGATGCCATAAAAAGTGCCCGGATCGGCACGGTAGTGAGCCGTTGCTCCCCCGACAAGGACCTGGAGCAAGAATAACAAACCGACGACGACGAAATACTTTATCGTTGCCTTCTGGCTTTCGGCGACCTTCCCGGGGATCATTTGGGGATGGATATGTTCGCCCCCGCCTCTCCAGCCGAGAAAATTAAATTTGCCGAAAAAAAAGAGGACGATGGCTATTCCGGCAAGGAGGGTAATAAGGCTCAGGGCGCTCCAGAGAACTGCATCACTGGTTGGGATATTTCCGACCATGGGATCGTAAGGAAAGTTATTTGTGTAAGAAAAAGCTTTGCCAGGACGATTTGAGGCAGAGGCCCAGGCGGTCCAAGCAAAGAAAGCGGTCAATTGCTGAAGTTCCTGCGGATCCTTGACTTGCTTGATCAGCAGACCCCGGTTTAAGTTAGGTTGGGAAAAGTAATCCGTCCACTTTCTTATTTGATTTTGATAAGACGTTACTTCGGAAGGTGTGAAGATCAACGTGTGAGTCTTATGGTTATAGCGGTTCTGTTTCAATGACTGCTGGACCTCAGCTTCGGTGGCGGCTCTTTCGGCCGGTGTCAGGTCTTGCCACTCACGCTGGTAATACTGTTTCGCAAGGTGGCCCCTTGCATCGATGGCAAGCGTGTGCAGATATTCTGCAGAGAAATCTGGCCCAAGATAAGCACCATGGCCCCAAATTGTCCCATTCTCCATCAGACCATATCTCAAAAAGACCTCCTGCCCGGCGAGGATATCTTCTCGGGTAAAGATGGATTCTCCGGAGGGGCCCACTACCTTTTCGGGAATAGGAGGGGCATCTTCACCGGCTTTCACGGCCATCCAGATCAAGACAGCAAACCCGAGTACCAGTACAATGATGACAGAGTTTCTCCACCAGGGGGAGAGTCGTTCGAAAGGCGCATTCTTATCTATCATTGTGTCCTCCTTTATCTAAACTTATTTCTCCAGTTGCCGGGGATACTCGGTAAGAACAATAGGCCCTTTTGAACCCACCACTACAGTATCTTCTACCCTAACACCCCATGGACCCGTGTACAGCCCACAATTGCCTACTGCGACGACCACATTCGTGTCCAGAGGGGCTGGTTCCTTCTCTCCGTGAAAGAAGGCATGGCCGGGTGGCAAAGGAGATTCTTCGAAGTCGATGCCAACCCCGTGGATAGGAGGGCCGAAGATATGGCCGCCATGCCCACCCCCCTTGATCACTTCATGGAGCGTTTGTTCTAACTCAACCATTCCAACTCCTGCTTTAACCTTGGCGATCGTTGATTGTTGCGCTTTTAGATATAAATCATAGACGGCCTGTTGCTCGGTCGTCGGCTTGCCTATACACACAGTACGACAGATATCTGCACTGTATCCGTTGACGATCGGGTGAATATCAATCATCACCAAATCGCCAGCCTGCAGCTTACGCAATGTGGGTAAGCCATGGGCAATATTGGTGCGGGGGCCGGAGGAAACATAAGTGCGCCAGAACTCTTCTGCGCCAGCTCGTCGCATGGCATACTCTGCTTTGGCTGCCACCTGACTTTCGGTCATACCCGGTTTCAAAGCCCCTACGGCAGCTTTCATTCCTTTTACCGCCACTTTCGCTGCGGTCTTAATGCGTTTGATCTCCTCCTTATCCTTCACGATGCGAAGTTCAGATAAGAGATGGGTGCAGTCTTTGACGGTAATATCGGTCGGTTTTGCGTGGGGATGCGTCAGTATTCCCATCATGGACTGGGTGAGATAGGTGTACTCCAATCCCACTGTCCCTTCTTTAACGGCAAAATGTTCAAAGTTGTGAGCAATGGAATGGATCATACCTACTTCATCATCGAAGCCAACGATGTGATCAAAGTGGGCGAGTTGTTTGACGTCCATGACATCGGTTTGTGGTACCCCCAGAGCCACCCTCCCGTCCTGAGTAATCATGGCATAAGCGCACAACCGCCCGTCACCCGTGAGATAAAACATATTGGAAGGCTTGGTGAGCAAAAGAGCATTGAGTCCGGTCTCTTTCATCAACTGACAGCATCTTTTTAAACGCTCCGCATATTGTTGAGCAAACATTTCTAAACCTCCTTTTAATCCCCTCACTCCCCCTTTTATAAAGGGGGGCAGGGGGGTATCACTTCCTTTTGGCCTTTTCACGCATTTCTGCTGCCATCTCCTTGATCTCTGTCAAATCTCTCTGCATCTCGCTCCAACCGTACCACAATGCATAATCCGGGTTGGCGTGAAATGTTCCCTGGAAGGCCCTCATCCGATGTTCGAGGAACATCACAAAGAGTTTCT
>Ga0316628_100002407_pt1 | contig 13866 bp, 11 predicted proteins | sample OWC_Aug_M2_C1_D5_FD_207648 | JGI IMG/M metagenome (GOLD analysis project Ga0316628, IMG submission 207648) | Wetland soil microbial communities from Old Woman Creek delta, Ohio, United States - OWC_Aug_M2_C1_D5_C | ecosystem: Environmental > Terrestrial > Soil > Wetlands | place: USA: Ohio... | reverse complement strand
TTTCCATGGTGTTGATCGATGATCCGATGGGCAATGGAGAGGCCAAGGCCAATCCCGCCTTCTTTTGTGGAGAAGAAAGGATCGAAGAGTTTACCCATCTCTTCATCGGAAATGCCTACTCCGGAGTCCTGGACGGAAAGTTTTATAAGTCGATCATTTTCTGAGATCTGCCCCTTCAAGATCAAATGACCACCCTTTGGCATCGCTTGAACAGCATTTAATAAGAGGTTGAGAATGGCCTGTTTCATCTGTTCACGGTCCATCAGGGCGGGGGGCAAGATCTGAAACTCTTTTTGAACAGTGATCCGTTGTTTCTCGATTTGAGGCCTGAGCAATTGAAGCGTTTCTTCAAAAATGGGGAGAACCTCCGCTTTTTTTAAAAGGGGAGGTGCCGGCCTGGCGAATCTAAGAAACTGGTCGACGATTTCATTGATCCGATTGATTTCCTCCTCAATGACTTTGAGATCCTCACGATGGACGCTTTCATCAGGAAGATTATCAGTCATAGAATGGATCAGGATATTGATGCTGGTCAATGGATTACGGATCTCATGAGCGATCCCGGCAGCCAATTGCCCTAAAGCAGCCAACTTTTCGGATCGGATCAGTTGAGCCTCCGTCTTTCTCAGATCGGCAGTCGTTTTTTGAATCTTCTCTTCCATCTGCTGGCTGAAGGTTTTAAGCCCCTGGTACATGAATGCATTGTGGATGGCTAAACCCGCCTGCTGTGCAAACACCATGACCGATTCGAGAACCTCTTTCGTAACGTTCTTATTGGGCTCAACGAAGTCTGCAGCAATCGCCCCCAGGGCCTTTTCTTTGGCCAAAAGGGGGATGATCACCAGGGAGTGGAGGTTGAGTTTCTCTTTCAAGATTTGATTGACCCTCGGATCCTTGCTTGCATCCGGGATAAAGAAGGGTTGTTTTTCAAGAATCGATCGGGCAACGACACTGTCTTCCGGGTCTAAACTTAACGTCATGCCCTTGATCCGATCTTCGTCAAGCCCCACTGCCATTTTACATTCGAGAACATTTCTCTTTTCATTGACCAGATAAAGACGGGCGCGGTCAAATCCTATATTTTTCGTTACGCCTTCCAAGACCAGTCTGAGAATTTCATCAATATCGAGGGTTTCCATCAGGCCCGAATTTTCAATGCAGATAGCCGCCTGGTTGGCAACCGTCGTGAGCATTTCCTCTTCACTCTTTGAGAAAGAATGGAGCGAGGAAGTGTAACAATTAATGACCCCAATGACCCTATCCTTGATGCACATGGGAACACTGAGCATGGAAAACAGGCCTTCCTTTTTGGCCAGCTCTTTTTCTTTGTAAAGGGGTTCTTCGAGGACGTTGAAGATAGCCATAGGTTGATTGTGAAGGGCCACATAGCCGACCACGCCTTCTCCCATAGCGAGGCTTCGTTCCTTCAGATATTCTTCGCTGATGCTCTGGGTTGCCTTTAGTTTTAACTTTTGATCCTTCTCGTCGAGAATCCAGAGAGAACAGATTTTGGAGTCCATCAACTTGGCTGTGACCGTGACAATCAGCCGCAGGACATCCTCGAGATAGAGACCCGAGGCAATGGCCTTGCTGATCTCCAGCAGAGCATTAATCTCCCTTGCGTCGAGAGTTTGGTTTCCTTTTAATACCTCCGTCTTCCTGTCCATCATCCCTTCTCTTGGGAAATAGAACCGTGTGGCAATTCTCCTATCATAAACGAAAACCTCCGCTTTGCAAAGTAATAAAAGGCGTACCAAATAACCTTTCTATTCTCTATTTTAGGATGATGGGATGGTGGTCAATCCGGGAGGCCTTCGGAGGATTCATTCATGAGGGGGGATAACGACTGGAATTTCTAAGCGGGTTACTCCACTGTGGTAGCAGCCACCTTATCCAAGAAAAACACTGCCTCGCGACGTTGCGGATCGGCCACGACCTGAGCAAAACCGCCACCCGTCGTTTTGGGCACGTCAATCAGACGCAGAACCGCTTCGTATTCGCCGGCGTGAGGCAATAGCTCCACGAGGACGTTTGGTGCTGTTTCAAAAAAATCCTTCTTAAATTCCGTGGCCGTATCGTCCGGATATACCGGCAGGTAAATGATCTGGGCCTCTACCAAATCCTGGAAAAAGTGTGTTCCGTAAGACACTTCCGGCACATGGCCGGCTTCTTCCAGGGCCACCTCTACCAATACCGCTGCGTTATCAATATCGGCGTAAGTCACATTGACTCCCAAATCAATGTTACCGCTCCCCCACCGACCCGGTCCCATCATGACGATCTTGCTGTTTCGTATCGCCGGATGGCGGTTGATTTGTCCAACCAGGCGTCCCAGTGTTTTTTTTGCCTCGGAGGCCAGTCCATGATACCGTTGCGGGTCGATGTAGAGAATGTAACGAATTTGTTCCACCATGCCACCACAGATCATCCGATGGGCACGAAACAGAATCTGCTGACGTTCCAACGAGGCTGGTACGGATACATCCACCAGCGAGCCGGGCGTAAACAAAGGGCGGCATTGAAGCAGGTTGATGCGCACACGCTCGCCCGCATCCACAGAGGCGGTAAACTCTACGTCCACCGGTTGCCCATAAGCGTCTTCCAGTGTGGCCAAAAGGTTTCCCATGAACGGAACAAAATCGGTACGGAGGATCAGGTTATTGAAGGTGAGCACCCACTGTTCTGCGCTTCCATCAAGCTTTCCGGAGACAGGGTCGTAAGGGTAATTGTCGCGCATGACTGAAACGAAGAAGTGAAGATTGGGATAGTCGCCATTCCCTAATACGTCGGTCAAGAATTGGGTCCTGAACTGGTTGGCTTCGAGGTCGAGCAAATCCATCTGGTGCTGAGAATATTTGGAGACCTTGGCTCCTACTTCCGGGCGCAACTGGGGATGGCTGATGGCGATCATCCGAGGGTAATCCGAGCCGACCCGCTCCACCGCGCGTGTGCCTAACCCGAAGACCAGGCGGATGATGCCCTGCCGGATGTCGATACGGTCGTTCCAGGCATAGAGATTGCGTGAGAAGGCGACGCCAGCCAAGGTCGGAAAGAAATAGTGCCGGTAGGGCATGCCTGAAACACGCTGCACCAAGATGGCCATCTGTTCGTCGTTTGCGCCAAGGCCCCGCTTGCTGCGATAGCAGAGGGCATCGGGATTGAGGGCACTCGCATATACCAATTTGACAGCACGCGCAAAGGCGGCCAAGCGGGCATCGGGATCCCCCTGGTTCGCACAAAAAATACTGCGATATTTTCCGGCAAACGAATTGCCAAAGCTGTCTTCCAACAGACTGCTGGAGCGCACGATGATGGGCGCCTGTCCGTAGTAGGCCAGCATGGCTCGAAACTGCTCCTGGATGGTTGCCGAAAAGCGACCGGCTAAAAACCGCTCCTCTATTTCCTGGAACTCTTCGTGAGAAGTGGCCGAATCACAGGTCAACTGCAAACGGAGCCGGAAAAGATCGTTATTGACCAGAAAGGTGAAAAAGACATCCGAGCCGATGTAAAAAGAGTCGTGGTCATCGAGACGGCCTGAAAAGCCATTCCCGGTTTTTTCGTTCTCCGTCAGAAGGATGCGCTGCGCCAGCAGCATGCCGGCGGCCTTGCCGCCGATGCGTCCTGCCCCAATCAGGCGATTGCGAATTGCAAGCAGATCCTCCAGGGTAAAATACCGATCCGCAAGCCGGCTGAAGACCGGGTGATGCCCGATCAGCATGCGGCACAGTTCCTGTTTTAAAGCTAACTGCTCCGGATTCGTTTCGTCAAAGCCGGATGGGATGTCGCGGTAATGGAGAAGTTTTTGGTAGACGCTTTCCCAGGGGGCTATCGGGCGCGCCGTTTCAAGCAAGGGCGATTGATGGACCGAGGCCAATACTTCTGCGGCTTCGCGGCTGTGAGAAAGAGGCAACCAATTTTTACCTGCGACGAGATGGGGCAGAAACATTTGCGGTGAATAACGGTCCCATACCTTGATCGGGTGGATGTGCATTTGGGCCTTGGCGCGGTACACGTCCACCAGGATTTGCGTTGTGTCCCGGATCCGAGCCACGGCGTAATGAGCATGTTGGCCACGCGTCAAAGCAAAGTAGGCTACCGTGTTCAACTCAAACAAGTAGGGACAGGTGATCTGGAAGAAGTTGGCGAGTAGCTCGTCGGTCGCCCACTCCACCACCAGGGCCGACAAGTTATCAAAGATGTAGAGGACCTCGGGGCCATGGGCTTCAATGAGAAGGTGGACTTCGCGCGTAAAATAATCGAAGCCCAGGCTGGGGTCCAGCTCAATCGTTTCGAGTCCCGGCCGAGGCGCCAACACGGGCGGGTGGGAGGCGAAGCGCAGATAGACTAATCGCCGGCTGGCAGCCAGGGCGGCCTCGGCAAACGGCTCAGCAAAGTATTGGTAATCCTCTAGGCGGTCAACCTGCCAAACGACATTGTCGCCTAACCGGATTCCCTGCAAAACTTCATCAAGGGCGTGAATCCCACTGGGAACCGTCGAAATCTTCATTTCTCCGTCAAAAAGTACTACCGTTTATACCAAAGATTAACACTAATCAAGAATATTTGGAAGACATTTCCCCGGCCAATTTGAGTGAGGTGCTGAATTACTAAGGAGTCCATAATTGAAAAAACATATTATTCATAAAATCTCCCCTCGCCCCTCTTTGCCAAAGAGGGGTAATTCCTCCCTTTTGGAAAGGGAGGGAAGGAGGGATTTAGTTTCCGGTGTCCAGACAATTATGGCCTGATTAGTAACGATCATGAACAAATTCAGCGGACAGTAGTTGAGTTCGGTAAATTCGGAGAAAAGGATCCAATGGAGAGTATGGAAGCAGTCTTTGGAGTTCGAGGTGCATGTTCCGGTCAAACCATGCTGTGGCAGGGGCGATTAAGATCGCCCCTGCCACAGCGAGTCGATGGATAGAATGAAGGTTATACCCAGCCCCGCAATTTACAGGCCTCTGCCACTCTCGCCACAGAGACGAGATAGGCGGCCTGTCTCATGTCGACCTTCTCCTTAAGATACATTTGGTAGACTCCGTGGAAGGCTTGGGTCATTTTTTGGTCGAGTCTTTCGTGAACTTCCTGTAGCGGCCAGTAAAAATTATACGTGTTTTGAACTTGCTCAAAATAGGATACGGTCACACCCCCTGCATTGGCAAGGAAATCAGGCACAACAAAGATGTTGTTCTGATGGAGAATCTCATCGGCCTCCGGCGTCGTTGGCCCGTTGGCCAACTCGCAAGAAATCTTGCACTTGATTCGACTGGCGTTTGCCGCTGTAATCACATTTTCAAGGGCTGCTGGAAAAAGAACGGTGACCTCCAACTCGAGTAGCTCTTCGTTGCTGATCCTCTCGGCCCCTGGAAATCCTTGGAGACTGCCCGTTTTAAGCTTGTGATCCACTACCTGTTTAGGCTCCAATCCTTTCGCGTTATAAATTCCTCCCTGAGAGTCCGAAGCGGCAATCAGCTTCAGTCCAAGAATCTCATTGCCCAAGAGGGCGGCATATTGACCGGCATTGCCAAAGCCCTGAATCGCCATGGTCTTATCTCGAAGATTAATGTTTAAGAGTTTAGCCGCCTCGCGTGTCACATACACTCCGCCTCGTGCCGTGGAGTCTCCCCGTCCCTCAGATCCCCCAAGGGGAATCGGCTTGCCTGTGATGACACCGGGATGACGATAGCCTACTATCGTCTCATACTCGTCCATCATCCACGCCATAATCTGAGGAGTCGTATAGACATCCGGAGCGGGCACATCTTTCGAAACCCCAAGCGTCGAGGCGATTGCCCGGATGTAGGCGCGGGCCAAACGCTGCTTCTCGGCGTCCGACATCCATTTTGGATTACAGGTGACGCCGCCCTTTCCTCCCCCCAAGGGAATATCCACCACCGCCGTCTTCCAGGTCATCCAGGAGGCCAGGGCACGGATAGTGTCGATGGTCTCTTCCGGATGCCATCGGATGCCGCCTTTTGCAGGCCCCCGAGCCGTGTTGTACTGGACCCGATACGCATGAAAAATTTGAATTTTTCCATCATCCATTTGAACGGGAAGGGTTACCCGGAGCTCGTGCTGAGGCCACCGGAGCAGAGTATGGGTGGCTTGGTCCAAGCCTAATCTCTCCGCGGCCTCGTCCAACTGACTCTGTGCAATCTTAAAGGGATTCAACTCTGGCATGTCTTGTTCTCCTTTTCTAGGGCTGACAACAAAAAAAGGCGCCAAATTTCTTTGACGCCTTTGTCTTCAATACCCCGTTGTATTGACAAGCAATTGTTTAATATAAATGACTTTCTTTGTCAAGAAAATCTTAGCGGTTCGAATAGCCGCTCACTCTCTGGAGCGGTTGGATCGGGGTGGTCTCCCTTCCGAAACCTTGACCTGGGGATACCCAGTATTTTCAGGTACCCCCTTTATCAAAATGATCTCATTTCTGGTTATATAGCCTTATAGGCTTTGGATTTGATGAAAGCTTCCATGTTCAGGTTGACGACCTTAGCGGGAATCCTTTCCTCCCTGTCACCCTTTCTAAGGATCTTTTCGACTTCCTCTTTGTCGCCCTCCATCACGTAAGGGATGCCCGACAATTCTGCGGCCTCGCGGGTGAGAGAACAGAGATCATCTCGTGAGACGTACTTCAAGGCAAATTTTCTGGCCCCTGCCATCAATTGTTGAAGCCCGGCATTCAGTCGATCAAAATACGTGACCATTCCAATCGTCCCTGTGGGAATGCGTTCAAAATCCTTTCCGTATCTATCCTTCAGTTTGGCCGCCAAGATGAAAATGTGGTCCACATCGGTCCCGAATTTGGCCACATCCGCGGGAATCTTTCCTTTCTTGACCATCTCACCGATCGTATTTCCGACCATGGCGGCGGTCATCGATGCTCGGCCCAAACAGATGGCTTTAACATAAGGAGCAGCTAAAGCGACCGCTTTAAAGATATGGTCTTCCAGAGAAAGCCCTCCTGCCATAGCACAGCTTGGAACGAAAGCACCTTTTTGCTCTAATCTTCTTAAGAATTGATAGAGGAGGCTTTCAAGGTAAACGGTGGGGATTCCCCATTCGTTCATCATTCGCCAGGGGCTCATTCCCGTTCCCCCTCCGGCGCCATCTACGGTGAGAAGGTCAATCCTGGCATCCGAGGCATATTTGACTGCTCGGGCCAAATCGGCAGGTCGATAGGCCCCGGTTTTAAGGGAGATATGCTTTGCCCCGATCTTCCTCAGTCGCTCCACTTCTCTGTGGAACCCTTCTTCATCCACCATGCCGAGTCTGGAATGGCGTTCAAATTCTTTAAAATCCCCCTGTTTGAAGGCTTCCTGGATGACTTGGTCTTCAGGATCGGGAAGGACGATATAACCCCGGCTCTTTAATTGCAAGGCCCTCTCCAGAGTCGGGAGCTTGACTTCACCACCGATGTCTTTGGCACCCTGTCCCCATTTCGGTTCGATGATCTGAACGCCCAATTTTTCGACGACGTATTCCGGAACACCCAGGCGGCCATCTTCCACATTATACTGAACGACGATTCCGCCGGATCCATCGTACCACTGCTGAAATGTCTTTACCCGACGCTCCATCTCAGGGGACCTGGACACGCGGCCATTTTTCAACTCTGAATTGGGATCCATGCCGCAGACGTTCTCGCCGACAACGACGAGTGTTCCTGAGATGGCCGCTGCAATCGCCATGGCTTCCCAATGGATACGAGCAATTTCGGTTGACCCTAAGGCACCGGTAAAGTAGGGGACTTTCAATTTAATCTTTTCTCTCGCCCCAACTTCTGTCGACACATCGACGGCCGGGAAGGTCGCGCGGTCTGAATCGGCCGGGATACCGACCGCCCCTACACAGGTTCCCTGAATATTGAAATGGGAATAATCGACCGGGTAATCCTTCTCAGATCCTGCAGTGACCTTGGCAAAAGGCTGAGGATAGAGAGTCTCCCTTCCTCTCAAGGCGGAGCGGCCCACTTCACACGGGCCAGGGCAGCCGTCTAAACAGGTAACACATATGCCTGACCCGGGGGCGGGTTCCACTCGGTTTCGAGTAAATGTGGCCGGACTACGGTTTGGCTTGGTGAATGTCATTGTTCCCCTCCTTTTTAACGTGATTAACAAAAAAGGGCATCGAATCTTTCTTTTCGACGCCCTTGTCTTCAATACACCTTCGTATTGATATCTAACTAAATAATATGAGGGAATTTTTTTGTCAAGAATATTTTAAGAGAGTTCTGAAAAACGTAGAACTCTCTGATTACACGGATTATGAACCGATTACGCTGATTTAACAGGTCTCTGATATCATTCTGACAAATTTTCCAAAGACCTTTCTGAGAGCGATCATCCCGCCATTTTTTCCGTCAGGAGGATGGCCTCAGCGATCTCTCTCATGGTCTTCCGGCTGTCCATGCTCGCCTTTCGGATCCTTTTAAAAGCGTCTTCTTCACTCAGGGCATGATGTTTCATCAGGGCTCCCTTGGCCCTTTCCACCAATTTTCGGGTCTCCAATTCTTCCTGGATCACTTTGGTCTTCACCATTAATTCGGTATTCTCAATACAGACGGCCGCCTGGTTGGCGACCGCTGTAAGGACTGCTCTTTCCATCTCGTTAAACTCATGGGGGTAGGAGGTATAGCAGTTGATTACCCCGATGACCTTCTCCTTAAGAGTCAACGGAACGCTGAGCATGGAGACCAAACCCTCTTTTTTCGCCAGTTCTTTCTCCTTATAGCGGGGCTCTTTCAAGACATCGAGGATGGCGAATGGTTTGTTTTGCTGTGCCACGTAACCCACGACGCCCTCTCCTAATTTTAAAGTCCGTTCCTTGAGGTATTCCTCACTCATGGTTTGCGTCGATCTGATTCTGAGAACTCTCTCTTTCTCATCGAGGATCCAGAGAGAACAAATCTTCGAGTCCATGACATTGGCTGTTACGGTCACAATCAGCTTCAAAATGTCATCTAAGTATCGATCCGAGGAGATGACTTGGCTGATTTCTGAAAGGGCTTGAATCTGTTTTTTGTAGGATGTCTTCTTGTAGAGCAATCCATGATCCCCCTTCTTTGCAATGTATTCAACTACGGGATAAATTTACACAAAAGATCACAGGTTGTCAACCGGAGCGGCTCGCGAAAGAATTTCGAGGAGAGTTGACCCAAATAGGGGGATTATGCTAAATCTGATGTATCTTTCTAAACGGAACAAAGAAGGAGGTAAGCAGGTATGGCCAGTTTAGGGAAGAAGGATGTGCTTCGGATTTCGAAGGAGAAGAAAGTGAAGTTCGTCCGGCTTTGGTTTACGGATATCCTCGGCTTCCTAAAGAGTTTTGCCATCACCATTCGCGAATTGGAAGGGGCCTTGGAAGAGGGGATGGGTTTTGATGGCTCCTCCATTGCTGGCTTTGTCCGAATCGATGAGAGTGACATGGTGGCCATGCCGGATCCTTCCACTTTTCGAATCCTTCCCTGGAAGGCAAATGATCAGGTGGTTGCGGTCATGTTTTGCGACATCCTGGAGCCCAATGGCAATCCTCATCAGGGAGATCCCCGGTGGGTGTTGAAAAAGAATCTGGCCAGGGCAGCCAAAATGGGATACACGTTCAATGTGGGGCCTGAGTTAGAATACTTTTATTTTGCACGGTCAACGGGCAAGCCCGAGGCCCTTGACCAGGGAGGGTATTTCGATCTTACTCCTCTCGATGTGGCCAGCGACCTTCGAAAACAGACCGTGACGGTATTAGAAGGGATGGGTGTTCCTGTGGAGTACAGTCACCATGAAGTGGCACCCAGCCAGCATGAAATAGATTTGAAATACAGAGATGCCTTGACCATGGCCGACAGTACCATGATCTATCGACTGGTGGTCAAAGAGGTAGCTTTGAAGAACAATGTTTATGCCAGCTTTATGCCCAAACCTATTTTCGGAGTGAACGGGAGCGGGATGCATACCCATCAATCCCTTTTTAAGGGGACGAAGAACGCCTTTTTCGACCCCAAGGACAAATACCATCTTTCCGACATGGCCAAGAAATATATTGCCGGGCTCATGAAGCATGCAAGAGAGATTACCTTGATTACCAACCAATGGGTGAATTCTTATAAGAGATTGGTGCCCGGGTATGAAGCGCCGGTTTATATTTCCTGGGCGCAAAGGAACCGGTCAGATCTGATTCGAATTCCCCTCTATAAGCCGGGGAAAGAATTGGCTACAAGGGTGGAATACCGATCTCCGGACCCCGCCTGTAATCCCTATCTCGCCTTTTCCGTAATGCTGGCAGCTGGATTGGAGGGAGTTGAGCAAGGATACCCCCTGAGAGATCCGGTGGAGCGAAATGTCTATGAGATGGGTGAGGAGGAGAGGAAGAGATACAAAATTGATTCTCTGCCAGAGGATCTCTATGAAGCTATCAAGATTACGGAGAAGAGCGATCTGATAAAACGGGCACTGGGAGACCATGTCTTCCACCAATTTATCGAGAATAAGATGATTGAGTGGGAGCGTTACCGGGCAAGGGTGACCGATTACGAGCTGGATCAGTATTTTTCAATCTTATAAGAACAAGGTTCTCGCCAGTTGTCCACCGATGGAAGAAATTCGACTTAGCTCATACTTCCTAATGTAAACTATTAAACGAAACGTTATATTAGGTAGGCTCGAAGTATCCAATCTCCTCTGGATTTTCCTGGTGCCTTCGCCCCTTATCCATGCCTTTTTGAGTCCGGCGGGTTACGCTTCGCTAACCCGCCGGGAAAGCGAAATCTTCTTTATCGGCGTCCGCTAATTTTCCAAGAGACCCAAAGGAAATACAATCTAAAAGAAGAACCGCGGCTCTTTTACACTCATTTTCGCCCTCCAAGTGCTTTGTATTTCTTTATGAAGCGACAATTCTGAATTCGGCGAAAATCCTCGACACTGTTTTTCAACATCGCCAACACGGGCAGTATGTCTCTTCTTACATCATGCTAGTTAGACCACCTGCTCCCGCAACTTGTGGAAAATTTCCTCGAGCTGGTCCGGATAAGCATTCGTGATTTCCCGTATCTTGGCTTCCACAAGCCTCTTGAGATTCTCGTCATGCATGTCATCAAGGCGCTGGTAGTAACCCATGCGCTTTCCCAGCGTGTAGTTGATTCGTTCGTCTTCCGGGAGATACAGATATCGGTCCATGATCGCCAGCAGTTTTGGCTTTTCCTGGGGAAGCCAGCCGCGCGCCTCCATAAGCAGATCCACGCCATGGTGGTTCGCGTAATAGCTGGAAATGCCGTCCAGGTTTTCAATCAACAGCCGTTGCTCCTCGATGAGGTTTTTTTCGGTTTGAAGGTGATACTTCCCTTCCTTCATCTGCCTCTCCAGGCCGGAGCCCTTTTTCACACCAATTGTGAGAACCCGGATGAAATGGGGATCAATTTTGTTCAGCACCCCGGCCGTCCCCGTCGCATGCTCTTTCCACAGTTCCTTGCCGCCCAATCCCAAAATGATGAACTCCGAGATTTTCATCCCGGCCTGTTTGGCCATATGGGCGGATTTGATCATGTCGGAAGAAGTGCTGCCTTTGTTGATCTTTTTCAGCACCGCATCTGAGCCGGATTCCATCCCACAATAGAGCACATTGAGACCGGCGTCGCAGATATCCTTTATCTCTTGGGGGCTTTTTCTGATCATCGTCTGCGCCCGACCGTAACTGCTTATTCTTTCGAGAGAGGGAAAATGCTGTTTGAGAAAACCTAGAATTTCGACGAGTTTCGCGGTTTTCATGATAAAGCTGTCCCCATCCTGTAGAAAACAGGTTTGAAAGGGGTAATGCTTGTAGTATTCCGCTGCCGCAATGATGTCCTGCTTGATTTCGTCGATCGGGCGGATGGAAAACGGCATGCTCCTGTAATTGACACAGAACTCGCACCGGTTCCACGGACAGCCGCGGGTGGTGCGGATCAGAAGGCTTTCTGCCTCGTCAACGGGCCGAATCGGTCCCAGTTCAAATGCAAACGTTTCCATAATGGTTCCTCCTGGTCGCTTGAGCCTAAATGTAATGATTTCATACCCGTCCTGGCCCCATGGGGTAATACCTGCATGCGCGTCCGGGTCTTCCAGAAGGCCGGCTCCCATGCTTCTCAGCCACATCACAAAGCAGTGCTAGAGGTTACAAGGGACAGATATCAGAACATATACGTTACCTTTCTCGTCCGGGATCTGTCTGAATTCGAGTGTGGGCTCGTCCAGGGAGACAATGGCAGGCGTATCAGATGCGGCCATATTTTGCTAGTCCCTGACGCAGGGATTTGCATTCCATGATCAACCGGGCCTGTTCCAGCTCCCGGGCATCAATTTCCTTTGCGGTCTTGAGCACCTGTTCCGCCTGCGCGCGCGGCACTACGACGACGCCATCGATATCGGCCACGATGATGTCGCCGGGGCTCACCTCGACACCGCCGCAGATGACGGGGACATTGGCGGCTAGAGTTTTGAAGCGCCCTATCGTCGTGCCGGGGGAAACGGACCGGGCATAAACGGGAAAATCATAATCGCGGCGGATTTCTGTCAAATCCCGGACTCCGCCGTCCAGCACGGCACCGGCATGGCCATTGGCCACCGCACCGGCCGTCATGAGTCCTCCCCAAACTGCCACGTCACGCTCCCCGTTGATCCCGATGACGAAGACACTACCCGCTGCCGCTTCGTCAATTAGGTCCAGGGCGTGCCTGGGCGGCAGGCTTTCCGTCGTCGGTCCTTCCAGTACAGTCACTGCCGGGCCCACCACCCTCTTTTCGTTGATCCGCGGCTTGATGTCATGGGACATGTAACCGCGCTTCCCGGCAATCTTATCCACCGCGTCGGCTACGGATGCTGTGGCTACGTCGCGAAAACCTTCTACCACATCTTGAATGGTCATGGATATCACCCTCCCTTGGTTCTTTATTTGAACTCACACCCTTCTCCTTTTGCGCCGTCAACTTGAAAAAGCGGGCACTGGTAGATGACCTTAGCTGCAGCCTCCAGGACATACTGGGTCACTTTTCTTTCTGAGTTCCGGAGGTCCTCCAGATGTTCATGGACTGCCCTCAGGGCACCCCGGGGCATCATTTCATTTGTAGCAGGTTTATCTTTTCCCTTCTTATTCATCAGACCTTTCCTTTTGGTATTGGGAACCTTGCTTCGTCTCGCACATCGGGGAGGATCTCCCCTTCGTAGTGAAGAACGATCACTTCAGAAGCGATCACCATTTATTCACCCAGCAAATAGGGGTCTTTTCAGAGAGAACTCTTAAAACCTCATGAGCGGCCCTGGTTTGGAGTTCTCTCACAGAGTCTTTCGAATACCACCCCACATGTCCGGTCAGGACGACATTGGACATCCTTAGCAGAGGATGGTTCTGGCTGAGAGGTTCCTTTTCGAAAACGTCCAAACCTGCCGCAAGAATCCAACCTTCATTAAGAGCCTTTATCAGAGCATCCTCATCGATCACTTCGCCACGCGACGTGTTAACCACAATAGCGGTCTGCTTCATTTTTTTCAAAGCTGGTTCGTTAATCATGTGTTTCGTCTCTGGAGAAAGGGGGGTATGAAGAGAAATGTAGTCTGACTCTGCAAACAGGGTATCAAGGTCAACCTTCTCCCCTCCATTCTCTTGAATGATTTCAGGAGTCACATAAAGGTCGTAGACCAGCACCCTTTTGGGTAGAAATCCTTTCCATTTTCGGTGGAAAGCCCTGCCGATTTGTCCATATCCAATGATGCCCAAGTTTTTCCCAGTCGTTCGGTAAATCGTGTCGTTAATATCCGTTTCGAACTTCCCCTGCCGCAGAGTTTTGTCTCGAATTAAAAGTTTCCGGATGCAGGCAAGAAGCAATGCAGCCGCGTGGTC
>Ga0316628_100002406_pt1 | contig 13873 bp, 11 predicted proteins | sample OWC_Aug_M2_C1_D5_FD_207648 | JGI IMG/M metagenome (GOLD analysis project Ga0316628, IMG submission 207648) | Wetland soil microbial communities from Old Woman Creek delta, Ohio, United States - OWC_Aug_M2_C1_D5_C | ecosystem: Environmental > Terrestrial > Soil > Wetlands | place: USA: Ohio... | reverse complement strand
ATGTTCACCTCCCCCGTCATCATAGCCGCCAGATTTAAAAAGTCAACCCCCCTGCCTCGCCGTCCGGGAAGCGGGGAAGTTGGTGTATAATTGCGCTCAGGAGGGCCCATGATCGCAACCATTAAACCACAAGACCTGGTTTTGCAGCCGGTGGATATCTGGTTCAAGCGCTGGTTCGTGCTGACGGCGGGAAACATGGAGACATGCAATTCCATGACCATCGCCTGGGGAAGCGTCGGCGGGATTTGGGAGATGCCCTTCGTGCAGGTGGTCGTCAGGCCCACCCGCTACACGTTCGGCTTCATGAACGATTTCGCTTCGTTCACGGTATGCTCGTTTCCGAAAGAGTACCGGAAGGATTTGGCTCTGCTGGGAAGCAAGTCCGGCAGGGACGGCGACAAGATCGCGCAAACGAAGTTGACGGTCATGAGATCCAAGACCGTCGAGGCGCCCTGCTTCAAGGAGGCCGATCTGGTCATCGAATGCAGAAAAATATATTGGCAGGACTTGAATCCGGAAAATTTTCTTGCCGCCGAAATTATGAAAAACTACCCGAAAAAGGATTTCCACCGCATGTACTTCGGCGAGATACTTCACATTCGAGGCAGCGACTATTTCCGAAAAAAATAAGCCGGCTGAAACGGCTCGATTTTAGCCGCTGGTTTTTAGAGTGCGCCCCGGCGTCCGAGGGGTAAGACGCCGGGGCGCGATGCAAATCAAGGAGGTTATATCCAGATGTCTTCGCCGATTTCTGAAAGTTTCTGCTTTAATTTTTCCCCGGCCGCGCTGATCTTGAGGCGGGCCCTTTCCATGACGTCACCGAAATGCCTGTGAATGCACTCCATGTCCGGAACCTTGACGTTCATGTCGATTTCGGGAACGCCGATATCGAAATCGAACACGTCGGCATGCCCCCGTCGCTCCCGATCGGGCCGGATGCGGATGATCCGTGAATGGTGGTCGAACTCGGGCTCGGCCTTGAGCGTATCCTTCTTGCCGTGGCGGATGAAGGTGATGGCGACGGACTCGCCTTTCTTGAGGTCAACCAGCGCCTCGCGAACGTCATCGGCTCCCTTGATCGTTTTCTCACCCATTTGCACGATGACGTCGCCGCTCTTCAGTCCCGCCTTTACGGCCGCCGTTTCCTTCAGGACGTTGATGATCAGGGCGCCCTCGCCGGCCTTGACGTCGAAATAGGACGCCAGATCGGCATCCAGATCCTGCAGGTTCACGCCCAGATAGCCGCCTTCATGGGTCGTCAGTAAAAGATCTTCCGGCGCCTTCGGCATATGCGGCGGGCGCGGCACGCGCATCTTCCAGGAATAGTCCTTATCAGGTTTGGCTTCATCCAGAGTGGCGGTGACTTCAAGCGTCTTGCCGTCCCGCCAGAGCGCGATCTTCACGGCCGTTCCGGGCGCCTGTTCGCGTATGATCTCGATCAGGTCCTCGGCCGAGCGGACTTTCTCGCCATGGCAGATCTGGATAACGTCGTCTTCCTTGATGCCGGCCTTGGCCGCCGGGCTCTCTTTTTCTACGTCGGTTACGATGACACCGCTCTTGACGCCCAGTTCCTCGCGCTCTTCGCAGCCGAGGTGCTGGATAGACACGCCGAGATGCCCATGCGCCGCCTTTTCGGCCGCCAGTAGCGCGGCGACTCCGGCGATGAAAATCGCCAGCGATATGGTGGCCGCAAGCTTCATTTTCCAATTTAGTGACTTGATGCCATTCATTGAATCCTCCTGCTGATCCGATGCTCGCCCATTAAGATGACCGGAAAAGCAAAAAAGTTGCAGCGCGTTTCTGTTTTGTAACAGCCGGGTACTCTCGAGCGGCGCGATTTAAGATTGGGTCGGAGGCAGGAATTCCAGGAAGTGGCTGCGGTTGCGGCCGGCGTGTTTGGCCTCGTAGAGCGCCTCGTCGGCCCGGCGCAAGAACATCCCCGGCATGGCTTCGGCGGTGGGAATCCCGGTGGTGACGCCCAAACTGATCGTGACCACGGCGGCCACGGGCGAGGCCGGATGAGCGATCGCCAGGTCGGCCACGGCGCGGCGCACGTTTTCGGCGAGACGCCGGGCGCCGTCGGCATCCGTTTCGGGGAGAAGCAGGGCGAACTCCTCTCCGCCCAGCCGGGCGGCCAAGTCCCCGGCGCGACGGAGCTGGCGGCGGATGGCCACCGCCACCTGATGCAGGCACTCGTCGCCCTTTTGATGGCCGAGCGAGTCGTTGTACGCCTTGAAATGGTCGATGTCGATGGCGACCAGCGCGAGATTGCGGACTTGGCGCTGAGCCGCGCGCCACTCCCGCTGAAAGGTGTCCACGAAGGTGCGGTAGTTGGGGATCCCGGTCAGGCCGTCGTTGGCGGCCAAGTGTTCCAATTTGCGATTGGCAGCTTGCAGATCGAAATTGGTCTTCTGCAACGTGAAGTTCAGGCGATGGAGCTCGTCGGTGCGCTCCTTCACCAGTTGGCCGAGGCGGCGGGCGCGTCGACGGGCATTTTGCAGACGGAAGAAAAAGAAGGCGCTCACCGTTGATAGCGCCAATATGCCCAGCAGCGCTTGAAAGAGCCAGGTCTGGCGGAAATGGGGGCGCAGGCGGAAAGAAAAGCTGGCGCCGACCGGATTCCAGACGTTGTCGCTGTTGGCAGCGGTCGCGCGGAACGTGTAACGACCGGGCGGGAGGTTGGTGTAGAAGGCCATGCGCCGGATGCCGGCGGCGGTCCAATCGCTGTCGAAGCCTTCCAACTTGTATTTGAAGGATGCCTTCTCCGGCAGGAGAAAGGTGGGGGCGGCGAATTCGAACTCGATCCGGCCCTGGCCGGGAGGGACTTCGGCGCGTTTGTCGGCCGGATATTCCCGACCGTCGATGCGCACCCGTTCGATGCATACGGGAGGCGGCACTTTGTTGCGGATCGGCCGCTCGGGCGTGAAGACGGCCACACCCTTGACGGTGGCGAACCACAGGCGGCCGTCGCGGCCGAGACAGCCGGCCGGCTGGGCAGGGCCGCTGCTTTCGGTGGTGCGGATGCCTTCGCGCTTGCCGTAGGAAAGGCAGGGGACGGTTTTGAGGCGGCCGGCGGCTTTTTCATAGAGGTCGGCCTTACTCACGGCATATATGCCGACGTTACTGTTAAGCCAGAGGTTTCCGCGGCGGTCTTCCAGTATCTGGAAAGCCTGGTCGCTGGCCAAGCCGTCGCTCACGGAAAAAGAAATGAGGCGGCCATCACGGAGGCATTTCAGACCGCCGTGATCGGTGCCCAGCCACAGGGAGCCGTCGCGATCGGGGGTGATCGCCCAGATGGCTTTGCCGCTGAGCCCTTGGTCGCGGCCGATCACCTTCACTTTGCCGTCGGCTATTTTGCAGAGGCTGCCGTCATAGCTGCCGATCCATACGGCGCCCTCGCGGTCCTCGCTGATGGCGTAGATATAATCGCTGGCCAAACCGTCCACCGTGCCATAATGGGCAATGATCCGGCCGGCCGCGAGAACATCGACGCCACCGCCGTCGGTGCCCACCCACAGGCGGTCGCGGTGGTCCACGAACACGGCGCGCACGATGTCGTGACTCAATCCCTGAGCGCGGGATATCACTTGAATCCGGCCGTTTTTCAGGCGGTGCAGGCCGCCCCCATAGGTGCCGAACCAGATGCTGCCATCGCCGCTCTGGGCGATAGACCAAATGTGCTCGGAGCGCAGCCCCTGGGCGCGGCCGAAGGTGGTGAACGCATTATGAAAAAATTTCACCAGCCCGCCGCCGATAGTGCCGATCCATATGGCCCCCTCACGGTCCGCGTACACGCAGCGGCAGGGATCGACCGGCAATCCGTTCAGCGAGTCGTAGCGGACGAACTTGTCGTCGCTCAGTTGCAGCAATCCGTCGCGGGTACCGACCCACAGGCTGCCCTCATGGTCCTCCAAAATGGCGCGGGCCCTGAAGGCCTGCGTGCGGATATGCGACAGAATGGCGCTGCGGCCCGCCTGGAAGCGCAGGAGCGGGTCGTCGTTGGTGCCGATCCACAGGACGCCGAATCGGTCGCAGGCGAGGGCGCGGATATCGGAGGCGGACAGGCCGGGAGCCAAGGCGACGGCTTCACAGCGGTTGTTCAGCCAGCGGGCCAGGCCGCCACCGCCAGTGCCGATCCACACGTTGCCCCGGCCATCGGCGCAGAGGGCGCGTACGTCCGGATGGGGCAAACCGTCGGCAGCGCCGTAACAGCGGAAGCGGCCTTCGTGGAAGACGCAGAGTCCCTTGTCGGTGCCGATCCACAGCCAGCCGCTGCGGTCGTCGTGGCACAGCGCGTTCACCTTGTCGGAGGCGAGACCGTCCCGGACGGTGAAAACGCGGAACCGTTCGCCCTGCCAGCGGGCCAGTCCCGAAGGAGTGCCCACCCAGATGCTGCCGGCTGCGTCTTGCGCGAGCGTTTGAATGTATTCGTTGGGCAGGCCAGCGGCGGTGCCGTAGCGGCGGAAACGGCCCAGGCGCTGGTGCAAGAGTCCCTGGATCGTACCGATCCACAGCCCGCCGCCGCGGTCTTCGGCCAGTAGCGTTTTGATGCTGTTGTTTATTATTCCCGGGGTATTGGTCTTGTCAAAGACGGAGAAACGGACGCCGTCGAAGCGCGCCAGGCCTTCATAGGTGCCCAGCCACAGGTAGCCGTCGCTCGTTTGCGCCACGGCCATGACCGAACTCTGGGGCAAGCCGTCGGCGGTGGTGAACAGGCGGACGCCGTATTGATCAAGTTCCTTGGCCGGATCGAGTGCCAGCAGGCAAACGGGCACGCTGAGCAATGCTCCCAGCCACAGATGCCGGCGGACTCTGTGCATGGTCGAAACCTTACCTCTCTTTGCTGACACTATAACGGATGGCAAGAAAAAAGGCAAGACCTCAGATGGGCGACGTTCCCTATAGCGAATTTTCCAGTATCTTCACCTTCAGGCGCGAAAGATATTCGGTGATCTTGATCTTCTTCGGGCAGGCCTCCATGCAGTTGAAAATGGTGTGGCAGCGCCAGACGCCGTTCTTGTCGTTGATGATGTCCAGGCGGTCGTCGCTGCCGTCGTCCCGGCTGTCGAAAATATAGCGGTAGGCCTTGAGCAACGCGGCCGGGCCGATGTAATCCTCATTGGGCCAGGAGCTGGGGCAAGCCGACGAACAGGCGGCGCAGAGGATGCACAGCGTGGACTCGCCGATCTCCTCGAATTGTTCGGTGGACTGCAGGAATTCCTTATCGGGAATAGGCCGCTTGACGATCAGGTAGGGCTTGATCCGCCGCAGCTTGGCGAAGAACGGTTCCAGGTCGACCACCAGGTCCTTGAGTACCGCAAATCCGGGCAAGGGCTTGATTTTCAGTTTATTCCCGAAACGGTGGAGCGGCGTTTCGCAGGCCAGCACGTTGCAACCGTTGACGTTCATGGCGCAGGAGCCGCAAATGGAGCTGCGACATGACCGGCGGTAGGCGAGGGTGCCGTCGATTTTCCAGTGGATCTCGTTGAGTATGTCCAGGATGGTCGACTCGTCGTCCACTTCCAGGCGAAAATCCTGCCAGCGCGGTCTCTTGTCCTGTTCCGGATTGTATCTTTGAATCTTGGCGGTGATGTTTATTTTACCCATGGTCGTCCTCCTAGTATTTCCTTTCCTGGGGCTGGTATTCCGGGTAGATGAAGACCGTCTTGAAATCGAAGACGATCTTGCCGTTTTTACGCCAAGCCAGAGTATGCTTCAGCCAATTGGCGTCATCGCGCTTGGGGAAATCGCTGCGGTAATGAGCGCCGCGGGATTCCTGGCGCAGGAGCGCGCTCTCCACAATGACTTCGGAGAAGCTGAGCAGGTTGCCCACTTCGATGGCTTCGAACAGGTCGAGGTTGTAGGCCTGGCCGCGGTCGTCGATGCGCACGTTCTGGTAACGCTGCTGCAGAGTGCGGATGACGTCGAGCACCTTGCGCATGTCGGCCTCGTTGCGGAAGACTCCCAAATAGCGGGTCATGTTTTCCTGCAGCACCTCGCGGATGGCCGCGTGCTTTTCGCTGCCGTTGCCCTCCATCAGCCGGCTGATCTTGGCCTGAGCCTTCTCCAGGGGGTTGGCCGGCAGGGGGAGCAGTTCGTTTTCCTGGACATAGCGCGACATGCGGATGCCGGCGATGCGGCCGAAGGTGACCGCGTCCTGCAGCGAGTTCGTGCCCAGGCGATTGGCGCCGTGCAGCGAGTGGCAGGCGGCTTCACCGGCGGCGTAAAGGCCTGAGAAAACGGTGCCGCGGGCGTCGCTGATGACTTCGGTGTGAATATTGGCCGCGATGCCGCCCATGGAGTAGTGGGCCGTGGGCTGGATGGGGACCGGCTCCTTGATGGCGTCCACTTTGAGGTAGTTCAGCGCCAGGTCGTAGATCTGCGGCAACCGCTCCAGGATTTTTGCGGCGCCCAGGTGGCGCAGGTCGAGGTAGACGTAATCTTTGCCGCCGATGCCCCGGCCCTCGTTGATCTCCTGCTGCTCGGCGCGCGACACCATGTCGCGCGGCCCCAGCTCCATCTTGGCGGGAGTGTATTTCTTCATGAAGCGTTCGCCGGCGTCGTTGATGAGGTAGCCGCCCTCGCCGCGGGCCGCTTCCGTAAGCAGGATGCCGTGCTTGTAAAGGCCCGTGGGATGGTATTGGACGAACTCCATGTCCTCCAACGGCAGCCCCTCCTCGAGTACCAGGGCGACGCCGTCGCCGGTGTTGGCATGGGCGTTGGAGGTGATTTTCCAGGCGCGGCCGTATCCGCCGGTGGCCAGCAGCACGGCCTTGGAGTGGAAAATATGCAATCCGCCGTCGCGGATGTCCCAGGCCGCCACCCCCCGGCAGATCGAATCCTTGGTGATCAAAGAGAAAACCTGGAATTCGTTGAAGAAGTGAACATTGTGCTTGAGGCACTGTTCGTAAAGAGTGTGCAGGAGCACGTGACCGGTGATATCGGAGGCGAAGCAGGCCCGCGGCTGGGAATGGCCGCCGAAGGGGCGCTGGTTGATGCGGCCGTCCGCGGTGCGCGAGAAGGGCACTCCCATGTGCTCGAGTTCGTAGATGCTTTGAATCGCTTCCTGGCAGAAGAACTTGATGACGTCCTGGTCGGCTAGGTAGTCGCTGCCCTTGATGGTGTCGAATACATGCGAATCGACCGAGTCCTCGGAGACGTTGGCCAGGGCCGCGGCGATTCCCCCTTGGGCTCCGCCGGAGTGGGAGCGGGTCGGGTAGACTTTGCTCAATACGGCGACTTGGGCTCCGTTGCGGGCTACTTCCAAGGCCGCGCGCAACCCGGCGAGGCCCGCTCCGACCACGACCACGTCGATTTTATGGAATTTCTTGGCTTCTTCCTGTTTCATTATTTCGCTCCCAGCGGGATATTGCCCGCCTTGATGATGGTCAGTCCGCCCACGAGCAGCAGGGCCACGCCCACGGTCAGGATCACGCTGTACACGGTGATGCGCCAGAACTTGGACGTCAGGTAGTCCTCGCTGACCGCCCACACGCCGTTCAATCCGTGATAAATGGCGCAAATCAGGAAGACGAACTGGAAGAGGTTGAACCAGGAAGATTGCATCTTCTCGACGATCTGGGCATAGGTGACCACGCCCTTGGTGATGAAGTGATAGGTGACGAAATGGATGAGCAGCATGACGAACAGGATGACGGCGGAAATCCGCTGCAACAACCAGGCAATGGCGCCGGTTTTAGAGGTTTGATTGAAATTCTTTTTCATGTTCGGCTCCTAACCCTAACCGTGGATGTGCGAAATGATCATATAGGATCCGAGCGCCCACAGAACGAAGGCGATGGCGATGAGCAGGTAAAACCAGCGGCGGTGAAACTCGGAGCCCTTGAAAAAGTCGACGATGGCGATGCGTATGCCGTTGAAGGCATGGAACAGGATCACGCCCCACAGCCCCACTTCGAGAATCTTGAAGAGCGGGGATGAGAGAGTGGTCATGACGGAGTTGAAGCGGGCTTCGCTGACCGTCAGGGAATGGATGACCCAGATGTGGAGCGTCAAATAAAAGATGAGTGCCAGCCCGGAGAGGCGATGCAGAATCCAGGCCCAGGAGCCGATGAACCGATAATAACTCAGGTCATAAATGGGTGTTCGTTTGTACAACCTGTCCTCCTCATTGATTGTAATTTAGTTTTAAACAGGATTTTAATATTTTATTGGCCGGAAGGCAACTGCCATTTGACATTTTTTATGAAAATAAATATCTTTATTGCAGCATGGAAAACGGAACAACGGCTGGCGGCGAGATCAGGAATCCAAACGCTCTCGCGCTTGACTATCTGCTCAACAGAAACCGCTGGTTGGTCCGCATCCGTTGGATTTACTCTCTGTTCATCATTCTCTATTTTCAATCCTTCCGGCTTCTGGGGCACTCGTCGTTGGCGGCCGTTCATGAAGAGTGGCTCGTCTTCCTGTTGCCTCTGCTCGGCAACGTCGTCTTCTTTTTCGACTTGAAACGGCGGGCCGCGGCCGCGGAAATCCCCTATCAGTACTTCCAGGGCCTTTCCAATTATGTCACCCTGCAGCTCGATTTCGATCTCATCGTGCTGTCCCTGTTCGTATTTTTTTCCGGTGGGCTGGCCAGCCCGGCGGTGGCCCTGTTCATTTTCCACGTCCTGGTATCGACCTTTTTGATCGAGACGCGAAAGGCCTTGCGGAACGTGCTGATGGCCATCCTGCTGATGACCGTCATCTTTCTCGTCCAGCACCGCAACCTGGTGATCACTTCTGTGGATTGGGCCACGTTGGCGACGCTGGCGGTGCTGCTCATTTTCGCTTTCACCATTTCCGGTTACCTGGCGCGGAACCTGCGACGCAACGAGACGGTCATGCAGGATCTGTTTAAAAAAACCCACGAGCTTTCGATCACCGACGGCCTGACCGGGCTGTTCAACCAGACCCACTTCCTGCAACTGCTGGACGTGGAGACAAAAAAGTCGGAGCGCTATCACCTGGTCTACTCGCTGATCATGTTCGATGTGGACGATTTCAAGAACTACAACGATTCCAACGGTCACATACACGGTTCCCTGACGCTCCAACAGATTGGCGCCATGATGAAGAGAATTTTCCGTTCCTCCGATGTCCTGGCCAAATACGGGGGCGATGAGTTCATCATCCTGCTGCCGCAAACCGACAAGGTCGGTGCCTATCTAGCCGCCGAACGGCTGCGCGAGTCCGTCGAAAAAGAATATTTTGCCGGCCAAGAGAGCCAGCCGGGAGGAAACCTGACGATCAGCCTGGGCATCGCCAGCTATCCGGAACACGGCCTATACGGTGGTGAAGTGCTCGACAGAGCTGACCGGGCCATGTACGTGATCAAGGACGGCGGCAAGAACGGCACCGCCATTTTCAACGAGTCGGTCGAAGCCGCCCGCACCGACCACGCGTGAACCATGCCGGGAGCTAAAAATTTCAAGAATCTCTTCAAACAGACGCGGCGGCTGACCCGACTGCAGAAAGGAAAGATGCTCGGTCAATGGCGGAAAGTCGACTCACCTGCCCCCCCGTCGCCCCGTTTCCGAAAACGGCGCAAACACTCCTGAAGTGACGGATATGAGAATCCCCCGGGCCAGCGGACTTCTTTTGCATATCACCTCGTTGGCGGGCACCATGGGGAGCGGCACCCTGGGAAAAGAGGCCAGCGATTTTCTCCGTTTCCTGAAAGAGGCGGGACAGAGTTTCTGGCAGGTCCTGCCCGTGGGCCCCGTCTGCGGTCATCTCGGGAATTCGCCCTACGCCAGCCCCTCGGCGTTTGCCGGGAATACGCATTTCATCAGCCTGGAAAAACTGAGCGCTGAACTCGACTTCGCTGCGGACCTGCGGCAGAATCCCTTTGCTGCGGGATCTGATTTCATCGATTTCGAGCGCCTCAGCGCCTTCCGCCAGCCGCAGCTGGAAAAAGCCGCCGACCGTTTCCGGCGACGCGCCGCCCGCGAGCAGGAAGACTTCCGGGGCTTTTGCGCCACCCAGCGTACCTGGCTCGACGATTATTCCCTGTATGCCGCGCTGGCACGCCATATCGGAAGTCACGACTGGTTGAGCTGGGAAGAGGGCCTTTCCGGCCGCCGGAGTGATACGCTCGCGCACTGGCAGCGGATTCTGGCAAAGGAAATCGAAACGGAAAAATTCCTGCAATACACCTTTTTCAGACAATGGCGGGAGCTCAAGGAGGTGGCGCGGCGCGAGGGCATCCGGCTGATCGGCGACATCCCCTTTTACGTGAACTTTGAGAGCGCCGACGCCTGGGCCCATCCGGAAATTTTCGATTTGCATCCGCAGACGCATCGGCCCCTGGCCGTGGCCGGAGTCCCCCCCGATTACTTCAGCGCCGCCGGCCAGCGTTGGGGTAATCCCCTCTACCGCTGGCGGGACTCCGAGGGCAAGCTCTTTGAACCGACGCTGGAGTGGTGGACGCGCCGCATCGGCCATCTGCTGGAGCTGGTGGATATGGTGCGTATCGATCATTTTCGCGGCTTTGAGGCATACTGGGCCGTGCCGGCGGACGAAGCCACCGCGGTCAACGGCCGCTGGCGTCCCGGTCCGGGCCGGGAGTTTTTTGACCGCCTGCGGGAGCGTCTGGGAAAGCTGCCGCTGATCGCCGAAGACCTGGGATTCATCACTCCGGAGGTGGAAACATTGCGCACCGAACTGGGATTGCCCGGGATGAAAATCCTGCAGTTCGCGTTTTCCGGGCGCCCCGATAATCCCTATCTGCCGCACAATTTCCGCGATTCGAACAGCGTCGTTTATACCGGCACCCATGATAACAACACGGCCAACGGCTGGTTCTATGGAACGGAGACCGCCGAGGCGACCAAGGCCTTCGTGCAGGAATACCTGGGCGTCGGCCATCGTCAGCAATTCCATTGGCAGCTGATCCGGCTGGCTTTGAGCTCGATCGCCGACTTGGCGATCATCCCCGTCCAGGACGTGCTGGGATACGGCGGGGAATTCCGTATGAACACGCCCGCTTCAGCCCAGGGCAATTGGCGCTGGAAACTGACGCCCGGTGCGCTGACTGCCGACGTTGGGGATCGGCTGCGCGGCTTATGTCGACTCTTCAACCGCCTCCCCGCGGAAACGGCGCGATGAAAGAGATTGCCCTGCTTTTCAATCCCGGGGCCCGGCAGGGTCGCGCCCGCCGCCAGCGCGGGAAGCTGAAGCGCCTACTCGCCACTTCCGGCGTCCATTGCGAGTGGTTCGAGTCCCGCGATGAAGCTGATTTGATCGCGCTTGCCCGCGCCGCCTGTCGCGAATATCGCACGCTGGTCGGCGTCGGCGGCGACACCACCTTCCACCTGATGCTCAATGAGATCATGGCCAGCGGCTTCCCCGTGCGCTTGGGCATGATCCCAACAGGGTCCTGCAACGACATCCCCCGCGAATTCGGCATCCGTTCCGTTGCGGAGGCGTGCCGGCGCCTGCAAGCCGGCCGCGTGCGACGCTGCGATGTGGGCGTCGTGGCCCGGGATGGGGTAACGCTGAACCATTTCCTCGGCCAGGCGAACTTCGGTTTCGGCGTGGCCTTGAATCAATACGTGGAGGCCAAAAAACGACGGGGCGGCTGGCTGGCGAAATCTCAGGTCCTGGCCGGAGCGGCGGGCGCCCTGCGGCTCTTCCGCGGCCACCCGCTGCTGCCCCTTTCCATTTCCGCCGCCGCTGGATCGTTGTCCGGCGATTATCTATTGGCGGTGGTCAGCAATATCCGCTTTCTGGCCGGAGGCTTCGCCGTTTCTCCGCCGGCTCAACCCGACGACGGGTCGCTGGATCTCTGCCTGGTCGGCGACTGCTCGCTGCCCCGTTTCCTGCATTTGTTCCTGAAGGCGCGCCGCGGCGGTCATCGGACGCAAGCGGAAGTGAAAACCCTCTGCTCTCCGGCGTTCGAAATCGCCTCCACCGTTCCGTTTCCCATCCAGGCGGACGGCCGCACCGTCGCCTCCGGCGGCCAGCCCGTGCTTTTTCAGCGGGCGACGATACGGGCGCTGCCAGCGGCCTTGGACATCATCTGCTGATCCTTTCCTCGCACCCAGACGGGCGTTTTTCGGGCCGCCTGAAAGGCCGCTTGAAAGGCGAGCCCCCCCCATGTAGCGGGGGGGGTGTTTTTTTTAGGTGGGAGATATGTTTATATTAAGGGGGGAGAGATGGAAAGGCTGTTTAAATCAGTGAATAGGGACATTTTTTTTATCTTTTTTATCCTGGGTCGTCTTTCTTCCCACGGTGACGGATTCGCCCTTCGCTTCTTGGGTATCGCGAGGGCGCTTGTAATCGGTGATATACCAGCCGTTGCCTTTGAATTGGAACGATGAAACGGATATCATCTTTTCGACCCGACCCTGGCAATAAATGCATTTCTCCATAGGAACGGAACGGATGCTCTGTAGCACATCAAATTTTTTTCCGCATTCGCGGCAGAAATACTCGTAAAGTGGCATTCTTCCCGCACCTCTTATCGCATATATATAGCATAAACCCCCATCGCTGTCAACTACGCGGTGAAGTTTCACGAACTTCAGCGCTTCCCTCCAGATAGCAGATACGGTTTTTCCCGGCGGCGGCGATGGAAGGCGACGGCCCGGCGGTGCGCCTCGTCGCGGATGTTTTGAAAGAGGAGCAATTCGGGCGATCCGGCGGGAAAGCGCGCGGTGCCGCCGCGCTCCAGATGGAATTCCTCCCTTTCCTTGGCCAGCGCCACCACGTCGGAGCCGATGCCCAGCTCTTTCTTGACCGCGCGCGCAGCTTGGAGCTGGCTGCGGCCACCGTCCACCAGGATCAGGTCGGGATGCATCCGCAGTTTCCGGTAGCGCCGCTCGAGCACCTCCTTCATGGCCGGAGGATCCCCCGCTGCGGCGGAGCGGATGAGGTAGTTGCGGTACTGGCTTTTCTGCGGCTGACCGCTTGAAAAGACGACTGCCGCTCCGACCCGGTTTTGCTCGCCGATGTGGGAGATGTCGATGGCGTCGATCGTCAGCGGTGGCCGCTCAAGCCGCAGCCGAACGGCAATGGCGTTTGCCGTTTTGAGATAGTCGTTTTTTACAACGGCCAGGTTCAAGTTGTGTCGGGCCAGGTCGAGCAGCTTCATTTTCTTGCCCCGCCGCGGCGACACGATGCGTACTTTTCGTCGAGCCGAGCGCGACAACATCTGTTGCAGAATCGGCGCCGATTCGGGAAGAAACGGCACGATGATTTCGGAGGGCAGAGCGCGGGCGCGATAAAGCTCGGCGATGAATTCAGCCAGGATCGCCGGCGGCTGCTCCGGGATCGTCGCGATCTGGAAATAGTCCGTGCATACGACATTTCCGCTGCGGACGGTGAAGAGCGCCAGCCGGCTTTCGTGGCCCGCGGAATGGATGGCGATGACGTCGGCGTCCCCCGCCGCCGTCGCGCTGGCGGTGGCGGCGATATAGGAAGCGGGGCGAAACAGGCGGATGAGTTCCACATCCTCCTTGATTTGCTGGGCGTCTTCGAATTTCAATTCCGCCGCCCGACGGCGCATGGCGTGCTCGAGTCGACGGATCAGCCCGCTTTTCCGGCCGCTCAGGAAGCGGATGGCGTCGTCCACGTGCCGGCGATATTCCCGTTCCCCGATTTTGGCAGCGCAGGGAGCGGAGCAGCGGTCGATGTGCAAGAAGAGGCAGGGGATACCCCGACGGAAGAGGGAATCGGCGCACTGGCGCAGGCGAAAGAGGCGCGCGACCAGGTCGATCAAATCGCGGGTCCTGGCTGAGCTGGTGATCGGCCCCAGAAAAAAATTCTCGCCGCCGCGGCCGCGGTCGCCCTTGCGGGCGAAACGAAGGGCCGGAAAGGGCTCGCTGCGGGTGATCTCCACGTAGGGGTAGCTCTTGTCGTCCTTCAGGCG
>Ga0316628_100002405_pt1 | contig 13874 bp, 12 predicted proteins | sample OWC_Aug_M2_C1_D5_FD_207648 | JGI IMG/M metagenome (GOLD analysis project Ga0316628, IMG submission 207648) | Wetland soil microbial communities from Old Woman Creek delta, Ohio, United States - OWC_Aug_M2_C1_D5_C | ecosystem: Environmental > Terrestrial > Soil > Wetlands | place: USA: Ohio... | reverse complement strand
GGCAGTTTCAAGTTCAGCAATGTACCGTTGCACTTGGCGCGGGCTCAATTTCAATCGTTCTCCAAGGGTGGCCTTACTTGGATACGGGTGGCGTTCCTCATCCCACCAGTAATCTGCTAGCTGTAGAAGCACGGCAAGCTGTGTTGCATTCAACACCAAGTCGAGCTTGAGCACGAAATATTAATGAGGGAACAATACTAAACCCGAGGGCACATACTGCCTTTCCCCATTTTCTTTCCGATGCTCTGCTAGATGCATTCTGACGTAGCGGCACAACATTTGATTCTGCTGTTTTCGTGCTTACTGGCATACGTTTCTCTCTCGCTAAATCCTTAAGCGAAATGTAATAGTGATGGTCTAGATAATCAAGATTAACCCCTAGACATATACGACGCCAGTCATGGAAGAATATGACTAGGTGCTCAGGTCATTGGCGTCCTATAAAGCATATGCACGTTACCCAGCACAGGGTAAGGTGGACTAACAGGATAATTTGGGGGATGGTCGCAAACGACTAGGGGGCAACAAAAAAATATGCTCTCATCCGCCACCGACTTGGCCGTGTGGGCACAACGTGCCCACACGCAGGTTTGGCGGTTTCGCTTTCCCACCCTGTGCGCCGCCTCGATAGTTCGCAAACAAGCGGGGGTTTAGGCGAGCACTGTTTGAGCTCCGCAGCGGGGCACGGTTTGTGTGCCCCACCAGGGCGAGTTGCGCAGCCCCGTTTGTTTGCGAACTATTGAGGGAACCCCGTAGGGGCGGCAAACCGGGGGCGCCTTCTTTGGGTTACTTTTCTTGGCAAGACAAGAAAAGTAACTTGCCGCCGGGCAACCCCCGGCAAACTTCGCGCCCAGCCATTCATAGTTCGACAAGCTCACCACGAACGGTATCCGAGCACTGCACGAACGGATATTAAGAAATCGGCGCTTCCGCGCCCGCCGCAAACCCGATCTCCGCCACCGTTCCCTCCCCCTCCTTGCTGGTGATGGAGATGGTCCAGCCAAACCGGTCGCAAATGCGCTTGACCAGCGAAAGCCCGATCCCTTCCCCCGTGCTGTTGTCGCCGCGGTAGCGCAGGTTGAAGATGCGGTCCTCATCTTCGCTGCGTATGCCTGTGCCAGTGTCCCTGACGATGAGGCGTTTGGTTTCCAGCCTGACCGTCACGCTGCCGGACTGGGTGAAGTTGAATGCATTGCGCAGCAGGTTGCCCATGACGACATCGAGCAAGGCGCGCTCGGCCCGCAGGCGGGGGTTGCCGACGATTTTCACTTCCAGTTTTACCGGGCTGTTCTCTATCATGTGCCGGTGTTTCTCCACGCATTCCACCAGCACGTCGGCGACGATGTAGCTCGGCTCGTGCTCCGCCGCCGTTTTTTCGCGCGCCAGCAGCAGCAGGGCGGTGCACAGTTCGTTAATCTCCAGGATGGCGCGCTTGATGCGCGCGATGCGCGCGACCTGGAATTCCTGCACGCGCTTGTCGCGTTCCAGCACTTCGACGGCGGCCAGGATGACGGCCAGCGGCGTCCTCAGTTCGTGGCTGATGTCGCCGGTGAATTGCTTCTCGCGGTTGATGAAGGAGTGGACGCGCTGCGCATAGTGATCGAAGGCGCGCGCCAGTTCGCCGACTTCATCGTCGCGGGACAATTTTGCCAGGGGCAGGCGGACCTCTTCCGAACCGCTATGGCTGACTTGGCTGGCCAGTTGCGTCACCGGGGTCACGACGCGCATCGCCAGCCAGAAACCGCTTATGGCAGAAGCCAGCGTCAGCAATATCGCGGCGACCATGAGGTATTCGATCAGGGTTTCTTCGCGTTCGTGCTGCTGGTCGGTATCGAACAGCATGAAGTAGCGCGAGCCATTGCGGTCGGCAACCAAGAGGCGGTAATCGATGTCCTTGATCGAGACGTTGTGGTGACCCGGCGGCAGGTCGGCAATGACGGGGGAAATTTCGGGATTGGGGGCCATGCCCTTGCGCTCGAAACCCAGGATGGTGACACTGTCCGGCAGGTAAAATTTTTCGCCGAGCGCCTTCATTTCGAGCGCCTGTTCCAGTTCCGCCCGCAGGCTTTGGTCCATAAGGGCCTGGCCGATGTTCTGTATCGCGAAATACAGGCTGGCGACGAGGAGCAGGCTGAAGAATGCGCCCAGGCAGGCAAACGCGAATGCGACCCGGAAACGCAGGCTACTTGTTAGCCTCATTGCCGACAGCCAGTTGGTAGCCCACCCCCCAGATCGTGCGCAGCAGCTGCTTGTCGAAGGGCTTGTCGATCAACGTGCGCAGCACGTGCATATGCGCCCGCAGCGCATCGCTGTCGGGGCGGGTGTTGTTCCAGATCAGTTGTTCCAGTTCTTCGCGCCTCACCACCTGCGGCGAACGCTCCATCAGGAGTTCGAGGATCTTGTACGGGATGCGCGGCAGGTCGAGGCGGGTTTCGCCGCGGTAGAGCGTGCGGCCTTCCTGGTCCAGCGTGAGGTCGCCGACCTTCAGTTTCTGGTTCGCGGTCCGTGTCGTGCCGCGCCGCGCCAATGCTTTCAGCCGTGCCTCCATTTCCCGCAATTCTGCGGGCTTGACCATGTAGTCGTCCGCCCCGGCTTCCAGCCCGGCGACCTTGTCTTCCAGCGCGTCGCGCGCGGTTAGCATCAGAATGGGCGTGCTCTTCCCGGCATGCTGCCGCAGCTTCCTGCACAGCAGCATGCCGTCCATGCCGGGCAACATCAGGTCCAGCACGATGGCATCGTAGTCGTTGACGACCGCCAGGTGCAGCCCGGTGATGCCGTCCAGTGCCGATTCCACGGTGTTCCCACCCGACGCCAGGAAGTCGACGATCTCCGTCGCCAGATCGCGGTTGTCTTCGATCACCAGGATACGCAAATTGGCGTTGGGCATGTCAGGCTACGCCCACCCAATCAGCGTCAACGCCACCATCGCCGGCACCGCCTGCACCCACAGTGTCTTGACGTTCACGGTGAGCGCTCCGTACACCCCCGCGACCAGCACGCAGCTGAGGAAGAAATGTTGCACACTGATGTCGCCGGTGTACAAGCTCCAGAACAATCCGGCTGCGAGAAAACCGTTGTACAGGCCCTGGTTCGCTGCAAGCACGCGCGTGGCGCCGGCAAAATCCTTATCCATGTCGAACGCGCGTAATCCCATGGGTTTCTCCCACAGAACCATTTCCAGCACGACGATGTAAACATGGATAAGGGCGACGATTGCGACAGAGATGTTGGCAAGGGTATGCATCAGTGCAGGCTCACAAAAGGTTTGAAGCCCAGCGTCGATGCAAGTCTGGTAGCTGCAGTGCGTGCCTCGTTCGCATTGGCATAGGGACCGAAGTGTACGCGGGTCAGCCCGCCTTTCTTGTACAGCCTCAGCGTCCTGCTGGTGTCGGTCAGCTCGGAACGCATTCTGGCGAGAAAGCTTTCCGCGCCTTGAGGCGATCTGAACGCCCCGAGTTGCAGGAAGACTTTGCCGGTCGCTGCACCTGCCGTCTCCATTGGAATGGATGGAGCAGCGGACACCATGGGCGCAGGGGCGATCGGCTCGACATGGACGGCGGGGGCTTCAATTGCAGTGGCAACCGGCGCGTTGCCATCAGGTACGAGACTTTCCACTTCCACTTCGGCGCTGCCACTGTTCACGTAACCGAGCTTGTAGGCAGCGGCATAGGAAAGATCCATGATGCGCTGATGCAGGAACGGGCCGCGATCGTTGACGCGGACGATGACCGATTTGCCGTTCGCCAGATTGGTGACCCGTGCGTAGCTGGGGATGGGCAGCGTGGGATGCGCGGCGCTCATGCCGTACATGTCATACGTCTCGCCGATGGATGTACGCTGCCCGTGGAATTTTTTGCCGTACCAGGAAGCCATACCGCGCTCTTTATAGTTGCCCGGCGCCTGCAGCGGCGTGTAGGTCTTGCCCAATGCGGAGTATGGACGGTTGGCGTAGCGGTGCAGGGGCTCCGCCTTGGGCACGGCGTCCGGGACCGCATCCAGATTGGGCGCATCAGCGCCGGGACCGTCACCCTCCAGGTAGCCGCCCGAGCCCGGCGCTGCACTGCCGGCGGTAGCGACCCGCGCCGAACTGCCGCCCGGACCGGAAGCCGCGTCCATGACGGGTGCGGGGCGTTGCGTCTCGGCAGACTTCTGCATGGTCGAACAGGCGCTCAGCGCGAGCCCCGTCAACAAGATCACGAGCGATTCTTTTTTTGTCATCGACTTCCCCCTGCTAGGATTTAACGAGTTTTTTGTGTGTATGGATGCTCATCAGCATGCCGAAGCCGAGCATCAGCGTAAGCATGGAGGTGCCGCCGTAGCTGATGAGCGGCAGCGGCACACCCACCACCGGCAGGATGCCGCTGACCATGCCCATGTTGACGAACGCATAGGTGAAGAAGGTGAGCGTGATGCTGCCCGCCATCAGGCGTGTGAAGTAGGTCGAGGCGTTGGCGGTGATGATGAAGCCGCGGCCGATGACGAAAACATAGAGGCCGAGCAGCAACAGGTTGCCGATCAGGCCGAACTCCTCGGACCAGACTGCGAAGATGAAGTCGGTGGTGCGCTCGGGCAGGAAGTCCAGGTGCGTCTGCGTTCCGTTCAGGTAACCCTTGCCGAGGACGCCGCCGGAGCCCACCGCGATCATGCCCTGAATGGTGTGGTAGCCCTTGCCCAGCGCGTCCTGTGACGGATCGAGCAGCATCAGGATGCGGTGGCGCTGGTAGTCATGCAATGCGGACCACAGGAACGGCGCACTGGCCAGCCCGGCCACCGCGCCGCCGATCATGACGCGCCAGGAGAGGCCCGCGAGGAACAGCACATAGAAGCCGCTCGCTGCAATGAGGATGGCGGTGCCCAAGTCGGGCTGTTTCGCGATCAGGCCGACGGGCAATACCAGCAGGACGGCAGCGATGAAATAGTTTCGCAGCTTCAGCGAAGCTTCGTTCTTCTCGAAGTACCAGGCCATCATCAGCGGCACGGCGATTTTCATCAGCTCGGAAGGCTGGATGGTCGCCACGCCGATGTTGAGCCAGCGCGTCGCGCCGTGGCTGTTCACGCCGAGTGGAGTCATCACGCCCAGCAGCAGGATCATGCCGAGCACATACATCGGCACGGCGATGCGCATCAGCCAATGTAGCGGCATGTTGGCGACCAGCCACATCGCGGCGAACGCGACGACGATGTTGCCAAGCTGCGCCAGAACACGCACCCAGCTGCCATCACTCGCGCTATACAGCAGCACAAGACTGACCAGCATGAAGCCCCCGAGCCCCGCCAGCAGCACGGGATCAAGGTGCAGCATCAGGCGTTGTTTGAGTTGTCTCGCGTTCATTGTCAGTCGTCTTCCGATACGGCCTTTTCCGCAACCTTCTTCAGGGGCTGGGGCACTTTGCCGAGCAGATAATAGTCCATCACCTTGCGCGCGATCGGTGCAGCGGTGGAACTGCCATGACCGCCGTTCTCGGCCAGCACCGCCAGCGCGATGCGCGGCTTGTCGGCGGGAGCGAAGGCGATGAACCAGGCATGGTCACGGTTGTATTCGGAAACTTTCTTCTCGTCGTATTTCTCGCCCTGCTTGATGGCGATCACCTGCGCCGTGCCGGTCTTGCCGGCCATGCGGTAGGCGACGCCATAGCCCGCGCCCGCCGCAGTGCCACCAGGCTTGGTCACCGCCTCCATGGCGCTCTTCACGAGTTTGATGTGCTCGGGGTTGATCTGCAGATCGAACAACTGCCTGGTCTCCGTAGGCACCGCAGCACCCTTGACTGGCCGTATTTCCCTCACCAGGTGCGGTTTGAAGGCGACGCCGTCGTTGGCCAAGGTCGCGGTCGCAAACGCCAATTGCAACGGCGTGACCAGATTGTAGCCCTGGCCGATACCCGCCGAGACGGTGTCGCCAGGAAACCAGAGCTGGTTGTAGCGCTTTGCTTTCCATTCAGTGGAGGGCATCAGCCCGGAGGTCTCGCCTTCCATGTCCAGGCCGGTCTTCTTGCCAAAACCGAAACTCGTCAGATAACTGTGCATGTTCTCGATGCCCATCTCGGTGGCCAACCCATAGTAATAGGTATCGCAGGAGACAACGATGGATTTGAACAGGTCAACACCGCCGTGTCCGCCGGTTTTCCAGTCGCGATATTGGTGGCGGCTGCCGGGGAGCAGGAAATATCCCGGGTCACGGATACTGGTCGAGGGGGAGCGGGTATTGTAATGAAGCCCCGCCAGCGCCATGAACGGTTTGATGGTGGAGCCGGGCGGATACTGCCCGCGCAGGGCGCGGTTGTTGAGGGGCGTATCGGGGGAATTGTTCAGCTCATCCCACGTTTCCGTGTCGATGCCGTCAATGAACAGACTGGGGTCATAACCGGGCTTGCTGATGAAGGCCAGCACTTCGCCGTTAGTGGGATCCAGCGCAACCAGCGCGCCGCGATAATCGCCGAACGCTTCCTCGGCCACCTCCTGCAGCTTCGAATCCAGCGTCAGCACCACGTTGCTGCCGGACAGGGGCGCGGTGCGGGACAGCACGCGAACGGCGCGCCCGCCGGCATCAATTTCGACCTGTTCGAACCCGGTGGTGCCATGCAGCTCTCTCTCGTAGCTTTGCTCGACGCCGGTCTTGCCGATGTAGTCGGAGCCGAGGTAATTGGAGGCAATCTCGTCCTGCGTCAGTTGATCGATGTCATTCTGGTTGATACGGCCGACATAGCCGATGAGGTGCGAAGTCACGTCGCTAAACGGATATTCACGGAACAGACGCGCCTTGATCTCCACCCCGGGAAAACGGAATTGCTGTGCGGAGAGGCGCGCCACTTCCTCATCGCTCAACTGGCTGCGCAATGGCATGGTCTCCAGTGCCTGCCGTTCGGTCAGCATTTTCTTGAACCGCTTGATGTCCCTGGGAGTGATCGTGACCAGTTGTGACAGTTCGGCGATCAGCGCGTCAATGTCCGCCACCTTGTTCGGTGCGATCTCCAGCGTGTAGCCGGAATAATTCTGCGCCATCACCACGCCGTTGCGATCAAGGAGCAAGCCACGATTGGGGACGATGGGGACAACGTAGATGCGATTGCTTTCCGCCATCGTGTGGAAGTAGCCGTGGCGGATGACTTGCAGGTAGAAGAAACGCCCCAGCAGGATGAGCAGCATCACCGCCACAAAACCCAAGCTCAACACCAGCCGCAAACGGAAATAATAGATTTCGCGCTGATGGTTCTTCAGCTCGATGAAGCGACTCATAGTTCGTTCGGGTCGCGGTGCGGGCGGCGCATGGCTTGCAGCAACAACGTCATCGGAATCCACAACAACGCCGACACCACGGCACCGAGGAAGTATTCCCATGCTACATAGCCGCGCACCTGCCAGTGCACTGCGGCGTATGCGGCATACGACAGCAACAATAGCGGAAACACGTGCATGGCTTGCTGGCGCAGATCGAACATCTGCACGCGGCGATGCAAGACGATGCCGCCGAAGGCCAGCACCGAGTACGCCAGCGCATGCTGGCCGAACAGGCTCGCATTCGCCACGTCGGCAAAAATGCCGACCAGCCACGCGGTGCCGATGCCGATGCGGTGCGGCTTGTGCGTGCACCAGTACAACAAGACCAGCGCGACGAAATCGGGACGCAGCACCAGTGCCCACCCGTGCCAGGGCAGCCAGTTGAGCATCACCGCAAGAAACAGGCTGAACGCAATGAACCCCGGGTTCGCGGGCAACAGGAATTCCTGGTCCTTCTGGCCGTGCGCGATCACAGTTTCCTCCGCTTGAGTCTCTTCTTCGCGCGCTCCGGCTCGGCGCTCGTTTCCACCGATGTCGGCCGCTCGGACAACTTCGGCAGGCCGGACACGATCAGCAACGCGCGATGCCTGTCCACTCCGGCGAGCGGGGCGCAAATGATGCGCGCAAACGGATAGGCGGGATCTCGCTCCACCTTGATGACCTTGGCCACCGGCAAGTTGGGTGGATAGGTGCCATCGATGCCGGATGTCACCAGCACATCGCCTTCCACGATGTCCACGCTCACCGGCATGTAGCGCAGTGACATCTCGTGGCTGTCGCCGGAGCCGAACACGAGCGCACGCAGGCCATTGCGCTCGAGCTCGATCGGAACGGCATGATCCTTGTCGGTGACCAGGGTCACTTCGGAAAGCCAGGGGTAAACCCGGGTGACTTGCCCCACTACGCCGTTGTCATCCACGACCACCTGTCCGGCCACCACGCTGGCCTGCGCGCCTTTGTTTATGATCAGCTTGCGCTTGAAAATGTCGCGCTCGACGTAGGCTATCTCCGCCGCCTGCATCGGGTAATCGACACGTTTTTCAAGCTCCAGCAGGGTGCGCAGCTGGGAATTGTCGGCCTGTATTGCGTTCAGCTGCGCCAGTTGGGCGGCGTCGGCATCGTGTTGCTGGCGCAGTTGCGCATTGTCCTGCAGCAATTGATTTTGTGTCTGGAAGTAGGCGGCGATTCCCCCGATTGTTTCCCCGGGCAAGGCGGTCAGGCGCTGAAATGGATAGATCACCACGGCCAGGACCTTGCGCGTGGACTCCAGAGCCTGGTAGCGCGCATCCACGAACAGCAGCAGGATGGAGAGCGTGCAAAAGAAGACGAGACGAACGACCGCGCTGGGGCCGCGATTGAAGAATCGAAGGTTACGTGTATCGTCCAACGTGCTGCCGTTCGATCAATCGCTGGTGAAGATGTTGTTGAACTTGTCCATGTGTTCGAGCGCCTTGCCCGAACCGCGCACGACGCAAGTCAGGGGATCATCGGCGATCACTACAGGCAGCCCGGTCTCTTCCATCAGCAGGCGATCCAGATCGCGCAGCAGCGCACCGCCGCCGGTCAGCACCATGCCCTTGCTGGCGATGTCCGCGCCCAGTTCCGGCGGGGTCTGTTCCAGCGCGGTCTTCACCGCACTGACGATGGCGTTGAGCGGATCAGTCAGGGCTTCGAGAATTTCGTTGCTGGAAATCGTGAAGCTGCGCGGCACGCCCTCCGCGAGGTTGCGCCCGTTCACTTCCATTTCGCGCACTTCGCTGCCGGGGAAGGCGGAGCCGATTTCCTTCTTGATCTGTTCGGCCGTGCTTTCGCCGATGAGCATGCCGTAGTTGCGGCGGATGTAATTGATGATCGCTTCGTCGAACTTGTCGCCACCGACGCGCACCGAACCCGAATACACGGCGCCGCCCAGCGAGAGCACGCCGACTTCGGTAGTGCCGCCGCCGATGTCCACGACCATCGAGCCGGTCGCCTCTTCGATTGGCAGGTCGGCGCCGATCGCGGCCGCCATCGGCTCTTCGATCAGTTCCACGCGGCGCGCCCCGGCGCCGTAGGCGGATTCGCGGATGGCTCGACGCTCAACCTGCGTCGAGCCGCACGGCACGCAGATCACGATGCGCGGGCTGGGAGTAAAGATGCTGGATTTATGCACGCGGCGGATGAACTGCTTGAGCATCTGTTCGGTGACGGTGAAGTCGGCGATCACGCCGTCCTTCATCGGGCGGATGGCGGTGATGTTGCCGGGCGTACGCCCCAGCATCTGCTTCGCCGCCAGACCGACGTCCTGTATGACTTTCTTGCCGTTGGGCCCACCCTCCTGACGGATTGCCACGACGGACGGCTCGTTCAGCACGATCCCCTGTCCTCGCAACCAGATCAGCGTGTTCGCCGTGCCGAGGTCGATGGCGAGGTCGTTGGAGAAATAGCCGTTGAAATAACTAAACATGTCAGGTCCTGAATGGTGGAGGGTATGCGTCAAAGAAGCGGTTTATGATACCCTATCGCGCCTCATTTGATAACGCCTCAAACCAGTTTATGTCCCTAAGCCTAGCCGATGTCGAAAAAGTCGCCCGCCTTGCCCGGCTGGCGATGAACGACCAGGAACTCCACGCCGCCCAAACCCAAATGTCCAACATTTTCGGCCTGATCGCTGAAATGCAGGCCGTTGATACGAAAGGGATCGAACCGATGTCCCACGCGCAAGACCTGGCGCAGCGCCTGCGCGAGGATGTGGTGACGGAAACCAATCAGCGCGAGGCTTTCCAGGCGATCGCCCCACAAGTGGAACGCGGCCTGTACCTGGTCCCACAGGTCATCGAGTAAGCCACCATGATCCATTCCAGCCTTGCGCAACTGGGCGCAGCTTTGCGCGCCAAAAAGATTTCCAGCGTCGAACTGACGCAAACCTACCTCGACCGCATCGCCCGCCTTAACCCCACGCTGAACGCGTTCATTACCGTAAACCCGGAGATGTCCCTGGTGCAGGCGCGCGAAGCGGATGCACGCCTAGCCTCGGGCAGGGCCGATGCGCTGACCGGTATCCCGGTCGCGCAAAAGGACATTTTCTGCGCCAAGGGCTGGCTGACGACTTGCGGCTCGAAGATGCTGCACAACTTCGTCTCGCCCTACGATGCGCATGTCATCGAACAGTTCAACAAAGCCGGCGCGATCAATCTCGGCAAGACCAACATGGACGAATTCGCCATGGGCTCAAGCAACGAGACCTCGTACTACGGTTCGGTGAAAAACCCCTGGGATACGGCACGCGTGCCCGGCGGCAGCTCCGGCGGGACGGCGGCGGCCGTGGCGGCGCGGCTGTGCGCAGCCGCGACCGGCACCGACACCGGCGGCTCGATCCGCCAGCCGGCTTCCCTGTGCGGCATCTCCGGCCTGAAGCCCACTTATGGCGTGTGTTCGCGTTATGGCATGATCGCCTTTGCTTCCAGTCTTGATCAGGCCGGCCCGATGGGACGCAGCGCGGAGGATCTGGCACTTCTGCTCAACACCATGGCCGGATTCGACGAGCGCGATTCCACTTCGCTGCAACGCGACAAGGAAGACTACACCCGCGATTTGAACAAGCCGCTGACCGGCCTGCGCATCGGCCTGCCGAAGGAGTTCTTCGCCGCAGGCATGGGCAGCGACGTGGCGCAGGCGGTCGACGCCGCCATCGCCGAATACAAGAAACTCGGCGCCACAATCATCGACATCAGCCTGCCGAATTCCAGATTGTCCGTGCCGGTCTACTACGTGCTGGCCCCGGCGGAAGCGTCAAGCAACCTGTCGCGTTTCGACGGCGTGCGCTACGGACACCGCGCCCCCGAATACAGCGACCTCGCTGACATGTACGAGAAGAGCCGCGCCCAGGGCTTCGGCGCGGAAGTGAAGCGCCGCATCATGATCGGCACCTACGTGCTTTCGCATGGCTACTACGACGCCTACTATCTGCAGGCGCAGAAGATCCGCCGCCTGATCGCGCAGGACTTCACCGAAGCGTACAAGCAGTGCGATGTGATCATGGGCCCGACCTCGCCTTCCACCGCGTTCAAGCTGGGGGAGAAAGGCGACGATCCGGTGCAGATGTACCTGTCCGACATCTACACCATCGCCGTGAATCTCGCCGGCCTGCCCGGCATGTCCATCCCCTGCGGTTTCGGCGCCAACACTATGCCGGTAGGCCTGCAGATCATCGGCAACTACTTCGACGAAGCGCGCATGCTGAACGTAGCGCACCAATATCAACTGGCGACCGACTGGCACAGCCGCGCGCCACAAGGGCTGTAGGGAAACATCATGACCTGGGAAATCGTCATCGGGCTGGAAGTCCACGCGCAGCTCTCGACCAATAGCAAGATCTTCTGCGGCGCTTCGACCGCCTTCGGCGCCGAGCCCAACACGCAGGCCGACGCGGTGAGCCTCGCGCTGCCCGGCGTGCTGCCGGTGCTGAACAAGGGTGCGGTGGAGCGAGCGATCAAGTTCGGCCTCGCCACCGGCGCGCACGTGGCACCGCGCTCGGTGTTCGCGCGCAAGAATTATTTCTATCCCGACCTGCCCAAGGGCTACCAGATCAGCCAGTTCGATCTGCCGGTGGTGGGCCAGGGCGCGCTGACCATCCATGTTCCCGCATCGGGCAAGACCGAAGCGTATGAGAAGACCGTGCGCCTCACGCGCGCGCACCTCGAGGAAGACGCGGGCAAATCGCTGCACGAAGATTTCCACGGCATGACCGGCATCGACCTCAACCGCGCCGGCACGCCGCTGCTGGAGATCGTGTCGGAACCGGACATGCGCTCCGCCGCCGAGGCCGTCGCCTATGCCAAGGCGCTGCATGCGCTGGTGCAGTGGATCGGCATCTGCGACGGCAACATGCAGGAAGGCTCGTTCCGCTGCGATGCCAACGTCTCGGTGCACCGTCCCGGCACACCGTTCGGCACGCGCCGCGAGATCAAGAACCTCAACTCCTTCCGTTTCCTCGAGCAGGCGATCAATTACGAAGTGCAGTGGCAGATCGACACGCTGGTGAACGGCGGCACCATCCAGCAGGCCACGGTGCTGTTCGACCCGGACCGCGGCGAGACGCGCATGATGCGCACCAAGGAAGAGGCGCACGACTACCGCTACTTCCCCGATCCCGATCTGCTGCCATTGGAAATTTCGCCCGAATGGATCGAGGCGGTGCGCGCTACGTTGCCGGAGCTGCCGCATGTCAAGCAGGTGCGCTATGTAAACGACCTCGGCCTGTCGGCCTACGACGCAAGTATCCTCACCGCATCGCGCGAGATGGCCGATTTCTTCGAAACCGTGCTCGCTGCCGTGCCCAAGGACGCGAAGCTCGTCGCCAACTGGATCATGGGCGAAGTGAGCGCGCAGCTGAACCGCGACGGTCTGGACATGGCGCAGTGCCCGATCACCGCGCAACAACTCGGCGGCATGCTGCAGCGCATCGCCGACAACACCATCTCCAACTCCGGCGCCAAGGAAGTGTTCCGTACCATGTGGGCGGAAGGCGGCGAAGCCGACGCGATCATCGAGGCTAAAGGATTGAAGCAGGTCTCCGACAGCGGCGCGATCGAAGCGCTGGTGGACGAGATCATCGCCGCCAATTCCGACAAGGTCGCCGAATACCGCAGCGGCAAGGACAAGCTGTTCGGCTTCTTCGTCGGCCTCGCTATGAAGGCCAGCAAGGGCAAGGCAAACCCCGCCCAGTTGAACGACATCCTGAAGAAGAAGCTGGCCGGTTAGCGCGGCCGGGGGCCAGCTGTGTCCCCGGCCGCCGGCCTGCCCGGCATCACCTCACGCACACCCTGAAACCCAGCGAGAAGCTCGGGCTGGGCGGCGTGGCATTGCCCACGAATGTGCCCTTGGGATTGACACGGATGTGGGTGATGGTCGGATCGCAGCCGTCCGCGGCGGGCACCGGCACCGCCGTCCAGGTGGCGCCGCCATCTTTCGAGAAAGACACGTCGTCGGCCATGTCGCCCAGCGCGGTGAAAGTGTAGGTCAGCGTGCTGGGGGTCGCGCCCTGAGTGAACACTACCGGCCCGGAACCGGCGCCGTTGATGTCGCTCACGTACAACGCGGCATTGGCGGGAACCGGATCGGTGATAACGACGGAGTTATTGTCAGCCGGCCCAGCCGTGTTGATGACGATGACCGTATATTGCGCGAGCGCGCCGGGTATGAATTTCGGATTGACGCTCAAGTTCAGCGGATCCCAGAGCACATCGACCAGCTTGGTAAGCGTGAAAGTCGGATAGCGTTCTCCGATGACGAACTCCCCGAAGCCACCTGCCTGCGTCATGCCGGTGGCCGTGGTGTTCAGGGGATTGGCCGCGCCCGTGGCCGGGTAGCTCCACACGCCGGCGCTCTTGCGTCCAATCTTGAAGTTGGCGTTGGTCGCGCCGCCGTCGATATCGCCCGCCACGAAGTTGAAGGTGGTGCTGTAATTCGCGAAGGTCAACAGCGCACCTGGAGTCAGCGTCCAATAGCGGTTCACGCTCCTGCTGCCATTGATCCCCGCTATGCCCGCCGTGGTGTCCACGTGATCACCGGCCGTCGTGCTTGCGGTCAGCGTGCTGTTCGCCAGTGTCGACGTCACG
>Ga0316628_100002404_pt1 | contig 13874 bp, 9 predicted proteins | sample OWC_Aug_M2_C1_D5_FD_207648 | JGI IMG/M metagenome (GOLD analysis project Ga0316628, IMG submission 207648) | Wetland soil microbial communities from Old Woman Creek delta, Ohio, United States - OWC_Aug_M2_C1_D5_C | ecosystem: Environmental > Terrestrial > Soil > Wetlands | place: USA: Ohio... | reverse complement strand
TCGTCGATCACCTGTGCCATGTGCCGGGCTCCGGGCAATAGGCGGGCGAGCGACCCCACACCGAATATCAGTGCCCAAATCAAGGCGAATCCGATGACAAGCCTCAACCACGGTGAAAACACTGCCTGCGGGGCCGAGGCCCCGCAGGCAGTGTTTTCTATGCATGTGCACTTTGCAGTCATGCGGTTCAGATGGCGGCGGTGATTTCCGGGAACACGATGTAGAACATGATGTAGCCGATCAGCAGGGTGAAGCAGAGCTGGAAGGTCTGCCCGAAGACGTAGAGGGTGATGGGCTTGCCGCCCTTGAAGTACGGTCCGAATTCCCTGAAGTTGGTTTCAAGCCCGATGCAGGTGAAGGCCAGCGCAAAGAACCACTCGCGGGCGATGCGGGTGAAGCCCCTGAGCACGCCGTGGTCGATCATGACCGAGCTCATGTCTTTGCCCACGCTCTGATCGATGATGGAGAAGACGATCGAGGCGACGATGAAGCCGATGACGAACTTCGGGAAACGGTACCAGATTTCCCACCAGCTCACGCTCTTGCCGGGCACGCAGTCCACCTTGGCGCACCAGTAGACCGCCACGCAGAATGCCGTAACCCCGATCAGGACGTTCTGGATCATCTTGATGGTAGCGGCCACGTAGAGGGCCTTTTGGCCGAGGAACGCGCCGGCCGCGGCCACCGCACCCGTGGAGTCGATGGTGCTGCCCATCCAGGCGCCGGCCAGGACTTCAGGAAGGCCGACCAGCTTGGCGAACGCCGGCTGTCCCACCATGCAGATCGCCGTGAAGACCATGGAAAGGCCGATCGCGAGGGTCAACTCCTCTTTCTTCGCCCGGCAGGCCGCGGCCGTGGCGATGGCCGCCGAGACGCCGCAGACCGACATGTCGGCCGAGATGGTGATGTTCAATGTTTTAGAGGGCATCTTGATGATCTTCTGGCCGAACCAGTAAGTCAGGATCAAGGTAATAGGCGTGCACACCCAGGCTAGGAAGATGCCCGGTTTGCCGATGGCGAGGATCTTGTTGAAGAGGATTTCGGCGCCGAGCAGGACGAGGCCGGTCTTGATGTAGTACTCCGTGCACACCGCGGGCATCATCCATTTGGGGGTGCCGATGGTGTTGCTGATAAGAAGGCCGAAGACGATGGCCCACAGCGGGAAGCCGAAGCCCCAGTACTTCATCAGGGCCTGGGTCTCGGCCATGTAGGCCAGTATGGCAAGGATGAAGACGGCCGGAAAGGCGATGACGAATTTGGCGAAGGGGGTTCCCATGATGGCCTTGCCGATGCCGAAGAACACGGCGAGGACGATGCAAAGGCCGATCAGGTAGGGGACTCGGTTATAGGGTTTGACTATGAACTTGGCATCGGCCTTGGAGGCGGCATCCTTGGCCTTCTGCCAGGCACTGATCGCCTTATCGGCAGCAGCATTGAGGGTTGTGTCCTTGAAACCTGCGGCCGCTGCGGCGGCCTGGGCGGTCTTGGCGCTCGCCATGGCAGCGTCGGCGGCGGCCTTGGCCTTGTCAGCAGCCTCCTTAAACGGCGCACCCATCGCCTTGGCGGTTTCCTCGCTGCGGTAGAGGGCGTCCACCGGGTTGCTGCTCCAGTCGCTGGGCGCGGATAAGAAGTTCTGGATGGTCTTGGCGAAATCCTGATTGGTGGCCCTGACTCCGCGTTTGGCCGACGACGCGTTATACCACTCAATCGTTTTGAAGGGCGCCTTGGCGGCCTCCTCCTTCATGGTGGTGTTGTACTTGGGAATTTCCGCCGCCTTTTCCGGCGGTCGCGGCAGGTAGATGAGAAGGCCGATGATGAGGAGCAGGAACCCCATCCAGACGGCCATCCAGTCTTCTTTCTTGTAGAGGTCCGTGAGGGTGGTTTTGCCGCTTTCGATGACCACATAATCCGGTGCCGCTTGCGACGGTGTTTTGGTTTCAGCCATGATTTCCTCCTGAGAAGGGTTCCTGGTGAGGTGGTAGAAAAGTTAACACCACATAACACCGAAAAATTGTTGAGCTTGCAACCGCCCATCAGCATTGCGCAAATGGGCCAATACCCAGCGTAGTGATAAGAGCAGTTCCTTATATCAAGGGAAGGAAATCAAAGTCAAGCAGTACGGAGCCACAAAGTGGTATACATGCTTACGGCTGCCCTCAGGCGGGCACCACCGGAATGTTCACGGTGAAGGTGCTGCCGGCCGGTGAGCTCTCCACGGTGATGTCCCCGCCATGGGCACGGGCCACGGCGCGGGCGAAGCTCAATCCCAGCCCCGCCCCGGTCTGGGTGCGGCTGGGATCGCCGCGGTAGAAGCGCTCGAAAATGTGCGGCAGATCCTTTTCCGAAATCCCCGGTCCGGTATCCGTCACAGCAATGCAAATGGACCGGCCCGAGGTGGAGCGGACCGAGACATCTACCGAACCGCCCTCGGCGGTATACTTGATGGCGTTGTCCAGAAGGTTGCCGAGCATGCGCTGAATCAGGCGGATGTCGCCCGTCATGGGGAGACGTTCCGGCATGCGGCATCCGAGGCGTATGCGTTTATCCTCCGCCAGCGCCTGGAAAAGACCGCACGCGTCGCGAGCCACCGCCGCGGCATCCATCGGCTTCAGGTCGGGTTGGGTCACACCGGCTTCCGTGCGGGAGATGAACAGCATGGTGTTGATCATTTCGAGCAGCCGGTCGCTCTCTTCGATGGTGGAGGCAGCCATGGCCTCATACTCCTGGATCGCACTGCCGGAGGTGAGCGCGATCTCCGCCTGGCCGCGGATGCGGGTGATGGGGCTTTTCAGGTCGTGGGCGATGTTGTCGGTCATTTCCTTGATGCCGTTCACCAGTCTCTGGATGCGATCGAGCATGTGGTTGAAGGTGACCGCCAGCTGGTCGATTTCATCTTCGGCCCGCTTCACCGGCACACGTTCGTTCAAACGACCGTCTGCAATTCGACGGGCCGTCCGGGTGACGCGTTCAACCCCGCTCAGAGCCCGCCGGGCCATGAACCAGCCGATGATGACGGCCAACAGGAAGAGCGCTGCCATGGTGGCTACGAAAATGCGCTTGAACGCCTCGATGAATCGGGTCAGATCCTCCATGGCCTGGCCGAGATGCAAAATGACCCCCGGCCCGAGCGATGCATAGACCACCCGGATTTCGTGCTGGCGGTCCGGGGAGGAGACGGTTGCAAAGAGCGGCTCATCCTGCTCGAGCATGCGGGTGATCGCCTCCGATGAAATCGGAATGTTGCTGAAATACGACATGTTCGAGGACGAGAACAAACGGCCGTCCGGGTAAAGCAGTTGAATGAAGATCTTCTTCTCGCCCGCAGCACGGGATTCCAGCAGCGCCTGCCGCTTGACGGCCTCGATTCCTTGAACCAGCATCACCGAGGAGAAGCTGCGCACTTCCGCCAGCAGGTCCTGGTCGGCGCGGCCCCTGAGGGTTTCGGTGATGAGATAATAGAAAAAGGCAAAGGCCACGGCGGCGGAAACTAGGAAGATGCCCGCATACCAGAGGGTCAGCCGGAAGGCCAGGGTGCGCCGGATGCTACTCAGCCGCTTTAATGACATAGCCCACCCCGCGGACGGTGTGTATGAGCTTTACGGGGAACCCCCGGTCGATTTTTTCGCGGAGCTTGTAGACCCGCGATTCGACCACGTTGGTCTGGGGGTCGAAGTTGTAGTCCCAGACGTTTTCCATGATCATGGTCTTCGACACTACCCGGCCGGCATTGCGCAGGAGGTATTCCAGTAGGGAGAACTCCAGGGGCTGGAGTTCGATCCGGGTCTCCCCGCGGAAAACTTCTCGGGTGATGAGATTCATCGATAGATCCGCGAAAGAAAGCCGAGTCGGTTCGGCGGCGTCGGTGCTGCGCCGGATCAGCGCCTGTACGCGCGCCAGAAGCTCGGAGAACGCAAAAGGCTTGGCCAGGTAATCGTCGGCACCGGTCTGAAGCCCCTTCACCCGGTCCTCCACCGCGCCTTTGGCGCTCAGCACGATGACCGGGGTCTTCACCCTCTCACGGCGGATGGTTTTGATCAGCTCCAGGCCGTTCAGCTTGGGGAGCATGACGTCGACGACGGCAGCGGCATAGGGTTCGGTCAGGGCGAGATCCAGGCCCTGTTCGCCGTCGGCGGCATGGTCCACGGCAAATCCCTCGGCCTTCAGGCCCTTGAGAATAAAGGAGGCGATCTTGGGATCGTCTTCTACGAGCAGGATGCGCATGGGTTCCACCCGCTCAACGCTCGAAGCTATGAGCTAAAAGCAAAAGGTTTTGGTTTCGGTAACACGTGTGAACTGTTGCCGGGCAATTGCCCGGCAATCGCAACCCAGCCGTCCTTTTCCGGGACATCGAGGATCTCGAAATTCATGGCCTTCATTTTACCGGCAACGAGGGTCTTGTTTTCCGCAATAATCCCCGAGCAGATGAAGACCCCGCCGGGTTTGAGCAGCCGGGGGATGTCCTCGAGCAGCTCGAGGATGACCTGCGTGAGGATGTTCGCGGCGACGACGTCAAAGCGGCCCCGGAACGGAGCGGCCAGAGATCCCTCCACCAGGTGAACGCCATTGGAGCTGATCCCGTTGCGGCGCAGATTCCCGGCGGCGATGCGCACGGCCAGCCCGTCACGATCACCGCCGCACAACCGCACCGCACCGACTTTCGCGGCGGCGATCATCAGGATGCCCGAGCCCGTGCCGATGTCCAGGAACGAATCGCCTTTCTGCAGCCAGGCCTCGATCAGGCGTACGCACAGCGCCGTGGTCGGATGGGTGCCGGTCCCGAACGCCATGCCGGGATCGATCTCGATCACGATCTCCCCGGGGCGGGGGTCGTAGTCGCGCCAGGAGGGTTTGACCACAATGCGCTCGCCGATCTTCTGGGGCCAAAAAAAGGCCTTCCAGGACTCGGCCCAGTTCTGCTCGTCGACCTGCCGGTACCTCAGCCGATAAACGAAGCCGAGCTGGCGCCCCAGCATGGCCATTTCCTCCTCCAGCCTCATGCGTCGACTGTCCAACCGGTCGTCCCCGGGCAGGTAGCCGACCACGGCGTGGGCGGCGGGCTTCGCGACGGCGTCCTCCGCCCAATCCTCCCCCGGCTCGAGATCCGGGTCCTCCACCACCACCCCCTGGAGATCGAAGTCGAAGAACACTCCGGCGATCAGATTACCTGCCAGTTCCGGATCCGCATGATCGAAAGTGACCTTGGCTTCAATGTATTTCATGGGTTTTTGGTGTTTGGGGGTCTTGGTATTAGGAGACACCTAAATACCCAAATCTTTTTGTGTTCAAGCTGTTACTGTCCGAAACTTCTCCTTCGGCGGATTGAAGTAGCCGAACTTGAGATGGGGAAAGCCGCTCCGGATCCCCTGGATCAGCGCTTCCATGCCGATCGACACGCCGAGTGGCGCGGCGGCATCCATGGCTTTCCAGTAGCGGGTCGGATCGAAGTTGAGGTTGCGCCACTGGATCATGTGGATGGGATGATCCTCCAGGAAGGCGAGCAGGGCCTCAGCCTCCTCGGCCGTGTCCGTCATGCCCGGCGAGTTCAGGTAATTGATGGAGACGAACTTGCCCTGGCCGAGCGCGCTGTCGATGCTCCGCAGCACATCTTTGAAGGCGTACCCGCTGGGCCGGAAATAGGCGTTGTAGCACTGCCGGCGTACGCTGTTCATGCTGACCCGGATGCTGTCGAGGCCGGCCTCGCAGAGCGCTTCGACGACATCCGGCAGGCTGCCGTTGGTATTGAGGTTGATGGTGCCGCGGCCCGTCCGGCAGCGGATGAGCCGGATGGCGGGCTCGATGGCCCGGGCCGCGGTCAATGGTTCGCCCTCGCAGCCCTGGCCGAAGCTTACCACGGCCTTTTTCACCCGGCCGATGTGGAATTGTGCCACCTCGGCAATTTCTTCGGGAGTCGGGGTGAAGGCGATCCGCTCCTGGGTGCAGCTGAAGCCGCTGTTCTTCTGAAGCGACAGGCAGCCGAGGCAGCGCGCGTTGCAAGTGACGGCCGTAGGCAGTGGGGCTTCGTAGCGGCCCAGGAAAAAGTTTTTGCCCGCTGGGCAGCCGGAGTGCAGCGCGCAGGTTTCCAGGTGCAGCCTCAGCCGGTTGTCCGGCATGCGCCGGCGCAGGACCCGCACCCCAGCCCGCACCGCGGGCAACGGCATGCGGCGCAGGTCCTGCCGGGGTTCCCGGTCCACCCGGATCGCCGCCGACCGGAACTTCCCTCGCCGCCAGCCGACGGCGCCATATGAGAAAAGGGGCAGAGCCTGCGCCCGCCTCCTTTCCCTGTAGGCCGCGACATGCGTGATGACATACCCCGGCGAGTTGAAGACGGCGACTGGAAAGATGGGCTTGCCAGGGGCGTAAGGATTTGCGGAAAGCTCCTCGAACTCTCCGGTGGCGAGGTTGAAGAGCACCGGCACCCGGTCGGGCAGCAGCATGACTTCGCTGCCGTGGGGCATGGCGATGGTTTGCCCGGCCGCCAGCGGCGTGAGCGCTGCACCACCCATCCCCACGGCGGCATAGCCCGGGAGGTCGAAGATGCGTCCGGCTCCATCCGCTACCACAGCGGTGAGATAGTTTGAATCGTCATTTCGACTCATACATCACGCAGCGCGAGCTGCGCCCGTCCGCCTTGATCACGAAAGGCTGCGACAGGCGAACATGAGCCACATAGGCGGTTTCGGCCGCCTTGGGCTGGGACGCGATCCAGCCCCACTCTAGCCGGTCGCCCTTTTCGGGGTTCACCGTGCAGTAGGTGATGTCCAGCGTGGTAATATTGTGGAAAAAGTGCGAGCCTTGGGAGGGGTCGGCCCTGAGCTCGTGGTGCGTGGTTTCGATCATGGCGCTCACACCGCAGATTTCCGCCCAGCTCACCGGGATGCCCAACCAGCGGTCGGCTGATCCCCAGCGCCCCGGCCCGACCAGAAGATATTTGCGCCCCTCGCGCATCAGGCCGGCGTTGAGGCGGCCGATCTCGCGAGCGATCTCGACGGTGCGCGCCGAGTCGAAGGCCTCCGGCTTGACATAGATGATGTCGGCGATGTCGGTTTTCTCGCCGTTGCCCAGGCTCTGTGAGGAATTACAGAAGGCCCGGGCGGCCTCCTCTTCGTGGATGAGCACCTGGACGTGCTCGGCCCGCGCGGTCATGGGCCGCAGCTGCAGAATGGCAAAGCCCGCGCGGCCGTCTGCACTCGGGTGCAGGTCCACTGCAAACTCCAGCTCCACCGGGCATCCCATGCCGTCCTCGCCCATGGCGAGGACCTCGGTGAGCAGCGGTGCCAACGGAAACAGGTCGTATTTCAGGACCTGGCTGAAGGTCAGCACCGGGTAGCCTGATGGGTCGTAGCTCTCCCGGATGCGCCCCTCGCTGGGAAGCAGATATCCGGAGAGCGCTCGCACGGCTTCATCGTTCGGCGCATCGACCACCTCGCGTTTCTCCAGGTTGGCATCCTCCTTGATCGCCAGCACGGGGTAGGGACCCCCCAGTCTAAGGCTGTAGAAAAACCGTTGGGCGTTGTCCAGGATGTCCTTCGGCGTCGAGCGCTGCGGCAGCAACTGAGGATAACGGGGGGAAAAGCGCAGGGCTTTTTCGCCTTCCATGACGGTTTTGCCCAGCCCCAGGGCGATGGTGGCAATCCCTTCCTCGGGCTTCATCGGGCCGAAGGGGTAATAGTTGTGGGACTGGGCCACGCCGGAGATCGCCGGGTAAAAATACCCGCCGCTGGGACGACCGACGAGCTTCTGGATGATCACGGCCATCTTCTCCTCCTCGGTGCGGTGACCCACCCGCCGCGAGAGGGCCTTGGGGTTCTGAAAATAGGTGGAAGCGTAGATGAGCTTGATGGCCTCGATCAGCTGGCGGAACCGTACATCGAGGCTGGGGTGGTCGTTGGGGAGCATGCAGGTGCGGTACAGACCTGCATAGGCGCGAATCTTGGCGTCCTCGAGCAGGCTTGAGGAGCGCACCGCCAACGGGTAGGTGACCCGGGCCAGATAAGCCCGCAGGTCGTCGGCCACATGCTGGGGAAAAGCAGCTCGGCGAAATGCCTCGGCGACTTCTTCATCCGGCGCATCCCGGGTGGCGAAGCGCTTCAGGTCGTTGTCTCCGGAAAAGGCGTCGAAACCGTCGGTGGTCACGACCAGGGTCTGGGGGACGAAGAGCCGAACGGACTCGAAGCGCTGGTGGATGACGTTGATGCGCTGGAGCAGGTTGGCCATGAAGGCCAGGCCGCGGGCTTTTCCGCCGAGACTGCCCTTGCCGACCTTGAAGAACTCCGTGTCCAGGTCGAACGCTCCGGCCTCGAAGTTCGCTACCACGCCTCTCTGCCGGCGGCTGCGACAGGAAGCGATCAGCGAGACCAGGTACTGCCGATGGCTTTCAATGCTCTGGAAGTCGGCGTTCCGGATGGGGCGCACCTTGCTGGCCAGCGTGATCTCGGTGCGGGCGAACAGCCAGCGGGAGAAGTCGTTGCGGTTGCTGTGCTGGACAAAGGCATCCTCGGGGATCTCGGCCATCAGTTTTTGTAAGGTGCGCAGGTTGGCGGCTCGGCCGATCTCTTCGCCGCTCGGCCGGCGGAAGACGAAATCGCCGAATCCCAGCTGTTCCAGAAAAAAGGTGTGCACCTCTTCGTGCAGCGTGGGCGAGAACTTGTGGGCGAAACGGGCCGGGATGGCGGCGGCCCGGGCCCCGTTGGAGGGGTCGGAGCTTGTGAGCAGCAGGGGGATGTCAAACCGCTCCTGCTTGATCCGCTTGAGGAAATCTACCCCGGCGTTGTCATCGAGCCGGCCGCTGCGCGGGTAGCGCACGTCGGAAATGACACCCAGGATGTAGGGTTCGTAGGTCTCGAACAGGCGCACAGCCTCCTCGAAATCCTCGGCCACCAGGATCTTGGGGCGGGCACGCATGGTGAGCAGCCGGTGCTCTTCGTTCAGGCCCTCCTCCAATAGGGCCTGGGTCTGCGAGACCATCTCCTTGTAGAGCAGCGGCAGGAGCGATGAGAGGTAGACCGGCGAGTCCTCGACAAGAAGGATGACCCGTATCCCCGCCGATGAGGTGTCGTGGTCGACGTTGAGCCGGTCCTCGGCGCTCTTGATCAGGGCCACCAGGAGATCGGTATTGCCGGACCAGATGAAGGTTCGGTCCACACCCGGCGGACGCGGGAACTCCCCACCCGCCGCTTCCGTCGTTGGTGCCAGTGCCTGGTGGCTCAGGTGCACCACGGGCAGATCCGGATCGCGCTCCTTGATTTCGCGGCCGAGGCCCTGGGCACCCGCATCCGAGGGGTTCAGCATGGTGATCACCATGTTGAATTTGCGGTCGGCCAGGGCGGAAAGGGCGGCCTCCGCGGTGGGCACCCAGGTGATGCGCGGCGGGTTGCTGAGGTTGAGGCCCCGGTATTCATTGATGATGCGCTCGGACAGGCGGCAGTCCTCCTCCATGATCCAGGCATCATAGGGGGTCGACACCAACAGCACGTCCCGCACCTTGCGTGCCATCAGTTCATGGAAGATCTTGAACTTCGGGTCGAAATCCTGAGCGAAACTGTCGATGGGCAAGGTCATGCCGTTTTCCCTTCGGGGGGCCTTCACCAGCAAATTTGTAGATTCTCCCGAGCTCGTTGTCAAACAGATAAACCATTAAAATATGCAGTTATTGAGGACGAAAATAGGAGTTGGGCTGCGGTGCGGTGTTTTCAGGCATCGTGGTGGCTCGTAGGGTCATCAAGACTCAGGTGTTTAGAGCTGGGCAAAGGTGGCTGCTCGTTACTCGTTGCTCGTTACTCGTTACTTTGCTATGAACTCTTTCAGCCGGCATTCCACCCGGGATCCGGAACCACTTCCCCCCAAGGCATGGACATCCCATGAACACCTCTCCCGACAAAGTGATGGGGCTCGAGGCAGCCGTGAAGCAGTTCGTCCCCGACGGCGCCCATCTCTCCATCGGCGGTTTCACCTGCAATCGCAACCCCATGGCAGCGGTCTACGAGGTCATCCGCCAGAAGAAAAAAAACCTCCACCTTTACGCCCACTCCAACGGCCAGGGGGTGGACGAACTGGTAGGAGCCGGTTGCGTCGCCCGCATCGAGATTGCCTACGCGGGCACCGGCCGCTTCGCGCCGACCTGCATCCGTTTCCGCAAGGCCGTCGAATCGAAGAGCATCCTCTTCGAGGACTATTCCAACTACCAGATGACGCTCAGGTTCATGGCGGGAGCAATGGGCGTGCCGTTTCTGCCGACCCGCTCGTCGCTGGGTACCGACATCGTCCATCGCTGGGGGTTCTCCACGGAACTGCGGCAGGCCGAGCAACGAATCCCGGACCACAAGTTGGTGATAATGGAGAACCCTTTCGGCGCCTGGGCCGACACCGAGCGCGTGGTCCTGGTTCCAGCGATTCGGCTGGACGTGACCCTGATCCATGCCCAACAGGCGTCGGCCGACGGCACCGCCAGGCTCCTGGGGCTGACCTTTGCCGATGTGGAGCAGGCCAAGGCCTCCCGGCACGTGGTTCTGACCTGCGAGGACCTCGTGGCTCCCGCTGAGCTGCGTTCGCATCCTGAGCACAACCAAATTCCGGGAATCATCGTCGATGCCGTGGTCCCTGTGCGCTACGGCGCCTATCCGACCGCCTGCTACCGCTACTACGACTACGACCCCCAATTCTTGAGCGACTATCGCACCGCTGCCACGGATGACGCGCGTTTTGCCGCCTATCTCGAGCAGTGGGTCTACGGCAAGAAGGACCATTCGGAGCGTATTGCCCAAGTGGGAAACGACCGCCTGGCGTCCCTCCGGGCCGACCCCCGCACGGGGTATGCGACAGGGCTGCGCCGATGAGGCCATGTGACTAGATCTGGTGTTACCACGGAAGCTGAGATCCAAGCCCCCCGGACCCGTTTTCCAAAGGGGCGAGTGGCCGCGTGGCGCGGGACACCTTACTATCAAAGGGGGTTGGGGGGATATATCAATCCGGCTTATCTTTGAGTCATCACGAGGAACCTATGCCTGACTACACCGCACGCGAACTCATGACAATCGCCGCCGCCCGCAAGATCAAAGACGGCGATATCGTCTTTTGCGGCACCGGCATCTCCATGCTGGCCGCCATGGCGGCCAAACACATCAATGCGCCCAACAGCGTTATCATCTTTGAGACCGGCGCGATCGACTCGCAACTCGAGGAGATCCCCATGTCGGTGGGCGACCCGCGCATCATGCTCGGGGCCTCCTCCAACAGCGGACTGGCGGATTCCTTTGCCCTGATGCAGAACCACATCACGGGCCAACACGTGGTGGGCATCCTCGGAGCGGCCCAGATCGACAAGTACGGCAACCTCAACTCCACCGCCATCGGCGACTATCTCCACCCCAAAGTGCGCTTCTCCGGCAGCGGTGGAGCTTGCGACGTGGCCTCCTTTGTAAATCGTACGATCATCTTTATGCAGCATGAGCGCCGCAAGTTCGTCTCGAAAGTCGACTACCTCACCAGCCCCGGCTGGCTGGACGGCCCCGGCGGGCGGCGGAAAGCAGGTCTAACCGGAAACGGGCCATCGACAGTGGTCACGGATCTCGCGGTGATGGGCTTTGAGGAAAAAACCAAGGAAATGTACCTCGAAACCTACTACCCCGGCAAAACACCCCAGATGGTACTCGACAGCATGGAGTTTGCGGTGAATATCTCCCGGGCCCGGGAGCTGGATCCGCCCTCCGAACGGGAGCTCAGAATCCTGCGCGAGGAGGTCGATCCCCAGCGGCTGATCCTGGGAGGATAGAGCCGGCACATGTCCCGGAGTTCGAGGCACAGACTAGAAGCTATCTCAAAAATGCATCTGACACCCGATGGTCCCGCCGAACGGCGGAATTGCAGTCCTCTCGAAATGCTCGCATACTGCCGTGTATGCTGCGCTTTCGAATCGGGCTGCGCCTTGCCCTCGGGCGTGATCTGCTATTTTTGAGATGGCTTCTACTGCTCTTCTAAACAAGCCGGGGCCCAAAGGCGGCGAATCTGACGATCGCTCTACTTCGAAACCGCTGCCAGCCCCTCTTCAAGAATCTTGAGCCCTTTCTCCAGCTGCTCGCCGGTAATGACGAAGGGCACGAGCACCCGCACCACGTTGCCGTAAGTACCGCACACCAGGATGATGAGCCCTCGTTCCAGGCAGAAGGCGGCCAGCTTCTTGGCCTCCTCCGCCGCAGGCTCACGCCGGTCGCCCTTCACGAGGGCCAGGCCCAGCATGGCGCCCAAGCCGCGGATCTCACCGATGATCTTGAACCGCTTCTGCCAAGCCTCAAAACGGCCCTTGAGCGTCTGGCCCAAGGCTTTGGCCTTTCCCAGCATGTCCTCTTCTTCGAACGCCTCCAGGACCGCCAGGGCCGCGGCACAGGCGACCGGGTTCCCGCCGTAGGTCCCGCCCAGGCCCGAGGGATGGACCGAGTCCATGATCTCCCGGCGGCCTACGACGGCGGCAATCGGCATGCCCGCCCCCAGGCTCTTGGCCACCGTAATGAGGTCGGGTTCAACCCCCCAGTGTTCGATCGCGAACATCGTGCCCGTGCGGCCCATGCCGCTCTGGATCTCATCGGCCACGAAGAGGATCCCATTTTCGCGGCAGATCTTGGCGAGCTGCTGGAAGTACCCGGGCGGCGCGGCGATGAACCCGCCTTCGCCCTGGACCGGCTCCGCCACCACACACGCCACCGCCTCGGGGTTCACCTGCTGGATGAACACATCCTTCAGCTTCTCAGGGCCGGCGACATCGCCGAAGGGAATGCGGTAGACCTCGGGGGCGAACGGCCCGAAGCCCCACTTGTAAGGCTTGACCTTGCTCGTCATGCTCATCGTGAGCAGGGTCCGGCCGTGGTAGGCATTGTCGAAAACGATGACCGCCGGCCGCTTGGTGTAATAGCGGGCGATCTTGACCGCATTTTCGACGGCTTCGGCCCCGCTGTTGACGAAAATGGCCTTCTTCGCAAAACTCCCCGGTGTGACCCGGCAAAGCCTGTCCGCCAGCTTGATGGCGACCTCGTAGGGGCTGACCATGAAACAGGTGTGGGTGAACTTCTCGGCCTGGGCCTTGATGGCGGCCACCACCTTCGGATGACAGTGCCCGATGTTCATGACACCGATGCCACCGCCGAAATCGATGTACTCCCTGCCCTCCACGTCGCGTACGACAGCACCCCGGGCGGAGGCCACGTGGACGGGAGTCACGCTCGACACCCCCGCGGAAATGACATCGGCTCTCAGCTTCTGCAGTGCTTCGTTGGTTTGTGCGATGCTCATGGGATGACTCCTCTGTGTGAGAAAATGGTCCTCTACCGTCCTACAATCCCAAATAGGCAGTGCGGATGTGAGGGTTATCGAGCAGCTCCCGGGCCGGTCCTTCCATGACGGAGCGGCCGTGCTCGAGAACGTAGCCCCGGTTGCTCAGGCCCAGGGAATGCTTTACATCCTGCTCCACGAGGAGCACGGTGGTCCCCTGGTCGGCGATCTTTCGCACAGTTTCAAAAATGCTCTTGATCAGGATGGGTGCAAGGCCCAGGGACGGCTCGTCGAGCATCAGCAGCTTGGGGCGCGCCATGAGGCCGCGGCCGATCGCCACCATCTGCTGCTCGCCGCCGGAGAGCGTCATGGCCATCTGGGCCAGGCGCTCATTCAAGCGGGGGAAAAGCGTATACACCTCCCGGAGCGTGGCTGCCTTTTGTCCGTCGGCGCGCTTGTTATAAGCCCCGACCACCAGGTTGTCCTGGACGGACATGAGCGTGAACAGCCGCCGGCCCTCGGGCACCTGGACGATGCCCCGCTCGACGACACCTTCAGGCGGCAGGTGATGAATGGCGTTGCCCTCGAAGGTGATTTCGCCCTTGGCCGGCTGCATC
>Ga0316628_100002403_pt1 | contig 13875 bp, 5 predicted proteins | sample OWC_Aug_M2_C1_D5_FD_207648 | JGI IMG/M metagenome (GOLD analysis project Ga0316628, IMG submission 207648) | Wetland soil microbial communities from Old Woman Creek delta, Ohio, United States - OWC_Aug_M2_C1_D5_C | ecosystem: Environmental > Terrestrial > Soil > Wetlands | place: USA: Ohio... | reverse complement strand
TGATATGGAACCAAGCTCTAATTGACGATGGCCTGGGGACCGTTATCGCACGCAGCGCGACAGTGACAACCATCAACTGCCGAACTCTGTACACTAGTCCGGATAACGCCTGGGTGGTGGAAAAATGCGTCACCGATCCGAACGTCACTACGCCGATGACGGTTGCCCTCGACGGCGCTGTGCAGGGCCAGGCCGCCCTGGTGCGCATCTACCACAAGTCACAGAACTACTCTGGCAGCCCACAGGTAGCTGTTATCTACTCGAGTGGTTTCATCCGGCTGAAGCAAAATGCCGATCCTGTGCCTCCTATTCCTTTTGGCAGTTCCTTCGTTCTTGGGCCAGCCTACTGGTCGGCGGCCGGAAGCTACTATCACAGTCCTCAACTAGACCGCCTGGAAATAGATACCGGCGGCTTGACCTTGGGAACGCTGCAAATGCGGGCCGAAGGGAGTAACCAGGATTTTGCCGTCTCTTACGAATTGGCTCTCCCCATGCCGAGTGACGATCGGACACAGCTTCATGTGACCCAGGCCTACACCGCTACCGGCGCACTGACGGTGACCCTCAGCCCTACCCGCTGCGCCACATTCGAGGGCTTCAAGTTAGCCCAGATCTCGTCCATGTTTATCAATCAGGGGGGCACCTGCGAGGGAGGCTATACTGATTGTCACGATAGCAATGGTGTCCGTTTCATCGGTAATGACCAAAAGTTGCACCGGGTCATGTTTACGAATAGTATGCCATCGTCTTTGATCTTTAGCCCGACGATTCCGCTCGGCGATCCCTGGCTTGACGCGCTCCACACGGATGACCAAGATTGGCTGGGGAACACCCCCAACGTGCGCATCGCCCTCGACGCCCTACCCATCAGTCGCACGATCACACCTCAAGGCTGGATTAGCGCTACGAATAATCCCCAAGGCGAGAACGTTGCCTTATGGCTACATGATGATAGCTGTGTTGCGCAAAGCTGGACAGCGGGCCAGAGTGAGCAAGTAAGCTACTGGCTACTGGCTCAAGATGATCCCGACGCTCTCGTTAACGTGAGCAAAGCTGTAATTCCGGATGGCATTGCGTATCCGGGCGATGTGCTGACGTATACAATTGACCTGTTCAACTTGGGGCCGTCGGATGTGACGGTGTTGCGCCTGTGGGATGCCCTGCCCACGCGGACCGAGTACATCAGCGGTAGCCTGGTGGGAGGCGCCAGTTACAATCTCACAGCGCGGGCTGTTGAGTGGACAGGCGGCTTGCAGCTTGTCGCTGCCGGTGGCCCCGGCTATGTGCTGGAAACGGCACCATACCAGTGGGAAGAGATCAAGAACAGCGGCACACAGGTGATGTATTGGCAGGGCAGCGTGGATAGTGGCTGGATCGGTCCGATTCCACTGAGCTTTGGCTTTCCCTATTTCCAAGTGACGGAGGTCTACACGCAGGTTTACATTGCCACGAATGGCTACATTGGCTTTGGTCCTCCGACCGACTATGAAAACGTCCCAACGGCTATCCCCAACCCATCCAGTCCAAATAACATCATCGTGCCCTATGGCGACAATCTCAATATCAAAGAGGGCGACTCGCGCGTTTACTATCAACGGCTGAGCAATCCCACTCGCTTTGTCGTTGAGTATGAGCAAGCGCAAGACAAAGATAACGGTCTTTTCTATACTTTCCAGGTCATCTTGTACCCGACCGGTGAAATTCGCTTTGTCTACAGCGGAGGGGCAGCAGCCGATCTCATTGGCCTGGAAAACAGCACCGGCACAGGTGGCTTGACCTATACGACGACAGTGTTTGATAACAACCGGGCTTTACTTTTCGCGCCCCTCGAGTTCCGGCGGTTCATCTACCAGACCCAGGTGCGCGAGGATATTGTCTCTGATGCGCTAGTGACCAATACAGTGACTTTGAGCAACGCTATGGGAACGGGCCAACTGTCCCGATCGGTGCGGCTCAAAGTTCCCCTGGACAGCTACGAGCCGAACAACACCTGTGTGCAAGCTTATCCCATTAGTGCTGGGAGTGTACTCACCTCATACATCAGCCGCGCCAGTGATGTGGATGTATACTCCATCACACTGCCCCTCACTTACACATCAATCTCAATCTCTCTGATTAGCCCTGCCGACGCCGAGGTTACACTGGATCTGTTCGATGGGCCGTGTGAGGAGGGATTGCCTCGCCATTGGAATACGCCGCGTCACTGGAATACTCCGGGACATTGGAATACGGGATCAGGTTCGAGCAAGACGATTATCTACAACATCGGCGCCTTCACCGGCACGTATAATATCCAGGTGAATAGTGTAAACGGCCAACGGAGCACATTACCTTACACGCTGTCAGTCACTACTTTACAGGGGACGTCGGGCCGCGATCCCTATGAGACTAACGACTCTTGCGACTTAGCAAGCCCTATCCTACCCGGCCAGGTCGTCACAGGGTACATCTCCTCCATCGCCGACACCGACCATTACACCTTTGACGTGTCTGAGCCCAATACCCAGGTTGTCATTACTTTGACGGCGGTCTTCAGTTATGATCTCGGACTGTATGACGGCTGCGCAGACGGCGAGTCCCTTGGCCGGCATACGCCGCGTGAATGGAGCACCGACCGAGAGGCTGCGGTCAAACGGGTTGCCTACAACGTCGGCCCGTACACCGGTACCTATTTTGTCAAAGTGTATGGCTTTGACGGCACGTACAACGCTGACAATCCTTACTGGCTGGAAATGAGCGCGCATGTGGTCGTGACCGACGCGGTCAAGACTTTGATCCTCTACAACCGGGAGCGACTGCAGGCGCTCTATGGGCAACCGGCGACAGACGCGCTGGTGTTCAAGCTGCAACAACTGGTGGCCCATTCAAAGGTGATGGGCAAATTGGTCGCCGTGGACGAGGACCCGTTCGTCCGCGCCAAATACGACCAGTGGGTTGCCACCGACCCGGCCAGAGCAAACGACGTCAGTACGGCCATCAAGACCATGCTGCTGGCCGACCTGGGCAGCTATGCCAATTTGCAGTACCTTATCATCGTGGGGAATGATGAAGTGATCCCCTTCCGCCGCGTGCCGGATGAGAGCGCGTTCCGTGAATACTCATACGTGGGAAGTGGACACGTTCTGTCCAACAACCCCACCGGCGCGGCGCTATTCAGCAACTATTTCCTGAGTGACGACTTTTACGGCGACCGCAGTCCCACCTATTGGGAGGGACACGATCTGTACGTCCCAGATTATGCGGTGGGCCGCCTGGTTGAGACGCCGCAAGAGATTGACGCTTTCATAGACACCTTCCTGGCAGGCAGCAGCGCCTTTGCCAACGCTGGCCTGGTGGCAGGATACGATTTTATCGTTGATGTGAGCCAGGTCATTTCTAATCAAATGGGAATCGGCGGGAGTCCAGCTGTGAGCACGCTGATCGGCGAAAACTGGAACAAGAGTGACCTGGCGAGAGAATTGCTACAGACCCGCCGGGATGTGGCTTCGTTGAATCTTCATGCTGACCACTGGGGTTTGGGCACGCCGCGCGATGCGGGCATTGACAGCGCCGACATCCTCACCGCGACCGCCGTGATGAGCCGGGCGACCTACTTTACATTGGGGTGCCACTCGGGCCTAAACATTCCTGACAAGGACGGAAATCCCCATACCAGCCTGGACCTGGCACAGACTTTTCTGCGACGAGGAGCCAATTGGATTGGAGGTACAGGCTATGGCATTGGCGGCGATGGCACGCCGCTTTCCGAGCAAGTCATGCTATTGCTCAATCAGGAATTGACAGCAGGGAGCCAACAAGACATCGGCTTGGCGCTGGCCCGGGCCAAGCAGCGTTACTATACCAGCTTGCCAGAGAAGGAGTTTGGCTACAATGACGAGAAGGTGATGGGTGAAGTCGTGCTGTATGGTTTGCCGATGTATGCGCTGGAGACGCTCCCTTCCCAGCGCGGCGCGGCTCCGGCGAGCAATCGGGTTGAGGTAAGCGCGTTGGGAATATCGGGAGACTGTCCGGCGCGCGAAGGACGCACCTATTACAACTTGCAGTTTGAAACTGTGACAACCACCATCGGCGGCTATTTCCGGGCGCTGGGGGCGGATGGCGGTGTCCAGTCAAGGCCAGACCAGCCCATCCAGCCTCGCCTAGTAAGGGAAGATGTGAGCGCCGATGTACGGGGCGTTGTGTTTGAGGGTGGGCGCTTTACAACCCGGTCAGCCTTTAACCCCGTTATCACGAGGATAGGAGATTCAGACGAGCCGCTTGGACAAGAGAAGGAGATCACGAGCACACTGTGGTTGCCATCCCAGTTAGTCTCGTTGCGCCGCCTGGAGACGCTGGCCGGCACCAAGGAGAGCCTGGTGATCCTGCCTGGCCAGTATCGCGGCAAGGATGCGCAACAGCGTCTCTATGAGGAGGTCAAGGTATCGTTGTACTCTTCGTCATCCGGCGACTGGCAGCCGCCTGTTATCACAGGCGTAACGCGCACCATCAGCGGAGCGTCTGTCCCGATTACGGTGACGGCAAGCGACAATACCGGCGTATGTCGTGTCGTCGTCGCTTATAACGATGGAGATGGAGAATGGAAGAGCCTGGATCTCACTGCTTCGAGTGGAGATACCTGGCAAGGGGCATTGCCATTGATGGCGGTAGAGTATTTTGTCCAAGCGGTAGACGAGGCCGGCAATGTGGCAGTGGATGACAATAGTGGTCGATACACCGTTGTGCCCCACGTGTATCTGCCGGTTGTCATGCGGGAGCATAAGCCATAGCAGGGCATGAACCCGACGTCACATTTTGGGGGAAGAGGATACGTGCTAGGCGCGTATCATGGACTGAAGGTGGAAATGCTGTGCCCAGTTTTCATTTCGCCGTGGCTGAACTTTCGGTACTGCCATTTTTGACGTGAGATTATTCTCGGCAGTGGGTAGCGGGGGCTTTTGAAGAGTTCAGACGCCCCTGGCAGAATCACCAAGTGATCCATCGTATCGAGAGCCAGCGTTGGCTCTCCCTTTCTCAGCGAACTACTAACCCCCTATCCCGTCGGTCAGTCACTGACCCACGGGAAACGCCAACTCCTCCATCGTCCAAATGTGATCCGTCAGACCCGCTGCCATCGCTGGCGTGCGTGACGTATACCGACGTGGCGTCTGTTTGCCCCGTCGCCGTTGCGGCACATCGAGCCGAGGCCGTAGGGACAAGTGCGGACGGCAGAAGTGGTAATATGCGCGCCAACTCTCAAGATAAGCGAGCAATTCGCCCGTCAGCTGGGCGGTGGCCCACGAGCGACGGGATAAGGCGGCCAGCCAACTCACGCCCGCCGATCTCGGCTGCGGAACAACCCTCACCTGGACGGTCGCCTCATCGGGCGGCTGGTTTTCGGTCGCGCCTCTCTCTGGGACGACGCCCGCTTCGTTGTGGATCACGCCGACGAGTTTCGCCACGGACACGCTGGCGACCTATACCGGCGCGGTTACGGTCACTGTGACCAGTCCGCCGGGCCTGGCTGGCTCGCCACACCGCCTGGACCTGACGCTGAAAGTGATTGACGCGATCCAGAATGTGTTTCTGCCCATCGTGCTGCGCCAATAGCGCGCAGGCTTCGAGCCATGTCTGATTTTGACCCCATTAAATGGATCACGACGCAAGAAGCCGCGCAGTTGACAGGCTATGCCGAAGCTGATGATTTGGGCTATAATAAAAAGCGCCCCACAGTGCGGGTAACACTTGGGGCGTAGCCCACGCGGTAGTGGCGCGCGGCGACCTCAGTGTATCACATCGGGCCGCTTGCGTCAATCGCAGGCGGCCTAGCGGCCTATCGCTTTCCAGTGAGGTGATCATGGGCGACCCATACGACCAAGCCGACTTGACGCGTGTCGAGTCGCTGCTTGAGCAAATGCTGGAACTGTTGCGCCAGCCGCAGGCTGGCGTGCGCATCGAGCGCGATGTCAGTGGATCGGTGATCATCGTCGGGAGCGGCAACGAGGTTCGCTTTAACGAAGGCGACATCGGTCTGCTGGGCAAACTGCAAAGAGCACCGGAGGCGGATGCTCGCCGCCGTGAAGAGATCTATCTGACTCGTTTCATTCTGGGCAACGCCTACACGCGTTGGGATCGCGAATACCTGAATCTTGCCGGCAAGCTGCTGGAAACTGCGTTCAGATCGAGCGGGCGAGCCGACAAAACTACCAGCGCAGGAACCGACCTGCCAGACCTGCGGCAGGCCCTGACCGGGTTCAAAAAGACGCGGCTGGTGATCGTGGGCGAACCCGGCTCCGGCAAGACGACCACACTGCGCCGACTGGCGCTCGACCTGGCACGCGAGCGGCTGTGCGATCCCGTTCATGCCAAACTGCCGGTCTATGTTGACCTGTTCAATTTTATGGGCGAATCGCTCCCGTCGGCGTTTCTCAGATCCGAATGGGAAAACACTGGATTGTCGGAACCCTACGGTGAGGTGGTCGGACGCGGCGATGTGTGCTTTTTGCTGGACGGACTGGATCAGACGCCATTGGCCAATCGCGCCGAGCACGTTCTGCGGTGGAACAAGTGGGTCAACGATGACCTGCCGCCCGGCAACTGGGCCGTGTTCACCTGCCGCGCCGCCGAATATGCTCTCCTGAGCATGTCCCTGCCCGAAGTCTATGTCCAGCCGCTGGGTGCCGAACAGATACGCCGCTACCTGGAACTGCAACTGGAACGCGACGTGGCTCGCCGACTGTGGCAAGACCTGCGGCAGCAGTTGCGCTCGGGCGACGATCGCTTTGAAAAGCTAGTACGCAATCCCTTCATGCTTTCACTTCTAGTGGAGCGGCTGGCGAGAGGCAGGCTCAAGATCGAAGGCCGGGCCGAGTTGATAAACGATGTCATCCGCCAGTTGTTGATGCACCAACTGCATGCAGGTCACCAGCTCAGTCAGTTGACCGCCAATCCACCCCAGACCGTTGAAGCGGCGATAGATATCCTGGGTCGCCTGGCATTTGCGATGCAAGCGCGCAAGATGCGCACGCGCCTGCTGCACTCGGTCACGCTCCGATTGCAACTTGGTGACCCGGAAGAACAACACAAACGAGGACGACGCAGACCTGTCCTGACGGTTGAACAGGCACTCAAGCTGGCCGTGGATGCCACGGTCATGGAGAAGATTGAGGGCGACGACCCAGACACCTCGTATGCCTTTTACCATCACCTGGTGCAGGAATATTTCGCCGCCGTCGAGTTGTTGCGGCGATTCCGTGCCGGGCACAATCTTGCCATGCACTGGCGCGTACCGTGGAGCCAGGTACAGTTTCTGCTTCAATGGCGCAGGCCGGGCGAGCGGCTCGATTCCTCTCCGGTCACGGGCTGGGAAGAAACGGTCACGCTGGCAGCGGGACTGGCCGGAAGGCAAGCCGCCAAGCTGATCGAACTGGTCGGCAGAGGCAATCTGCCGCTGGCGGGGCGCTGCCTGGCCGCACTCGGCATGAAACGGACCGACATGCGCCAGCTCGCCGAGCGAGTCCGGGTTGACCTGGTGAGGCGGCAGCGAAACCCGTTGGCGCATCTCCGCGCTCGCATTGATGCGGGCCTGGCGCTCGGCGAAATGGGCCATCCTGATCTGTTGCCTCAAGAGTACAAGATCAGGAGACGGGTCATCGTCGCCATTGAGCCGCCCATGCAGCCCGTGGGGGCTGGCGAGTTCATCCGGGGCTGCGACCGCGACAACCGGAATGCTTTTCCCGACGAGTATACGACCGAACGGCGGGCGTATTGCGATGCTTTCAGCATCGGACGCTATCCTGTGACCAATGCCGAGTTCAGATGCTTTATCGAAGACGGCGGCTATGAATCCGACCGCTGGTGGAGCAAGACCGGCCTCAACTGGAAGCAGGGCAGCCCGCGAGCACATGTGTCGCTCGTCAACCAGTGGCTTGCCTTCAGAGCAAACCTGATGAAGCAGGGACTCGACAAGGTAGATCAGGAGTTGCACTGGCGAGCCAAGACGTATCAGTTTTGGAGCAAGATGATTCAGCTTTCCGAGCCGGACGCTCGTAAAGAAGCCGCCAAAGTGTTGAGCCGTCCCTTTGACCGACCCGCTTACTGGGATGATCCTGAATTCAAAGCTCCGGCCATGCCCGTTGTCGGCGTGAACTGGTACGAAGCCCAGGCCTACTGTCGGTGGCTTTCGGCTGTGACCGGACATGAGTATCACCTGCCGACCGAAGTGGAGTGGGAAAAGGCCGCGCGAGGAACCGACGGGCGTGAATACCCATGGGGCAATCAGTTCACGAAAGCCAAGTGCAACACCGTCGAGGGTCACATCTACACTACCACTCCCGTGGGCCTGTTCGACGCGCCTTCGCCTTACGGGCTATTCGATGCATGTGGCAATGTCTGCGAGTGGACAGCCGATTGGTATCGCGCGTACTCCGGCGGCGACGAGAACGTATCAGATGATTTTGGAGTAAAGTTCCGCGTGGTGCGCGGCGGCTCGTGGTACTTTGACCGGCGACGCTCGCGCTGCGCCAGCCGTGACAAGTATCTGCCGATCGCGTTTGACACCGACCTCGGTTTCCGCATCGTGTCACCGGGTGGTTGAGCCCGTCCTATGACAATGTAGTTTGAGTACTGAAGAAAAGGTATCCCGCAGCTTGATGCGCTCTCGCCTGAATTGCTGGAACGTCTGAAAAAGTTCAATCTGGAACTGAACGCAGAGAAAACAGGGCTCATCGAGTTTGGGCGCTATGTGGGGGCAAGCCTTGTGCTTGCCCCAAAAGGAGCCATTCAATGTCATTCAAACAAGCCTATGCACTACTCGTCGGCGTCGGCAGCTACAAGCACGAAGCTCAGCTCAACATTCCCATCTCCGTGGCCGACGCCCAAGGGGTCGCCAACGTTTTGCGCGACCCACAGTATTGCGGGTATCCTGCCGAACAGGTCACGCTGCTGCACGATGCCGGTGCAACGACCACCGGCATCCTGGCCGCGCTCGATCAACTCGCGTCGCGCACGGACGCAGAAAGCACCGTCTTTGTGTTCTACTGCGGTCATGGCGATTACGGCGACGACGGCCAGTACTATCTGACGACCCATGATACGCGCGTCGCGAATCGGCGAGTCGTGCCAGGCAGCGGCATCAGTCATGGCGTGCTGCTCGGCAGGCTGCGCGCCATTCCCGCCCAGCGCCTGTTGCTCGTCTTCAACTCGTGCCATTCGGGCGAGATCTCGCCATCGCTGGGTCCGGGCGAACCGTCGTTCGGCAATCCTCTGCCCGACACAACGGCCACCGCGTTGCTCGGCACCGGCGAAGGCCGCATCATCATCACCGCCTGCCGCGAGGGCCAGGTCTCCTACATCGGCCGCGGCCAGCTCTCTATCTTCACCCAAGCCCTCGTGGAGGGACTGCAAGGCAAGGACACGGTCAGCCACAACGGCTATATCAGCGCGTTCGACCTGTACACGCACGTCTACTATGCCGTGACCGAAGCCGTCACCAAACAACTTGGCCGGGTGCAACAACCCGAGCTGACCATCATCAAGGGCATTGGGCCATTCGCCGTGTCGCTGTTTCGCGGCGCAACCAGCCTGGGCGCGTTTGAAGATCAAGCGCCACTACCGGAAGAGGTCGGCGCGCGTGAGGTCAGCCCGCAACAGAGCCAGCGCCTGTTCCAACAGATTATCAAGACGGGAGGCGGTGCCTACATCGGCGGGAGTGTGCACACGGGTGGAGGGGATTTCGTCGGGCGCGACAAGATCACCCTGGCGGGCGAGCGCGGCGTGGCGATTGGCGGTAGCGTGAAGGGCAGCACCATCATCACGGGCGACCGGAATGTGGTCGGCGTTCGACAGGCAGCGACCCTGCAAGAGTTTGTGAGCCTGCTGGCCGAGTTGCGCCGGCTGGTTCCGCAGTCCGGCCTCGACGCAGACACCGCCCAAATCGTGGAGGCCGATGTGCGTGTGGCGCAGGAACAGGTCGCCAAGCCTCAGCCCAGCCGCGCCATCATCTTGAGCAAACTCAAGGGCGTGGCCGAGATGCTGACGACGGCTGCCGGGGCTGCGGAGGCAGCCCAAAAGCTCGTGCCCCTGGCACACAAAGCAGCAGAGTGGGCAGGGCAATTGTTTCGGTGACATCGAACCGCACCGTCGTCGGATCGCCTTGCATGGGTCGTGACTCCGCCGGAGGACGCGGCGGAAAGGGATAGGAGGTGCCGGATGAACCCAGATCAGCCCGAGCCTTTGCTTCGGATCGGGCGAACCGACATCTACGTGCAGGAGGGGCGACGGCAGGGAAACATCACTCGCTCCGACGCCGAGGTGTTGGTCAGCTCGTGTGGAACGAACGCGACGATGCGGGTCGGTGTCTCGCGCGCCATCTGGGCCAAAGGTGGAAACGATATAGTGTTGGACCTGCGCAAGTATCGTCCATTGGTGCCGGGCGATGTCGTCATCACGACCGCCGGCAATCTTCCGGCAAAGAGTATTTATCACGCGGTGGTGCTCAACTGGGGCCAAGAGACAAGGGTGCTTCAGGCTGCCATCTGGCGCGTGGTGAGCCGCTGCATGGAGTTGGCGCAACTCAACGGGATGAGCAGCATCGCGTTCCCCTCATTGGGGACCGGGGCTGGGAAGGCTGAGCGCTTTGAGACCCATTCGACGATGGCGGCCGCCTGTCTTGACGCGATTCGGCCGGACAGCTCGTTGCGGAAAATCATCTTTTGCTTCAACGACCCCAGCACCGCCGAAACATTCCGCAGGGCTTTTCTGCAACAGCGATTGATCCGGCAGACACGCGGTTTGGTGACGGAGAATGAATCTGAAAAAATCCACCTCGCGGATAACCTATCCAAGATTTGGCCCGACTTGTTGGATTTCAATGTCAATGTCAAAAAGCTGGGCGAGTTGGTCAAGCAACTGGAGCAGAATCCCTCTGCGACCATCATCAACAATTACATCGCCAGCGGGGATCGCGCCATCGTTTTCGCCAGAGACGTCTCCGACACGACTGTCGTCACCGGCGATCGCAACGTGGTGGGCAACAGCAATTCGTCGTAAGTGGACAAGAGGCGTTCATCATAAGCAAGATGGATGACAAGGGAGTGATACGATGAAACTCTACCTGGTGCAGCACGGTGAAGCAGAGCCGGAAAGTATGAATCCGACCAGGCCGTTGACTGAGCAAGGCCGTCGGAACGCAGACCAGGTGGCTGCGATGCCGGGCCGCTCGACCGCATCACCGTTTGCAAGATGAAATCGGCTTGAAGGCCGAAATCGCCGCATAGCTTTCCAAAACCTAATCGCAACAACTATAGCATATGGATTGACGCGGCTCATGCTGTCCTCGCCCCATTTTCCAGCGTGGTCGCCGGCCCGTTCACCCGCACCAGTTCTTCTTCCAGTTTGTCCAAGCAAGGGGGGCGCTGCTGGGCGCGCTCATAATCTCATCGTTTCATCACTACCGGCAGGTATATGGTTACCATTCCTGTTTTTATTGACTTGGGCAGGGCTTGGTTCCCGGCCTGATCTTGGGCATAGATGATGACCCGATAGACCCCAGGCTCGCCAAAGGCGTTATAGTGCGCCGTATACAGTCCGTCCTGAGTTGGATCGGGCGAAAGCTCAATCAGCGGCACTCCGAGGTTCAATGTGGTAATGGTGGGCTCATGGAAGGAGGGAGCATACACTGCCGCCCACACAATTTTCGTCGGCTCGTCGCCTTGCTGTACGAACGCCTGGACGGTTCCTACACCGTTTGTCACTGTCACCACAGCCGTGGTAATCTCGGGCAGCAAGCCGCCAAAGTAGCTGGCGATATATCGGTTGGCAGCGATAGCGCCATCGGCGGGGTTGAACAGTCCGTCGCCATTGTCGTCCAGCCAGGGTGTCTGGTTGAAGGGCGTTGCCTCTACGGCGACCTTGCCCTGGTCGAAACTTGCCTGGAGGCTTTTGCTGGTCGCCACCGCCGAGAAGAAGGCATCGGAAAAGTAGGCGCCCTGGGCCGAGGCGTAGGCGTTGTTGGTCCGCCCTGTCGAAGCGATCACCACGCGGTTTTCCTTGCTGATGCTCTTGAGTGGATCGTCGAATTTATCTGTGAAACTGCCCGAGTGGCAGGCTTCGATGATCACCGTCACCTGGTCGCAGCCACTGGTGGCTTCCAACTCGTCCAGCCAGATGTCCAGGTCTAGCGAGGTGATGTGCTTGTCGTCGGGAGTGCAACCATCCGCGCAATAGTATTCGATGTTGCCATGATCCATCAAGTACAGATAGAACGGGCTGCCGGGGCCGACCTTGGTGGCAGCCCATTGTAGTGCAGAGTGAACGTCGGCCGGCGTCGTCGTGGAGATAACTTCGCTGATACCGTCGCCATCTGGGTCCTGCGCGCTGGGGCTGAGATACATGATGTCCTCGCGCCCAAACCCCGCCGACCTGAAAATGTTGTAGGCGTGGTTCGTGGCATAGTTGATGTTGCTCTGATAATCGGAACTGTTATTGTGCCCGCCGACGATGACCACAGCACCCTTCAAGCCGACGATAAGGCGGATGGTGACCGAAGCGCTAGACGAGTTGTTGGCCGCGTCATAGACGGTGGCCTGCATCTGGTTGTCGCCCTCGTTGAGCGGGATGGAATCCACCTGGCACGGCATTGCGCCGCCGGAGAGGCCATAATTCCATTTCTCCGTGCCCTTGGTGATATTGCGCACTTGAATGCGGCTGAGGTTGTGGCCGGTGTCGGTGCAGACGCCTCCCACCGTCAAGGCCGGCACTGTGGTTGTGTACAAGCTGCTGCCGCTGGGCCGATTCAGGGCCAGGATGGGGGTGGAGGTATCGGCGACGGCCGAGGGAATGTTCCCCACTTCTGCCGAGGGTGGGCTCACGTTGTTGGAAAAGTCCATCGCCGCGACGACGACGTAATAGGCGATCCCATTTGTCAAACTGACATTGGCCGAACTGGTGATCTGGTAATAGGTGGTATCGGCTCCGCTCACGTCGTCCCCATCAAAGTACGGGCCGCCGCTGTACGTGCCCCATCGCACGCGGTAGCCGGCCACATCCGGCTCGGGATTCTTGCGCCACTGCACAATCAAGGATCGGTCGCCGGCGAGGGCGCGCACGTTGCGCGGCGCCGTCGGAGGCTGCATATCCAGTGCCACCGACAGGTCATAGTTGGTGCCATCTCCATAGACCGATGGATCGTTTTGCATCACCTGGAGATAGTACACGCCATCAGCAGGGGCAGTCCACTGCATCTCGATCGTGGGACCGAAGGCATTGTGGTCAGAGGCCAGCGGCGCCTGGGCGCACGCGCTATATAGCATGACCACGGCATCCACGTTATCGCCCACATTGGCCACCCGGATAACATAGCTCTTGTTCGCCAGGCCCTGGAACTTGACCCAGTCCTCGTCATTCGGTGCGTGAAAGTTGTGCGTCTGGATGAAACCATCCGGGAGAATGGTCCCGGCCTGGGCGCAGGTGTTATCCACTTCGTAGGCGTCGCCGGCAAAAGACTGCACGCTGAGAGTGACGCTGTGGGTACCTACAACTGCCCCCCCACAGTTTTCCGCCGTGACGGTGATGCCTTTGACGCCTATCGTCGTCCAGGTGAAAACGGCTACGGACGACAGACCGCCGATCATTAATTGCTGACCTCCGTCAACGGTTCGCCAGGTATAAGTGACCGGCGTGGTGGCATCGGAAGGCGTGACGTCGGCGGTGAAGACATAGGGAGTGCCAGTGTAACCGCCAGTAGGGCCACTGATGCTCACGCTGTTCAGTGGGCGTGAGCAGTTAGCCGATACCAGATACTCATCTGCGCCCAGATCGGGGATCGCGTCGCGCAGCTCGCCATCAATGTCGGTAGCCACGCCGGCGCTCACGCCCCGGTTGATCGCAGCCGAACTGGAC
>Ga0316628_100002402_pt1 | contig 13876 bp, 14 predicted proteins | sample OWC_Aug_M2_C1_D5_FD_207648 | JGI IMG/M metagenome (GOLD analysis project Ga0316628, IMG submission 207648) | Wetland soil microbial communities from Old Woman Creek delta, Ohio, United States - OWC_Aug_M2_C1_D5_C | ecosystem: Environmental > Terrestrial > Soil > Wetlands | place: USA: Ohio... | reverse complement strand
CGAACGCAACGCGGCGCTGCTCGCGAGGCTGCGCCTGCCGCACGTGCGCGACTCGACCGCGACGGTGAGCCTCGTCGAGCGTCAGGTCGAGGTGCTGCGCGAGCGCAATCAGGCGCTCGAGCGCAAATTGAAGGAGCTGGTCGACGTCGCCCGCGCGAACGATGAGCTCGCCGACCGCATCCACCGATTGAGCCAGCGGCTGATCCGCGCGCGCGACCTCGCGTCGACCGTCGAGGCGATCGAGACCTCGCTGCGCGAGGATTTCGAGGCGATGCATTCGGTCCTGGTCCTGTTCCTCGACGAGGCGCGTGCGCTCGAACCGCGGACGGCGCGATTCCTGCGCGTCGACCGCGCCGACGGCGCCGACGTCAAGTCGTTCGAATCGCTGCTGCAATCGGGCAAGCCGCGCTGCGGCCAGATCCGCGATTCGCAGCGGGACTATCTCTTCGGCAAGGACACGGTCGCGATCGGCTCGGTCGCGCTGACGCCCTTGGGGCCGAAGGGGAGCCTCGGAATGCTCGCGATCGGCGCGAGCGACGCGGACCGGTTCCACCCCGCGATGAGCACCGAGTTCCTCTCCCGCATCAGCGATCTGATCGCGCACGCGCTGACGCGCTGACCGGCCGGGGTCGGTCGTGCACGCGCCGCTGTGGGACTGGATCGACCGATTCTCGGCGCATCTATCCTTGGAGCGGCGCTTGAGCCGGCACACCGCCCTGGCCTATCGGCACGATCTCGAAGCGCTCGCGCGCTTCTGCGAGCGCCGCCGGTTCACCGCCTGGAACGCCGTCGACGGCATCTGCGTGCGCGCGTTCGCGGCCGGCGAACATGCGGGCGGCTTGAGTCCGCGCAGCGTGCAGCGGCGCCTGTCGGCCGCGCGCAGCTTCTTCACTTTCCTGCAGAGGGAAGGCGCGTGCGAGCGCAACCCCGCGCACGAGGTGCGCGCACCGCGCATCCCGAAGCGCCTGCCGACGACGCTGGATGTGGATCAAGTCGCGCGGCTTCTCGCGTTCCGCGCCGATGATCGCCTCTCGGCGCGCGACAAGGCGATCATGGAGCTGTTCTATTCGTCCGGCCTGCGGCTGTCGGAGCTTCAGGGCCTGAACCTGCCCGAAATCGACCTCGAGGATCGCACCGTGCGCGTGCTCGGCAAGGGCGGCAAGACGCGGATCGTGCCGATCGGCAGGTATGCGCTTGATGCGCTGCGCGTCTGGCTCGTCGGACGCGCGGCCCTCGTCGAGGAGCGGCGCGCGGACGCCGACCGTGCGGCCCTGTTCTTGAGCCGCAGCGGCCGCCGGCTCACCGTGCGCGCGATCGAGCGTCGCGTCGAGCTGTGGGCACGCCGCCAAGGGCTCGGCGTGCACGTGCACCCGCATATGTTCCGCCATTCCTTCGCGACGCACCTGCTCGAATCGAGCGCCGACCTGCGCGGCGTGCAGGAGCTCCTGGGTCACGCCGATATCGGCACGACCCAGGTGTATACCCATGTCGACTTCCAGCATCTGGCCAAAGTCTACGATGCGGCCCATCCCCGCGCGCGCCGCCGCCGCGCGCTTGAAAAGGAGCCGGATGCCCCCAAGTCCACGGGTTCCGAGGAATGACCACCCCACGATGAATCACGATCCGAATCGCTTGATGGGCACGACGATCCTCGCCGTGCGCAGGAACGGCCGCGTCGCGGTCGGCGGCGACGGCCAGGTGACGCTCGGCCAGACCGTCGTCAAGGGCAATGCGCGCAAAGTGCGCCGGCTGTACGGCGGCAAAGTCCTCGCGGGCTTCGCGGGCGGCACGGCGGATGCGTTCACCCTGTTCGAGCGTTTCGAAGGCAAGCTCGAGAAATTCGGCAATCTCACGCGCGCCGCGATCGAACTCGCGAAGGACTGGCGCACCGACCGCAGCCTGCGGCGCCTCGAGGCGCTGCTCTGCGTCGCCGACGCGCAAACCTCCTATGTGATCTCGGGCACGGGCGATGTCATCGAGCCGGAACACGATTTGATGGCGATCGGCTCGGGCGGCCCCTATGCGCAGGCTGCGGCCCTTGCGCTCCTGCAGGCGACCGAGCTCTCGGCGCGCGAGATCGTCGAGCGCGCGCTCGGCATCGCCGCCGACATCTGCATCTATACGAATCGCCGGCTGACGGTCGAGGAATTGTAATCGCCCATGTCGCAGATGACCCCGCGCGAAATCGTCGAGGAATTGGACAAGCACATCGTCGGCCAAAGAGCGGCGAAGCGCGCGGTCGCGATCGCGCTCAGGAATCGTTGGCGCCGCAGCCAGGTCGCCGCCGCGCTGCGCCCGGAGATCACGCCGAAGAACATTCTGATGATCGGCCCGACCGGCGTCGGCAAGACCGAGATCGCGCGCCGCCTCGCGCGCCTGGCGAAGGCGCCGTTCATCAAGGTCGAGGCCACGAAATTCACCGAAGTGGGCTACGTTGGCCGGGAAGTTGACTCGATCATGCGAGATCTTGTCGAGATCTCCGTCAAAATGACGCGCGAGGAGGCGATCACGAAAGTGCGCCACCGCGCCGCCGACGCCGCCGAGGAACGCGTGCTGGATGAGCTCCTGCCGCGCGCGCAGGCGGACACGGTCGCAAAGCCCGCCGAGCGCGAGGCCGAGACCCGGCAACGCTTGCGCAAAATGCTGCGGGAAGGAGCGCTCGACGACCGCGAGATCGAGGTCGACGTGCGCGCGATGCCGGTCGGCGTCGAGATCATGGCGCCGCCGGGCATGGAGGAGATGACCCAGCAGCTCCAGGGCATGTTCCAGAACCTGGGCGGCGGGCGCACGCGGCAGCGCAAGCTCAAGGTCAAGGAGGCGCTCAAGCTGCTCGTCGACGAGGAAGCGGCGAAAATGATCAACGAGGAGGACCTGAAGGCGCGCGCCGTCGAGAACGCCGAACAGAACGGCATCGTGTTCATCGACGAGATCGACAAGATCGCGCGCCGCCAGGAGACGGCCGGCGCCGACGTCTCGCGCGAAGGCGTGCAGCGGGACCTGTTGCCGCTCGTCGAGGGCTGCACCGTGAACACGAAGTACGGCACGGTGAAGACCGATCACGTGTTGTTCATCGCCTCCGGCGCGTTTCACATGTCGAAGCCCTCGGACCTGATCCCGGAGCTGCAGGGGCGCCTGCCGATCCGCGTCGAGCTCGAGCCGCTCGTCGTCGATGATTTCGTGCGCATCCTGACCGAGCCGGACGCATCGCTGTGCCGCCAATATGCGGCGCTGCTCGCGACCGAGGGCGTGACGCTGGAATTCGACCCCACGGGCGTGCGCCGGCTAGCCGAGGTCGCGTTCGAGGTCAACGAACGCACGGAGAACATCGGCGCGCGGCGCCTGCACACCGTCATGGAGCGCCTCCTGGAATCGGTCTCGTTCGACGCGGCGGACCGCGGCGGCACGCGGCTTCTCATCGATCGCGATTACGTCGAGAGCCATCTTGGCGAGCTGGCGCGCGACCAGGATTTGTCGCGCTACATCCTCTGAAGAGCCGTCCATGCCACCCCAGGCGACTCCCGTTCCCGTCGAAATCAAGTTCCGCACCGAGTCGCGCCTGCTCGACGTGCGCTTCGACGACGGCGCGCGCTTCGAGCTGCCGTTCGAATACCTGCGCGTGTTCTCGCCCTCGGCGGAGGTCAAGGGCCACGGCGGCGGCGAGGGCCTCCTCGTGACCGGCAAGGAGGCCGTGGGCATCAACGGCGTCGAGCCGATCGGCCAATACGCGGTGCGCCTGGTCTTCGACGACGGCCACGACACGGGCCTTTATAGCTGGACGCTGCTTTACGATCTGGGGCGCAACCGCGACCGGAACTGGGCGCGCTACCTCGAGCGCTGCGCCGCAGCCGGGCATCAACGCGCGCCCTAATCGGACCTCGAGAAACGGCTACAATGGTGCGGACGAGGAACCCTTAGCGCCATGAGCAATTCCAACCGCACTGTCGATTTCGGCTTCGAGAAGGTCGACTGGTCCGAAAAGGCCCGCCGCGTACGCGGCGTGTTCGAGAGCGTGGCCGGCAAATACGACCTCATGAACGACCTGATGTCGTTCGGCGCGCATCGGCTGTGGAAGCAATACACGCTCGCGGTCACGGGCCTGCGCCCGGGCCAGAGCGCACTCGACGTCGCCGGCGGCACCGGCGACCTGGCGGCGGGCCTCGCGCGCCAGGTCGGCAAGGAGGGCCGCGTCGTCCTGTCCGACATCAACTCGGCGATGCTCGAGCGCGGCCGCGACCGTCTGCTCGATCGCGGGCTCGCGGGCAACATTCATTGCGTCGTCGCCGACGCCGAGCGTCTGCCGTTCAAGGACAATTCCTTCGATTGCGTGACCATCGCTTTCGGCCTGCGCAACGTGACCGACAAGCCGGCGGCGCTCGCCGCGATGCGCCGGGTGCTGAAGCCCGGCGGCCAGTTGCTCGTGCTGGAATTTTCGAAGCCGACAGCGCCCGGACTCGGCCCCCTGTACGACCTGTACTCGTTCAAGGTCCTGCCGCTGATGGGCAAGCTCGTCGCGCGCGACGCCGCGAGTTATCGCTATCTCGCCGAGTCGATCCGCATGCACCCCGACCAAGAAGCCTTGCTCGAGATGCTGCGCACGGCCGGCTTTTCGCAGGCGCGGTATCACAACCTGTCGGGCGGCATCGTCGCTCTGCACCGCGGCTACAAGATCTGACATGCCGGCGACACCCGCGTGGCTCGGCGCCGTCGAAGCCGCCCTCAATCGCAATATCGCCGCGCAGGCGCGCCCCGGCGTGCTCGCGCGCCGGCTCGAAGGCAAGTCGCTCTGCATCGACGTCGAGGGCTTGATCCGGCTGCGCGCGGCCTGCGTCGGCGGGCGGCTCGCGCTGTTCGCGGGCGACCATGCCGAGGCGGACGCGGTGATCACGGGACCGCCCGGCGCGCTCGCGCGGCTTCTGCAAATGGAAGACGACCGGCCGCTCGGCAAGGGCTCGCTGCAGGTCCGCGGCGATGCCGAGGTGGCCGCCGCGTACAAGGAACTGCTGCATCTCGCGCGCCCGGATCCCGAGGAGGAAATGGCCCGCGTGATCGGCGATCTGCCCGCGCGGCGGCTCGCGAATTTCGGCCGGCAGGCGTTCTCGTTCCTGCGGCGCGCCGGCCGCACCTTCGGCGAGAACGTCGCCGAGTACCTGCAGGAGGAGAGCCGCGACCTGCCGAGCAAGCCGGAGGTGCAGGAGTTCCTGCGCGGCGTCGACGAATTGCGCGAGGCCAAGGACCGCGTCGAAGCGCGTATCGCGCGGCTCGAACGGCTTGGGCCCTACCGCGGCGGGCCCGGCACGGCATGATGCGTTTGCGCGTCGTCCGCCGGCTGCTCGTGATCCAGCGCGCGCTCGTGCGCCACGGGCTCGACGATTTCGTGCGCGCGACCCACCTGTACCGCCCGTTCAGATTCCTGTTTTTTCTGTCGCCGTGGACCTGGTTTCAGCGCAGCGCCGGCACGACGCGCGGGATGCGGCTGCGGCTCGCGCTCGAGGAGCTGGGGCCCATATTCGTGAAATTCGGCCAGGCGTTGTCGACGCGCCGCGATTTGCTCCCCGTCGACATCGCCGACGAGCTCGCGCTGCTGCAGGACCAGGTCCCGCCGTTCGACGGCAAGATCGCGGTCGCGACGATCGAGTCGACGTTCGGCCGCCCGCTCGCCGAGATCTTCGCGTTCTTCGACGAGACCCCGCTCGCCGCCGCCTCGATCGCGCAAGTGCACGCGGCGACGCTCAAAGGCGGCGAGGACGTCGTCGTCAAGATATTGCGCCCCGGCATGCGCGAGATCATCGAGCGCGATCTCGAGGTCCTGGCGGCGCTCGCGGCGCTCGCCGACGAATACTGGGGGGACGCGCGGCGGCTGCGGCCGAGGGAACTCGTCGCCGAGTACCGCAAGACGATCCTCGACGAGCTCGACCTCATGCGCGAGGCCGGCAACGCATCGCAGCTGAGGCGCAATTTCCAGGGCTCGCGGCTCTTGTACGTGCCCGAGGTTTACTGGGACTATTGCCGCGCGAACGTGATGGTCATGGAGCGCATTCACGGCATCATCGTCAATCGCATCGACGAGCTGAAGGCGCGCGGCGCGAACATCCCGAAGCTCGCGGAGAACGGCGTCGAGATCTTCTTCACGCAGGTCTTCCGCCACAATTTCTTCCACGCGGACATGCATCCCGGGAACATCTTCGTGCAGGTCGACGACCCGGAGAATCCACGCTACGCCGCCGTCGATTTCGGCATCGTCGGCACGCTCGAAGCGCGCGACCAGCACTATCTCGCGGAGAATTTCCTCGCGTTCTTCGACCGCGACTACGCGCGCGTCGCCATGCTGCACGTCGAGTCCGGCTGGGTGCCGCGAGGAACGCGCGTCGATGAGCTGGAGTCGGCGGTGCGCACGGTCTGCGAGCCGATCTTCAACAAGCCGCTGAAGGACATATCCTTCGCGCAGGTCCTCTTGCGATTGTTCGAGGCCGCGCGGCGCTTCGACATGCGGATTCAGCCGCAGTTGATCCTGCTGCAGAAGACGCTGCTGAACATCGAAGGTCTCGGGCGCCAGCTCTACCCGGAGCTCGACCTGTGGAAGACCGCGCACCCGATCATGCGCGCGTGGATGCGCGACCGCGTGAGCCCGCGCACGCTGTTCGCGGGCATGCGCGCACAGCTGCCGGACGCGATCGAGACCTTGAGGCAATTGCCGAAGATCGTGAAGGCCGGCGTGCGCGCCGCCGCCGACGGCGAGTTGCGCTTCGCGGTGCAAAGCGCCGAGATCGCGGCGCTGAAGGTAGCGCTGGAGCGCGTTCACATGCGCCGCGATGCCGCGATCGCTGCGGCCGCCCTGTGGCTGTCGGGGCTCGCTTGGCTCGCGCTCGGCGCGCGCCACCCGTGGCTCGGATGGCTGCAGCTCGGCATCGGCGCCGCGTGGTTCGCGCGCCTGCGCTGGGTGCGGCCGCGCGATTAGCGCAGCGACTTGAGGAACGCGCCGGGATCCTCGCCGCGCTCCAGCGTCTCGACGAGCGCGGATCCGACGATGACGCCGTCGACGTGCCCGCCGAACAACGCGACCTGTTCGCGCGAGCGGATGCCGAATCCCGCGCAAACGGGAACCGGCGATACGCGCTTGACGCGGTCCATGTAGGCGAGCACATCCGTGGGAACCGCGGCCGACTTGCCCGTCGTCCCGGTCATCGTCACCGCATAGACGAAGCCTTGCGCGGCCGCGCAGAGTTTCGCGAGCCGGGCATCGGGCGTCACCGGCGTGACCATCTGCACGAGCGCGAGTCCTTCGCGGTCGAGCGCCTGCCCGAGGTCTGCGCTTTCCTCGAACGGCAGATCCGGCACGATGAATCCCGCGACGCCGGCCGCGGCCGCATCGCGCGGCAGCCGCTCGAGTCCGTACGCGAGCAGCGGATTCAGATAGCTCATGAGGATGATCGGCGTCGTGCCGCGCGACGGCGCGGCGCGCAGCGTTTCGAGTATCCAGGGCAGGGTCACGCCGTCGGCGAGCGCCGCGAAGCTCGCGCGCTGGATCGTCGTGCCGTCGGCCATCGGGTCGGTGAACGGCACGCCGACCTCGACGACGTCGCAGGCCTTGGCGACAGCGGCGAGATTCGCGCCGAAGGTCGCGCGGCTCGGGAAGCCGGCGGTCATGAATCCCACCAATGCCGGGCGGCCGCGCTGCGCCGCCGCCCGGATCGCCGTCGAAATCGTGTCTCGCGGCGCCATGTTCAAACCAAGTCCTTCAGCAGGGTCCGCTGCAGTATCGGCATGTCCTTGTCGCCGCGGCCGGAACAGCCGACGAGGATGCGCGCGCCGCGATTCGCCGCCGCGTAGCGCCGCGCGCCCGCGAACGCGTGCGCGGATTCGATCGCGGCAAGTATGCCCTCGCATTTCGCGCACTCGGAGAGCGCAGCGAGCGCCTCGTCGTCGGTCGCCGCTTCGTAGGCGACGCGGCCGCTCGCCATCAAGTAGGCATGCTCGGGGCCTACGCCCGAGTAATCGAGGCCGGCCGAGACCGAATGCGTCTCCTGAACCTGGCCGAACGCGTCCTGCAGGATCAAGGTATAGCTCCCCTGGAGTACGCCGGGCGTGCCGGCCGTCAGCGAGGCGGCGTTGTCCCCGAGCCCGGGACCGCGGCCGCCGGCCTCTATGCCCAACAATTTCACGCCGGCGTCGTCGAGCAACGGATGAAACAAGCCGATCGCGTTCGAGCCGCCGCCGACGCAGGCCACGGCGACGTCGGGCAGCGCGCCCGCGAGCTCCAACATCTGCGCGCGCGCTTCGCGGCCGATCACCGACTGCAGCTCGCGCACGAGGTACGGATAGGGATGGGGACCTACGGCCGAGCCCAGCGCGTAATACGTGCTCTCGGGATCGGAAACCCAGTCGCGCAGCGCTTCGTCGATCGCCGCGCGCAAGGTCGCGTCGCCGCCGGTGACCGGCACGACGGTCGCACCCAGAAGCTTCATGCGGCCGACGTTCGGCGCCTGCCGCTCCACGTCGACCGCGCCCATGTAGACGACGCAGGGCATGCCGAGGCGCGCGGCGGCGGCCGCGCTCGCGACGCCGTGCTGTCCGGCACCGGTTTCCGCGATGATGCGCTTCGCCCCGAGGCGCTTCGCGAGCAATATTTGCCCGACGGCGTTGTTGATCTTGTGCGCCCCCGTATGGGCGAGATCCTCGCGCTTGAGCCACACTTCGGCGCCCCAGCGCTTGCTCAAGGTGCGCGCGTAGGTAAGCGCGGTCGGCCGGCCCACCCAGGTCTTCAATTCGAGCGCGTACTCCGCCTGGAAGTCGGCGCTGCCCAAATGGCGGTCGACGCCCGCCTGCAGGCGATCGAGCGCCGCGACGAGGGTTTCCGGAACGTAGCGCCCGCCGAATATCCCGTAGCGGCCCTTCGCATCCGGGTGGCGTGCAAAATCCGCGGCCGCGCCGCTAGCTCGAGTACTCATGAATCGATCTCCAGACGAGCGGCCGCTTCACGCGCCGCGCGCACGAATTGAATGATCTTTTGCGGATCCTTGACCCCCGGCACCTCTTCGACGCCGCTGCTGACGTCGACCCCGAACGGCCTCACGACCTGGATCGCCTCGGCGACGTTCTGCGGCGACAGGCCGCCCGCGAGTATCACTTCGGTCTGGCGCGCGAGCTCCGCGGCCCGCCCCCAATCCGCGACCTCGCCGATGCCGCTCGTCGGGCCCTCGAACACGATGCGGCCCGGCAGCGGATGCGGGGTCTTGCGGCCGAAGCGCACGACCGGCAGCAGCTTGACGTGCGCGGCGATCTTGAGCTCGCGCAGATCCTCGACATCGGTCTGAAAATAATCGGGCTTCAACACGCGGCAGATCTCGTCGACCTTCATTTGCAGGGGATGCTGGGCGACCGCGATGCGCAGGATTCCCGGCGGCGCGAGCGCCGCGAGCTGCGCGGCCTGTCCCGGCGTGACCTGGCGCGGGCTCGGCGCGAACACGAAGCCGATCGCATCCACGTTCGCCTCGGCCGCCGCGGCCACGGCATCCGCACTCGTCAGTCCGCAAATTTTGATCCACATGGCGTGAAGTTTAGCCGGTTTGAAATTCGGGCGTCCGCGCGGCGCGCAGAATAGCCGCGATCAGCCCGGCCGGGTCCTCGTGCGCCATCAGCGCCGAGCCGACCAAAGCCAGGCGATAGCCCTGTTTGGCGAGCGCCGCCGCCTCCTCGGGCGTCGCCACGCCGCTCTCGGCGACCGCGGGGCGGCCCTGCGGCATCCTCGCCGCGAGCTCCGCAAAACGTTGCGGCACGACTTCGAGGGTTTGCAAGTCGCGGCTGTTGAGGCCGACGAGGGGCGTGCCGCCGGCGGCGGCGAATTGCGCCGCGAGCTCCCCCGCGAGCGCGAGGTCCCCGGCATCGAAGGCCTCGAGCAACACGAACAGGCCGAGCCGCACGGCGGCGTCGAGCAGTTCCGAGGTCTGCGCGCGCGACAGCATGCGCAAAATCAGCAGGACCCCGCCCGCGCCCTCGGCGCGCGCCTCGGCGACCTGGTACGGATCGACGAGAAAATCCTTGCGCATCGCCGGCACGCCGAGCGGCGCCAGGATCGCGGCCGCGCAGCGCAAATGATCGAGCGCGCCGTCGAAACGCGACGGCTCCGTCAACACGGAAACCGCTGCGGCGCCGGCGCGTGCGTAGGACGCGGCGCGAGCCGGCCAATCGTCGCTCGCAGACCCCAAGCGGCCGGCCGCGGGCGAGCGCAGCTTGATTTCGGCGATGACGTCGAATCCCGCGGGCGACAAGCGCAGCGGCGGCGCCGGTGCCGCCGCCCGGGCCCTCTGCTCGAGCGCTCCCGCCGGCTCGCGCCGCGCGGCGTCCGCGGCGCGCTCGCGGCTGCGCCGCGCCATCTCGTCGAGAAAACCGCTCATGCGCGCGCGTCCCCCGCCGCCGACAGCTGCGCGGCGACGGTCTGAAAATGCGTGAGCCAGGCCGCGGCCCGGCCGCCCGCGATCGCCCGCTGCGCGCTCTCGATGCCCGCGGCGATCGACTCGGCGCGGCCGGCGATGTGCAGCGCGAGACCGCTCTGCAGGACGAGCGCGGACAGATGCGCGCCACGGTCGCGCCCCTCGAACACCGCCGTCAGCGCCGCGGCGTTGTCGGCCGCATCGCCGCCCTTGAGGTCGGCGCTCGTGCACGGCGCGAGCCCTAAGTCCCGCGGATCGACGCGTCGCCGCGAGACCCTGCCGGCCGCGACCTCGTACGCAAGGAACGGGCCGATCGGCGTCGCCTCGTCCCAGCCGGCGGCGCCGTGCACGACCCAGGCGCGCGCGATGTCCATGCCGGCCAGGGTGTCGGCCATGATCGCGGCGGTCTCCTGGTCATAGGCGCCGATCAAGCCGAAGCGCGGCGCGGCGGGGTTCGTGAGCGGCCCGAGGAGATTGAACACCGTGCGCACGCCCAAGGCCGCGCGCACCGGTGCGATCGCCTTCATCGCCGGATGGAAATACGGCGCGAACAGGAACGTGAAGCCGGTCGCCTCGAAGCAGCGCGCGGCCTCGGTTTCCGCGAGCGGCATCGCGAGGCCGAGCTGCTCGATCAAGTCGGCGCTGCCGCAGCGGCTCGAGATCGAACGGTTGCCGTGCTTGACGACCGGCATGCCGCAGGCCGCGGTCAAGAGCGCGGCGCCGGTCGACAGATTCAGACTGCCGGACGCGTCGCCGCCGGTGCCGACGATGTCGATCGCGTCGAGCGGGACCGGCAGCGGCGGTTTGCGCGCGAGCGCGCGCATCGCGCCCGCGAAGCCGCGCACTTCGGCGGCCGTCACGCCTTTCGCGCGCAGCGCCGCAAGCACCGCGCCCGCGAGCGCGGGCGCGGTGTCGCCCGAGGCGAGCGCGTTGAGGAGCTCCGCGGCCTCGGCCTCGGTCAGATCGCGGCGATCCAGCAACTGTTCGAGAGTTTGACGCGCGCTCGGCATGGGATCTTCAATACTTGAGGAAATTCGCCATGATCGCCGGGCCCTCGGGCGTCAGCACGCTCTCCGGGTGGAATTGCACGCCCTCGATCGGCAGCTCCTTGTGGCGCACGCCCATGATCTCGCCCTCCGCCGTGCGTGCCGTGACTTCGAGCACGGCGGGCATGCTGCCGGGTGCGGCGATCAAGGAGTGATAGCGGCCTGCGGCGAACTCGCGCGGCAGCCCGGCGAACAGCCCCTTGCCGTCGTGCGTGACCATCGAGGTCTTGCCGTGCATCAGCCGGCCCGCGCGCACCACTTTGCCGCCGAACGCCTCGACGAGCGATTGATGGCCGAGGCATACGCCGAAGATCGGCTTGCGGCCCGCGAACGCCTTGATCATCGCGAGGGAGACGCCCGCGTCCTGCGGCGTGCCGGGGCCCGGCGAGATCACCAGATGACTGTGATCCATCGCGAGCGCCTCGTCGACTAGAATCGCGTCGTTGCGATAGACGTCGACTTCGGCGCCGAGGATCAAGAACGCCTGGACTAGGTTGTAGGTGAACGAATCGTAGTTGTCGATCAACAGCAGTTTCGGCTTGCGCATGCTCACAACCCCTCCGCGGCGACCGCGAGCGCGCGGCGCAGAACGGCGCTCTTCGCCATGACTTCATCGTATTCGGCGCGCGGCGAGCTGTCGGCGACGATGCCGCCGCCCGCCTGATAGCTGTAGCGGTCGCCGCGGAACACGAGCGTGCGGATCGTGATCGCCTGGTCCATGTCGCCGCGCCGGCCGAAATAGCCGACCGTGCCGCCATACAGCTGCCTGCCGACCGGCTCCAGTTCGTCGATGATCTGCATCGCCCGCACCTTCGGCGCGCCGACCAGCGTGCCCGCGGGGAACGTCGCCGCGAACAGGTCGAACGCATCGCGTCCCGGCGCCAGGCGGCCTTTGACGCCGCTGACGATGTGCATGATGTGGCTGTAGCGCTCGATGACCCGATAGGGATCGACGGCGACGGAGCCCGCGGTCGCGACGCGCCCGAGATCGTTGCGCGCGAGGTCGACGAGCATCACGTGCTCGGCATTTTCCTTCGGGTCGGCGAGCAGCTCCGCTTCGAGCGCGGCGTCCTTCGCCTCATCCTCGCCGCGGGGCCTCGAGCCCGCGATCGGGCGCAGCTGCGCGCGGCCGCCGTGCAAGCGCACGAGCGCCTCAGGGCTGGAGCCGACGACCGTGATATCGCCGAGTTCGCAGAAATACATGTACGGCGACGGATTCAACAGGCGCAGCGCGCGGTAGACCTCGAACGGCGAGAGCGTGTGGCTGCCCTCGAAGCGCGAGGACAGGACCAGCTGATAGACGTCCCCCGAGGCGATGTATTCCTGCGCGCGCCGCACGCCGGCCGCATGCGCCTCCTGCGACAGCGACGGCGTCGCCGGCGAAAATTGCCCCGCGCTGCGCAGCGCCGGCACCGCGCCGCGCAAGCATCGGATGACCTCGCGCCGCAGGCTTTGCCGCTCAGCCTCGCTGCCGTCATGCAACAGCGCGACTCCGCGCGTCAAATGATCGAATACCAACAGCGAACGCGGCGCAACATAATGGGCGTGCGGCGCCTCCGTGCGATCGAGGCTGCGCCCGGGCAAGTGTTCGAAATAGCGCACGGCGTCGTACGCCGTGTAGCCGACCAGCCCCCCGAGGAGCGGCACGCCCGGCAGGTCCGGCAGCGGTTGCGGCGCTTGCGCGAGCGCGCCGCGCAGCGCATCCAGGAACTCGTCGCGCGATGCGGGCCGGTCTCTGCGCATGCCGCCGACGTACAGGCCCGACGAATCCAGGCGCACCTCGAGGCAGTCGCCGAAGCCGATGAACGAGTAGCGCGCCAGACGCTCGCCGCCCTCGACGCTCTCCAGCAGGAAGCGCGGGCGGAACGGCGCTAGCTTCAGATAAGCCGAAACCGGCGTATCGAGGTCCGCGGCAATGTCAAAAGGTGGCTTCATGTTCTCAACTGCTGCAATGTGGACGGACAATAAAAAACCCATCGCCGGCTTGCTGTCGGAGATGGGTTCTGGAATTCGGTGAACTATTTTTGGACGAAAACGGCCAGCGCCCCACTCCTTAAGTCGGGTCGCGCCACCACCATCGGGCGTTCGGCTTTAATTCGAGTTTCGACACCGTTCCGAGTATCGCCGTGTTGCGGCGTCAGCGTCAAGCCCGCTATTTCTTCGCCGCCGCCTCGAGATTTCGCTTGATTTTACGGGTCAGCTCGACGAATCGCGGCGTCATGCCGACGTCCTCGTAGACCGGATCGCCTTGATCGTCGCGCGATATGACCTTGGGGCCGGCCTCGTACGGCATCGATGCCGCGACCTCGTCGAGCGCCGCATGCAGAAGGTCGGTGATGATCCGCTCGGCGGTGCAGCCCGGAAACAGTTCCGCGAGCGCGTGCAGCCGGGACGCATCATCCA
>Ga0316628_100002400_pt1 | contig 13881 bp, 8 predicted proteins | sample OWC_Aug_M2_C1_D5_FD_207648 | JGI IMG/M metagenome (GOLD analysis project Ga0316628, IMG submission 207648) | Wetland soil microbial communities from Old Woman Creek delta, Ohio, United States - OWC_Aug_M2_C1_D5_C | ecosystem: Environmental > Terrestrial > Soil > Wetlands | place: USA: Ohio... | reverse complement strand
CCTTGATCATGCACGGCACCGACGACGAGCCGGTCGACCCGCGCCAGTCGAAGGAGCTCTTCACCTACCTCCAGCTCAACGGCACGCCCAGCCGCCTCATCCTCTACCCGGGCGAGGGCCACGGCATCGACCGGCCGTCGCACATGGTCGACTACCAGACCCGCGAGCTGGAGTGGTTCCGCCACTACCTGCTCGGCGACGAGGACGCTGCGGGCGCCGCGGAGCCGGTGCCGGTGGAGGCGACGGCCAGGGAGTGAACGCAGGTCGCGGCCTGGCCAGCTACAATCGATCCAGCGGCATGCGAGTCCACGCGATCGACCTTGTCACTGCTGCGCTCGCCCTGGTCGCGGTCGGGGTGTTGGCGGGGGCCGAGGAGGTGGCGCCTGCCACGACCGCCGATGTCGTGGTGACGGACGTGGAGGAGGGCTCCGCCGCCGCGCGCGCGGGACTGCGGCCGGACGACGTGGTTCTCTCCTGGACCCTGGTCGGGAGCAGCGGCGAGCCGGAAGTCCTGGGATCGATCCTCGACTGGTGGTGGCTGACGGTCGAGCAGCGGCCGCGCGGCGTGGTCAGGCTCGAGGTGGACGGCTGTGGCGAGACCAGGAACGTCGAGCTGGCGCCGTCGAGCTGGGGCGTCGCCGTGCGGCCGCAGATGGAGGGCAAGCTGCTCGAAGCGTGGGCGGTGGGGCGACGGCTGATGGACAGCTCGGGCGAGGGTCCGGGCAGCGAGCGCTCGGAGCGCGGTGCCGAGCTGTGGCGGGTGGGTGGCCTGCTGGCCCAGGCCGAGGGCAACTGGCAGGCGGCGTGGTGGCTGTTCCTGAGCCTCGGCAACCGTCGCGCCGACGCTGGCGAATGGGAAGCCGCGCGCCAGGCGTACGAGAAGTCGCTCGAGGTGGCCGAGGAGAACCACCACGACCTGGCGCGGGTCGAGGTGTGGCTCGAGTTCGGTGACCTGGCGCGGTTGCAGGAAGACCTGGCGGCGGCCACGGCAGCCTACCGCACGGCGAGCGAGGCGGCGCGTCCGCTCGGGGAGGAGTCCCTGGTCATGGCCCGCTGCCAGCACCTCGCGGGTCGCACCCAGCGGCTGGCCGGGGAGCTCGAGGCGGCGGCTGCGTCCTATGGCGAGGCGCTCGCGATCCGTTCCTCCCAGGCTCCGGCCAGCTTCGAGCACGCCGAAACCCTGATGGGCCTGAGCGGTGTGGCGGCGCAGCTGGGAGACGACACCCGCGCTGCAGAGCTCCAGGAATGGGCAATGGCGATCCTGCGCCAGCTCGGGGCTCCGACGAGCCTCTGAGCTGAGCTGCAGGCTCAGCTCAGCATCATCCGCACCAGGAATCGCTCGAGGATCCTGATCCCGTCGCTCTCCAGGTGGACAAAGCGCAGGCCGGTCCCCGACGGCTGGCCGATGCCGCCGTCGGCGATGCGGGCCACGTCGGCTTCGCCGGCCACCGTTCCGGGTGGATCGTTCACCGTGAACGCAAACGAAACGCGCTCGCCGACCTGCATGCCGCCGGTCGCACGCACCATCATGCCGGTGCGGGAGATGTTGACGCTCTGGGTCATGATCGAGCGCTCCCGCATGCCGATGCGGACGCGCAGGGTCACGTCGGCCCGCACTGCCGCCCGGGGCGCGATGTGGAGCAGGTCGGCCACGGTCGCTCCCAGGTGCGCGTCCGAGACGTCCTCGGCGACCGCCTTGTTGAGACCGCGGCCGATGAACGCGGAGGCCTCGGCGAGGTGCTCGGGCTTGGTGATGGCGAGGAGGCCCGACGCGCGGCACGGGCTGCCGAACGCCCGGACCTCGTCCAGGAAGCTCTGGTAGTCGACGCCGGCGACGGGGAAGGCGGTGATGATCAGGCTGAAACGCGTCTCTGAGATAGCGTGCAATGCAAGCTCGGGGTTGGCCGGCGTGGCCACGTCGAACGCGGAACGCCAGAGCAGGGGAGGCAGGCGGGCAAAGACCTCGGCCTCGACGCCGACCACGAGCAGTGACTCGACGCTGGAGCTCATGGTGATCCCTAACCCATGGTAACCCGCCATGCAATAGGGCGGTCAACAGCGATCGAGGCTCTGGCGCTCAGGCCCGGACGCGCCGACGCCCAGCGTCACGCCTGGCCTACGCGGTCGCCACGGCCAGCAGCGGCAGCGGCGAAAGCAGTCCGGGTGGGCAGAGTTGGACCGTAGATGCTACCGTCCGAACGGGAGGCCGCCATGCGCATCGCCCTCATCCAGCAGCGGGCATCACGGGACAGGGCCGACAACCTGCGCCGCGGGCTCGCGGCGCTCGAGCGCGCCGCTGCCCAGGGCGCGGAGCTGGTCTGCTTCGCCGAGCTGGGCCTCGAGCGCTTCCACCCGCAGGAGCCGGCGCGCCCCGACTTCGCGGCCCTGGCCGAGCCGGTGCCCGGGCCCACGACCGGGGTATTTGCCGGGTGCGCACGTGCCCTCGGGGTGGTGCTGGTCCTCAACCTCTTCGAGCGCGCCGGCGACCGCTGCTTCGACTGCTCCCCGGTGATCGACGCCGACGGCACCCTGCTCGGCTCGACCCGCATGGTGCACATCGCCGACCTCCCCTGCTTCCACGAGCAGGGCTACTACACGCCGGGCGACAGCGGAGCGCCGGTCTGCGCGACCCGGGCGGGACGGGTCGGCGTGGCCATCTGCTACGACCGCCACTTTCCCGAGTACATGCGCGCCCTGGCCCTGGCTGGCGCCGAGGTCGTGGTCGTGCCCCAGGCGGGAGCGGTCGACGAGTGGCCGGAGGGGCTGTACGAGGGCGAGATGCGGGTGGCCGCGTTCCACAACGGCTACTTCGTGGCCCTCTGCAACCGAGTCGGCGAAGAGGAGAGCTTGACCTTTGCCGGCGAGTCCTTCGTGTGCGGTCCGGACGGCGCGGTGCTGGCCCGCGCGCCCAGGCTCGTCGACCACATCCTGGTCGCCGACCTGGACCTCGGCGAGGTGGCGCGCTCACCTGCCCGCCGGTTCTTCCTGCGCGACCGGCGTCCCGAGCTTTACGCCGCCTGGGTGGCCGGCGACCTCGCCGGGCGGTGAATGACTGACCCCGCGCCGTCCGCACGCGGATGCTATCGTGGGTGAAGATGAGTGAGGCCGACCCCACCACCGGCAACGCGGAGCGCCCGCCGAGGCTTCGGCGCTGGGGCCGTTTCGGGCTGCAGGTGCTGGCGTGGCTGGCCGTGCTGACCGTGGTCCCGGGCTTGGTCTGGCTAACGGTCGGGTCGCGCATGGCCGCGCGGCGCGAGGCTGAGCTGGGGTCGGCCCTGCAGGCTGCAGCCGGCGGCGGCGAGCTGCCGTCGTTCGCCCGTCTGCCGAGCGCGGTCGATCCGTCCGCAGCGCGTCTCGCCGAGCTGGTCGAGGGTGTCGGGATCCGGCTCCTCCCCCGACCCGCCGCGGACGCGGCCGCGCCGGCCGCGGAGGCGCCAGCGGCGGACCCGGCGCGGTTTGCCGAGCTGACCGCGTACCTGTTCGCCCAGCTCGGTCGCGAGGACGGCGGCCTCGACCGACCCCCCGCAGCGGTGGCGGCGTTCCTCGGGGAACATCAGGACGCACTACGCGCGGTGTGTCACCACATCGTCGAGGCCGGGCCGCCGCATTGGGCCGAGCGGGCGAGCCTCTTCGATCGGGCCGAGCTCGACCCGGTGGGCTACCGGTGGCTGCAGCGGCTGGTGATGGTGGACGCGCTGGCCGCGAGCGAGGCCGGTGCGCCCGAGCGCGCCGAGGAGAGCCTGGTCGCGTCGTGGAGCCTCAACCAGGGCTTGCTCGAGGTTGCGGAACCTGGCGCCGTGCTGCAGGCCCTCGAGGTGACGGCGGTTCACGCCGCGGCCTTACGCGCGGTGGACGTGAACCAGCAGCCCTGGCTCGACCGCCTGCAGTCGGTCGACGTCCGGGGCGCGGCCAGGAGGGCCCTGGTCGCCGACGCCTGGCTGTGGGTCGAGGCCGTGCGCAGCGGGCAAGCCTGGGACGAGGTGGCGATGGCCGGTCCCGGCGCCCGGTTCGAGCCCATTGCCCGGCCCTGGCTGCGCATGGGCATGGTCGAGCGAGGCTGGGCTGCGCTCGCCGCCCTGGACGAGCTGGAGGCCTCGGTCATGGGCGAGACCGACCTCGAGGTCCTCGAGCAGATGCGGCGAGACGGGTTGGCGGGCTGGAACTTGGTCGGCAGGTTGACCTGGACCAGCCTCGCCCCGGTCGTGGTCGAGGCGGCCGAGACCGCTCTCGAGCTCGAGCTGACCGCCCAGGTCCTCGAGGCCCGCCGCCATCGCTCGGCGACCGGCGAGTGGCCCGAGACCCCGGCCGCTCCGGAGAGTCGCGCCGTGCCCGGACTGCGCTGGACCTACGCGGTCGCCGGCGGGAACGGGCCGACGGTCGTCCTCGCGGGGGCAGGCGCGAGCCTGAATCTGTCGGCCGGGCTGGGGAGGGAACGGGCCGGGCGGTGAAACACCGAGGTGGTCGGAGACGTCTTTCAGGGAGCATGGTCCGTCATGTGCTCGCCGTGGTCGTGCTCGCCGGGGCAGCGACCTCGACCGCTCTGGCCGAGGTCCAGGCGCCCTTCGTCTCCGAGACCGTGGTCAACACAGTCGAGGTCCCGGTCACCGTCCTCGACTCCGCCACCGGGCGGGCGGTGACCGACCTCCGTCCCGAGGAGTTCGTCCTGCGCGAGGGCGGGGTCGAGCAGCGGATCAGCAACTTCAGCGAGGTCTTCAGGTTCGGGCAGGCTCGCACGGGAGAGCAGCCAGAGGCCGGGTACGCGGTCGTGCACATGGTCTACTTCCTCGACCTCTACCTTATGGCGAGCCGCGAGCGGGACCGCGTGCTCGAGGGGTTGCGCGCCCGCTACACCGGAGCCGACCTGGCCGGCGAGCTGGTCTCGGTGGTCAGCTACGACGGGCGGCTGCGGATCCACCTCGAGCGGGGGCAGGACCGGGACCAGGTGCTGGCCGCGCTCGACGAGCTGGCGCAGGTCAGCAGCCAGGGTTTCCACCAGGTTCTGAGCTTCCCCAGCGGCGAGGCGCAGCGGGGAGTGGCCGACGAGGACAGGCTGCGCCTGCTCGAGCGGCGGCAACGTACCCTCGAGTTCCTGAGCACCCTCGAGCAGCGACTGGAGGAGGTGAGCACGGCCCTCTCCCTGACCGTGGCCCGGCTGACCGGCGGCGGGGGGCAGGGAGTGGTGGTTGCCTTCACCCCGGGCCAGCCCGCCATCGAGCGCGGCCCGGACTTCTCGCCCACCGACTATTTGCAGGACGCCGGAGTGCCTCCGGCCGCCAGAGGATGGAACCAGATGGCCCTGGAGTTGGCCGACCTCGGCTTCACTCTGTTCGTCGTCGACCCGGCGCGGCAGCGGCTGCCCGAGGACCTCGCGGCCGCGTCTGCCGCCCACACCCTGGGCGGCAACGTGCGCCAGCGGGGAAGCGCGGTGGGACGCGGCGAGGAGCTGCCCGATCAGCTGACCTACGACAACCCGGCGCGCGAGCCTTCCGAGCCGCTGACCCGTTGGCTCGAGCGCAGCAGCAAGGAGCTCCTCGTGACCAGCGCCGGGCTGACTGGCGGAGGCGTGCTCTTCGACGACGACGTGGAGCGGGCCGTGGGTGAGGTGAGGGACCTGGTCGGACACCAGTACTCGCTGGGCTTCGTCCCGGATCACATCGGCGACGGCCGGACCCACTTCCTGGAGGTCACGCTTCCCGGCCGACCCGGCTGCACCCTGACCCATCGCGAGGCCTACGTCGACCAACCGGCCGCGACCCGCCAGGCCCAGCAGCTGCGCTCGCGCATGGTCTTCGGGGGCACCGACAACCCTCTCGGAGTGCGGGTCGAGGTGAGCGGGGCCAGGCGTCGCTTCGCGATCGGCGGGCCGCGCCGCTACCGTGTCGCCCTCGAGGTGCGAATTCCCTACGGCATGCTGCAGCTGGTAGACCGCGGCGACGTGCATTGGGGCAAGGTGGTGATCGCCTTCCTCAACCAGGGCGAGGTTGGCGAGAGGGCCAGGCTGTGGAGCTACGAGCAGCCGATCACGGTCGCCAGCGACCGCTACCAGGAGGCGGTGAGGAGCGGCTACTTCTCGTTCAAGACCACGCTCGAGATCGAGGGCGGCGAGCAGCTCATCAACGTCGCCGTCCAGGACCTGGTCGGGGGAGAGACCAGCATCGTGCCGCAGCACTTCAGCTACTGAGAGCTGCGCCGAGCGTCGTCGCCCGCTCTCGACCGGCGTCTCAGTACCTGCGCGAGAGGCGCAGCCCCTCGCCCGCCCGGGTGACGTGGAAGAGCGCGGACAGCGACGCGCGAAAGGCGCTGGCCGCCGCCGGGGTGCCGTTGACGGTCTCCACCAGCACCGATCGTCGCGGTCGCACCGCGCGCCCGAGCATGGACTTGAGGAAGCCGAGGTAGCGCGGCAGGTCGGGGTCGTCGGGCTGGCAGTCGAGCTCGAGCCGGCCCCCCCGTCGTTCCGAGACCACCGCCAGGCGACGGCCGTGGAAGACCAGATGGTTGGTGGCGACCCGGCGCGGCAGGCGGCCGGCGAAGGCGTCCAGGCCGAGGCCGCAGGGCGAGGCCGGGTCGGCCGCGTTGAGCCACCACACCAGGTCCTCGGGCAGGTCCTGCACGAGGCGCTGGAGGGCGCTGGGCGAGATGAACTGGAGCCCGGCGACGCCGTCGAAGAACCTGCCCGCCACCACCTCTCCCGCCAGCTCGAGCAGGCGCAGGGTGCGAAAGAGCGCGCCCCAGCGCAGCTGCGGCAGCTCGTGGTCGAGGAGCTCGCGGAATAGCACCCCGTAGCGGTCGAGCAGGGTCCGCACCTGGTCGCGGGCGGCCTCGGCGGCGTCGAGCGGGTCGTCGAGGGGTGCCGCTTGCGGCAGGCGGTACCAGGCGCCGGCCAGCGGCCGGCTGCTCCGCCAGCGGTCGAAGCGGCGCCGCCGGCGAAGCGGCGGCTCGGCCTCCGCGGTCCCGATCTCGCGCGCCCGGAACCCGGACTCGACCCCGTTGCGCACCGGCGCGAAGCTGTCGCTGGTCAGGCGTCCGCTCCAGACCTCCTCCCACAGCCGGGCGGCGAGCACGGCCGAGGGCCGGGTCGAACCGGTCATCAGATCCTCGAGCCGGTACCTGCCGGGTGCAGCCGGGAGGACGCTGGCCGGCGCCGCGTCGGCGGCGTCCGGACCGGGAGGCCCGGGCAGGAACAGGTCGAGCTCGTCGCCGAGCGAGAAGGCGACCCGCTCGAGTCCGCAGCCGATCCACTCCAGCTCGGTCTCGGCCAGCACGGTGTCGAGCCAGGCCGGGAGGTAGGGCTGGAGGCGGGCCGGCAGGAGCTCGGTCTCCCATTGCTCGGCCGGTGCGGGCAGGCCGAGCAACGCCTCGAGCGCGCGCTGGAGGTCGTGGGGCGTGGCGTTGGCGGTCGCCAGGCCCTGGTGAAGGGCGAGGTGCAGGGGCAGCAGCTCGGCTGGCAGAGTGGCGAAGGACGGCCGGGCCCGGGCTCGGGCCAGGCGCAGCAGCCGGGCCAGGTTCTCGCGGTCGCAGACCTCGAGGCCGCTGGCCCCGGCCGTGATCTCGTCGATGACGACCACGGCCTCCTCCGCCAGGTCCTGCAGGGCGCGATCGAGGCGCTCGCGCTCGAGCCCGAGGACCTCCGCGATCGCTCCCGGGAGGAGCGGGCCGTAGTAGCGCAGCCACTCCCCGAGGAGCGAGCCGAGGAGCTCGTGGGCGTCGTCCAGCCCGCGCCCCGCGCCGTCCCAGCGGAGTGCCTCCCAGGCCGCGAATACCTCGGCGTTCCGGCTGCCGTCGAGACGGGGCGAACCGAGGACGACCCGTTCCTCGGCTACCCCCAGCGCGGCCAGGACCTCGGTCAATCGCTCGACGTGGCACAGGAAGCGTGGCCGCGCCTCGCCGGGCAGGGTGACGGCGAGAACGCGATTCGCGACGCCGTCGACCAGGGCGGCCTTGTCGAGCTCATGGTCGCGGGCCACGGCCTCGAGCAGGGCCGGCCACTCGCCGACCGGGATCAGCACGCGTTCGGCGACCCAGTGCCGGAGCTCGTCGAGGCCGGCCGGGGCGTAGCCCGCAGCCGTGCGCTGGAGCTTGGACTCGAGCTCGGCGACCAGCTCGCGCGCCAGTCGCGGCCGCAGGCGCGAGCTTGCCGTGAGCTCGCGCAGGAGCTCGTCGGAGAGGCTGGCGCCGCCGCGCGGGCCGGGCGTGTCGTCCTCGTACATGAGGGTGTTGGTCTGCTTCCACACGACACCGGCGGCAAAAGGCGATGGAACCTCGGTGCGGGCGTGGTGGACCTCGATCAGTCCGTCGCGGATCGCCTCCAGACGCTGGCTGAGGAGCTCGATCTCGAGCTCGTCCTGAAGGCAGGTGCGCCAGGCCTCGAGCAGGATCGGGAAGTCCTCGGCGTCGGCCACCGCCTCGAGCAGCTCCTTGGCCCGCTGCCGGCTCAGCCACAGTGGCGTGCGCTTGTGGAAGCCGGCCCGGGGCAGGAGCAGGGCGCAGCCGGCCGCCTCGCGGAAGCGGGCGCCGAAGAACCCGGTGTGAGGGAGGTGGCGGCGGAGCAGGGCCTCGACCTGGTCGGCCGTGACCAACGTGAACGGGTCGTCACCCTCGTGGCCGTCGGGCAGGGTGAGCACGACGCAGTCGTCGTCGTGGACCACCTCGGGGCGGACGCCGTGGCGCTCCGCCCAGGCCGCGCTCAGGGCATAGGCCAGGGGCCGGTTGACCCGGCCGCCCCACATCGTGTGCAGGATCAGCTGCCGGGCCGCTCCCTGGCCGGACGGAGCCGCGCTGTGCTCGACCACCACCCGCCGGCGATGGGGCAGGGCGCCGGTGGACGCCTTCTGCGCCTTGAGCAGGCGCACCAGCTCGCCCGCCGCCTCGGGCTCGAGGTGACAGGAACGCGCGAGCTCGTCCGCAAGACCGTCGTCTCCGAGCCGCGCCTCGACCCGCTCCAGGAGCCCACCTACCCGGTCGGAGAGGAAGCTCGAGCGGTCGCGCTCGTCAGCCCGCCAGAACGGCGCCATGGCCGACCTGGCCGACGACGGCGTGACCGTGACGTCGTTGGCGGTGATGCGCTGGATGCGCCAGGTCTGTACGCCAAGGGTGAAGGTGTCGCCGACCGAGCGCTCCCAGACGAACTCCTCGTCGAGCTCGCCGAGGAGCGCGCCGCCGCCCTCGAGACGCAGCCGGTAGTAGCCGCGGTCGGCGATGGTGCCGCCGGACAGGTAGAGCAGCGGCTCGGCGCCGGGCCTGGCCCGTACCGTGCCGTCGACCGCGTCGACGACCACCAGCGGCCGCAGGCTGCGCAGGCGGGTCGAGGCGTAGCGGCCGGCCAGCATCTCGAGCACGAGGTCGAAGTGGCGGCGGGGCAGGCTGTGATAGGCCTCGCTCGAGCGGACGGCGTCGTACAGCTCCTCGACTCGCCAGGTCTCGGCCGTGACCATGGACAGGAGGACCTGGGCGAGGACGTCGAGGGCCCCCCTCACCGGCCGACTGGCCTCGATCTCGCCGGCCAGCACGCACGGCGCGAGCACCGCCGCGTGCAGCAGGTCGCGCCCGGACAGCGGGTAGATGACGCCGCGGCTGAGCTCGCCCACGCCGTGGCCGGAACGGCCCAGGCGCTGCGTCGCCGCGGCCACCGACGGCGGCGTCTGCACCATCGCGACCTCGTCCACCGTGCCGATGTCGATGCCCAGCTCGAGCGAGCTGGTGGCGACAATGGCCGGCAGGAGGCCGGCCTTGAGTCGCTCCTCGACCACCGCCCGGATCTCGCGCGACAGGGCTCCGTGGTGGGAGTAGGCGAGCTGAGAATCCGCCCCCTCGTTGATCAGGCGGGCGATCTTCTCCACCTTGCGCCGGCTGTTGGCGAAGATCAGCGTCGAGCGGTTGGCGCGGATGGTGTTCTTGAGGCTTTCGGTCAGCGCCGTCCAGAAGCCCTCGCCGACCCCGGCCGGAGTCCGCACCTCGAGGGTGTAGCGCTTGGCCGCCGACGAGGCCACCACCTCGACCGGTCGCGGCGTGTAGCTGGCCTGGCCACCAGCGCGTTCCAGCTGGTAGCCGCCGACCCAGCGCGCCACCCGCTCGAGCGGTCGGACCGTGGCCGAGAGGGCGATCCGCTGGAGCTCGCCGCAGAGGCCGCTGAGCCGTTCGACGGCCGTGATCAGGTGGACGCCGCGCTTGGAGCCGACCACGGCGTGGACCTCGTCGAGGAGGACGCAGCGGAGGCCGCCGAGCAGGCGCCGGCCGTTCGACGAGGTGAGCAGGATGTTGAGGCTCTCGGGAGTCGTGATCAGGATCTCGGGCGGCCGCCGCAGCATCCGCCGCCGGTCCTCGGCCGGGGTGTCGCCGGTGCGGGTGAGCACCGCCACGGGTGGGGTCTCGACCCCGTCGGCCGCGAAGTAGGCGGGCAGCTCAGCCAGCGGCCGCAGCAGGTTGCGCTGGACGTCGTTGCCCAGGGCGCGCAGGGGTGACACGTAGAGCACGCGCGCCTGGCCGGGCGGCCAGCGCCCGCCGAGGAGCTGGTCGAGGGCCCAGAGGAAGGCGGCCAGGGTCTTGCCGCTGCCGGTGGGGGCGGTGACCAGAAGGTGGGAACCGGAAGCGATGCGCGGCCAGGCCCGGACCTGGACGTCGGTCGGCGTGCCCACCCGCTCGGCGAACCAGCGCCGGAGCGAGGGGCTGAAGAGGTCGAGCGCGGGCGAGGTCATACGCCGTGCGTCACGCCTACCAGTCCGGGAGCGGCTTGGTGAGCCAGGCCTCGACGATGCGGTCGCGCTGGCGCTCGAGCTCGGGGTCGGCGGTCGGGATGGTACGCGCCCTGAGCTCGGTCGGGCGCACCATCAAGGCCACCAGCAGGACCACCGCCGAGGGAACGATGACGTAGAGCACGTCGGGCAGCCGCAGCGCACCCAGGGCCAGGCCGACGAAGTAGGCAACCGGCGGCAGGGCCAGGATCACGATCTGGACGAGCGCGGCCACCATCTGGCGGGCCACCACCCGCTTGTATTGCTCCAGGTGGTAGGGCGAGACGAGCATCGGCACGGCCTCGAGGAAGCGCTTGAGCTCGCCCGAGAACCAGAGGGCGTTGACCACGCCCGCGCCCGGCAGGAGCAGCATGACGGCGATCAGGATCTGGCGCATGGAGTCCTCCGTGCCGATTGTAGGACGGGATCGGCTCCGATGGGCTCCAGGTTCACTGCGCCTGACACTGATGCGGGTCTCTGGGCTAGACTACGCCCGAACCGCCGGGTCGAAGAAACGCGGAGGAGGCGACCGATGAAGAGAATCCTGGCGCTCGCGGCATTGATCGGGCTCGTGGGTGGGGCGAGCGCGTGGGTGCTCAGGGACGCCGTGGGGGGGCCGCCCTCGATCGCCGGTTCTGTTTCGTGCGCGACGTTCATGCTCGCCAAGGGCGACAGCGTCCTGGTCGGTCACAACCTCGACGACGCGGTCAACGACACGCCCGGGATGATCGTGGTCAACAAGCGGGGCGTGGCCAAGGAGAGCGTGAGCTACCGGGACCTCAGCTCCTCTGCGGGGCGCGACGACAGCCTGCCGCGCCTCAACTGGGTGGCGAGGCACGGCTCGATTACCTACAACGTCTTCGGCAAGGAGTTTCCCGACGGCGGCGTCAACGAGGCCGGCCTCTACGTGGGGGAGATGACCCTGCAGGGCTCGGTCTACCCGACCGACCCCAAGCTGGTCAAGATGTACCACCACGCCTGGATGCAGTACCTGCTCGACAGCTTCGCGACCGTGCCCGAGGTCCTCGACAGCCTGAGCAAGGTGACCGTGGACGGCCACTGCCAGTGGCACTTCTTCGTCGCGGACCGCGCCGGTCGGGCTGCGGTCGTCGAGTTCGACGAGGACAAGACCCTGGTCTACACCGGCGACGCCCTGCCGGTGAAGGTCTCGACCAACTTCACCTACCCGAGCTGTCTCGAGGTGCTCGCGCGGTACGAGGGCTTCGGCGGTAGCGCCAGCGTGGACTACGGCGAGACCGAAAAGGACCGCCGTTTCGTCTGGGCCGCGGCCATGATTCAGGAGACCGAGGCGGGGCCGGCCGAGCCCGGCGTGGACCAGGCGTTCAGGATCCTGGAGCAGATGTGGTGCGGCGCCAATCGCTGGGCCCTGGTCTACGACCTCAGGCGCATGCGGGTGTGGTTCACGACCGAGAAGTGTCGCACCCTTCGCTGGGCGGACTCTGCCACCTTTGACTTCAGCTGCGAGACGCCCGCGATGGCTCTCGACATCAACCGCGACCTTGCCGGCGACACCGCCGCCCGCTTCACGGTCCTGACCGACGACCACAACGCGGCGATGGTCAGGCAGTACTTCGCCGGCCTGGATGTCGGGCTCCTCGGCAACCTGTTCTGGAAGGGCCGGATGGTGAAGCGGCTCGATGCCTACCAGCGGCAGTGCTCCTGCCCCAGGGAGGGGAAGACCGCGGACCCGCCCACCAGCGGGTAGGTTCCAGGCTGACACATCGGACGCATCCGGCGGAGCTTCCACCGATCGGCTGGCAAGCCAACGCCCGACAAGCTCGACGGGCATAAACCTGATGCCCATGCTGCAAGACGTCGGAGAAGGCACGTCCCGGCAAGCCTGCATCTAGCGTACTCAACCGCTGGCGCGACTCCGTGGGGAGGGTTCCGACTCTGCGATTGGCGATCGTCATCCGGTGCGCCACGCTGTACGTTCACCCGCGCCCGTCGAAAAACTCCCGGATCGCCGCTTCGGGGTCCTCGCGGAGCATGGTCGCGGGGTCGCCCTGGGTCCACTCCTCGGGCAGGAGGCGGGCGTACTGGGCGTGCTGGAAGCGGCGGTCGATGAGGGTGATCACGCCGCGGTCGGTGTCGGAGCGGATCAGCCGGCCGGCCGCCTGCACCACCCGGGTCAGCCCCGGGATGAGGTAGGCGTACTCGAAGCCGTGGCCGTGGACCTCCTGGTAGTAGGCCTTGAGCAGCTCGCGCTCGAGGTTGAACTGGGGCAGACCGGGCGAGACCACGATCACCTGGGAGAGCATGTCGCCGGGGTAGTCGACGCCCTCGGCGAAAATGCCGCCGAGCACCGCCAGCACGAGATGGGGATCGCCCGAGGCCAGGGCCTCGAGCAGCTCCTGCTGCTGGGCGTCGCTGGTCCCCGGCTCCTGGACCACCAGGGCGTGGGAGGTCGGCGGCAGGCGGTCGCGAATGGCCTCGAGAAAGACGTAGCTGGGGAACAGGGTAAGCACGTTGCGGCCGGGCCGGGCGAGGCGGGCGATCCAGCCGGCGACCGCGTCGTAGCTCGACCGCCGTTGCCGGTAGGTGGTGTCGACGTCGTCGATGCACAGCACCAGCCGGTTCTCCTCGGGAAAGGGCGAGGGCACGTGCAGGGTGTCGGTGCGATGGGAGTGGAAGCCGAGCAGCTCGGAGTAGAAGTCGAACGGCTCGAGGGTGGCCGACATGGCCACTGTGCCGGCGCTCTCGTCGAGGACCCGGGCGAGGAAGCGCGAGGCGTCGCGGCAGAAGATCTTGAGCTCGGCGACGCCACCCTCGGCGCGCGTCGCCAGGTGGACGAACTCGTCGCCGCCGAGGCCGAGCACGCGGTGGAAGCGGGTCAGGGCCAGGAAGACGTCCATCACCGGGTCCTCGGCCAGCCACAGCTCGTTTTCGCGCTTGTACAGGAAGTACTGCAGGATGGCGCCGTCGAAGGCCATCCGCAGGTCGGCCAGCTGCTGCTCGGGAAAGGCGCATGTGCGGCTGCCAGGCCCCTCCTCGCCCAGGGTCTCGCTGACCGTCTCGGCGACCAGCGCCTGGAGCTCGCCGACCAGCGAGCGCAGCTCGACGAAGCAGGCGGCGTCGCGGCCCTCGAGAAAGCTGCGGGCGCGGCCCAACATCGTGCTGTCGAGGGTCGGGG
>Ga0316628_100002399_pt1 | contig 13883 bp, 13 predicted proteins | sample OWC_Aug_M2_C1_D5_FD_207648 | JGI IMG/M metagenome (GOLD analysis project Ga0316628, IMG submission 207648) | Wetland soil microbial communities from Old Woman Creek delta, Ohio, United States - OWC_Aug_M2_C1_D5_C | ecosystem: Environmental > Terrestrial > Soil > Wetlands | place: USA: Ohio... | reverse complement strand
GCTACTGCCGTGGTTCCGCCGCCGGCGCGTGACCGATACCTACCTCGCCGACCCGCACGTCACCGGCTACCAGTTGCCGGCCGGTGATCCAGCGGCACAGCCCGAAACCTAGTCTGGCTGCCGTCGTCGCAGGTGAGGCGTAGCGCCTCGCCGCTCTCGAGGTTCACGCTCTCGAGCGCCGTGCCGAACACGCGGCTCGCGAGCGCGTAGTCGCTGATCGGCTCGGAGACGTGGCCCTGCACGATCACCCAGCGGTCGTCGCGCTTCTCGAACACGAAGGTCCCGCGCAGCAGCACCTGCCCCTGCTGCAGCTGGACGACCAGGTTCGCGACCATGTACGCGACCGTCGCCTTCGCGACGCTGCGGCCGATCACGCCGACGCGGCGGTCCTGGATCTTGATCAGCTTGCCATCGGCGAACTGGATGCGCGCGACGTCGTCGTCGCCGTGCCACTCGCTGTCGGGATCGGGCGCGAGCAAGAACGACGGCGCCGGCTGGCGCGGATCGTTCTCGGCCTTGTGCTCGGGATCGAGCGCGACCAGCGACCGCACGCGATCGGACTGCTGCGAGAACAGCCCGACGATCATGCGGCCGAGCTCGTCGTTGAGGTTGTTGTCGATGATCGCGTCGGCCATCGGCCGGCCGACGAGCGCTCCGTCCGCGGCCGGGGCCGGCTGGCGGCCGAACGACAGGTGCTCGAGCACCTGGACCCAGCGATCGCCGTCGTGCGCGTAGAGCGCCGTCAGGCGCAGCGGGATCACCGCGGTGCGGCCGCAGAACGTGATCCGCCACGACAGCTCGTCGCTCGTCCACGCCGCCGACGCCTGGCGATCCATCGACAGGTGGATGTCGAGCCGCTTGCTGCGCACGGTCGTCTTCAGGCTCTGATCCACGCGCAGCGGCCACCGGCTGCTCGCGCGCTCGCGCACCTCGGAGCCGTACAGCACGTCGCCCGGGCCCACGCCGATCCGCGCCGGACCGATGCGCGGATCGATCTGATCGGTGTCGAGGTCCGGCAGCTCGTCGCGCTCGTATGACGACAGGATGTCGTCCTCGAGCTCGGCGATCATGCGCTCGCGGCGCTCGACCTCGCTGTCGGTCACCGGCACCGTCACCGACGGCGCAGCCGGCGGCTTGGGCTGCGGCGTCTGACACGCGGCGACGAGCAGGACGACGGCGAGCCGCCTCATCCCTTCTCCAGGTCGGTCGCGGTGTCGACGTCGCGCACGCAGCCCTCGTCGTCGACGGCGAGGTCGACCACGTCGGCCTCGGCGAGCACGGAGCGGGCGCCCGCGGGTGCATCGGCGCACGCGGCGAGCTGCGGCCACAGCGCGCGCGAGATCAGCGGCGGATGGCCGCCGCGCCCGCCGACCACCGGGCGCACCGCGGCATGGTCGCCGAGCGCGTCGATCAGCGCGCGCAGCGTCGCGTCGCGCACGTCGGGGTGATCGACCGGCCACAGCCAGGCCGCGTCGCAGCCGGTGCCGGCGATCGCGTGAAAGCCGAGCGCGACCGAGCTCGCCATGCCGTGCTCCGGGTGCGGGTTCAGGGCGACGTCGGCGCGAAGATCGCGCGCGTGCTTGCCGACCTGGTCGCCGAACGGCGGCCCGACGACGACGATCGCGTGGTCGAGCCCGGCCGCGCGCGCGGTCGCGAGGATCTGCGCGAGGAAGGTCCGGCCGCCGCCGGCGGCGAGCAGCGCCTTCGCCACGCCGCCGAGCCGCATGCCCGCACCGGCCGCGAGAATCACCGCGCCCCTACGCATCGCCGTGCCCCGGCCCGCGCGTCGCGCCGTGCCCCGTCCCGCGCGTCGCGCCGTGCGGCCCATGCCACTCCCCCACCTTCGCCTCGCCGCGGCGGCGCAGCGCGATCAGCTCGGCGGCGATCGCGATCGCGATCTCCTCGGGCGTCTCGGCGCCGATGTCGAGGCCGATCGGCGCGCGCAGCCGCGCCCAGCGCTGCTCGTCGAACAGGCCCTTGGCCTCGAGCCGCTTGCGGAACCGGCCGATCTTGCCGCGCGAGCCGATCATCCCGAGGTAGCCGAGGTCGTCGCGGCCGATCAGCTGCTCGAGCAGCTGCTGATCGATCGAGTGATCGCGCGTGATGATCAGGAGGTGGTCGTCGGGCCCGAACCCGCCGAGCGCTGCTTCCACCTCGTGCGCGTCGAACGACTCGATGACCTGCTCGGCCCACGCCGGCGCCGCCTCGGTCGCGCCGGTCTCGCCGTCGTCGCACGCGATCACGTGGAAGCCGAGCGCCGCGAGGTGCGGGCCGAGCGTGCGCGCGACGTGGCCGAGGCCGAACATGATCACGCGCTCGCCGCCGATCCGCTCGACGAGCACGCCGTCCGCGATGCGCGGCTGGTACGCGCGCGGGTCGCCCGGCGCAGGCGGGCGCAGGCGCAGCGGGCCGCCGTCGAGCGGCGTCAGCAGCACGCCGGTGCCGCCTCTGGCGAGCGCGACCAGCGCGTCGCGCGACGGCGCGGCCGGCGTGATCGCGACCTCCATCGAGCCGCCGCAGCACATCGCGAGATCGCGCACGAGGTGCTGCCGCACGACGCGCGGCTCGCCGCCGCCCGCGACCTGCTTCGCCGCCTCGACCACGAGCTGCTCGATCTTGCCGCCGCCGACCGTGCCCCACTGCTCGCCGTCGGCAGCGACGGCCATCCGCGCGCCGAGGTGGCGCGGCGTCGAGCCGCTCGCTCCGGTGACCGCGGCGATCGCGACCTGGCGCCCGCTGTCGAGCGCGCGCACCACGGCCGCGAACACGGAGGTCATCCGTGAAACACTACCGTAGCGACAGCAGATGCGCGACCAGCTCCCGCAGGCCCGCGCCCTCGGGACGCTCGGTCAGGTAGCCGGGCTTGAACGCGAGCTCGTCCCACCACGTCTTGATGTTCGCGACGCCGACCGAGGTCGGGAAGCCGCCGAACATCGGCGCGTCGTTGAGCGCATCGCCGACGTAGACGTACTGCGTGAGATCGTTGGCGTCGCCGCCGAGCACCTGGCGCACGACGTTCATGCACGCCGACAGCTTGTCGAAGTGCGGCGGGCCGAAGTTGACGTGCACGCTCGAGCGCACCGCGGTGAACCCGGCCTTGCGCAGGATCGCGACGCACGCCTCGGCGTCTTCCTTCGGCAGCGAGACCTCTTCGTTGTAGTCGATGGCCAGATCGACCTCGCGATACTTCGAGTCGCTCGACAGCCGCGCGCCCGGCACCTTGTGCTTGACCTCGACGACCGCCTCGTTCATCCGCCGGCGCCACTCCGGCAGGCTCGCCGCGGGAACTCCGTAGTGCTTGACCAGCTTGCGACCCTCGCGAATGAACGTCACACCGCCGTTCTCGGTGACACACGCCAGCACCGGCGTCATCTTCATGAACGCCTGGCCCCAGCCGGCCGGCCGACCCGTCACCATGATGACGGGGATTCCTGCCTCGCCGCAGCGCTCGAGTGCGTCGTAGGTGGCGGCCTCGATGCGCTCGCCGGTGGTCATCGTGCCGTCGACGTCGGAGAACAGCGCGCGGACGGGGCCGCGCAACTCGGACAGAGGGCGTGTCATGCGAGCGCGGTCTATAGCATGTGAGGGGGTTACGATTGCAGTCCGCTTCGTTTGACACACGGGCGGGCCGCTTCTAACGTCCCGCGCACAGTAGTTTTTCCTACTGGTTATCGGGGGAAGAGGACTCATGAAGAAACTCGTCATCGGAGCGGCGCTGGGTACGATGCTCATGGCCGGAACTGCGTTTGCGGGCCCGTACGGCACGGCCGGCTGCGGCCTCGGCTCGATCGTGTTCGGCTCGTCGCCTGGCTTCGTCCAGATCCTGGCGGCCACCACGAACGGCATCTTCGGCAACCAGACGTTCGGCATCACGTCGGGCACGTCCAACTGCAGCAACACCGGCGGTGGCACGCAGAGCGCGCAGGCGTTCATCGAGACCAACCGCGAGGCGCTCGCGAAGGACATCTCGCGCGGCAACGGCGAGACGATCAAGAACCTCGCGACGCTGTCGGGCTGCCAGGATCCGACCGCGGTCGGTGCGACGCTGCAGCGCAACTTCAAGACGATCTTCCCGTCGTCGGACGCGTCGAACACGCAGGTCTCCGGCGCCGTGATCAACGTGCTGAAGTCGGACAAGACGCTCGCTTGCGAGCGCCTGATCTGAGGCAGTGACCGCGCGCATCGCGTTGCTGGTGGCCCTCGCCGGATGTGGAGTCGTGGCGCAGGGGCCGTACACGCGCGACGTGCTGCGCGCGCCGGTCGATCAGGACCGGCAAGCGTACATTCACGCGCTCAAGATCCGTGCGCACCAGCTGCACCTCGCGCAAGCCGCACAGTGGCTGCGCCTGGGGCACTGGCGCCGCACGTGGTCGGGAGACTACGAGAGCCAGGCCGACGGCACCAACTTCTTCCTGTCGCCGCACGGCAAGGACTCGCCGACACAGGAGCTCGACGCGACGCTCGAGGGCTTCTTCTCCGAGCTGCCCGCGAACGATCCGCGGCTCGCCAGCAAGAACGTCCAGCACCCGATCTGTCAGTTCCCGGCGCGCTTTCAGTGGCTGAGCGAGCAGCTCGCGATCGATCCGGCGAAGCTGCCCGCGCACGACTGCTCGCGCTACGAGGAGTTCGTCAAGTCGCTGCAGGCCGACTCGGTGACGCTGGTGTTCTCGTCGTACTACCTGAACAACCCGGCCTCGGCGTTCGGCCACACGTTCCTGCGCATCGGCAAGAAGAACGCGCTGATCCCCGAGGAGCGCCGCCAGCTGCTCGACTACGGCATCGACTACTCGGCGGATGTCGACACCAACTTCGCACCGGTCTACGCGATCAAGGGCCTCGCCGGCGCGTTCCCGGGCACGTTCCGCAAGGTGCCGTTCTACTTCAAGGTGCGCGAGTACAACGACTTCGAGTCGCGCGACCTGTGGGAGTACAAGCTCCGCCTGACGGACAAGCAGCGCGACTTCCTGGTCGCGCACGTGTGGGAGCTCGGCTCGACGTTCTTCGATTACTTCTACATGAGCGAGAACTGCAGCTACCACATCCTCGGGCTCATCGAGGTCGCCAACCCGGATGTGCGCCTGCTCGACGACATGCACTGGCCGGTGATCCCCGCCGACGCGGTCAAGGCGCTGTACGACAACCCCGGGCTCGTCGAGAGTGTCGAGTACCGGCCGTCGAGCCGCACGCGGTTTCGCCACGACATCCAGGACCTCTCGAGCGACCAGAGGGATGCGATCGAGGCGCTCGCCGACGATCCCGCGTCCAAGATGTCGCTCGGCCAGAAGCAGAGCATCGAGGTGCTCGACGCCGCGCAGGACCTCGTCGACATCCGCTATGCGAAGCAGCTGATCCAGGACTCGCGCGACAGCGACGGCGCGCGGATCAAGCAGAAGCTGCTCGAGCGCCGCGCCGAGATCCTCGTGCCGTCCGTCGATGCCGCCGAGGCGGTGCCGTGGAGCAAGATGCCGCAGCGCGGCCACGACTCGCGCCGCGTCGCGCTCGGTGGGGGTGCCGATCTGCAGTCCGATCGGTGGGCGGCTTTCGGGGCGCGCCTCGCGCTGCACGATCTCGCGGATCCATCCGACGGCTATCCCGATCTGTCACAGCTCGAGTTCCTGCCGACGCGCGCGCGCTACGACGTGACGAATCGCCGGTTCGAGCTCGACCAGATGGACCTCGTGCACATCATCTCGCTGACGAACCAGGATCGGTTCGATCGCCACATCTCGTGGGAGGCCCGGCTCGGCTCGCAGCGCATCGACGACGCCGGCTGCCGCACGTGCTACGCCGGCCACGTCCAGGTCGGCGCCGGCGGCGCGCTCTCGACCCCGACCGAACGGGTGACCGCGTTCGTGCTCGGCGAGACCCACGTGTGGTCGGGTCCGAGGCTCGACGGCATCGGCGGCGCGCCGATCCGCATCGGCATCGGTCCCGCAGGCGGGCTGCGCCTCCGGATCACTCCCGAGCTCGTGTCGCTGCTGATGGGCGAGTGGGACTGGCTGCCGGAGCAGACCGGTTTCTCGACCTGGTACGCGAGCGAGACCCTGCGCTGGGAAATCTTCCACGACGTCGCCCTCGACCTCGAAGCGCGCGCCGAGAGCCACCGCCAGAGTGGCGTCCTCTCGACGATGCTCTACTTCTAGGCGATCAGGCGCAGCGCGACGTCCTCGGCGGGTGCCACCGGGACGCGGATCGAGCGCTCGCGCTGCCGCGACAACCAATCCTCGAGGTCGTTGCTGTTCAGGCGAACGATGCCGCCGACCTTGAACACCGGAAGCGGATCGGCACCCCGCCGCGCCATGTACCGGCACCAACGCTCCGAGCGACCGAGTGCGGTCGCAATTCCCTTCCAGGTCTCGACGAAATTCGACATGGACATCCTCCGTTGGCCGCTCCCTTGTGCAGAGCGCGTGCCGGGGTCCGACCAGTAGTGCAACTCGTGGGAAGTCGGGCGTTTACGGTGAAGATCCCCGTGTCCAAGGCTTAACAGTTGTCGAAAAATACCGACGCAAGAGCTGACACAGTTGTCGCGAATTTTCCGCAGTCCTCCCACCCTGGCATCGCGCCGCGGGTCCCGTATCATTGGTTTCACATGCGTGGACAATGGCGGCTGGGAGCCGCAGTCCTGGGGGTTTGTGTATCGAGCGCGGCATTTGCGGCGCCCGCGACCTACCCTCTCGAGAACGTCAAGCGGGGCCAGACCGGCTACGGCATGACGACGATGGCGGGCACCAAGCCCGAGCGATTCACGTTCGAGGTCGTCTCGGTCGTGCACAACTTCCTGCCCAAGCAGGACATCATCCTGGTGAAGTCGGACGACCCGAAGCTGCAGGTCAGCGGCTTCTGGCAGGGCATGAGCGGCAGTCCGCTCTACATCGAGGACAAGCTCGTCTGCGCGTTCTCGTACGGCTTCCGCTTCAACAAGGTGGCGCTCGGCGGCTGCACCCCGATCGACTACATGAAGAAGGAAGGCCTCGACACCGTGCGCCGGGCGGCCGTCACCACGGCCAAGGGCGGGGTGAAGATCGTTTCGAGCCAGCCGGCCTCGACGATGGCGGACTGGAGGCGTCTCGCCCCGACCGTCGATCCGCAGGCCGCGATGGACGCGCTCGGGCCGGTTCGCAAGAACTGGCTCCTGTCGGCGCCGCTGCCCGCTGCTCCGCCCAAGCCGGCCGAGACGGACGACGGCCAGGTGATGCAGGCGAGCGTGCCGCTGTCGGTCGCCGGGTTCTCGGCGCCGGCGTTCGGCCAGCTCGAGAAGATGTTCGGCGACTCCAACATCGTGCCGGTCCGCTCGGGCGGTGCCGGCGGCAGCGAGCTGACGGGCGGCCCGACGAAGTTCGAGATGGGCGGCGCGATCGCCGTCGAGCTGATCCGCGGTGACATGAGCGCCGCGGCGGTCGGCACCGTATCGTATGTCGACGGCCAGAAGGTGCTCGCGTTCGGCCACCCGATGTTCCAGACCGGCGAGACCTACGCGCCGGTCGCGACCGCGAACGTCCACACGGTGATCCCGTCGTCGCAGAGCGCGTTCGTGATGGCCTCGCCGGCCAACGAGATCGGCTCGCTGACGCAGGACCGCCAGGCGGCGATCGCGGCCGACACCGGCCTGCGCACGCCGGTGATCCCGATGGACATCTCGGTCACCAGCGAGAGCGGCAAGCACACCGACAAGGGCACCTTCCACGTCGAGCTGCTCGACAACAAGTTCCTGACGCCCGCGATCGCCGGCGCCGCGCTGATGAACGCGATCAACTACTACCTGCCCGACCGCGACGACGTCACCGCGCGCGTCGAGTCGACGGTGCGCCTCAAGGGCGCCGACCCGATCCAGTTCACCGACTACCTCTACGCCAACGACGGCGCCGGCTCGGTGATGGGCGCGGTGCGCGGGCTGCGCGTGCTCGTGCCGCTGCTGATGAACCCGTACGCGCCGGTGACGATCGAGCGCGTCGAGATCAAGGTCGACCTCAAGTTCGAGGCGAACTTCGGCGACATCAAGGAGATCCGCGTGCCGACGGGCGACCTCGTCCCCGGGGCCCGCAACACCGTCCAGGTGCTGATGTCGACGTGGGACAACAAGGACGTCCTCGAGGACGTCCCGGTCGACGTGCCCGCCGCGCTCGCCGGCAGCATCGTCAACCTCGAGGTCACCGCGGGCGACAGCGCGAAGCTCGATGCCGCGCCGCCGACCGACCTGCCGTCGCTGATGGCGGCGTTCCGAAAGCTTTTGCCCGGCAACGTCTGGGCGGTGACGCTGTATCCGGCCGACGAGGGCGTCGCGCTGGACGGCAAGCTCGTCCGCGATCTGCCTGCGAGCGCGCTCGACAAGCTGCACCCGCAGAGCCACACCCAGCGCGCGCAGGTCTACAAGCCGATCGCGCGGACGCTCGCGCCCGCGAAGCGCGTCGTGAACGGTCAGACGTCGATGCTCGTGCGCGTGCGCGCGGCCAAGTAAGAGGAGACATCGTGAAGAAATGGTTGATCGCGGCGCCGGTGGCGCTGTTCGCGCTGCGCGCCGATGCAGTCGTCACGGCGCAGTGGACGGTAGAGACCTATCAGCAGTTCGACGCCGGTGATGCGTCGAGCGCGTTTATCACCTCGTCGGGCGAGGTCCGCCCCGGCTGGGACACCAAGCGCGTCGCGCTCGAAGGCGACGCCGTGTGGTCGGCGCTCCACCTCGCCGATGGCTCCGTGCTGCTCGGCAGTGATGCCGACGGCGCGATCTACAAGGTCACCGGCGACAAGGCGGCCAAGTGGGCCACGCTGCCCGGTGCGATCGCGGTCGTCTCGCTCGCGCAGACCGCCGACGGCGCGATCTGGGCCGGCGCGATGCCGGGCAACAAGGTCTTCCGCCTCGACGGCGCCGGCAAGGCGACGCCGGGCGCGGTGCTGAAGGATGTCGAGACGGTCTGGTCGCTCGCGGCCGCCGGCGACACCGTCTACGCGGGCACCGGGCCGTCGGGCAAGCTGTTCGCGATCAAGGGCGGCTCGGCGAAGGAGATCTTCGACACCGAGGACAAGCGCATCACCGCGATCACGACCACCAGCGACGGCGCCGTGTGGTTCGGGACCTCGGAGCGCGCGCTCGTGTTCCGCTACGACCCCAAGGACGGCAAGACCCGCGCGATGGCGGACTTCGCCGGCAACGAGATCAGCGCGATCGCGCCGTACCGCGACGGCGTCGTCGTCGCCGCGAACGACCTCGCCGAGGTGCCGACTCCCCAGGGCAAGACGGCCGGCCAGATCGAGGCCGTCGAGAAGCCGACCGCGGCGAAGGGCCAGGCGGCCAAGCCGCCCGACGTCGGCAGCAAGCCCGGCGCCGACAAGGATCCCACCCCGGTCACCGATCTCGGCCGCAAGGGTGCGAAGAAGGGCAAGGGCGCACTGTTCCGCGTCGGCAACGACGGCCGCCTCGATCAGCTGCACGCGCTGACCGCGACCTATTTCACGTCGATCGCGGTCACCCCCGACGGCGCGATCTACGCGGGCGCCGCCGACAAGGGCCGCATCTACGTCGTCGAGGCCGATCAGTCGGTCGGCACCGCGTTCGATGTCGACGAGCGCTCGGTCTCGCAGGTCTGGGTCGATCACGGCCTGGTCTCCTTCGCGACCGACGACGCCGCCGCGATGTACCGCGCGACCGGCCGCGCCTCGGCCGCTCGCTACATGTCCGACGTGCTCGATGCCAAGGCCGTCTCCAGGTTCGGCAAGATCACCTGGGCCTCCGCGGGCAAGGTCAAGCTCGAGACGCGCTCGGGCAACACCGCCAAGCCCGGCGTCGGCTGGAGCGACTGGCACGCGCCGACCGCGATCGGCAAGCTCGGCGGCGGCAACGAGGGCGGCAAGATCGACTCGCCGCCCGGCCGCTACCTGCAGTTCCGCGTCGCGCTCGAGGACGACGCCGCGCGCGTCCGCCGCGTGATGACCTACTACGTCCCGCAGAACACCGCGACCGAGGTCCAGGACGTCACCGTCGAGATCGCGAACAAGGACAAGCTGCCGACGCTCAAGGACTCGGCCGCCAAGCCGCGCAGCCCGGTGCTCTCGATCAAGTGGAAGGTCGAGAACTCCGACGGCGACGACACGAGCTACACGCTCGAGGCGCGCCGCGAAGGCGAGGCCAACTGGCGTCCGATCGCCACCGGCAAGGCGCCGCTCACCGCGACCTCCTGGGACTGGAACACCGAGACCTATCCCGACGGCTGGTACAAGGTCCGCGTCACCTCCTCCGACGCCGCGGCCAACTCGCCCGACCGCGCGCTGACCTCGAGCTACACGTCGACGATGTTCGCGATCGACAACACGCGCCCGAACATCGACGCGCTCACGGTCAGCTACCCGCGCGCGAGCGCCCGCGCCACCGACGCGATCTCGACGATCGCCGAGATGGCCTACTCGATCGATGACGGCCCGTGGCAGCTCGGCACGACCGCCGACGGCCTGTTCGACGACCAGAGCGAGGACCTGCGCCTCGACCTGCCCGCCGGCCTGTCGCGCGGCACCCACACGCTCGCCATCCGCGTCGCCGACGCCGCGGGCAACGTGGGCTCGGTCTCGACGACGTTCTTGATCAAGTAGGCTACTTCGCGACGTCGACGGTCGCGGTCACGCCGAAGCCGCCGGTGTTGTCGGAGTAGTAGCTCGGTGCGCCGGTGAAGTTGTAGCCATCGGCGATGCCGAGCGCGAGCGTCGACGCGCCGTCGGGCACGAAGAACAGCTGCGGAGCCCCGTCCGCCTGGCCGTCGCCGATGAAGAACACCTGATCGAGCGCCGGGCGCAGCGCGTGGAAGCCCGCACCTTGCGCGCCGTGGCTGAAGTCGAGTGCCGCTGGCGCGCGCGAGCTCCCGGTCTTGCCGACGAACACGCCGACCAGGAACTGGGTCGCGTCGTGATCGACGATGCCCGAGAATCCCGCCGCCGGCTCGAGGTTCGTGTTGCCGCCGGCGCATCCGCCGCCATCCGGGCCCGCCTCGGGCTGGCCAGCGCCGCAGCCGACCTTTCCGGTCACCTTCGCGAACGTCACCGCGAGCTTCGAGCCCTGCGGCAGCACGATGCGTGCAGGCAGCACGCCGCCGCGATCCGGATCCGCCGCTGCCGAGGCCGCCGAGTAGATGTCCGCACGCCCGTCGATCAGCAGCTTCACGGGCGCGCCGAGCGTCGCCGTCACCGTCGAGCTGTAGCTCTGAGCGGGCATCGGCTGGTCCGGTGGGATCGGAACGTCGGAGTCCGGCGACGGCTGCGCCATGGCCGGCGGCGGTGCCGCAGGTGGCGGTCCAACAGGAGCCGACGGCGCCGGCTTCTGGACCACACAACCACCGACAACCACGCACGACGCGATGACGAGCTTCATCGCGGCACTCTATCCGATCAGCTGGCTACAAGAAGCTCAGGATCTGCTGCAGCTGCACGGGGCCGATCACGGCCTTGATGACGAGCTTGCCGCCGTCGACCTGCGTGTCGCCGCTCTCGATGTACGCGTGCACCTGCTGGAACGTCGCCTTGACGAGCGCCTCGACCTGCTTCGCGACATCTTCGGTGTCGAAGATCGCGTCGCCGCCGATCACGATCCGGTCCGACACCTGGATCGTGCCCTTCGTGTTGCGCGGGCGCATCGCGCCGAATTCTTCGAACATCTTGCTGCTGCCGTTGATCACGCCCCACAGCGACGCGCCCTTCTCGAGCCCGCCGTAGAGCGCCATGAATGCCTGCGAGCCGCGCAGCGGCGATCCCGAGGCGAGCACGGCCTGCATCGAGTCGTGGCCGGCCTGCGGATCGAGCTGGACGATCAGCGTCGTGCCGATCACGGTCCACGCCGTCCGCATGTCGGGGTGCGTGTCCATCACGAGCACGCCCTTGTCGTCGACGACGGCGCCGCCCTTGCCGAAGTGCGAGCGCACGCACCCCATCATGCCGGCGCCGACGCCGTGCACGACGACGACGCCGACGAGCTTGTCGCGGTCGATCGCGCGCAGCCCGACCGACACGCGCTCCACCGTCTGGAACGGGTCGAAGCCGCACGCCGCGCGCAGCTCGTCGAGGTCGCGGCCCATGCCCTTCTCGATCTTGGGCAGAAGCTCGCTCCAGACCTGCGTCTTGCGGATCTGGGAGCTATCGATGCCGACGACGAGCTCGGAGTCGACCGGCAGAAAGCCGAGCCAGTCGTCGAGCGCGGCGGCGTACGACGGCGCGGGCGCCTTGTTCGACGGCGCGACCGGCGGCGCGCTGCTACCACACGCGACCAGCGCGAGCAGCGCAGCGGCTCGCAGCGGCATTCTTCAGGCGCGCGCGGCGCGCGTCGCCGACGTGGCGAGGTCGAGCAGGCGCGGCAGCGGCAGGGTCCCGAGCTTGCTCAGGTAGTCCTTGTCCTTGCCCTTGTTCTGCGCGTTGCCGATCGCCTCGATCATCTTCTCGCGCGAGCCGAACTTGCTCTTCACGGTCTCGACGACGTGCTGCAGGCGGAGCAGCTGCGTGTTCGAGGCGGTGCGCAGGCGCTCGGCGACCACGCCCGAGTCCTCGTCGCCGATCGCGAGCTCGGACGCGAGCGACTTCGCGAGGTCGGCCTTCGAGTGGTGGAGCTTGGCGAGGCGCGCCTTCGGGTGGCGCGGCAGCGCCTCCTTGGCCTCGCCCTTGTCGGCCTTGGGGGCCTTCGCCTTCTTCGGGGCAGCCTTGGTGGTCTTGGTGGCCTTCGGCGCGGCCTTCTTCGTCGTCGTCTTCTTCGTCGCCATGGGATGTACTTTCTACGGGCCCGAGCCAGAGCCTGACCCTGCGGGCGGGGAATCCTGCGCGGCGGAGCCCGCGCCGTCAAGCGCCGAAACAAGCTGATTGACCTCGTCGAGAGCGAGGTTCACGCGGACATGGACCACGGTCCCTTCGGCGGTGACCTGGATCTTGTCGACCAGCTTGCCGGCCGAGAACTTCTGGGCCGCCATGCCGAGCAGTGCGATCTGGCCCTTCGCAAACGATTCCAGAGCCTTGGCATCCTGCGGCGTCGCCATCACGGCGCCGAGATCGAGCTTGGCCCCGCTGGTCGGGTCGAACGACACGACGATCGCCTGCGGCCCCGCCGCCAGCTGGCCGCTGGTCACCTTGACCAGCCGGTCGCGGAGGTTGGGGTCGGTGCGGCCGGCGGCCCACACGGGAGCCTTCTGATCGGCGAGCGCGATCCACGCGCCGAGGTCGGGGTTCTCGGTGGCCTTCTTGCCCGGCGAGAGCGCCTCGGTGATGAACGCCTCGTTCGAGCTGAGCAGCACGGTATCGGCGCGGCCGAAGCCAAAGAACATGATCCGGCTGCCGTCGCGCGCCTGGTATAGCGTGTGGCCGGCGACGGTCTTCGCGGTGACGTCACCGCCGCCGCTGCCGACCATGGTGCGCACGCAGCTGACCAGCTCGTTCTCGGTGATCTTGCCGGTCGCGACCATCAGCACCGGCCCGGTGCCGACGCCGTTCTGGTTGCCGCGCGGCCCGATCGCGAGCAGCACGTGCGCGAGCTTGGTCGCGTCGAGCTTGCAGGTGTCGTGGAGCTTCTGCCAGCGATCCGCGAGATCCGGATCGCGCAGCATCAGCTGATCCACCGCTCGCGACACGAGCGGCGAATCGGAGACGCGGGGGACGTCTGCGGAGATCACGACCTCCGCAGACGCCGGCACCGCGGACAGACCTGCGACTTCCGCCGCCGGCCCGCCGCCGTGCTTCTTGCCGCAGCCCCACGCGAGCGCGAGGCCGCACATCGCCAGGGCTGCACGCTTCATGGCTGCTCAGGGACCAGCCGGAGGACCGCCCATGCCGCCGCCCATCATGCCGCCCATCATGCCGCCGACCATGCCGATCAGCTGCTGAAGCTTCGCATTCGACATCGCGACCGCGAACTTCGCGTCGGTGCC
>Ga0316628_100002398_pt1 | contig 13889 bp, 40 predicted proteins | sample OWC_Aug_M2_C1_D5_FD_207648 | JGI IMG/M metagenome (GOLD analysis project Ga0316628, IMG submission 207648) | Wetland soil microbial communities from Old Woman Creek delta, Ohio, United States - OWC_Aug_M2_C1_D5_C | ecosystem: Environmental > Terrestrial > Soil > Wetlands | place: USA: Ohio... | reverse complement strand
AGGCAGAATCTCGGGTTTTCAGCTTATTTCAGAGCTATCTTGTGGGATTTCTTCTGGAAAATACCTGTAAAGAGCAAGAGCAGACACCGCAACCCGCCTGCTATCTACCCTAAAGTTAGGAAGTGGATAAACATGCGTCTTGTACTCGATAGAAACAGGCTTTCCCCAAGGCGCAGCCTCGATCTGCTTCCCTACACATTCCCTACACTCCCCTAAAGCCTTGGCAATTTCTTCCTGAGAAACGCCTATGGCCAAACGAGCCTCCGCTCCATAATAACGCCACTTGTCCATCTCTCGAGTATACCAGGAATGAGAGAAAGGCGAAAGGGATTTCAATGCGGGATCAGACCAGCGGAAGTTGGAGGAGACTATAAAGGGGGTAAGGAAAAGCAATAAGTGAACATAGGGGGTAAGAAAAATACTCACTTATAGAATAGTCCTCGATGGCCCCACCCCCCCCTAGGAGAGGAGGGGGAGAGGAGAGGGGGGAATAGCCCCCAGTCATCCTATAGCAGAAAGGAGGTGAAACAACTATGGCTAAGAAACAAGCTGGATCATGGGAAGCAATTTGCTACGAGGTAATCCGAGTCTTCTTTGCTGTCATGCGCTTGATAGACGAAATACTTCATGTATTTTTCTTTCTCGAGCATGACAACCAGATAGGCAAAATCCGCATTAAGTTCTGCGGCTTCGCTCACAGTATGGACTTAGAAGATGTCGGGTCAGCGAGCAAACGAAAAATACGCAAGTAGACCACAGCCGCTAGGGTGCCACTGTTACAGGTGGCACCACTGCGCATGCGGCCTAGCTGCATGTATTCTATGAAAGGAGGTGAGACTAATGCAAACAACGTGGATGGATCCTGGCAATGTGCTAGTAGCCCCGCTCTACTTCTGGCTTGTCATTGATGGCGAGTTCAAGAGCACTGGCTTCCTGCATGAGCAAGATGTTCGTGGCCTATGGCGAACCATGTACGCTAATGGCGAAGTCAAGGACACACAATGCGGTCGTGTGTACGCGGGTATTACCCGAGATCGAGCATACGACTACGCTCCTATCAACTAAGAAAGGATAGTAATGCCGCAAACTATAACTGGCTATGAGTGTACGCTAGAGCAGATACAAGGCTTTCTGTTCACGCATGTAGATACCAATACGTACAACGCTGCCATCAACGCCCTAGAGAAAGGCCAATCTATAACCCTGCATGGAGAATGGCCTTTTAGGAACGCTACTTATAGCAAGATCATATTCCAGAAAACATCCTGGGGATATGGCATGACATTTGACAATCCTATCTATCCACCCTATCTCACAGTAAAACCTCAATAGAAAGGAGGTGAGAACATTGTCTATTCAATGGCCACAGCGTAAAGTCTTGATTCAAGAAACAATCAACCATGACGAAGATGGCAATCTATATCTGGCTATCACTGTGGACGGCAACGCTGTCTTCACTACGAAGATACATGCCGAAGCCTATGATATGCATTCAAAGGCTATTAGGGCACTAGATCAACAGGTTGAAGTTGTCTCTGCTACCTGCCTGGCGCTTCTTCCCTGCGATATCGAAACGGAGAGAATCCAACAATGAACTACATGTTCGTCCTGGAGGCCTAACTATGCTATTCGCCATACTGCTCGTGACAGCAGCAACTGTAGGGTGCATAGCCCTGCCTTTCATCCTGCTTCGACTAACTAGAAAGTAAGGAACTATGGCTCTCTGTAACCAACACAAGATCAACTATGACCCGAAGCATGGTTGCCCACAATGCAACCTAAACAAAGCGGAACGTCCCTACAGGGGGATGACCCGCTCTATCGTTGTTGATAGTACCGTAGTTTTCGTAAAGAAAGCACGGGAGGACGCCAAAGAAAGCGCCCTGCATACCAGCTAACCCTGAGCACTGAGCTCCTCAGTCCTTTGGATTGAGGGGCTTGGTGGCATGGCATAGCTATGCTAATCATAAGGAACAGAAAGGAGGTGATATTGAATGTTCCTACTAATGGACGATCCCAAGATGGATGTCGTACCACAAACGCCCTTGATCGAGATGAACGAGATGATGGGCCTGGAGTTCGATGGCGACCTGCCTGCAGACAAAGCGCCTTATCTCAATCACACTCGTGGAGGCCAACAGAAGTTCGTGCGTTGGCTGGATATAGGCGAGGATATTCCCGATCCTGCTGGCAGCATCGAAGATCAGATCGAGAATTTCGATGCAATCAAGCCAAACGAGCAAAAGGGCAATCTCAAGGCCATGCTCATAGGGCGCACACGCAAGGAACAGCTAGCAGTATGGTTCCAGGGTATCGATGCTATGCGTAAGCAGCTCTTTATAGTACGCACCAAGGAAGAGCTGTATGCAATCGCTACCTTTGCTGCTGACCTCGATCAGGCCATGGAAGAGACGAACAGCTGGAACAAGGGCTTTGATAGCCTTGATAAGCTGTCTCGAGAGTTCGCACATGCCGAGCTCATGGTGGCAGAACGCGCAAGGAAAGATGCCTATGTGCGTGCTGTTCAGGTTATGTCCTTTAGAAACAAGGAGGCAGAAACAGTGAGAGCATGATCACTCCACATTATCTGGGAGAGATAATGCGATGGGCTGAGAGAGAGCTAACTACTCTCTCTCCTCTCAATCTAGAGGGACTGGAAATAAAGGTCGATATCCAAAACAAGCTGATAGAAGGGCTTCCACTAGAAATGGTGGAAGAGGATGTCAAGGCGCTGCACAAAATCCTTCAAACCCTGCGTGAAGAGCGCCAGGCCATCAATGGCAAGCGTGTAGCTGCTACGCTCCTACTTGGCCTCCCAGAAAACCAAGAACATTTGCAGCTTCTACAGCAGTGGCCGCTACCGGATTCACTGCGATCCCTACTTATAGCACAGTTCACCCAAGGAGAATATTATGGCCAATCTCAATAATCTGTTTGCGAAGTCTGACAATACTGAAGCGATCCAGGTTGCTCGCGAGGCTGTCGCGGGCAAACTCCAGGCCTATCTGGCTTACCAGAAGAAGGTCGCCAAGTTCATGGACACCCCGCTGAAGGACGTGGTATCCCCGATCACCGGCAAGAAGTTCAGCGAGACCTTCGCCATCACGACCTCAACAGGGGGGTACCCTGAGGTCTTGGTCTTCCCCTGGTTCGACAATACCCCGTCCTATGCTCGCTTCACGGGTGTTGGGGCAGCGATCCGTGCTCTGGTGAAGGCGTTTGGCGTTCTTCGCTATCAGACCCTGGAATGGCATCGCCATGAAGCGTCTTTCGACCCGACGCTCAGCCGTGTCAACGAGGTTCTGTCCTACACCGATGATGGTGTGCGCTGGGTCTTCAAGAGCTGGCAGAATGGGAACTATGTCTTCCAGCCCATGACCGAAGGCCATATCCGCAACAAGACCGCCCTGCACCGCGAGTTGGACTTCATGCTGGCCTGCCTCGAATGGAAGCACCCGTTTGGTATCGTGCTGTCCCGCGAAGCCCATCTGGCCGAGTTTGAAGCTAAGGTCAAGAGCCGCCTGGATATGCCCGTGAAGGCAATCCTGGAAGCTATGGCCCACGATGCTGAAGAGGCTCAGGCTGCCAGTGCCCTCGGGTTGGCTCCTACTACCAACGGCAACCTGCGCAAGGCCGTCATTGGCGACGTGGATCTGGAGAGCTTGACCAAGAGCGTGACTGTCCTAGCTTTCCTGCCGCGCTTGGCCGATCCTATCGAGTATGTCCTGGATCCCAAGGCGGACGATTTCCAGAACAAGCTACAGGGTATCCGCAATTCGGCCCCTGTGGTTCGCTTCCAGATCAAAGAGTAGTCTAGTGGCTGGGGAGGGCGAAAGCCCTCCCCTTTCCAATCCTGCTATTCTCGCATATCCGAGGATAGCAGGCTTGGCGAGTCAGCCATTTACCTGACTGTGCCTGTTCTGCTCATACAATGCGTCTGGCTACCTGTATGAGTGAATGCGGCAACCAGAATAGTCCCTATCTCATCTACCCAACGAAAGGATTGCCTATGCCAACTGTCCCTCCCTGCACCGCCTCTCTAATATTGCTCCTCCTGCTCATAGGGCTTGTGCTTCTTGTAATGAAGCTGACCCCAAATGTTCCACCCAAGCAAATCCCTTACGGAGATGAGTGGATCGATTATGAAAACTCGCATGCGAGCAAACCAGCTGTTGATCCTAACGATACCGATGAGTGCTATTGGGATACCGAAGCCATAGAGATCGCCCTGGATAGATGGAATAACCCAGAAAGGGGCGATTAGGAGAAACCAATGACTGAAGTCGAAGCTCTTATGGCTATCGCTAAAGCTATATCCCACCTTGAGACAATCCTCGCAATCATGGGAAGCGGATTACTGCTCATCCAAGCTATCAAAACCTTGAAATAGTGTCATCGTGACACTAATGCGAGAGAGGTTATAATCCCCGTACAAAGGTTTTCAATATAGAAAGAGGCTCCTATGCATTGGTATGCAGTAATAGAAGATCTTGATTTCCATGAGTTTTACCATGAACGCATCAAAGGGGTAAGAGGTATATTGAAGTTATCCCCTATCGATCAGCGCCAGGTAAGGGCTGCGGTCTACGGCTTCTTCTTCCTGGGTATATTCTTCACCATCAAGCGTATCGAGAGAAAAGATTTACCATTCAACCTGCCGAGGTGGTAAATGAAACAATTCCTGAGAAGAAGCTTTATCAGCCCTCCGCAAGCTAGCCCGCAAAGGAAGCTAACATGCTAGTTATCCTTGATGGCACTGTCTATAAAGCTTACTACACAGACCATTGTCTCAATTTGATATCTACTAAAGATCCTGCAAAGCATCGTACCATTTGGGGATGGATCGATAAGATTAACGACACTGGCATTCTCTTTCATGGCTACGATGCAGGCAATCAGGTTGTTCACTTGAAAATATTCCAGGATCACGAGCTACCCCATTCCTGAAAGGAGAAACTGTGCTAACAACTATCTATGGAATTACAACCGTTCTACTCGTTTTATCAGGTATTGCCTTCTCTAGCCGAGGATGGGCAAATACTCTCTCAAAGGCTGCTTTGTATCTAGCCGCTATTGCAAATGGCTACCTGTTCTTGAAATTCCTGGGGTTGTAAATAGGGAAACTCATGGCTTATAAAATCTACGTTCATCCTGGAGTTCAATCGCATAGCAATATGAAATGCATCAAAGATCTGATCACTGGCGCTATCCTGCGCGTCAAGAACGCTATTGCTGAAACCCACGTCCTGGCTGGCACACACACCTATTGCAAGAAAACTGAGTGGAAAGCTCAGATTAGGCCCCACACTCAGGAGTAATATGATCTGGCTAATTGTTATCCTTCTCGCTTTGAATATCTACTTGCTAATAAGACTCAAAAAAGAGCAGAATGAAGTGTCACGGCTACAATACAGGCTGAATTGGCTCGTGAAAGAAGAGGAAGAGGCTTTATCAGCCCTTCATAATCTCACTCATGTTGGCAAAGATGTAAAAGGAGACTGATGAATATCTACCCTGGTAAGCGCATCACTGTAGAGTTTCTCTGGAAAATCGATGCTTGTGCATCTCACATAAGACTGTTCAAGAAGAATTTCCCAACCGGCGTCCGGCTAAGCAAGCATGCTCTCCTGAAAGCTGAAGAGAAGGGCCTGAATACCAATTGGTTCTTTGAGAGAACGTTGAACATGGCTAGTTATGTAGAATATCACAGTATGACCCAAAAGGCTTTTGAGGCCTGGTGGGAACTCCCTTATGATAGCGATGATGAAGCATATGTTGCTTTAACCAAACAGCGCATCGATGCTTATTTTGAACTCATTAGGGACAAGAATAACATTGAACAATTCTAGAATAAACACTATCCCATCCTGGGATCAAGGTGAATCTGACCCGCTTGTGCAAGTCGTCCTCGAGATAAGTGGGATCCTCCAAGAAATTAGGAAGAAAGACCTCGATTACCGAATTATTTATGGAGACATTTTGGTGGTCGAGATCATGCAGCATCCAGGCATTGGCCCTGAATACTGGAATGTGATCGCACATGTAGAGCTCCCTAACTGGCGTGCCCATTCTGGTGAGATGTATAGCGAGATCACGCTAAAGAATGTGCTTGATACCTTGCGGAAAGTCTGGAACCAGGCCAAGGAAAAGCTATGAGCTTGAAAGATGTCCTCACCGATAGTTTCTGCTTTGCTCTTGGGATAGCATTCTTGGCTCTTGTGACACATACTGCAGCCATGAAAGTCCACCAATATTTACGCCAACGCTTTGATTCTCGCATGCGAGAACAATAAGGAGAACTAAACATGCAACCCGTTAGAATCGAATACGCTGTCCAGAACCCTGCTACCAATGTGAAAGAAGGCAAGACCTTCCCCTTGATCAAGGTTATTATGGAAGAACTCGAGGCTGTGGTTGTCACCAAGAGCGGCGAGATTGGCCTGGCTACTCAGGTCGTTATCCTCGACGGCACCAGGATGTGGACTGGTCAAGCTGTCTACACTCCCGAGAAAAGTAATCCATATTCTGTCTCCAAGGGCTTCAAGCTCGCCATGGAGCGCGCCCTGGCTAAAACCAGCTATGATAAGAAGACGCGTGAACACATCTGGATTGGCTGCCTGTGGATAACAGAGAAGGTCGAGGAAGTTGTCCTTGAAAGGAAGCTGAAGAAGCTCGAGAAGGATCTCTTTTCCTGGATGGGCTACTGAGATGATTGAGCCCTGGCATATCAGCTTCGCTATCCTCTGCGGGTTGGCAGTGGTAACGCTCGCCAAGGCTATTGAAACAGGTATTCGCACTATGCTCAACAAGTAGTATACTTGATAATGTTTTCAGAAAGAGTCTATGAAGTTCCTTGTGCTGTTTGTCCCTTATGGAAAGATGGATATCCATGCTCTTGAGACAGAAGCTCTGCCATTCCGCCATTTGCGAACCAATACTATCTTTCCAGGCACCAGCGAACCGGCAACCGTTGCGGAATGGGCTGATGCCTCAAAAGCTGGAGAGTGGACACAAATCCCACATGGTTATCATCAGATCATAGTGAGGCTGGAATGAAAATACAACTGTGCATCGAAGGCTGCGGATCGATCGTTCATGAAGTTCCACCAGGCTCTCGCTCATACTTCCCTCAATGTCGTGACTGTGCTCGTAAGAAGCGCCATGCCATTGCTCGCCTGGCCTACAAGAGACGCCGCAAACCCCGTAATCCCAGTTCTCGCATGCAAGCATCATGAGAACCCGAGACGACGAACTCTGGACGGCTATTGAGATAGAGGAACAAGTCCAGACTGATCTATTCTTTCTTGAAGATCCAGATAATGTGGATATATACTGGGAAAATTGCCCGCCTGATATCTTGGAACGCTGGGTTCTCGAACAAGAAAGCTATGCCATTCTAGGAGAGTTGGAAATATGATCGAAATCAAGCCTGGCATGTACATTGGCGTCCGTCTTCTTGAGAAACTAGGTGCTTGTGAAGGAGAAGTAGAAAATTTCCGCCTGGCCTTTCCTCATGGTCTTAGGCTTACCGAAAAGAGTATCCTCGCCGCTCTTGACAATCACCTTAGCGTACACTGGTTCATGAGGCGTATCCTAAGACATGGTGCTGATGGGATTCTTCTAAGAAAAACTGCCTCTGAGTTTGATTCTTGGATTCATTCCAAAGACGGAGACCTAAAAAACCGCTATTACGAAAAGTATGCTAGCGTAGCTATGGGACTCATCAGAAACCCTGAAAACTTGAAAGGCTACTAATGAGTGAGAACCTGGATCTCGTCTTTGAGTCTGCAAGACTGAGACATCTCTTGCTGAATCTTGGCAGCCTCTATGTGACCGATACTCGCATGACCATCACTATAAACGGCAGAGAAATCTTTGCCCCCATTCTGGTGTCACGAGAGAAAGGCGGCGATGAGCGTCGCCAGGCCGAGATCAATGCCCTGAATGCGCTCATTGCCCAAATAACGGAGGAATAGAATGAGATTTGACCCTTTGCTCTGTTCAGCTTCATGTCTTCTCGGAATAGCTCTGTTCGCATTCTGGGTTTATTCAATGTGCGCCTCGGCCTCCATTGCCGACCAACAGAAAGGCATCGATGAGAATCAGGATAACAGTCTGCGCTCATGAATTGATTGGCGAGGCCATCCATACTATCAAGGTTGTCCGCTTCATTCAGTGCGATAATCTTGAAGAAGCCAAGCTCTACGCTGTAGATAGCGTGCGTAACCAGCTTGACATCCAGGGCGAGCCCTGGGTCGAGTCTTACCAAATCTTCGATGGAGTAACTTCACGGTGAGATTTATCGATTTCGTTATTTACTTGTTCTCAAATCCAATAGGCGCATTCATGCTATGCCTCACTGGTCTCTGGGTTGGCGCTGCGCTCGTTTACTTCGTTACCAAAGCTCCCAGCCAGAGATATGTCAATGGTCTCAGGCTTAGCAACAAAATCCTGCGCGAGAAGAATGCAACTGCTGTCAAGGATGCTGCCTATTGGAAACAGCAAGCTGAGGAGATGGATGCCGCTAAACAAGAACAAGGACGCTCCAGAAAACAATGAAAGCGTCATTGTTGCTCTAGTCGGTGTCATCGTCCTTGCGCTGATCTTCTTGCTAATAGTCCTTGGGGCCGCCCTGGCCTGCAGGGACATCTTGTTTTCAGTTTTGGGTATTCCACTGTTGTTTGCACCATTCTAGGGCATCTCGCATATACGAGAAAGGAGATAGTATTTGAACGCTTCAGGAGCAGATTTCATCAAAGTAGGACAAAGTACCATCAGGCTTGAGAGCATTGACTTGCTCTGGGAGGGCGTGGATGAGGTTAACCGGCCCATCCTCAATATATACGTGCGCGGTATTCAACCGAGCATCACTGTCACTGACCAGGAGTATATTCAGAAAGTCCTGGCCTGGGTAGAATATAACAGTCATATCATTGACCTCGGGAAAATCGATACATCTAAACTCACAGGAGGAAAGAGATGAATTGGAATATTACGAGCACTGCAACTGTACTAGGAGATCCCTCTCCTAATGGCGAGGGTTTCTCTATCCTGGCAAAAGCTGTCAAGCTGACGCCCAATATGTCAGGCGAGATCGTCAAGAGCCAGCTGATCTTCGACATTGCTTATGCGGGCAATCGAGCCGCGGATCTGGCTCCCAAGATGGTCAAGAATACCCGCATTGCCTTCGAGGGCAGCTTCTATGGAAACCAGTATGGAGGGCCGATCATTCGTGACAACGAGGATGGCACCCCCTATACTATGTTCTTTATCCATGCTTCTGATATCCGCATCATTGGTCATGCCCCCAAGAAACCCGTCGAGGGCCAGGTGGACGAGGATATCACCACCGTGCTCCTGGTCGGTAACCTGGGCCGCGAGCCCGAGATGCGTTTCACACCGGATGGGACTGCGGTCACCCAATCGAGCATTGCGGTAAACCGTGTCTATGGGCCGCGTGACAGCCGGACTACCGAGACTGTCTGGTTCCGTATCAACATCTGGCGCGAGGGCGCGGAGATCGCCAATAACCTCTGGCACAAGGGCACAAAGCTGCTGGTGAAGCTGCTCCTGCGGGCTGATGAGACCGGCGCTCCACAGATCTATATGCGCAATACCGATGGCCTGCCTGCTGCCCAGTATGAGGGCACGGTCGTGGGTTGGGAGTTCGCTGCTTCCAAGAAAGACGGCGGCTCTGCTCCCCTGCCTAGCGAAGAACGCTCTATCGAGAGCGACGACGAGGGCATTCCGTTCTAGTTCTCGCATGCGAGAATCAAAAGGGCAGGGATCACTCCCTGCCCTGGAGGCCTATATGACCGTAATTCGTATATTACTTTCCATAGGAGTTGACAAGCTCAATTTGTGGCAACTCCGGCTGAGCTCCAAGATCTCCAGAGTCCTCACTGACTTCTCAAATAACGTCCTTTGGCCTGGTGGCTGGAAGCCTATTCCTCGTCCAAGTCCCGAGGAGTAATATCAATCGCTTGGTCTTTGGGATGAATGGTGATGGTGATATCGGCATCCTGGGCAGAAAAGCGGCTCTCGGCTTTCTCGAGCTTGGGGCCGCTGAGAAAATCGGCTGCACCCTGTTCCTGTGCATGGACATCCTCAAGTAGCTTATCAGCATGCTCGCTGAAGTATTGATAAATCATGAGACGTGTAGCAGGATCCGTATAGCCTGAGACACCATCTTTGATAAGCTTGTCCAGGATCTGACCTTGAGCCATCAAGATCTTCTGAAGGGAAAGGCGCTTGATCTGCATGGACATTTCCCTAAATAGATCAAGCGCCTCACCTGCCTCAGCAATCCACTTGCGGTAAGTGGTGGGAGAAATGCCAACTTGCTCACATGCGGCTGCTTGAGACATTTTTGGGTGCTCTTCAAGGAGCGCCCATACCTCAATGGCTTGATTGATCCGGTTTGCAACAGTGATATCGGACGTGATCTTGGCCATGTTGCTATTATAACAGAAAGGAGTATCAATGATAGCTTATAAGATAGTGTGGGAACGCGTTTCCTCCTTTGAGTTCTGTTCAGCCTTTGTGCCTCCAAACGTCGAAAGATTCTTCACCACGTATAAGATTGGAGAGCCTGCCTTTCCACCAGAAGGAACCGCTCTTTTTGCCTTCGATACTAAAGTCCATGCTATAAAATATGCCAGCCGAATGGGATGGACACTTATGGGAATATTGTCGCCAAACGAACATCGTGTTCTGTTTAGATGCGAGGTCGAGAAAGCTAGCTTCAAAATACACCGCATCCCAAAAGATGTATGCTATGCTCAACTCTCCGAGTTCTGGACAAATACGATCCGCCATAGACGAGCTCGCATCGGTTTCGGTACAGATCCAATGTTTGCTGGAACAATCTTATGCAGCAGCATCACGCTTCTTGAGAGGATAGTATGATCGTATTCAAGATTATCCACATATTCCAAGATCAGATGATCTCATTCAACTGTGGTGACCTGAACAACCCAGAAGTAGTTCAGTACAAAATAGGTGTACCAACTTTTCCATCTAAAAACTTGCCAGGTTCGTATCTCTATGCCTTCAAGAATCTGGAGGATGCCGAAATTTTCAGGAGCGAGTGCAACCTGGAAGACTTATCTCTTTTCCCGATCTTTAGGGCCAAGGCAGTAGGTATTCTCAAAAGGAGACCCTATATAGTAAAGTTTCCAGGCAATATTCTTGGAATGCGTGCTTTCTGGAACTACTTTAGCAATAAGGATTCTGCTCTTTATGAGTATGAGCCCGCTCCTATCGGAACTATCCTGTGCCACAAGATTACTCTACTGGAGAAAGTAAATGATAGTCTATAAAGTCGTAGATACACTTGATGAGTCACATCTTTATTCATGCATAATAACAACTCCAGAATGGATGTGTGAATATAGAATCAATACGCCCACACTTCCGATCAAGGGCACATACCTGATGGCCTTCAGAACTCTAAAGCAGGCTGAGTGCTTTATGGGCAATCACGATCACCAAGCAATTTATAGGGCTGAGGCAAAAGTGGCACCTATTGGACGTAAACTTATTCTATTTTGGCCGCTCATCTCCTCCGAGCACCTCAATCAATTCTGGGATGGAAAGATCAAAAGGAATACAAAGACACCAGCACCAGATGGAACTGTCTTTTGTTATGAAATTACCCTGCTGGAGAAAGTAGAATGAACCTCACCAAGATCTCCACAGGTTTCAAATTCACTGGTCTCCTCTTGATTATTTGTTGCTGGCTCGCGTTATATTTCTACAACTTCCATATGCAGCCTATTCTCTATACTGGTATCGGGTTGGTCTTTGTAGGAATACTAACGGAGCCGCGTAGTGGGAAATAGACAACGTGCTCGAGAGGATCATTTCTTTCGTTCTGATTTGCGAACTTGCCTGGCGGCGACTGTGGCACTCTCCGGAGTGGCGGCACTACTGGCGGCGGTATGTTATCTACTGGCTAAGGTTGCATCGTGATCAGATCTTAGTCGTCCTAGGCATACTCCTATCAATCACAAGCCTGGTGTTGCTAACTGGACTTTTCTGGACTATTTTGAGAGGAGAATAAATGCTGGTTTATAAAGTCGTCATTATCCATAAAGGCCCTGAGGGACAGAGAGAATTTTTCTCCTGTCGAACAACTAGCCCAACTTTCAGGCGCAAGTATGAGGTTGGGATACCAACTACCCCGCTGGCAGATTTTCCAAGAGCCAAGCTCTTTGCTTTTAAGGATATTCACTCAGCTGAAAGGTTCCGTACTTATGGTGAAACGATCTTCGTAGCAGAGGCTCAAATAGCCCGTTGTCAGAGAATCTTTATCTCCAGGGACAGAGTTACGAGCGCGATCCGGCGGTTCTGGTGGGGAAGGCCCCACAAACTTGATCTGAGCAATATACCTGAGGGAACCGTGTTTTGCAACAGTATTACTCTTCTAAAGGAGATTATATGAAAGTATATAAAGTTGTGTTTCTCTATAATGAAGAAGAAGGAATGTACCGATCGGCCATAATTGCCGATGAAGAATTTGACTTGCTCTATAAAGTAGGAGAGCCTACTCATCCACCAATGAGCTTTCCAAAAGCTAAGCTATTTGCTTTCAGGGAGCTCGATGATGCCAAGAAGTTCTTGGGAGGCTTGAGCTCAAACCTAAGGACAATATTCCTGGCCGAAGCAAAGCCAGCCAGAAACCACAGGAGATTCATCCCATGCCATATAGTAAATAGGACAGTAAAGCGTTACTGGAATAATGATCATTTCAACTTCTTGGATGTAACACCTATCCCTGAAGGAACAATCCTCTGCGATGAGATCACCCTCCTGGAGAAAGTCACACTATGATTGTATACAAAGTAGTCACAACACCAAATAATGGAGATGGGTACATCTCCTGCCGTATTCCAGAAGGCAATCCCTTCAGCCTAAGATACTTCGTGGGTGTCCCAACTCGTGCGCCCAGGGCCATAAACCGCCTGGCTCCAATTATGGCCTTTAAATCAATCAGCACTGCCCAGGATTTCATGCGATCCGATGATATTCTCTTCAAAGCTGAGGCTAAATTATCCAGGAAGAGAGTAACGTACATTGTCACACGGCTCCGTGATCTCTCTCTCATTCGAGCTTTCTGGGGTGGAAGAGCACGCCCTGAGCTCATGCTTGTACCATTGGGAACGGTCGCTTGCAGCGAACTAACACTCCTGGAGATGATTACACATGATCGTCTATAAAATTGTAGCTCCAACTGGAATTTCCCATACCTACCATTCCTTTTCAGTCGCTTACCAAATGCCCTGGGATGTTATTTACAAAGTTGGGCAAACCTCACATCCAAAATTGGAGGACTCAGCCCTAATGGCCTTTGGTACGCTTGACCAGGCTATAAGTTTTGCTGGTGCCAGGTACTGTCTTGGAGAAGCTGTAATATTAAGATGTGAGGCCAAACGGTCTCGCAAAAGACGTGGCTACCTGCTTAACTGGCAAATGCTGGACAAGCTCAAGGATTTTTGGAAATACCGGCGTAATCGTGGTAATAACTGGATTATCACACCTGAGGGCACAGTATTCTGCGATGAAATCACACCATTGGAAATAGTACAAATTGACCAGTCTGAAAGCCTTTACAATTCGTAACAGTTGTTCTATAATAGCAGAAGGAGGTCAGCATGAACCTGGGAGAAAAGAAAGAGGTCAAGAACTATCCAAGAAGGATAAAGCGTAAGGAAGCCATTCCCGCGCCGGATATCTTTCAGCCGAAAAGAGCGCCGGTAGAGCAACCAAGTGAAGTACCTATCCCTGTGGAGATCCCCAATGTTCCAATTCAACAACTTGGAGCATGAGCTCGGGCTCAAAGCTATTATCTGGAGCCCAAGCAAAAATACGTTCGTAAGCCTCGTGGA
>Ga0316628_100002397_pt1 | contig 13890 bp, 13 predicted proteins | sample OWC_Aug_M2_C1_D5_FD_207648 | JGI IMG/M metagenome (GOLD analysis project Ga0316628, IMG submission 207648) | Wetland soil microbial communities from Old Woman Creek delta, Ohio, United States - OWC_Aug_M2_C1_D5_C | ecosystem: Environmental > Terrestrial > Soil > Wetlands | place: USA: Ohio... | reverse complement strand
CCGAATGGCCCTCATTTGACGAGTGGGCCGAGTTATATGTGTCTCAAGCACGCCACTTAGGCTACCTGGAACTCGCTCAGGCCCTGGTTGCTTACAAAATGCTCGATGAGCTGTTGTTCTTTGGGCGAATTACCCATTGGCCCTCCCTTACATCGTTACTTCTCGAACTGAGGAACCAACCTCATTACGAAATATGCGCTCGTGCGGCCAGGCTCGCGGCAGATACGCTGGTGTCAAAAGGACAGCCGGCGTTGGCCCTGCGACTTGAAGCATTTGCTGCACCCGTCGTCGCGACGCCGGACAAGATCATCCGATTTGTCATCGAAGGCTCAAAGAAACCGAAAGCGGCCGAAGAAATAGAAGCCCGACTAATTGAGCATGTTGGCGAAAAGATCTGGGCAAAGTTGAAGCCGCAAACGAAGACATGGCTAATCGAGGCGGACTTGAACTGGTCAAAATGGCGCTTCGAAGGGAAGGAGGAATTCAGCCGAAAGGACTGGAGTGGGCCCGCTCTCCAATATTGCAAGGCGCTCGAAAATGAGTTTGTACTTTCATACAGCGACTTGTGTCTTAAAGCCGGCAATCATGATCCCGCGAAGAACGTTACTCTCGGCAACGTAATGATGTTCTTGAAACGGGCATCGAAGGGAGAGGAACTGCAGCGACGCCTGCTACAAGACGCGGGGCGACACCTACCCACACCGAGCAACATCTCTGATTTAGAGAAGCTGGTTTCGAGTTATCGCAATCTAGCCGCTCATCCCAATGACTTCGACCTCAAGCGACTAGACAACTTACGGCGGCTGTTATTTAGCGAGCGGGTCCTTCGCAGCCTATTGGAGGAACTACTCTAGCGGGCCTTTCTAAACGATCCGCTTTTGCGCGGGCGTCTCGGGGCACGTACGCGATGTCACTGCAGCCCCGGCCGAATGGGTAATGAACGCCGGTGGACGGCCTCGATATCGAACACGTGAGTTAACTTATTGAGCGCAATGCCCGTAGGCGGGATCAGCATTGCGCAATACCCCCATTCGTACCCCCGAACCGCACGCAGGACCTGCAGTCGAGCTTAGTTCTAACTACACCAGCCTGGACGGACGCGACCTCACAGCAGACCCCGGCCTCTCACCTGTCGATGAATCAAGCTGGCGGCGGTCTCCCATCTAGTTGCCGGCATCCAAACTTGAGATCGTCAGTCTCGGATATGGGATGGCGGCGCTCGCCGCCTTCGCACTTCAGCCCCTGAGTCCGCGAACTTAAGGGCAACGAAGACCTGGCACAGGATTTGCGGCTCGGCCATTTAAAGGAGGAGGATCCGCGTGGGGCCGTTCCAGGAATCGTCCGCTGAAAGCCTGCGGCGGCAAATATCGTATTTCGCGCGTTCGGCTTCAGTCGAACTCACGACCAAGGAGATTCTTGAGTCCACTCCGTACCGACGCTTGCTTGGCCCCAGCACTCAAGTCTACATCCCGCACCTTCCCGCCACACGGGCTTCCGACGTAATCGCTGCGGTTAGGATTCTTGTGGCCGATGGAATGGTCCCAGTTCCGCACCTAGCGGCGCGACGATTCAAGAGCGACATTGAGCTCGATAACCTTGTTGATCAACTTGGCGACGCCGGCTGCCGGCAAGCGCTAGTCATCGGCGGGGGAGTTGCGCGGCCGGCGGGGCCATTCGTCAGCGCTTTGGATGTACTTTGTTCAGGGAAGCTGGAGCGCGCTGGTATTCGCCGGATCGGTATTGCCGGACATCCCGAGGGGAGCCAAGACATTGAGCCCCAGGCACTCAAGCGCGCATTTCTTGAAAAGGCGCAGCTCGCTGAATCCGGATTGTTCGAGATGTATTTGGTGAGTCAGTTCTGTTTTGAGTCGGTTTCAATCATTGCGTGGGAAAAGGAGTTACGCAACCTGGGCAATCGGCTTCCGATCCATATAGGTGTGCCCGGCGTGACGAGCGGGGCGAAATTGCTGCGGTTTGCCGCGATTTGCGGCGTCAAGGCATCAGCGGGCTTCATGCGCCAAGGGACCCGCATACTTGGACGCCTACTTAGCCGATGGATGCCGAGCGCGATCGTAATGCAGCTCGCCTCAGCGTCGGTTAGCGATCCGGGCAGCATGATCCGGCAGCTCCACTTCTTCCCCTTTGGCGGTTTCCCAGAAACGGTCGCCTGGTTGAAGGCCGTGGCAGAAGGTCATTATGATTTTGCGGACGATGAGGAAGGTGTTCAGATGGTGGTCGAGGAGGAGCGGCCATGAAAAATGAAGTGGTGACTGAGCGGCGCAAGGTGACCCTTCGGGCGTTGCAGCACATGAAGGCGCGGCAGGAGCCGATCATCGCACTTGGGGTCTACGATTCCGTCGTTGCAGGCATCGCCGACGACCTCGGTGTGCATATCCTTATGAACGGGCCATCTGGCCCCATGGCGCTTTTCGGACATACCAACCCGACCGCTATCACCGCTGACGAGCAGCTCGCCACTCTCAAGGCCGTGACCCGCGTCACGCGATACGCCTTAGTTAACGCGCATATGCCGTATATGAGCTACCAAAGCTCCGAGCGGGACGCGGTGCTGAACGCAGCGAGACTTGTATCGGAGGGCGGCGCCGACACGGTGAAGTGCGACGCCAATGCGAGAATCGCAAATAAGATAAAAGCGATTGTCGACGCCGGCATTCCGGTCATCGCACATATCGGCCTGCAAGCTTCCCGTCGGATCGAGCAAAGCGGCTATGGCGTAAAAGGGAAAGCCTTTGACGAGGCACGTCGCATAGTGGACGACGCATGGGTTCTCGTAGAGGCAGGCGTATTCGCCTTCGTAGTCGAGCATGTTGCTCCAGAGCTTATGGCCCATTTGGCGAGGACATTGCCAGTGCCCGCCCTAAGTCTGGGGTCCGGTCCAGAGGCTGACGGCGTATCAATCGTGAGCGGCGATGTCCTGAATTACAGCGTATTTCCCCGGCCAGCACATGCCGGACAGTTTGCCGATCTTCGCAACCTGTTCGCCGATGGACTTGGAAACTACGCTAGACAGGTGCGGGCGGGCCACTATCCTCACGAGAGAGATGCCCCGGCGATGGAACCGTCGGAATATCGGAAGTTGCAGAGAATGCTCGCGCGGAAACACCGCGCCAAGACATAGGCGCAGGACGTTCAACCAAGGGAGGGCAAATCATGGCAATAGATGAGAGAAGACAGCGGCGCAGGAGGGAACTGCTCAAGCTAACAGCAGCCATGGCGGGCGCCAGCGCGCTCGCCCCCATTGGCAGCGTGCTCGCACAGGCTGGGGGATTCACGGAGTGGGGCTGGCCACAGCCATACGAGAAGGTTTCGCAGAAGTCACTTGACTGGCTCAAAAGCAAAGGGTGGCTGCCATTGTCCATTGGCTTCTTCGCCGACCTGCCGGGATATGCGGGCGCTTACGCCGTAATCCGGGACTTGGATCTACTCGGCAAACGTGGCCTACCGGCAAAGTTCACCAGTTTTCTCTCCGGTCCGCCGATTCTCGAGGCATTCATCGGGCAGCAGACCCAGGCCACCGGCTATGGCGACCTACCGTTCTGGACGACCATAGCCCGCGACAATCCGGCCGTCGCATATGGAATGACGGCGGTGAACTACGAAGCCGCCATGCTAGTGCGTCCGGATTCGCCACTCAGATCCATCCGAGACCTCAAGGGGCGCCCTGAGCCCGTTGTCATCGGTACTCTTCTCGGATCATTCCTTGAGTTCTATATCTCCGCAGCGGCGGACAACATCGGACTCGTGGCAAATAAGGACTACAAACTCGCCGGCATGACCTTGCGCGAGGCTCAGTTCCTGCCAAAAGGCGTGGATGCCGTCGTTAGTTACGATCCGTTCGTTTCCGTGACGCTGAACCGCAAGATCGGCCGAAAGATCGATGACGCTTTCCCCTACTACTTCAACAAGGGCTACGACTTCGTGCGCAAGGAGATTCACGACAACGCGCCGGATGTTGTGCAAGCACTTTCCGACGCCATGCTGGAAGCGACGCTTTACACGCGCTTTGACATCGAGCAGGCAGTCACGATGTACCACAAGGATCCTCGGGTCGCCACCGCTTATCCCCGCGAACTCTTTCTCGAGCAGACGCGCAAGTACGTAACGCTTTATAAGCCGACGTTCCGCTACTTGCACGCGGACTTCTGGGCAAAGCAGGATGTGGTAGTCGCCCGATCACAATACGAGAAAAAGCGAATGCCCAAGGAACTCTCAGAGGCCGATATGAAGGCAGCTTTTGCGCCGGACTACATGGCCAAGTCGCTGACCAAGTGCGGATTCGCAGTCCCCAAGGCACCGGTCTTCCTCCCCGTGGGCTGGAACGGAACCGTGGGAAAGCCACCATACCCACCCTACGCCAATTTCTCGAATATGAAGGGCCCCCAAGTGTTCCCCGAAAAAGGGGACTTGGTGCGGCCTTGGCGGTTCAAAAACACCACGTACAACCCGTAGCGGGTTCGACATGGGTGTCTGGGGGCGAATGAGGGATTTTGCGACCACGCTGGCGGTGCTTGTCCTTTGGGAAATCGTTGCTGACTACGTGTATCCGCATTTCGTCCCGACGTCGCGGAACATCTTCCCGCCCCCCTCGGCGGTCATCATGATTGCCTGGCAGTTGCTCATTAGCGGCGAGTTGCTTCGGCACGCGGCCTATAGCCTAGGCCGCGTGCTGACCGGATTTGCGCTCGCGTGTGCAGTGGGTGTTCCACTAGGACTCTCGATGGGCGCATGGCCTTTCTGGCGCCGCCAGGTGTCGGTAGTTGTGGAGGTGTTGCGTCCTATCCCTCCCTTTGCGTGGATTCCGCTCGGTTTGTTGTGGTTTGGCGTGGGAGATGAGCAAAGCGTCTTTGTTATCTTCATTGCGTCTGTGTTCCCGGTCGTGCTGAATACCGTCTTCGGTATCGACGCGGTGGAGCCGGTCCTGAAGCGCTCCGCCTTGAGCCTGGGCGCTAGCAAGTGGCGCCTGTTCACACGGGTAATACTGCCCGCCGCACTGCCTCAGATCGTGGTCGGTATTCGAATCGCGCTTTCCTTCGCATGGATGGTCCTTGTCGCCTCCGAACTGATTGGATCCACCTCCGGGCTGGGATACCTCATTCTGGATTCCCGCAACCTCGGACTACCGAGCCTGGCGTTCATGGGCATGCTGGTCATCGGACTGATCGGCTACCTCCTTGACGCGGGGATCCGCGCTGCCGAGAGGCTGCTCCTGCCATGGCGGGGATGACCCTCTTGCGGCGCGCAAACGCTGCCGGGCTCCTCATCGTCCTACTGGTGTTGTGGGAGATATTCTCGCGTTTCGCGCTTCCTGCGCTCGACACTTCCGCTCAATTGCTTCTGCCACCACCGTCGCAGGGAGTGCGCGATGCATTCAATCTGGCCCAGCAGGGCGTCCTCTGGCAGCATGCAGCGGCGAGCGCGAAGCGCGTCTACGTGGGCTTTCTCGCGGCTGCCCTGATTGCGATTCCACTGGGTATTGCGATGGGTCTTTCCCGCACGCTCTTGCGCCAGCTTAATCCTCTCGTCGGTGTGTTGCGCCCAATTCCGCCCATCGCGTGGATTCCAATCACCCTACTCTGGTTCGGCGTCACGGATGTCCAACAGTACTTCATTATTTTCATCGGAACGTTGTTTCCCTTGCTACTGAACACGATCGCCGGAGTGCACGGCTTGGATCCGGTGCTACAGCGTGCCGCCCTGAGTCTCGGAGCGCGGCCCAAGAATCTTTTTGCCCTCACACTACATGCCGCGTTACCGAGCATTTTCGTCGGAGTAAGGACCAGTCTCGCGCTCGGCTGGTTCATCATCATTGCATCCGAGATGGTTTCCGCGTCGACCGGATTGGGCTTCCTAATCATCGAAGCACGTACGGCCATGATCACCGAGCGCCTTTATGTGGGCATGTTCGCGATCGGGATGATCGGATTTCTGCAAGATCAATTGTTGGTATTCCTAAGGGATCGACTAATTCCATGGGCATGAATCCGCAGCCTATGCTGGAGGTCCGCGACGTATCGAAGCGTTTCGTCGCAGTGAAGAACTCGGAGTCGGTGGTAGCACTGGAGCACGTCTCCTTTACTGTAGATCGCGGGGAGTTCTTCGTGATCCTGGGGCCGAGCGGAAGCGGCAAAACAACGATCCTTAATCTCATCGCGGGGTTCGAGCAACCGAGCAGCGGCGCAGTAACGGTGAACGGCTTACCCGTCTCCTCTCCGAGTTGGCAGCGCGCCGTTGTCTTCCAAGAACACGCGCTGTTTCCATGGCTCACGGCGTGGGAAAACATCGAGTTCGGTCTCAAGATGAAGGACGTCCCGCCCGGGAAGCGCGTCGCGATCGTCCGGGAATATATAGACGTTGTCGGGCTTAAGGGCTTCGAGAACAAATATCCGAAGGAACTATCCGGCGGAATGAAACAGCGGGTTGGCATCGCGCGCGCCCTGGCTGTGGATTCGGACATCGTGATTATGGATGAGCCGCTCGGGTCATTGGATGCGCAGACCCGCTCCGAAATGCAGGATGAGCTATTGCGCATCTTGCAGCACGAAAAGAAGAAGACCGTACTGCTCGTCACGCACAGCATTGAGGAAGCACTGAAGCTTGCGGACGTAATTCTCGTACTAAGCGCGCGTCCGGGCACGGTGAAAAAGACCTTCAGGCTTGTGCAGCCGCGTCCGCGGGAAATCCTTCGCGACCCCGAAATCATCCGCGTCAATGTGGAGCTTCATGAGCTCCTGCACAAGGCGTCGTAGCGACAGGAGCCAACACAGATGCAACAAAGACGCAAGACGACCATGCGTGTACTGCAGGACATGAAACGCACATCAACGCGCATAGCGGCGCTGGGGGTCTATGACGCGCCGATGGCCGCAATCGCCGACGAGATTGGCTTTGAACTCTTTGTGATCGGTAACTCCGGCCCTATGTCGCTTTTTGGGTACAAGAACGCTGTGCAGGTCGCGTCGGAAGACCTCAGATTTATGACCTTGGCAGTCAGCCGAGTCACCCGCTACGCCATGGTCGTTTCAACCATGCCGTATATGAGCTACGCCATATCACGCGAGGAAGGGGTCCGCACGGCTGCGCGTCTAGTCAGCGAGGCGGGCGCCGAATGCGTTCAATGCCATGGGACGCGCGACTCGGTCGATAACATCCGCGCGATCGTGCGCGCCGGCGTGCCAGTCCTTGCGCACCTTGGACTGCAATCCGTGCGCAAGACTGAGCAAAGTGGCTACGGAGTGAGGGGAAAGCGTGCCGAGGAGGCCTTCTCGATCGTACAGGACGCGCTTGCACTCGCCGATGCCGGCGTTTTTGCCTTTACGATGGAGCTCGTTCCCGTACAGGTCACCCGTTACTTGCGCGAGCGGCTCGACGTCCCGGTGCTGAGCTTGGGTTCTGGGCCATTCGCCGACGGAATCTATCAGGTAAGCGCCGACGTGGTGGGGTTCAGTGTCTTCCGGCGCCCGAACTCATCGGCGCAGTTCTGCGATGGCAACGCGGTGGCGAGGCAAGGAATCGAGTCATTCATTGAGGCCGCACGAGCCCGACACTATCCGCAAGCCAATGTGGGTGCGCACATGTCGCCGCAGGATGCCGAAAGACTTGGCTCACTCTCGCCCCGGACCTAGCTGCCGACGCCACGCCCGTGCGGCTTGCGGCGCCGGCTTCGATGGCACATGACTGGACACGAAATTCTGGCGATTTTGGCCACCATCCTGGCGGGGATGGTACGCACCTCCGTCGGCGTGGGCTCCGGGATTGCATTAACGGCGAGTCTGTCTCTCCTCTTCAATCCTCATCTCACTCTCGCAATCATGGCGTTCCTACAGATCGGCTTAGGAGCTTCGGCGCTAATCCACTACTGGAAGCGCTGGGACTCCACGCTTGTACTACGTCTTGTTGGCTGGATTTTTCTGGGCGTGCTCGCCGGCACCTGGTTGGTCAATGTTGTGCCAACTGATTGGGCACGGCGCGTGCTGGGCGCAGCGCTTGGCGCCGCCGCGATTCTGGAGCTGCTTCGCAGTGAGCATGTGGCAACCAGTCGCGCCATATCGCGTGCCCCTGCAGCGCTATCAGGCTTTGCTTCCGGCGTCGCGGGATCGACCGCAAACGCCTGCGGCGCGGTAGCGGCTATCTATCTCAAACGTCATCCCTTGAGCCACGACGGGTTCCTCTCCACTCTGACCACCGTGGTCTTGATCCACGATGTGTTCCGTCTGGGGGTTTTCTGGCAATTCGACATGCTCACGGCCCAGGCGTTTGGCATCTCCATAATGCTCCTTCCCTTTGCCTTCGCCGGTGCATGGATCGGTACGCACGTGCGCGCACTGGCGAGCGAACGACTCCTGCGGAACGCGGTCCTTGGACTCGTTCTAGTCGTCGGGATTGCGCTGTTAAGATAGTCCCCGCCCCATGACTTGATGGTGCACCGCATGAGCACTCTCATGGAACAGCTCACCGTTGTTCAGGATCGCGCACTCGCTGCTCTCGCGCGGCTCGCCCCTCTGCGCTATGCCTTCGTTTCCAATTCTGCAGAGGTCGGAGAATCTATCCGCAGTTTCATTGATCCGGAACTCGAAGCCCTTTCCGTAGACCTCGCGACCATGGAGGCGGCAGTACCGGTCGCGCGGAACCTACTCCAAAGTGGCGTGGAAGTAATCATCGGCGGCGGCGGGACTGGGAACGTCCTGGCGCAAACGTTAGGCCACTCGGTAGTGAAGCTCGAGCGAGATCCGCTCGACGTTTTGACGGCAGTCTTGAAAGCTCGCGCAGTCAGTAACGAAATAGCCCTTACTTCCTTTGCCAAAGAAGCGGAGGGAGTTGACCTTTATGAGTCATTAGCTGGCGTCCGAATAAAGCAGATTGTGTTTTCCAGCACGATCGAATTGACGGAAGGAATCGAGGCCGCCGCTCGCGAAGGTTGCGGAGTGATAGTTGGCGGCGGTGTGTGCCGGCAGGTCGCGACGTCGCTCGGCATGCCGGGCGTGGTTGTTATCCCCCGGGAGAGCAACGTCCTACAGACCCTTCGAGAGGCGCGCGCCATGGCCCTCGCGCGCCGGAAGGAGCGAAGGGACGTTCAGGAGTTGCGCACGATATTAAACACTTCGCGCGACGGATTGATAGTGCTAGACGTCGATCGCAGAGTGAAATTCGTCAATGAGGCGGCAATCGAGATATTACGCCCGCTTTTATCGAGCGCTGCTGCCTCAATAGTTGATGCCGAGTTGCCCGCGGCGCTGGCGTCTACTGGAATTATGAATGCCCTCGAATCCGGGGAAGCCGACGTTGACAGGGTTCGCCGCGCAGGTCCGCTGGACCTAGTGGTGAGTTCTATGCCCATCCGGGTGGATGGTGCCACCGTGGGAGTAGTCGGAACCATTCGGGAGGCGCGGCGCATCCAAAACATTGACCGGAAGGTGCGCGAAAAGCTCTACGCAAAGGGATTCGTCGCACGGTACTCGTTCTCACATATCAAGGGCGAAGCGATTTCCATACGCACAACGGTCGAGAGGGCTCGCCGTTTCGCCCGGTCAGATGCCGCGATCATGATTGAAGGTGAAACTGGTACCGGCAAAGAAATACTCGCGCAAAGCATCCACAATGCGAGCGCGAGATCGGAGCGACCTTTTCTCGCGGTGAACTGTTCGTCCCTTTCTGATTCGTTACTCGAAAGCGAGCTGTTTGGCTACGAAGAGGGCGCCTTCACCGGAGCGCGGCGTGGCGGAAAGATTGGTTTATTTGAGTTGGCTCAGGGCGGAACACTCTTCTTGGACGAGGTGGCGGACATTTCGCCGGCGCTCCAGCTACGGCTTTTGCGCGTTATCGAGGAGAAGGAGATCATGCGCCTCGGCGGCGACCGGATGGTCCCAGTCGATGTGCGCATAATCAGTTCCTCACAGAGACGGCTTTGCACGGAGGAGACCAACGCCACGTTTCGTCGGGACCTCTACTACCGGCTCGCAACATTGAAACTTAGGCTGCCGCCGCTTCGCGAGCGCATCTCGGATGTACCGCATATCGTAGGGGCTTTGTTCGAAAAACACGGCACCAGCGATGTGCGACTGTCACACTCCACCTGTGAGGCATTGAGCGAACACTCATGGCCCGGCAACATTCGGGAGTTGGACTCTCTGGTAAGAACGTACCTGGCACTCGCCGAAGCAGGCGATTTCTCGGAGAAGCTTTTTCTGGAGGTTTTTGACGAGCTTCGCGCCACGTCTGATGGTCAGATTTCCGATGATGGTGCTGACCCGATGACGCTCAAGGAGCAGGTCCAAAGGTTCGAACGCCAAGTCGTGATGCAGACTCTGCGCGACTGCCAATTTAGTCGTGGCGAAGCGGCGCGAAGGCTTGGAATTAGTCTTAACTCGCTATGGCGTAAGTCACGCGGGCCGTCAAAGCGATGACGGCTATAGTCATCGACGGTAAGTCGATTGCCCGGGAAGAAAGAAAGGAACTACGGAAGCGCATCGAACGCCTCGCAGGTCGCGGTATTACACCCGGGCTCGCCGTCGTGATGGTAGGCGAAGATCCGGCGTCGAAGGTGTACGTTAGAAACAAGATTCGCGCTTGCAAAGAACTCGGCATTTGCTCCAGCTCGGTCGTGTTGCCACTGGATGCGGATCAGACGGCCCTGCTTAACACTATCAAATCTCTAAATCATGACGACAAGGTGCACGGGATCATAGTCCAACTGCCAATCCCAAAGCATCTAGACGTGCGCGCCGTCACAGAGAGCATCGACCTCCATAAGGACGTCGATGGATTCCATTTGTACAACGTCGGCGGGCTAATGGTTGGAAACATGGTCTTCCCACCGTGCACCCCCTACGGCGTTCAGGTGCTTCTTGAGAGAAGCGGCATAGAGGTTCAAGGCAAGAATGTCGTAGTGGTAGGTGCAAGTAATATTGTCGGCAAGCCGATGGCAATGATGCTGCTGAGGAATGATGCGACCGTATCCATCTGTCACGTCAAAACTCGTGACTTGGCGCAATACACGATCCTTGCGGACATACTCGTGGTCGCCGCCGGCCAGCCGCGGCTAATACGCCCGGAGATGGTCCGGCGAGGCGCCGTCGTCATCGACGTGGGCATTAACCGGCTGGAAGACGGGACGCTCGTGGGGGACGTTGACTTTGAGACTGTTTGTGAGAAGGCATCCTATATAACTCCCGTGCCTGGAGGGGTGGGGCCAATGACGGTCACAATGCTTCTTCATAACACCGTCTCGGCCGCGGAGCGCGCAGGTCGTTAGTGAGCCGCGCCGCATCTTGAGGACGCAGACGCTACGCTGGCGGACAGGATGGCGAAGGAAGGCGAAGAACACGTCCAAGAAGCGACCAAAAACCAATTTGGCGACCAGCTAGGAACGGGTCCGCTTCGTTAAATTGCCAGAGGTGCTGTATCTGACCCGCCCAAGGCTCTCGGTGTCGGCCATGATGTGAGCCAGCGTTATCTGGATAAAATCCGCGGCACCAAAGAACTCGCCAACCTGAATCTGGTGCTCGATGCCCGCTCGAATGGCTGGCTCGAACTCGCCGGCTCGCATTGCCCGCTCTTGCTCGTTGAGTCGGATCAAATCGTATTTCTGGAAATGGATCCGGGCACTCGGTCAGATTCGCGCGGATGTATCTGATTCAATCTTCCGCCCCTTCCTTGGCGCCGCGCGACACTTCCGGGCCCTGCAGGGCCATTGTTGCGATGGCTGCGGCAACCAACTTGCCGTCTCCATCCTCAGCCTGAGCCCGGACAAACCACAGCCGCCCGCCACGGTGCAAGACCGAGGCGGTGCATTTCACCCGACCGACCTGCGGTGCGCGGAAGTACTGAACGCTCAGATCGACGGTTGCGCCTGGGCCCCCTAGGCGCTGAACCAGATGACCCATCGCGATATCCAGCGCCGTGGCCATAACTCCACCGTGCAGGCTTCCTCTCGGATTCTGGAGGAATTCCTGCACCTCGAACTCGACACAACAATTGTCATTGGGGTAGGAGATGTTGAAGCCGAGAAATTTTGCCAGGAAGAAGTTGCCCAGAACTTGCTCGTGTGTTTCCAGCGCCCTCTCCAGAGCCACCCGTACTGCAGCTAAATCACGTAATCGCCGATTCACTCAGGTTCTACCCGCTCTACACAATCTAGACCTGGCGTTGCTTACCGCTCCAATACTTGTCCCGCACGGCGCGTCGCATCACCTTGCCAACAGGACTTCGCGGCAGGGTTTCAGCGAATTCGACGGACTTCGGGGTCTTCACCGATCCGAGTCGATCTTTGCAAAGGGCGATCAACTCAGGGCCCGACACGAACTGGCCGCTCTTCAGCTCCACTACGGCCTTTACGGCCTCGCCCCATTTCTCGTCAGGAACACCAACTACGGCACAGTCCTGGACCGCCGGATGGCTCAGTAGAACCTGTTCGACTTCAAACGGGTAAACATTGAATCCACCCGTAATAATCATTTCCTTCTTGCGATCACAGATGTAGATGAAGCCTTCCTCGTCCCGGTAGGCAAGATCACCCGTATGGTGCCATCCGAATTTTGATACCTCGGCAGTGGCTTCGCGATTCTTGTAGTAACCCCGCATGACGATGCCGCCCTGACATACAATTTCTCCCACTTCACCCGGCTCGACAAACCGACCGTTATCGTCCATCAGCTCAACCCGGGTGAAAGGCATTGGCCTGCCGCAAGCGATGAGTCGTTTCGCGTCAACCTTGCCATCGGCATCAAAGTGTTCATGAGGCGCCATATAGATGACGCCTGCCGGGGCCTCCGTCTGACCGTACACCTGCGTCATGACAGGGCCGAACGTTTCGAGCGCTTCCGAGAGCTTCGCCGCTGACATGGGTGCCGCACCGTAGAGAAAGTGCTCCAGCGAGGAGTACGAGAACTCGCGAACGTTCGGCTGCGAAAGAAGCGAGTAGATGGCAGTGGGCGGAAGATACATGAACGAGATCCTGTGCTGCTCTATGGCACTTAACACCGCCTGCGCCTCAAATTTGCGCAGAATCACCATCGTTCCGTGCAGGGCAATGCACGTAAATGCAAGAACTCCAGCCGCATGCGACAGCGGCGCGGCGGCAAGGTAGATCGGCTCACGGTCAAATCGCAACAAGGCTCTATAGTTGGCGATATTTGCCTCGAAGTTGCGATTGGTGTTCATCACCCCTTTCGGCCGACCTGTGGTTCCACCAGTGCCTCGCAGCATGCACATGGCGTCCGGATCCCAAGGAAGATTAATCGGGGTGTTGTCTTGCATGTCCATCCACTCAAGAAGTCCGGGCGCATGCTCAGTTCGTCCGTCCAGGCATATGAGGTGCCTTACCGAGGGAATAGATTGACGCACGCTACGAGCAAATGACTCAAATTCTTGCTGATAGAAAAGTACTTCGACATCGAACGCGGTCAAAATATGAGCGAACTCCTCGGGGGCGCCTCCTACGTTAAGTGGCACCCAGGCCCCCCGTGCCTTCAATATTCCAAGCAGTACCGTAAACGCGAGCGGATGATTTCTGCTCAGGACAGCGCACTTCGATTCGTTTTGAACTCCGAAAGCCTTGAGGCCATGGGCAATCCGCGTCGCCATGTCCCCGACTTTTCCGTAGGACCACTCTTCGCCCTCGAATCTGTACGCAGCACGTTCAGGATTGAATGCGAGGTTGCGATCGAAGAAGTCGATCAGATTCATACCGCGAACCCTCCTTCCGTTATCCTGGGCAGTAGCTCCCTTTCGACCCACGTCGTCGTTACCTCACCGGATTTGAAACGACGATGCGTGACGATTTCTCTTTGAAACGGGATCGTTGTTACCACCCCATCAACCTCGAAGGAGCCCAGATAACCGTCCAAGCCACTAAGCGCCTCCGCTCTGCTGGGC
>Ga0316628_100002396_pt1 | contig 13891 bp, 13 predicted proteins | sample OWC_Aug_M2_C1_D5_FD_207648 | JGI IMG/M metagenome (GOLD analysis project Ga0316628, IMG submission 207648) | Wetland soil microbial communities from Old Woman Creek delta, Ohio, United States - OWC_Aug_M2_C1_D5_C | ecosystem: Environmental > Terrestrial > Soil > Wetlands | place: USA: Ohio... | reverse complement strand
CGACAGGTCGCCGCCGCGCGGGTGGACGGCCCGCCCACGGGCCGCCATTTCCGTGCACTGAATGGCCTTCAGGGCGGCGCCCGCCGCGTCCTGGCGTGCCTGCGCCTCGTCCATGGGTGCGCGCGCCGCTCCGGCCGCGTAGATCCCGGTGCGGCGGGTCTCGTACGGGAAACATACGAAGTGCGAATCCGGGAAGCCGTCCTGCAGCACCGGCAGTTCCGGTCCCTGCCGGTAGGTCAGTTTCAAGATCTCTTCGCTGCCGTTGGGGACCATACCGGTGGCCAGCACCACCAAATCGACGCACAAGACGATGGATTCACCCAGGAGCGTGTGGTCTACCGCGACCACCAGCCGGCCGTCCGGCGCCTTCGTCACCGACGCCACTTCGCCCTTGGTAAAGAAGTTCAGCGGCTGATCCTGGGCCGCGCGGTAGAACCTTTCGTAGTGCCCGGGTGTGCGGATGTCCTTGTAGACTACGTATACTTCGGCTTCCGGATCCTGTTCGTGGACGTAGGTGGTCTGCACCAGCGTGGTCATGCAACACGCCGACGAGCAGTACGGGAGGTGGTCCTTATCGCGCGATCCGGCGCACTGGATGAACAGAACGCGTTTGAGCGGCTGGCCGTCGGAGGGCCGTACGATCGGTCCCTTGGCAGCCATCCGTTCGAACTCCACGCTGGTTACGACGTCCGGGCAGATGCCGTATCCGAGATGTGCCAGCCGCGAAGCGTCGTAGGGCTTCCAACCCGTCGCCACCACGATGGCACCCGCGCGCACCGCCTGCTCTCCGGATTCGACTTCCAGCGTGACGTCGAACATCCCGGGCTGGCCTTCAATCCTTGCAACCCGGGAGGAGCAGAAGACGCGTATGTGGGGGTGGTACGACACGGCTTCGATGCTCGCCTGGATTCCATCCGGCGACAGCGCGGCGTACAGGGGCTCGAGCGGAAAATGCTTCTTGACGAGCGCGGCATGGCCGCCCAGGTGCTTTTCCTTTTCGACAAGCAAGACCGAGTATCCGGCTTGCGCGGCTTCCAGGGCGGCGCTGATTCCGGTGACGCCGCCGCCCACCACCAGCACGGTCTTCGAAATCTCGTCGGCCAGCGGCTTTAAAGGTTCCGTTTTCAACGCCCGCGCGACGCCCATCCGCAGGTAATCCTCGGCGAGCATCTGGGTGTCTTCGTCCTGCGGCTTGTGGCACCAGGCCACGTGTTCACGGAGGTTGACGCGTTCGACCACGGAGCCGTGGTTGAAGCTGAACGATTCCGCCTTGAAGCGGGGCGAGCAGGCGGCCACCACCACGGTGTCGACCGCGCCGCCGGCGAGATCCTGGCGGATCTGGCCGCTGCCTTCGCCGCCGCACAGCGCCGGGTGGGTCCGGCAAACGGCCGCGTGGCATTCGCCGCTCGCTACCTTGGCCAGCTTCGCCGCGTCGATCGCTTCGCCGATCGTACATCCCGTGCAGACATAGACACCGAGCTTATTGGGCATGGCAGACGCTCCTGTTGGCGCACTGCAGCGCTTTCAAGGCCGCGCCGGTCGCATCCTGCACGGTTGCGGAAACCTCCCCCGGACGGCGCACGCAGCCCGCCGCGTAGAGCCCGCGGGGCCCATCGTGCGCCTTGAGAAACCCGAATTCGTCACGGCGGAGCGCCACGGGAAGCCCCTCCGTCTCCGGGACGATACCCGTGGCCAGCACCACCAGTTCGAAATGCTGCGTGCTCTTCCGGCCGGCCAGCGCGTCTTCGGCGGTCACCAGCAGGTCTCCCGTGGCGGGATTCTCTTCTACCTGGGCAACCTTGCCTTTGATCAGGCGAATACCGGCGTCGTGCTCGACCCGCGCGCTGAACTCTTCCAGCCTGCCCGGAGTTCGCATATCGATGTAGAAGACCGTAATGGCGGTTTCGGGATACAACGCTCGTATGTACGCCGCGTGCTTGATGGAGGCCGTGCAACAGACCGCCGAGCAGTAAGGAAGGTGGTTCTCGTCCCGCGAGCCGGCGCATTGCACAAACGCCACCGTCCGCGGCTCCTTGCCGTCGAAGGGCCGCAGGATCCGGCCGGCCGTGGGCCCATCCGTCGCGGCCATACGTTCCAGCATCACGTTGGTGACCACGTTGCGATATTTGCCGAAGCCGAGGTGGTCCAGTTTGGCGGCATCGTACGGCTTCCATCCCGTGGCTGCCAGGATCGCGCAGACGTTGTACTTCCTGATCTCGGGCTGCGCGTTCAGGCGGATCGCATCGTACGAGCAGGCCTCTTCACACGCATGGCAGCCGTCCGGGCATGCGGTGCGGTCGATGGCGTACGCGGCCGGATACGCCGTGCCATGCGGCAGGTACGCGGCTTTGGTGGTGGCGAGACCGTAGTTGAACTCGTCCGGACGCTCCGACGGGCAGACGCGCTCGCAAGCGCCGCAGACCGTGCAGGACGCGGTCACGAAGCGGGGCCGGACTGTTACCTGCACTTCCCAATCGCCCGCCGAGCCCGCCACCTCCGAGACTTCCGCCAGCGTCAGCACCGTAATCGCGGAGTTGTCGCGGATGCGCCGGTAGTGCATTTCCAGACCGCAGGCCGGCGGGCAGAGCTTGGGGAAATACTGGTGCATGCGTGCCACCCGGCCGCCCAGGCTGGGCGACTTTTCCACCAGAATCACCTGGCAGCCCACATCCGCCAACTCCACCGCCGCGGTCAGACCGGCGATGCCGCCGCCGATCACCAGCACCGGCTTGGTGGCCCCCGGGCTCATTGGCCGCTCTCCTGTGGCGCGGCTCCCGGCCGGAGCTTCATGGAGCGTTCCCCGAATATCGCAAAGCGAAGCCATTGCATGCCGAAGTCCAGCAGTTCCTGGTCGTCACGGCGCAGCGCTTCCACCCGCGCCTCGTCCACGTCAAACAGTTGCAGGAAGCGGGTCTCGAAGACGAACCGGCGAAAGCGATCGAGATCGTAACAGGCCATGTAGAACATGTCCGCCTGGGGCGGCGTCAGCGCGCGGCCCTGGTTCCAGAAGTCGTGCAGCGTCAGTTCCTTGAACCCGCCGGACATCATTTCGAACTCTTCGATGCCCTGGCACTCGATCCACTCGCGGACCGAGAGAGAAACCCCCTCGCCGTGTCCCTGGCAGATGTCTTCGCGGATCACAAAATGAAACGGCTGGTCGTTCGGGGTGGCTGCCCGCGGCTCGGCCAGACCCAACGGATACATACGGCACGCCCACGGGCGGTCACGGTAGATTCCACAGCCCTGATCCGAGAGGAACTGGCACCGCTTGGATTCCTCCTCCATCTTGAGGATCACGATGGGAAATTTCTGGTCGGCATTTTGCAGGCGAAGAGTGTACTGCTCCAGAAACTCCGAGGAATCGATGCCCAGAGAGCGCTTCATGCGCAGTACGTCGTAGGGGGTGAGCACGATCGTTACATCGCGGCAACAGTGCCCGAAGCAGCTCAACTGCGGGCTGCACTGGAACGTGAACCGGTCGTCGAGACCCAGGCGGGGACACTCTTTCAGGATTTTCTCGGGCGTGACGGGATCACCGGACATGGGTGAGCGCCTCCTCGGCGTCGGACAGGATGTCGCTTCTAAGAGCCTGCGGGGACCACACCGGCAGAGGGCCGTGTTCGCCGGTCGCCGGGTCCAGGCGGTAGCGGTAGGAAGCCGCCACGTTGTAGCGGCTCTGCATCCATGCCCAGCCGCGCACGTAATACGGGCAGCCGTCGTGGAAGCACACATACTGGAACTCGCCCCCCCAACTGGAACCTTGGGGGTTGGCCCATCGGAGCAGGCGGCTGCCGCAATGGGGGCATAGAGGCTTGGCGGTTACCATGGAGAAGGACCCTTAAGGGCGGGAGGTTTCCGGTGCCTCCCGCCCCCACTCGGCAGTCTCAGGCACCCACTAGGGCGGGCCCTTTCGGCTGCGGACTGAAGACATGCAGAATTGGCCGGGCCATAGTCTCCCAGGTATCGCTCTTGGGATCGTACCGGCAATTCGCAAACACGTGCCACTTCTCCTCGTCGATCTGCGGCTTGTCGGCGCGGAAGTAATATCCGGGCCACCGTGTTTCCTCACGGAACAGCACGGTCCGGACGTGCGCCTCGGCCTGCCACATGCGATGCGTATTCTCCCAGCAGCGCATGAGCTCGTGCAGGTCGGCGGCGGCGAGTTTGGCGGAGTCCTCCTTCAAGTAAGCGAGCAAGTCCAGCGCTTTCTTGAGCAGGGCTTCGTTGGTCGTGAATTGAGCGGTGATGCCGCCGGCGTATTCGTCCATGATCTTTTGCAGCCGGAACATGAACATACGTGGCTTGATGTAGTTGGGGTTGATTTCCGGGTCGGTGGTGGCCTTCTGGAACTGCTCGTAGGTAGCCAGCGGCTTGAGAATCTCCGCCTTGAGAGCTTCCAGCGCAGCGGGCTCCAGGACCGGCATCTGGTTGTTTTCCACGATGAACTTGATCGCGGCTTTGGCGGCGATGCGCCCCTCGGCGTGCGACCCCGACGAGAATTTGTGGCTGGAGGCACCCGAAGCGTCGCCCGCGCAGAAAAGGCCCTTCACGGTCGACATGTGCGCGTAGCCCCAGAAGTACTGGCCTTTGGTCTCGTCGGTCTGCAGATCCTCGGGGCCGCTGATCCAGGCTCCGGAAGCGCCGGAGTGCGATCCGATGAAGTACGGCTCGGCCGCGGCGATCTCGGAACTCCGCTCTTCGGGCTGCAGGTTCGTGGAAGCCCAGAGCAGAGCCTGCGAGATGGTCATGTCGAGGAAGTCTTCCCAGGCCTCGGACTCCAGCTCCTTCATCTTCTTCTTGTAGGCCTTCTCGTCGCCCTTGTACGTCTCGGCGATCTGCTGGATGGCCTCTTCCGTACGCATCGAGATGGGGCCTTTGCCCTCCATCACGTCCAGCATGCCGAGGTAGTTGCGCAGATTGGCGGGAACCGGCTTGACACGGCCATAGGGCCCCCACTTTTCGAGCTCGGGCTTGCGATCGATCATGTAGTTGCCGCCCGCGGCATTGGTCGCGCGCGACTTGAACAGCAGGAACCAGGCGCCCACCGGCCCGTACGCGTCCTTGAACCGCACCGGGATGAAGCGGACTTCCTGGCAGGTCATCTCCGCGCCCGCCTTGAGAGTGAAGTAGGCGGAGGAGCCCGAGTTCCATGGCGGATACCAGGCGCGCCCCATGCCTTCGCCGGAACTGCGCGGCTTGAACACGTGCACCGCGCCGCCCATGGCTACCAGCGTGGCTTTCGATTTAAAGACGTAGAACTTCTTCTCGCGCACCGAGAAGCCCACCGCGCCGGCGCAGCGTTCGCCGTCCATCAGCGGCCCGACAATGAACACGCGCTCGAAGATCTGGCCCACACCGGTCCCGAGCAACGCGTTCTTGGCGGCTTCGGCCACCACGACCTTGTACGACTCGCCGTTGATCATGAGCTGCCAGCGGCCTTCGTGCACGTAGGCGCCCTTCTCGTCCTTCCAGATCGGCAGCCCCCACTTCTCGAACAAGTGCACGGTGGAATCCACGTGGCGGGCGATATTCGCCACCAGGTCCTCGCGCGTGATGCCCATCAGGTCATTCCGCACGTAGTCCACGTAATCTTTGATCGTGTTGGCGCCGTCTTTCAACCCGACGTACTGGTTGATGGCGGAGAGCCCCATGGCTACCGCCCCGGAACGGTCCACTGCCGCCTTGTCCACCAGCGTGACTTTGAGGCCGTTCTGCATGGCCCAATGGGCGGCCTCGACAGCGGCTCCACAAGCGGCCATGCCACCGCCGACAATCAGCAGATCGGTTTCTACGACTACAGTTTCGAATTCAGCCATTGCAATCGTTCTCCTCTCAGTTCTTGAGCCGGAATACGTCGTCCATTCCGATCGACGCCGGCTCCGTGAATAGCAGCGGACTGTCCAGGTTGCCCTTGGTTTCGAATCCGCCATCCGGCACCGCCTTGCCTTCCGGCGTGGTCCGAATGGGGAACTTGAATCGTTTGATCGTTCCGTTCCGGAACTTCACGGTCCACAGGATCGTATCCGTGGAACGCATCGGCGTCGCCGAAGCGCCCAGAGGGACGAAATCAGCGTAGCTGCGAACCTCGACGGCTTGCGTGGGACAAATCTTGACGCAGTTGTAGCACTCCCAGCACATCGAAACGTCCCGGTTGTAAGCCTTCATCTTCTCTTTGTCCAGGACCATGAGGTCGTTGGGGCAGATGTACTGGCACGCGGTCTTGTCCAGCGCTTTGCACCCGTCACACTTGTCCGGGTTGACGTAGCTCGGCATTAGTCCACCTTTCCTTCCGCAGGACCCCGGTCATGTGTTTGGGCCTGCTTCTTGTGTCGTTGATAAAAACAGTTGCGGTGACCGTACTCGCCAAATCTGCAGCGGTCGCGAACATAGATTTCACACTGCATGCAGACGGCATTCGGATCCGAACCATCGCTGACGATGGCGCCCGCGAGACGATCCAGCAGGTCGGATGTCCTTCTCAGGTCCTCCGGCGGGAACTGCCGGAAGGCCATCCTCGCTCTGTGGTCGCGCGCTGTCTGGTACGCATCGATCAGCTTGCGGCTGGTCTCGGTCAGGGAGAGCCGGATCAGCCGGCGGTCTTCTTGCGGTGCCACCCGCCGAAGAAGCCGCCGGCGAACCAGCTTATCCACCGTCCGGCTGACGGCGCCGCAGGTCACTCCGAGAAAAGCCGCGGCATCGCCGATACTCAACACATCCGTGTGGGCTACCAGGTAGAGGAGCTTGAGCTGGGAAAACGTCAGCTTGTCTCCGGATACCTCGCGCAGCACCGTACGCTCGATCACCTCGCGCACCGACCAGGCCAATACGCGAGCGCTGCTGAGGAACTCGTTGCTCAAATCCGCCGTAATGGTTTCCGCCACGGAGTTCGGTTCGGCTGGTTGCATCGGCTGTTCACCTGGGGCCGAATGTTTGACCAAATCGAATTTAAACTTGGTCAACGATTTGGGCAAGATCAAATTGAGCAGTGCAGAGGAACGAATCGGAAAGAACCCGCGAACGGCCCTTTATGGGTTCCGGAAGGCCGTTCTGGAGTGCGGAATCGATGGTGTGGAGGGTTGCCCCGTCGAGCTCTTCCTCATCGCGCCGCGAAACGTCGATGGCGATCCCCGCGCAGATGCCGAAATCCCGGATGCGGCCGGCCGGTGAACGCATATTTCACCGCTTCCGCGTATCTTGGGTTGTGGAATCGAAGAGAAACCCTACATCGCGCGGGCTGTCACGAGCTGGGTTCCTCCGGGAATCGGTTCCGTGCTGAGTAACTGGAAGCCCAGCGAGCGTAACTCGGCCTCCAGCCGTGCGATGGACCAATTCCGGCTACCCCCTCGCATGACGTGCCGGCCAAGGGCGAACAGCAGGACTTCCGGAGGCGGAGGCGCCTCCGAACAGACAAACGTATCGTGCAGTACCAGAAGGCCGCCAGCCTTCAACACACGCGCAGCACTCTCGAGAGCGGGGCCAAACTGCTCCCGGTCGCAGCCGGCCAACAGCCCAGAGAACAGCACGGCGCCGTAAGAGGCGCCGCCGTTGCCGATGGTCTGCGCCGGATCTCCCCTTCCGTCCGCCGCGAAGGGATTGCGGACGTCCAACGCCAGGTCCGGCCAGCGCCGGGACACGAGTTCCCGGTAGAAGCCTCCTCCCCATCCGATCAGCAGGGCGGGGCCATGCGGCGCCAGGTCGAGCTTGTCCAGCACGTGCGGGGCGGCGTAGCGGGCCAGGCACTCGCAGGATTGGCGGTGCAGGTCCTGGAGATCCGCCTGCGGGCCATCCTCCCGCCCGTTGAGCAGATAGCGCCCCATCGCGGTCAACGGCGCCAGGTGCGCCGCCTGGTACAGCAGCGCAGGCCGCAGCGTCTGCGGAGAGTTCTCCAGGAGGTAGCGGGACGCCAGTTCCAGGTTGCGATAGCCGTCCGGGCCGCCTTCGAGCAGCCCCATCGAGACCAGGCACTCCAACACTTCCGCCAGCCCGCTGCGATTCAATCCTAAAGCGCGCGCCAACTCCGCCGCGGTGCGCCAATGTTCCAGCCGGTCGAACAGAGACGCCGCCAGCGCGAAACGCAGCACCTGGCTCCCCATGCCGGCCGTCGCCACGCGGAGCAGTTGATCGGGGACGGGCGCCGGGGCGAAATGCGCCGCGCCGTCGGGCCGGCGGCGCAAATCGCGCTGCGAGTCCTTCAGCTTTTCCCGCAACCGCACGGCCTCGCCGATCACCAGCGTGGCGGGGGGCTCGATGCCGGCCCGCTCCACCTCCGCGGCAATCGTCGCGAGAGTCCCCGTAACGACCTTCTCGCCGTGCCAGAACGCCATCTGGATCATGGCGGCCGGAGTTTCCGGATCGCGTCCGTGCCCGGTCAGTTCACGGGCCACCCGTTCCACCGTGCGTACGGCCATCAGGAACACCAGCGTATCGATGCCGGCCAGCGCGCTCCAGTTCAGCCGGCTTTGGTCCCGATCCGCTTCGTGGCCCGTGACGATCGCTACCGCCGAGGCCGATTCCCGGTGGGTGACCGCGATCCCCGCGCTCGCCGGAGCCGCGAGCGCGGAAGACACGCCGGGGACCACCTCGAATGGAACTCCGTGCTCCGCCAGAAACTCGGCTTCTTCGCCCCCTCGACCGAACAGGAACGGGTCGCCGCCCTTGAGCCGCACGACTGTCTTGCCCTCACGCGCCTTGCGGACCAGCACCTCGAATATTTCTTCCTGGCGCGATGCGTGGATGCCGACCGATTTACCCATGTAGATCCGCTCGGCCGATGGCTTCGCTAAAGCGAGAATCTCTTCCTGGATCAAACGGTCGTAGATGATGACGTCACTGGCTTCGAGGAGCTTTACAGCTTTGACAGTCAGTAACTCGGGGTGGCCAGGGCCGGCGCCCACCAAATATACTTTTCCGGACGGCACGGATTTTCCCGCAAGTTTTTTCTTGCGTTCGGTCGAAGAGCGAATACGATGATAGCATGAGCCGCAATTCCGAAATCCACTCCTCCTCGCGGCGGCAGGAAGGTGAAGCATGTCTGTAATCACGATCTCCAGAGGATCGTTCAGCGGCGGGAAAATGCTCGCTGAATGCCTTTCCAAGTCGCTGGACTACCGTTGCGTCGATCGTGAAGTCATCGTGGAAAGGGCCGCCGCGCACGGCGTGTCGCAGGAGGAGTTGCGTGACGCGCTGCAGAAGCCGCCCACGTTCCTGGAGCGGATCCGGCACAAGCGGTACCTGTACCTGGTGCTGATCCAGGCGGCGCTCATCGAAGAGGTCCGGACCGGACGGGCCGTGTATCACGGCAACGCGGGACACCTGCTGCTCAAAGGCGGTCCCCACATCCTGCGCGTGCGCATCATTGCGCCCATGGAGTTCCGCCTGAAGATGGCTCAAAGCCGGCTGAAGCTAAGCCGGGCCGAGGCCCTCGACTATATCGTCAGGATGGACCAGGACCGCCGGAAATGGACTCAGTACCTCTACGGAGTGGACTGGGGCGACGCCAGCAACTACGACATCGTCCTGAATCTCGAGTTCATGGATATCTCCGAGGCCTGCCAGGCGGTTTCCACGCTGGCGCGCCAAAGGTGTTTCGAGTTCACCCCTTGCTGCCAGGCCGCCATGGACGATCTCGCTCTCGGCAGCCGGGTGCGCGCGGAGCTGGCGCTCAACGATGCGACTTCCCACCTCGAGGTGGAAGTGGCCGCCAAGCAGCATGCTGTGCGCATCGTTGGCTCGGTTTCCAACATGCGGGAAGTCGAGGACGTCCGGCACGTCGCCGCGGCCGTCCCCGGAGTCGAGACGGTCGACCTCGACGAGCTGGCTTCGCCCGTGCGGTCGTAAGGGCTCGAGTCCCCGGAGAGCGGGCCGCGCCGGCGGAGTGTCACATGGCTACCGCCATGTCGATCACTGGCTTTTCGGCCGGCAAATGGCGCGTATCGGCGCCCGTGTAAATCTGCCGCGGCCGGGCGATCTTCTGTTCGGGATCGCGCATCAGTTCATCCCAGTGGGCCAGCCATCCGACCGTCCGTGGAATGGCGAACAGAACCGTGAACATGTCCGGCGTGAAGCCCATCGCCTGGTAGATGATGCCGGAGTAGAAGTCCACGTTCGGGTAAAGCTTGCGCTTCACAAAGTACTCGTCTTCGAGGGCGATCTTCTCCAGCTCCAGGGCGATGTCCAGCTTCGGGTTGCGGCCCGTGACACCGAATACCTGCTCCGCCGTCCACTTGATGATGCGGGCGCGCGGATCGTAGTTCTTGTACACCCGGTGGCCGAAGCCCATCAGCTTCAGTTTGCCGGCCTTGACCTGCTCGATGTACTCGGGAATACGGTCCTTCGTGCCGATCTGGTCCAGCATGCGAAGCACCTGCTCGTTGGCCCCGCCATGCAAGGGACCGGACAGCGCCGCCGCCGCCGCGGCCGTCGAAAGGTAGGGATCGGCTTGTGAGCTGCCCACCGCCCGCATCGCGTTCGTGCTGCAGTTCTGCTCGTGGTCCGCGTGCAGGATGAAGAGGATCGAGAGGGCGCGGGCCAGCACCGGGTTGGCCAGATACTTCGGCTCCACCATCTTCCACAGCATGTTCATGAAGTTGGCCGTGTATCTCAGGTCGTTGTCGGGATAAACGTAGGGAAGACCCAGGCTGTGCCGGTACGTGTAAGCCGCGATGGTCGGCATCTTGGCGATCAGGCGAACCGTCTGGAGCCGCCGGTTCTGGGGATCGAGCACGTTCCTCGCCTCGGGATAGACCGTGGAAAGGGCCGCCACCGTGCTCACCAGCATGCCCATCGGATGCGCATCGTGGCGGAAACCTTCAAGGAATTTCTTGGTTGTCTCGTGGAGCATCGTGTGATGCTTCACCAGATAGATCCAGTCGTTGAGCTCGCTCTCGCTGGGCAATTCTCCGTTGAGGAGCAGGTAGGCAACCTCCAGGAAGGTGCACTTCTCAGCCAATTCCTCAATCGGATAGCCGCGGTATCGCAGGATGCCGCGGTCACCGTCAATGAAGGTGATGCTGCTGCGGCAGGACGCGGTGTTCATGAAGGCGGGGTCATAGGTCATGAGCCCGAAATCATCGGCATCCTCCTTGATTTGTCTAAGGTCCATCGCCCGGATCGTACCTTGGTCAATGGGTATGGTATAGGCCTTGTCCGTACGGCCGTCGTTTAGGGTCAGAACTTTGTTCGGCATCGTTGTCACCATTCTCGTTTCCAATCGTCGCAGTCACGGCGGGCCATGGCCGCCGCGGGCGCCGGTTCCAGTCTGCTTCCACGCAAAGATCTTCAAACTTCTGGTTCGGACGAAAAAAGTATGCTATAAATCGTCCGAAGATGTAAATTGGATTTTCGCGCCCGATGATCCGGCATCGGGCGGGGGTTGAAAAATGTCGGTTTTCCTGCCAGTTGCCGGAATTAGCATCAATGTGTGGATCCTGATCGGTGCGGGAGGCCTGGTGGGCTTCCTCTCGGGCCTGCTCGGGGTCGGGGGAGGCTTCCTGCTCACCCCCATTCTCATGATGGCCGGAATTCCCCCGACCATCGCCGCCGCTTCCGACTCCTGTCAGATCGTCGCGGCTTCGTCCTCCGGCGTGGCGGCTCACTTCCGGCTGGGCAACGTGGATTTCAAGATGGGCATCACGCTCCTGGCGGGAGGCCTGGTGGGCGCTGGTCTGGGTGTCCAGATCATCAAAGTCCTCCGCGCCCTCGGCAATGCCGACCTGCTCATCACCCTTACCTACATCGTGGTGCTGGGTTTTGTCGGCAGCAGTATGTTCATCGCCAGCCTGAAGAACCTGCGGCGCGGGCCGATGGCCCCTAAGATGCACCGTCGGCCCGCGGGCGAAACGTGGCTCAAGCGCCTGCCGTGGCAGGTGGAATTTCGGCGTTCCGGGGTCCGGCACTCCATTCTGGCGCCGTTCTTCTTATGCGTCATGGTCGGGATCCTGGCGTCCATCATGGGTGTGGGCGGCGGCTTCATGATGGTGCCCATGATGGTCTATCTGCTGGGCATGCCCGCGCACGTGGCCGTCGGGACGGACTTGTTTCAGATTCTCTTTACCTGCGCGGGCGTCACCTATATGCAGTCCACCACGAACCAGACCGTGGACCTGGTTCTGGCGCTGCTGCTGGCACTCGGCTCTACGATCGGGGCCCAGTTGGGCGCGCGTTTGACGCGCTTCATGCGAGGCGACCAGTTGTTGATCATTCTGTCGTCGCTGGCACTGTTGGTAGTTATCAAGATGGTGATCGGAATCCTGGTAACGCCTTCGAATCTGCTTAGTCCGGCCGCGCATGCGAGCCTGTATCTTACGCCGGCTTTGCATCGGCAATTCAGGGGAGTCTAGACCATGCGTATTCGATGCCGCAACTGGCTGCGCTGCGGGCTCTTGTTCCTGGCGCTGGTGCCGTCGAACGCGGCGGAAGGAGGCGGCGGCCACATCGTCCTGGTTGCCGACAGCCGCCGGTTTCCGGCCTGGCTGGCCTGGTGGACCAATCTCTATAACGAAAGCCACCTGCTCTTCGCGTTGACGACCATCATCACCATCCCGCTGCTCGCGCTGGCGATGGGCAAACTCACGGAATTCGTCCTCTCGCACATCGGGGTCAATCTCAAGTCCCGCGTGCTGGCGGAGCATTGATGGCAAGGCTGCCGGTTCTTTCTTTAAGGAGGCCCGTTTCATGGATTGGCTCAATATCGTAATGCCTGTCGCGGGAGTGCCGATCTTCTGGCCCGGCCTGGTCATCCTGGGCATGGGCGTCGGGATGATCGGAGGCTTCTTCGGCATGGGTGGCGGCTGGATGGTGACACCCGGTCTGAATATCCTCGGCTTTCCCATGGCGTTTGCCATCGGCACGGATATCACCCAAATGGCCGGCCCTTCGCTCATTTCCAGTCTCCGGCACTCGAAGTTCGGCAACGTCGACTACAAGCTGGGAGTCATCATGGTCGGCGGTACGGTGGCCGGGTTTGAGTGCGGTGCCCAGTTGATCATGTGGCTGGAACGGATTGGCAAGGTCGAAGTCTATGTTCGCTCCGGTTACCTGGTTCTGCTCACCCTGATCGCCTGGTTGGTGTTCGCCGACCTTGCCAAGAAGCGCAGGAAGGAGCGCGAGGCGCTGGCCTCAGGCAGGAAGCTCGACGCGCTCTCCACCGGCATCGAATGGCACAAGACGCTTCACAAGATCAAGATCCCCCCGATCGTTCACTTTCCGAAGGCCGGTATCCGGTGTTCGGCCTGGCTGCCGATGGCAGTCAGCTTCGTCACGGGTTTGCTGGCGGGCGTCCTGGGAATCGGCGGCGGCCTCATTCGCATGCCGGCCCTGATCTATCTGGTGGGCTGCCCCACGCACATCGCGGTCGGCACGGATCTCTTCGAGGTGGCGATCTCCGGCCTTTACGGCGCCGGGTCTTACAGCTACAAGGGCCGCGCGGAGCTCCTGGCTGCCGTGATCATGCTTCTTGGCGCGTCGATTGGCGCCCAGATCGGCTCCGTCGCTACCAAGTACGTCAAGGGATACGGCATCCGTCTCTTCTTCGGAATTGCAGTCATCGGATGCGCCATCTCGATCGTGCTGAAGCTGATTGGCGGCGCATATCCCGGCGTCAGTGGGGCGATGAACACGTCCGCCGCCATATTGATACTGGGACTCGTCGGTGCACTCTCGCTGTACATCTTCCTGCGGTTTATCCGCGGTGTGAGGGAAGAACTGGCGGCGAAGAAGCATCTGGTCCGCAGTGCGGTCTGAGGAGCGAGTCGTCATGAAACGACCAGGTCAGTGGAAGGCCTCGATCTTTGTTGCCCTGATTCCGTTCGCCGGCTGCGGCGGGTTGGGCCAGGTGAACCAGGGCCGGGTGGTCGAATACCAAAAGGCCAAAGGACTCGTCACCCTCATCCAG
>Ga0316628_100002395_pt1 | contig 13892 bp, 15 predicted proteins | sample OWC_Aug_M2_C1_D5_FD_207648 | JGI IMG/M metagenome (GOLD analysis project Ga0316628, IMG submission 207648) | Wetland soil microbial communities from Old Woman Creek delta, Ohio, United States - OWC_Aug_M2_C1_D5_C | ecosystem: Environmental > Terrestrial > Soil > Wetlands | place: USA: Ohio... | reverse complement strand
AAGAGGACGCGCGGTGACTTTCCTGAATGGGCCGGCGGGGTGCGCAGATTGGCGCCGGGGCGGCCCGGCACGCCGGTCACTTTCTTTGCTCGGGCAAAGAAAGTAACCAAAGAAAGCCCGCCCCGGTTTGCCGCCCCTTCGTGGGTTCCTCGATCAACCGCAAGCAAGCGGGGCTGCGCAACTCGCCCTGGCGGGCCACACAAACCGTGGCCCACTGCGGAGCTCGAACAGTGCTCGCCTAAATCCCCGCTTACTCGCGGCTGATCGAGGCGGCGCACAGGGGAAGGAAAACAGAAGGTGTTGGGTGCGCTGCGCGCACGTTTTTTTGACAAATGGCGCGTGGTACGCGCCCTACGGCCGGCGCATCTGATCTACGGGGTGATTAAGTCGGGACGTCCGTTTGACGCAGAACTGCATCGTTCAGCACTTGCATCTCAAGACGGTATCTCGTGTCTTCCTCCCCTGTGCGCCGCCGAGTAGCGCAGGCTGGTCAGGGGATGTCGGCGAGGACTGTTTGAGCGCGCAGCGCGAGTTCCGCAGCCGCCCCAGTCGAGCAACGGAGGGAACCCCCGCAGGGGGCGGCAAACCGGGGTCGGCTTTTCCTTGGTTACTAGGGGAGGGGGAGCCGAGCGTCGGCTATCCAGAGACATCCCGCGCAGCCAGACGAAAGGCCGCCCCCTCCTTGACCGAGTAATATACCAAATATATGATATGCGCCATATACACATGCAGGACATTGGATGAACACCGACAACCCCGGATTCGTGCTCGCCGACGTGGCGCGCCTGCTGCGCCGCACTTTCCGCCAGCGCCTGGCGGGCGTCGAGCTCAGCTTCGAGCAGGCGCGCGCGCTGATGGTGATCGCCCATTGCGAGGGCATACGCCAGGTGGATCTGGCCGAGCGCCTGGACGTGCAGCCCATCACCCTGGTGCACCAGATCGACCAGCTCGCGGCGAGCGGGCTGGTGGAGCGCCGCACCGACCCGGCCGACCGGCGCGCCTACCAGCTGTTCCTCACCCGCGCGGCGGCGCCGCACCTGGCCGCCATCGGCAAGATAGGCGCCAAGGTGCAGGCGGACATGCTGCGCGGCCTGAGCAAGGAGCAGGTGGCGCTGATGCTGGCGGGCCTGCACGCCATGCGCGAAAACCTGACGCCGCGCCCGTAAAAGGTCACGGCGTGCGCCGTGCCCCTGATTTGCTGCTGCGCAGCCCGCGCCGCCAGCCCACGCCGGTGGAGGTCCACGAGGCGATGGAATAACGGAAGAAGGAAATGGCATGAACCACAATAAGCTGAATGCGAAACCGGCCCTGCTCGCCGTGCTGCTGCTGTACGCGGGCGGCGCCGCCGCCAGCGACCTGCTGGAAACCTACCGCGCGGCGCTGGCGCAGGACGCCCAGTACGCCGCCGCGCGCGCCGCCAAGGCGGCGGGCGAAGAGAAGCTGCCCCAGGGCCGCGCGCAGCTGCTGCCCAGCGTCAACTTCAACGCCAACACCAGCATCAACGACATGCGCACCCAGTACACCGGCAACATGCTGTTCCCCTCGGGCCACCAGCGCTACAACAGCCACGGCTACGGCGTGACCCTCACCCAGCCGCTGTTCCGCGAGCAGAACTGGGCGCTGTACAGCGAATCCGAACTGCAGGTGGTGCAGAGCGACGCCCAGTTGCGCCAGGCCGAACAGGAGCTCGCCCTGCGCACGGCGCGCGCCTACTTCGACGTGCTGCTGGCGCGCGACAACGTGGCGCTCGCCGCCGCGCAGAAGACCGCCATCGCCGAACAGCTCGCCCAGGCGCGCCGCAACTTCGAGGTGGGTTCGGCCACCGTCACCGACATCCAGGAAGCAGAGGCGCGCCATGACCTGGTGGTGTCGCAGGAGATCGCCGCGCAGAGCAACCTGGAAGTGAAGCGCCGCACCCTGCAGCAACTCACCAACGCCGTCCCCGGCGAACTGGATGCCCCCGGCCCGGCGTTCCGCCTGGAGCCGCCGCAGCCCGCCAGCATCGACAAGTGGGTGGAACAGGCCGCGACCCAGAACCAGCAGGTGGTCATCGCGCAGGCAGGCGCCGAGCTGGCCGGCAAGGAGGTGGAGCGCAACCGCGGCGGCCACCTGCCCACCGTGGACCTGGTGGCGAGCCACACCCGCACCGTCGCCACCGGCGGCGCGTTCGGCATCGGCAGCGACCAGACCCTCACCAGCGTGGGCGTGCAGGCCAACCTCGCCCTGTTCCAGGGCGGCGCCACCCAGTCCAAGTGGCGCGAAGCCGAGGCCAACCGCGAGCGCGCGCGCTACGAACTGGAAAGCGCGCGGCGCGGCGTGGAACTGCAGACGCGCCAGGCCTACCTCGGCATCACCAACGGCATCGCCCAGGTGCAGGCGCTGCAGCAGGCGCTGAAATCCAGCCTAAGCCTGCTCGAAGCCACCAAGCTGGGCTACGAGACCGGCAGCCGCACCAACCTCGACGTGCTCAACGCCCAGCAGCAGCTCTACGCCACGCGGCGCGACCTGTATCAGGCGCAATACAACTACCTGCTGAGCGAGCTCAACCTGGCGGCGGCGGCGGGGGCGCTGGATGAGGGTAGCGTGGAGCGGGTGAACCGCGCGCTGCATTAGGGGGCGGCTTGGTGGCGGTGAAACCTTGGGTGTAGACTTCCGGGGTGTCCTAGGAATCAGATCCCTGTCAGTGATCGTTAAATAGGCCGCACAGGATATGAATATTGAACAAGCGAGCGTAGGTTGGGCTGAATGAAATGAAGCCCAACACCATAGGACATAGCTCGGTGATTGATGACGAATCTGCGAAAAATTAGAAGCCGGCCGCTGACATATGGCGTGATCGGCGTAATCATCGGCGTTGCCGCGTATCTGCCTGCGGAAAAAGCGATGGAGGCAGCTCGCGACAGCGGCTGCACGGTCGAATCAAAAACCGCCGATTCCTCTAATGGCCTATTCCGTGCGACGCTGACGACAAAAACGTGCGCCTGGGGATTCGGCCTCGCCGCGAATTTTGTATCCATCAAACTGCAGAAAACCGGGCGCGACGGCTGGATTTGGGAAACGGGGATAGAAACCGATGAGCCGGGATCAGGCTGGGAACCGCCCACGATGTCGTGGCTGTCTCCCGATACGGTGGAGGTGGTCATCAAGTCACAAACGATTGCCGGTTCTATACAGCGCTCGGAGCTGGGGCTGAAATTTGTCAGAAGGTACGTGGAATAGAAGTAGTGGAAGGGGCATGCGCTGTTCGCGTCTAGCGTCCGACGAAACAAATCTGTCCGCTCAGCCCGCAAGGGCGCAATAACCAACGGGCATTGCGCCGCATGATTGATCAGATTTGCAGGCATTCGGCGCGATGCGCTACGCTTATTGCGTATATGGACGCCTCCTCGACCGATGCGCCTCCTTCGTCGGCACATCCTGCATGCCCGTGTCGCATCATTTCGATGTCCGCTTTCGCGAAGCGAAGAATTGGACCTCCGGCCAATGCGCTTCGCTAATTGCCCTACGCTATGCGCCTTACGCGCGCTGCACTATGCCACGGGCGCGGCAAAGCGCCGGGCCACGGCAAACCCGAGCAGCGCCATGCACAGTAGCGAGGCGGTGCCCGCGACGGCGACCAGCATGCTGCGCCTGCGCTGCTGGGACTTGGTCTCGCTGAACTGCTGGCGCGCGAGCAGTTCGGCTTCGCTGCGCACCGCGGCGAGGTGCTGCTGCAGGTGGCGGTCCACTCCCATGACCTCCTTGTCCACGTCGTAGGGCGAGGCCTTTTTTTGCAGGGCGAGGCGGGTGTGCGCGCGCACGTAATTCGACAGCAGGGTCTTGTGCTCGGTGGCGAGCTGCTCGATGGCGCGGGTGTCCATCCCGGCGATCTTCATCGCCGTGCGGGTGCGCAGCAAGGCCTCCTGCACGCCGACGCTGGCGTCGATGAATCCCTGGCGGTGCTTGTCGTACATCTCGGCGTCCTGGGCGCGCAGCAGCATGTCCTTCCATTCCTGGATCTGCTGTCCCAGGCCGATGGCCGCGTCATCCAGGCCGTCCTCCACGGACAGCAGCTGGCCGGTGCGCTGCAGCGAGGCGTCGCTCATGCCCGCGGTGAAGCGCGAGAGGGCATAGCCCCCGCCGATGGACAGCAGCATGGTGAGCGCGATGAAGGCGAGCAGGGCCTCGGTGGAATAGGGGGAAGGGTGGCGGGTCATGTGCGCGGGTGCGGTCAGGAAACGCCCGCTACTATAACCAGTTTGGCCCGGTCATTCAGGGAAATCGGCCCCGGGTGAGGCTAGGCCGCAACAGGCGCTTGCCCGCTGCGGATGCGCCTCGCCTTTCCTGCCCCCCGCGCTGTTCCGCGTCCGTTCCCCGAGGCCGTTCCCCGGGGCCGTTCCCCGGGGCGGGGCCTTTGCTGCGGGTTACTGCGGCACGGTGCGCGCCAGGCGGATGCCGGTGCCGGTGGCACGCGGCAGGATGTATTCCATGCTGCGGGCGGTGGCGCGCAGCGCGGCCGCGCCGCTCGCCCACGAGCCGCCGCGCAGCGGGGCCTCGGTGGCCCGGTGCTGGCCGCTGTCGGCGGCGTAGGCCACGCCGGGGATCACGGTCCATTCGGCCACGTTGCCGCTCATGTCGTACAGGCCGAAGGCGTTGGGCTTCCTGGTGCCCACCGGGTGGGTGGTCCCGGCGCTGTTGCCCTCCGGCTGGTCGGCGCGTCCGCCCCACCATGCGGCTTCGTTCGCATCATCGCCGCCGCAGTACTGGGTGTGCGCGCCCGCGAGGCAGGCATATTCCCATTCCGCTTCGGCCGGGAGGCGGTATTGCTTGCCGGTCTTCTGGTTCAGCTTCTGGATGAATTCCTGGATCTCGTCCCACCTGACGCTCTCGACCGGCAGGTTCGCGCCTCTGAAGGAGGAGGGGTTGTAGCCCATCAGCGCGCGAAATTCGGCTTGGGTGATTTCGGTCTTGCTCATCTCGAACGCGGCGACCGCCACCTGGCGTTTGGCGTCGCCGCCCAGGTCTATGCTGCCCGCGGGTATCGCCACCATCTGCGGCTCGTGGAACGGCAGCGCCACTTCCGCGGCACCGGCCGCGCCGAGCGCCGCGGCGATGTCCTTCTCGTGCGCGAAGTAGAGCGGGGTGAGCCCCGCGTTGTCCTTGGCGTTCACGTCGGCGCCCTTCTTGACCAGCATGTCCACCGTTTCGCGGTTGACGGCGAGGAACAGGGGCGTCGCGCCGTCCTTGTCGCGCGCGCCCGCGTCGGCGCCGCGGTCCAGCAGGGTCTGCACCATTCTGCGGTCGCCGGTGGCGGCGGCGATGTGCAGCGCGCTCCGGCCCGCGGCATTCTTCGCGTTCACGTCCGCGCCGTGCGCCAGCAGCACTGCGGCGGCTTCACTTGCGTAGCCGCCGGCCACCGCAAGCAGCGGGGTGCCGCCGTTGGCCGCCTGTGCCTTCACGTCCGCGCCGTGCGCGATCAGCAGCTCCACCTTGTCCTTGCCGCGCGCCTGAAACAGCGGCGTCGTGCCGTTCGCGGCGCGGGCATTCACGTCCGCCCCCTTGTCGATGAGCAGCGCGGCCATGGGCGCAGCGCCGAAGAACAGCGGCGTCATGCCGTTGTCCGCCCTGGCATTCACCTCCGCGCCGCGCGCCACCAGCAATTCGGCGACATCGCGGCGCCCGAAGATGGCCGCGAAATGCAGCGCAGTCTGGCCCTTGGTGTTCCTGGCGCGCAGGTCGGCGCCCTTGCCGAGCAGGAGCTCCGCGACGTCCCGGGTGCCCGCGTAGAACAGCGGCCCCATCTTCTGCTGGTTCGTGATATTGGGGTCAGCGCCCTTGTCCAGCAGGTATGCGGTCTCCTGCGTGCCCAGGGCCGCGGCCGCAAACAGCGCGGTCTCGCCGTTGTTGTCGCGGGCGTTGACGTCCGCTCCCTTGGCGATGAGCAGGTGCGCGAGCTCCGGGTGTTTGTTTGTCTCGGCCAGCATCAGCGGGGTGCGGCCGTCGTTGTCCTTGGCGTTGATGTCCGCGCCCAGTTCCAGCAGCACGCCGGCCGCGCCCGCGCCGTGGGGTTCAGTCACGGCAACGCCCAGCGGGGTGTCACCGTTCTTGGCCACGGCCCGGGCGTTGACATCCGCCCCCTTGGAGGCGAGGAACCTGATCATGGCCGCGTTGCCGCGGCTCACCGCCCCGAAAATGGGCTGCGGGTATTCGCGCCCGCTGGTGTTGACGTCGGCGCCGCGGGCCACGAGCTTGCGGGCGATGTCGTCATTGCCCGAGCCCACGGCAAGCAGCAGGGGCGCGCCGCGGTTCACATCGGCCTTGTGCGCCAGCAGCCAGTCGGCCATCTCCTTGTTGCCGGTGAGCGCCGCCAGACCCAGCGGGCTCGCCACGTCGCTGTCCCCGGCGCTGATCTTGGCGCCGCGCGCCGCCAGCACCTTGGCGATGGCGTTGTATTTGGCGGAAACGCCCAGCCTGACCGGCACGTTCTTGTCGAGCGACTCGTCGAACAGCTTGTCGGCCTCCCGCGAGGTATGGCCGCCCAGCATGGCGAGCCCCAGCGGCGTGGTGCCTTCCTCATCCGCGGCGTTGATGTCCGCGCCCTTGTCCAGCAGATTTTTCACCAGCGCGAGATTGCCCGCCTTCACCGCATCGTGCAGCGGGGCCGCCTGCGCGCCCAGCAGCGCGCCGCCGGAAAACAGCAACATGCCCAGCATGATTTTTTTCAACATCACAGCTCCTTTTCGTAACAAACGGTAACGGATTGCGCACGGCACGCCATGCTGCACGGATAGACGCGCGGGTCTGCGCAGTGTCAGGCACGCTACCAGTCAATCGGGGTCCTGACAATAGGTTCGATGGCATAGTGCATTTGACAGGGTGGGCGCGCGTGAAGCGAGTGGCGCCGTGTGGCAGACTGGCCCGGTCACGAATCATCTTTGCTCTACTGCACATCATGACTGAACCACGCCCCGCGAAAAGCACGCTGAGACGACTCGCGCCCGAACTCGTGGGAGCGGTCGTCGCGACCCTGTTCTGTTCGATGACCGGCGCGGGCTTCCTGTCGTTTCTTCCGGCGATCGGGGTGCTGGGCCTGATGCCCGCTCGCTTGCTGCAGGCCGTTCGTGAACCCGCCGAGCGGCGGCTCGCCCTCGCCAGCATTGCGCTGTGGCTGGCGGTGGCGTGAATCAGCTACGCGGCTCACCCGATCCGCGAAGAAACGCACCGCAGGAATGCCGAGGAGATGCTGGCGAAGATCGATGCCTTTTCCGCCGCCAAGGGGCGCTGCGCGGCGAGCATAGAGGAGCTTGGCATGAGCCGCGAGGAATTCACGGACAAGCTCGGTGCTGGTGCGAATTACGGCTGCGGAAATGGAGAACAGTGGTTCTACTACCACGGGACCTACGGCCCGTTTGAGAAGCACATTTATGATTTCCAGAAACGCCGCTGGGGTCACATGGCCGACTAGCGCGCGTGCCGCATGCTACTTCGCCGCGTGGCACACCGCCTCGATGTTGTGTCCGTCCGGGTCGATCACGAACGCGGCGTAGTAGGTGGGCGCATAGTCCTTGCGGATGCCGGGCGCGCCGTTGTCCTTGGCGCCCGCCTTGATTGCCGCGGCATAGAACTTGTCCACCTGCGCGCGCTTGTCGCAGTGGAATGCCACATGCACCCGGGGCTTGGTGGCCTTGCCCTCGAAGATCCAGAAATCCGCGTTGCCGTCCGCGCCCAGTCCCGCCGCCTCGCCGTATTCGGCGAGCACCTTGTAGCCCAGCGGGGAGAGGGCAGCGGCATAGAATGTCTTGCTGCGCTGATAGTCGCTGACGTTGATGCCGACGTGGTCCAACATGATGAGAGTCCTCCTGGTGGGATGGGGAAGGGCGCGCCGCAGCGGGCGGGGTGTTCGGGGAACGGGGTGGCGGGTTGCCGCGGGTTCCGGGTTGGCTTTGACTTTAAGTCAATTCGCGAGGGGGGATGAATACAGTGCGCGGGGTATTCGGGGTGGGGGGAAGGGGGTAGGGGGTCGGCGCGAAGCGGGGCTTTGCGGCGTGTTGTCGTCTGGTCAGGCAGGAGCGGAACTCGCGCTGCGCGCTCAAACAGTCCTCGCCGACATCCCTTGACCCGCCTGCGCTACTCGGCGGCGCACAGGGGGAGGAAAGGTAAAAAAGCAAAAGCAAAAGCAGATTGGAGCGCCCGTTTCTAATTCCGCCGCGCTTGCGGCATAATCATGCGGCAGTCGCAGTCCATTTCAATAATTAAGCAAGGGAAGCCAGAATGTTCAACAGAAATCTCGCAGTCTTCATCACCCTGGCGGCGCTCGCGCTCGCGAGCCCTGCCCGCGCAGAAAGCGGCGTTTGCCGAGACCCTTGGGTGACGCAGGCGATCCAGCAGGTCACCGGACGCAGTCCTGACGGCAGCGCTGACCTGGGGGAGTGCAACTACAGGCTGTACGGCGGTGGTCAATGGAACAGCTACCCCGACCTGCTGAATAAGGTTCGTGTTGCCTTCGCCGCGCGCCAGCAGCAATCCCCCGCCGCAGCGTACAAAGGCGTTTGCCGCGATGCCTGGGTGACGCAGGCGATCCGGGAGGTCGCCGGACGAAATCCCAACGGCACCGCCGACCTGGGCGAGTGCAACTACAAGCTGTACGGAGGTGGTCAATGGAACAGCTACCCCGACCTGGTGAATAAGGTTCGTGTTGCCTTCGGGGTGCAGGTGCCGCAACCTAGTCCGCCCGCGCCCCGCCAGCCAACTCCACAGGAGCTGGCCGCCGGTAATTTTGTGGACGCCGCCTACACCAGACTGCTGCAACGGGCAGCCGACCCGGGCGGCCGGAATGATTTCATCAACCGCATGCTGAACAAGGGGTGGAGCCCTGAAGACGTGTGGACAGCCATCGCGCAATCCCAGGAGCGCCTGCAACGCTTCGGTTTCTGGGCTCCGGCCAAGGCGGCGTACAGCGGCCATCGTGAGCTGTGTTTTGGTGCCATTGGCCCGAAGTGCGATGGGGCGCCGAAGTCTAACCCGGTATGGGTTGACAAGTTCATCCGGCCAGACGGCGTAGAGATGGGGTACATCCAGATACAGGTGAGTGTCGGCAGCATTCTGCATGACAACTCGTGTCTGCGCGTCGGCGGACAGTATTGTGATGGTTTGCCCGCCGGGATAGCCGCTGACGCGTATCCGCTATTCAAGTACATGCAGCCTTCCGCGCTGGAATGGAACAAGGCGGTCTATAACACAATCGATAACCGCTTCTGGACCGCCACCTTCGGACCATACCCAACCAACAAGGGCCTAATGAACCAGTTCAGCGACGATCTGACACCAGCATCGAATCGCACGGCCCTAATGGCGCCAATCATGGGCTACGTTGCCTCACCTTACCCGGCCATTCCCTACACCCTGGGTGAGACCCGGCAAACCCTGGCATTGAAGGCCCGCGCGGGTACTGCTGTTGATCGCGGTGACGCGGCCTATTGCGCATCCGGATCTTATAGAGAGGACGGCAACGCTCTCGTGCAGAAGTTTTGGGGAGTTTGTAACTGAGCGGATCGTAATGCCGCCAATTTGACGAAGCGGATCAGGCGCTGCTGCACTTGATCCGCTTTGTTGTTGAGCTTCTGCAAAACCAGCGAGACGAGCAAGCGTAGATCCTATGGTTTTTGGCAAGCCACGAATCCGATTTTTCCGGGATCGAACTGATTGCCCGAAGTCCATACCGCGAAGGCCACGCGAAGCAGCTTCCCTGCAATGATAACGATGGCCCCGGTGCTTGCGAACCCTTTTTCCCGCAATGCCAGGTACATTGGCCTGAAGAGCTTCGTCTTTGCAGCGCTTTGGGCGGCGAGAATCAAGCGCCGATCCTCTGCATTGCCCTGGTTGGTCAGGCATTGACACCTGACGTTGCTCGTGTCACTGCAAACCGAGGCCCCTTGGTTTGTCCTTTATGTATTAGTATGCGAAGCTCGATGCATGGCCCCGCCTGAAAACCAGACCCTAGGATAATCATGGACAATACACTGCACTGCCCCGTCTGCGACGGCGCATGTTCCTTGCTGGACAGCGTGGATTTTAACAAGTCGTGCGAGGAACTGCGGGGAAAATACCTGGAGCGGTCCGGAACACCTGTCTATTATGCTCTTTGCCACAACTGCGGCTTCTGTTATGCGCCCGAAATCGCCGCCTGGCCGCTGGAAGAATTCGAGGAAAAAATCTACAACGATCAGTATGCCGCCGTTGACCCCGATTATCTTGAAACCCGCCCCCGGGCAAACGCCGCGAACCTGATTTCCATGTTTGGGAACTGCTCCCACGCGATCAGGCACCTCGATTATGGCGGCGGGAATGGACTGCTTTCGCAACTGCTGAACGAATCGCAATGGCAGTCCGTCTCTTATGACCCGTTCGTAAACCGGAACACCACGATTGACCAGCTAGGCAAGTTCGATCTGATTACTGCATTCGAAGTCTTCGAACATGTGCCCGATGTGCCGCAACTAATGAAGGACTTGCACTCATTGCTCGCCCCCGGGGGGATCATATTATTTTCGACCCTGCTCTCGAACGGCAACATTCAAGCCAACCAAAGAATAACCTGGTGGTATGCCTCTCCGCGCAACGGGCACATCAGCCTGTATTCCAGGGACAGCCTTGCAGTCCTTGCGCAGCGGTGTGGCTGGAATTTCGGCAGCTTTTCAACCGGGTCTCATCTTTTCTGTACGGCGGTGCCTGAATGGGCAGAACACATTCTTGGGCGTCCGGCAAGTCCTTAGGGACCTCAAATACTGCCACTTCTGAATGCCCGCTGCGGGCACTGTGGACTTGCAGGTTGGCATGCCACACCCGTTTCGGAGCCAACGCTGTTCGAGCGCCGCAGTTGGCCACGGTTTGTGTGGCCCGCCGCTCCCGTTGCCGCAAAGCTAATGGCAGGTCTGGGCACGCTGCCGCCGGCAGCCCCGCAAGTGGAGCTGCAGATAGCAGTCATTCAATTCGATGATCGCAGCCAGGCCGGCCAACGGGCAGTGTAGATCAGGTCTGAGCTACCACACTCTGCCGGGCCGCCCCCGGCGCAAATCTACGCACCCCACCGAGCTTGCGGGAAACTGCCGAGCTGCTCCCTCAACACCCCAGCATCTTCTTCACCTCAGCCACCTTGGTGCTGCAGCGGCGCGTCCATTTGGGGCGCGCCGCGTCCTTGACCTTGGGCACTGACTTCACGGTGGTGCCGTCGATTCCCGGCCCCATCTGGTCCAGCACCACGGTGATCTTGCCGCTGTTGGCGGCGATGGACATGGAGCGTATGCCTGCGGGCCAGTGCGCGGGGGTGGAGAGGCCGATGTCGCTCCAGGCGTCGGGATGTGGGGGGAAGTGTTTCTGCTCCAGATAATACAGGCCGAGCAGGGCTTCCACGGGTTCGAGGAGGTCGTCGATGCGGGAGAGCTTGTCCTGCAGGGTCTCGGGCTGTGTGGTCTCCGGCGGGGTGCTGGCAGCCGCCGGGGCGGAGGCGGCCGTCGCGCCGAGGTCAGCGGGGCGGGCCGGGGAGGGGGGCGCGGGCGTTTCTTCAGCCAGCGCGCAGCCTACGGCGCAGCACAGCAGGGTTGCGGGGATGATGCGCTTCAACATGGCTGCTCCTTTGGTCTCGAAACTCGTCAGTCGTAATCCACCGAGAAATCGGTGGTCAGCACTTCCTGCCCCTGGTAGGTGCATTTCAGGTTCAGGGTCTCGATGCCTTTGTCGCCGGGGTCGCGGGTCACGTAGATGGTCTGGTAGAAGTGGCCGGCGGTCTTGCTCAAGGGATAGGATGCCGGGCCGAAATCGCCGGGTGCCGAGAGGCGGGTGGTGCATTCCACCGGGGTGCCCGGCGTGCCGTTCCGGTAGTCGAACTCGAAGGCGAAGATCATGCACGGCACGTTTTTCCCGTCCGCGGGGCACACGTCGTTGGGCTTGAACTTCACGTGCCGTTCGCTGGAGGTGACCTGCTCGCGCTTGGAGTCGAACAGTCCGGTCTTGAGGTTGGAGATTTCCAGGCGCTCGCTCGCTGCGGGCGCCACCGCGGCGGCCTTGCTATCGCCTTGCGTGCCGCAGGCCGCCAGCATCAGTGCGGCGGCTGCCGCCAGCAGCAGGCTGCGGCCTGCTTTCAGGGCATTCTGGTTCATGGGAAACTGGTTCATGATGGGCTCCTTGTGTGTGGCGGGGTTCAGACCCGCTCGCTCTGCTTGGTCACGATGCGGCCGATGATGGTGGTGCGCTCATCGCAGCGCTTGTCGCCGAAGCGTATCTTGTCCGCGTTGTCCGAGCGCATGTACCAGGCGTCGCCCTCGCGGATGAGGCGCTTCACCACCAGCTCGCCCTCGTAGTTGAGGGCGAAGGCTTCGCCGTCGCGCGGGATGACGTCGGCGGCGTTCACCACCACCAGGTCGCCCTCGAACAGCGAAGGTTCCATGCTGCGCCCGGTGATTTCCACCGCGAACAGCTTGTCCTCTTCGAGGCCGCGCGCCTCCAGCCAGTCGCGGCGGAAGAACAGCGGGGCGCGCGCGCCGTTGAGGTATTCGATCTCGAAGCCGGAAATGCCCGCCGAGAGCTTGAACTTCACGCGCTTCACGCCCACGTATTCCGGGTGCTGCTCCAGGTCGATGGGCTGCTTGCGGTGGCGCAGCATGTCGCCCTTGCCGGTGTCCAGCCAGTCCGCCGAGCACTGCAGGGCGCGCGCCAGCGCCGCAATGTGCTTGGAGCCGCGGTTGCGGCCGTTCTCGATCTGGCCGATCAGCCCCTGGCTCACGCCCACCAGGTCGCCGAGGCGTTCCTGGCTCAGGCCCAGTTCGAGGCGGCGCTTTTTCACCCTGTCGCTGAATGTCTTCATGGCGTTATTAGAACAGTTATAGCGATTACTTTGCTATTGACAGGCCGCAAATAGGAAAGTAATATTCTCGCCATGTGGAAACAACTCATCACCGAGCTGGAGGCATGCGGGCTGACCCAGGAAAAGATCGGGCAGGCCGTGGGCCTGTCGCAGGGGGCGATCAGCCAGATCAAGAACATCGCCGGGCGCGAACCGGCTTACCGCGCGGGGGCGCGGCTGGTCGAGTTGCACCGCCGCCGCACCGCCGCGCGCCCCGCCTTCAGCCTGACGGCCTGTCCGGGGCCCAATCCCCCACACAGCCGGGAACCCGGCCCCGCGCCCGTCCGCACCGGCTCTCCTCCGTAGGAACCACCGCACCCGGAAGTGCGCCACGCATAGACGGATTCCGGGATTTTTTCGCACTCATTCATTACAAAACTAGAGGAAGCAGCATGTTAAGGAAAATATTGCAGACCAGCCGCGCCGCCTGCCGCGCGCACACCGGCACCGGCCGCGCGCGCGGGCAAAGCCTGCGCATACTCAACCACATCCGCGGCGCAGGCGGCGACTGGAGCATAGGCGAGCTGGCCCAGGCGCTGTCCATGGACAAGAGCACGGTGTCGGCGCGCGTGCACGAGCTGCTGAACGAGGGCCACGAGCTGGTGGCCAGGCCCCGGCGCAAGGACCGGGTGAGCGGCGTGCTGGTGCGCCCGGTGGGGCTGGCCACGTTCCAGGTGGCGCTGCCCCATGCCGGGGCGGGCAAGTGAGCGGAGCGCGGTCGTGAAGCGCCCGGCCTTCCAGTTCTACCCCGCCGACTGGCGCAACAACGCCAAGCTGCGCCGCTGCTCGGAGGCGGCGCGCGGGGCGTGGATGGACATCCTGTGCGCGCTGCACGATTCCGACGAATACGGCGTGGTGCGCTGGCCACTGGCCGACCTGGCGCGCGCCGCGGGCGTGCCGCTCAAGCTGGCGAAAGAACTGGTGGAGAAGGACGTGCTCAAGGGCGGCGACGCAGGCTGCGCGGCCTACGTCTACACGCCCGTCTCCGGGCGCATTCACGGCGCGCCGGTGGTGC
>Ga0316628_100002394_pt1 | contig 13893 bp, 11 predicted proteins | sample OWC_Aug_M2_C1_D5_FD_207648 | JGI IMG/M metagenome (GOLD analysis project Ga0316628, IMG submission 207648) | Wetland soil microbial communities from Old Woman Creek delta, Ohio, United States - OWC_Aug_M2_C1_D5_C | ecosystem: Environmental > Terrestrial > Soil > Wetlands | place: USA: Ohio... | reverse complement strand
TCGGCGTCAACATGGGGTCGCGGGCCTCAGCCGCGCGGTGCATCCAGAGGAATGCATTGTCGATGTCGCCGAGGCCCGCTGGAACGTTCGACGGCCGTGCGATGCGCGGCGATCGATATCGAGCGCCCTCTTCATCTCGCTGTCGCTGTCGATGTCCTTGCGGTACATCCCGAACAGCGCGTGCGTCTCGGCCAGCGTGTTGTCGATCTCCAGTGCCCTCAGAGCATAGAACATCCCTGCCGCGGAAACTTCCTTCGGCGGCGCGAACCCCAGGAATCCGTCGGGCAGGAAGGCCAGCCTCAACGGCGCGGTGATCGTGCACCACCCCGGTGCGCCAACCGCTTCCGACCTTGCCCCCGTGCCGATCGTTGGAGAGATCGTCCAGACGGGCCCCGAAACCGCATCCGCCGAGGTGGTCTTCCATGTGGTCCACAACAATCAGGTACAGGTCGTTGCCAGAGTCCAGGCGACTGCTCGATTCCTGGTCCGTCATCGGGACTCACTTTCCGGCGGCTGGTCCTTCGTCGGCGGGCCTTTCAATTCCCGCGTCATCTCGACCATCGTTCTCCGGAAGCCCATACCCTCGAACAAACGCTGCGCCCGATCGTTCCGCTGCGCTGTAGAGAGCACAACACGTGGCGCGCCGCGCGACTTCAGATGTGACAGCGTCGCGCTGAGCAGTAACCGACCGACCCCGCGGCCACGATATCCAGGATCAACGACCACGTCATGGACGACGGCTGCCGGCCCGCGCAGCGACATCCAGTCGTAGCCTTCGATTGCTGCGTACGCATAGCCGATCACGTGGGCGTCGCTCTCCGCGACGAGCAGGACCACGGCGGGATCGTCCAGCTGGGATCCAAGGAACGAGGCGTATCGATCCGGGGTGCGACTGCTCGCGGCCACGAACCGCAACGGGTCGAAGTCGTGATGCTCCTGAACGAGGAGCGCACCGAGCCGGCCGAGGGTCGGAAGATCGGCGCTCGTCGCACGCCGGATGACCGGTTCCGTCGCGGTACTGCCTGTCATTCGGACCTCCTCACTCCGGGGCTGCGCCGCACCTCTAGATGCGGTGATTGGGCGAGTAGCGTGCGACAGCTCCCCGGTCGCTCCAAGGGATCAGCACGCTCTTCATCTCAGCGCCCAACCATCTTCTGAAGGTGCTCGGGGTACCGCGCCCGTGGCCTTCCATCCGTGACGCTGCCTGATGTCGGGTGCGAAACGCGGGACGATGCTCCGGAAGTCGGTGCTGTCGAAAGTACTCGCTCTGGAGCGCCGTCACCGGCTCCTCGGCGTGCGCCCTGCGGATGGTCCGCAGACCCGCTTCCGACAGGCCGAAGTGTCTGACCTTGCCCTCCCGGATCAGCGACCCAGGGGTTCTCGCGCAGCAGATGCGGCAGCTCCGCCGGTCCCATGCCTCGCGACCTGCGTCGGGCCGTCGCTCTCGTTTGCGGCGCCGCCCGCTCCTCATACTCGGCTATACTACGCCGCAGCCCACGTCCCCCAGGGTACCGAGCCTTGGGTGAATTCAACGGCCTTTACAGCCTCGCGCCGTACTACGACATCGTCTTCCGTCGAGACGTCTCGCCCGAGATCAGGTTCCTCAAAGATCTGTTCCGGACTTGCCGGGGTCGGTCCCCGGCGTCGGTCATCGAGCTCGCGTGCGGTCCGGGCTACCACGCCAGGCACTTCGCACGTTGCGGCCTGCGCGCCACGGGGCTGGACATCAGGAGCGAGATGATCCAGTTCGCCGCAGAGGAAGCCCGACGCGACAACGTGGACGTGGAGTGGGTCGTCGGGGACATGCGCGACTTCCCGCTGTCGCGGCCCGTCGATCTCGCCCTGTGCCTGTTCTGGGCACTGGAGAGTGTGCTGACCGAGGACGACTTGGTGCGCCACTTCCGGACGGTCGCGTCACACCTGACCTCCGACGGCCTCTACGTCATCGAGCACGGCCACCCGCGCGAGCTCCTGCAGGAGGAGTACGGCGACTACAGCTATTACGGCGAGCGCGACGGGTGCTCCGTGCGGATCGACTGGGCGACCAACCATCCCCAGGCGCCCGATCCCGGAACGGAGATCTGGTCGGTCGACGTCACCGTGACTATTCGAGAGCACGGAACGGAGCGGGTGACGGTGGACAGGGCGCGCGAGCGATTCTGGCTGCCCGAGGAAATCGTGGAACAGGCCAACCGGTCGGGCGCGCTGCGCGTGCGCGAGTGGTACGGCGACTTCCGGGTCGATCAGCCGCTCGACGAAACGCCGTCGTCGTGCCGGATGGTCGCGGTGCTGGAGAAGACGGCCGCCGGGTGAGAACGCATGCTACACCCGTCCATGGAGCTTCGCACGAGTCGCATCGCCGGTACCGGGCTCTTCGCCACCAATGCGATCGAAGAGGGAGAGCTGATCTGGCGTGATGATCCCGACGAACCGAGGTTCTCGGTCCGCGAGATTCGCAGCTGGCCTCCCGGCAAGCGGCTGCGCTTCTACCGCTACGCCTACCAGGTGGATGACGAATGGTACGCGGGGTGCGAGGAGGGCAGACCGTACGACCCGACCTACGTGATGAACCACAGTTGCGATCCGACGACCTGGTTTCTGGATGATCACACCGGCGTGGCGCGGCGCCGGGTCGAAACTGGCGAAGAAATCACCTACGACTACGCCACGAGCGAGATCGATCGGACGTGGCGGATGAAATGTCGATGCGGTTCAACGCTCTGTCGCGGCGTGATCTCAGGTCGGGACTATCGGCTCCTTGACGTGCAGCGCCGCTACGGCTCTCACATGATGTCGCACGTCCTGCGCGCCATTTCGAATCGACGTCTGCGTGGGCGGCGCTCCTCCGATTTTGCCAGGGCACCACGATGAACCCGGCGCCTGTCTCGGTTGTCGGCAAGTGGCTTGCGGCCGGCGGCCGGCGGCTTCACGTGCGCGGCGTCACGTACGGGGCGTTCCGGCCCGATGACCGGGGTCGCGAGTACGAGGATGGCGCCGCCATCGATCGCGACTTCGCGCTGATGGCGCAGGCCGGCATCAACGCCGTCCGGATCCCTCACACCGTCCCCTCGCGGCTGCTCCTCGATTTGGCCGAGCAACATGGCCTGCGCGTCATGGCGAACCTCGAGGCCGAGCAGCAGGTCGGTCACCTCGGCGACGGCAGGTCGGCGGCCCGGATCGTGCAGCGCCTCCGCCGGCAGGTCGCCGGCTGCCGCGACCATCCCGCACTTCTCGGCTACACCCTTGGCAACGAGATTCCCGCGCAGGTGGTGCGGTATCTCGGATGGCGGCGCGTCGAACGATATCTCGAACGCCTGTACTGCGCAGCGAAGGACGCGGACCCGGAAGGCCTGGTCGGTTATGCAAATTATCCGTCGACGGAGTACCTGGAACTCCCGTTCCTGGATCTGGCGTGCTTCAACATCTACCTCGAAGCGCGCGACGCGTTCCAGAAGTACCTCGCACGCCTGCAGAACCTCGCCGGTGACCGGCCGTTGATCGTCACCGAAGTCGGCCTCGATTCCCGGCGACACGGCGAGCAGGCGCAGGCAACCGCGATCGAATGGATGGTTGGAGCGAGTGTTGCCGCCGGCTGCGCGGGGACGTTCGTGTTCGCGTGGACGGATGAGTGGCATCGAGCGGGTGCGGATGTCGACGACTGGACCTTCGGCGTCACCGATCGGAATCGTCGGCCCAAGGCCGCGCTCGCGGCGTTGCAGCGCGCGTACGACGCCGCGCCCTTCCCGCAAGACGTTTCATGGCCACGCGTGTCCGTGATCGTCTGCAGCCACAACGGAGCGGGCAGGATTCGGGAGTGTCTGGAGCGCGTTGAGGCCCTCGACTATCCGGCTCGCGAGACCATCGTCGTGGACGACGGTTCCCACGACGAGACGGCCGCCGTCGCAGGCGAATTCGGCGTCCGCGTGATTCGCACCGATCACCACGGGCTCAGTCACGCGCGCAACGCCGGCCTCGAAGCCTCATGCGGCGAAATCGTGGCTTACCTGGACGACGACTCGTATCCCGACTCCAGCTGGTTGAAGCACCTCGTGTCGACGTTGATGGAGAGTTCACACGTCGGCGCGGGAGGGCCGAACATCGCGCCACCCGGCGACGGTCTTGTCGCCGACTGCGTGGCCAACGCACCGGGCGGCCCAACCCACGTGCTGTTGTCGGATCTCGAGGCGGAACACATCCCCGGCTGCAACATGGCGTTCAGGGTTGACGCTCTCCGGACAATCGGCGGATTCGATCCGCAGTTCCGCGTGGCGGGCGACGATGTGGACGTCTGCTGGCGACTGCAGCAACGAGGCTGGACGCTGGGATTCAGTCCGGCGGCCGTCGTGTGGCATCACTGCCGCACTTCGGTTCGCGCCTACTGGCACCAACAGCGGCAGTACGGCCGCGCCGAGGCGTTGCTCGAACAGAAGTGGCCCGAGAAATACACCCGCGCGGGTCATCTCACGTGGGCCGGCCGCCTGTACGGCAGCGGACTGGTCTCCTCGCTGGTGCAACCGGCGCTGGTCTACCACGGAATCTGGGGCAGCGCGGCATTTCAACACCGGTTGCCTCGGCAGGTTCACGCGCTGCGAATGCTGCCGACGGTGCCCGAGTGGTACCTCGTGCTCCTGTTTGCGCTCGCGCTCGCGCTTCTCGGTGCCCTCTGGCGACCGCTGTTCTTCATCGCCGCTCCGATCGTGGCCATTGGCGCGACTCTCTCCTGCCTGCAGGCGTTCATCAGCGCCCGACCGGCCTCGTATCCGTCGCGCGCCCGGACCTCAGGCGCCCGGGCGGCGCGGCGCGGCGTGACGATGTGTCTTCATCTCCTGCAGCCGCTGGCGCGGCTGGTTGGAAGGGCACGGGCGGGCCTGACGCCATGGCGCAGCCGCCTGAAGCCGGGTTTCAGGATGCCTCGGCGCCGCACGATGAAGTTCTGGGTGGAAGACGGGCAGCTGCTCGACAGCTGGCCGCGGTCGCTCGGGGAAGCGCTTCGCGAGCAGGCCGCGAACGTGACGCGCGGCGGCGACTACGACTGCTGGGATCTCGAAGCGCGGAGCGCGGTCTTCGGAAGCATTCGCATCGTCACCGCGGTCGAGGATCACGGCGCGCGCCGCCGGCTGGTGCGCGTGCGCGTGTGGCCTCGCTGGTCGCGCGGGAGCCTGCTGTTGGTTGCCGGCAGCCTCATTCTCACGCTTGGAGCCGGGTTCGACGGCCAGCGAATCATCGCCCTGGTGTTTGCCGGCGCAGCCGGACTGCTGGCGTTGCGATTGGTGTACGACGGCGGGAGCCTGATGGCGGCGGTATTGCGGGCCGTCACTGCAAGCGTGCCAACACGGACGTGAGCGATGTGGCTGACAACTGCGGACCTGCGGCTATGCCGCCGGCTGTTCCGCCAGGCGCGGCCGTACCGCGCGCATCTCGCCGGTCTGTTTCTGCTGGAGCTCGTTGCGACACCGCTCGCGCTGCTCGATCCGGTTCCTCTGAAGATCGCCGTCGATAGCGCCGTCGGCGGCCGCCCGCTGCCCGGGGTGCTTGCCGCGGTGCTCCCTGCCGGCGCGGCCGACTCGCCCGGCCTCGTCGTTGCGGTCGCGATCGCGCTGCTGCTTGCCGTCGCTGTCCTCGCGGAGATCCATAGCCTGGCCGTCTCCTTCGTCCGCTGGCACGTGGGCGAGCGCCTGGTGCTCGATTTTCAGTCGGAGCTGTTCAGGCATTGCCAGCGCGTCTCGTTCGCCTACCACGACGAGCACGGGGCGTTCGACGCCACCAACCGTATCGACTACGACGCGCCCGCGATCAGGTACCTGATCCTCGACGGCCTGATCCCGTTTCTCACGTCGGTCGTGATGGTGGTCGTCATGCTCGATGTGACGCTTCGTCTCGATGCCGAACTGGCGCTCGTCGCCCTGTCGATCTCGCCCGTGTTCGTGATCGCCGCGCGTTTCTACCGAAGGCGACTGCGCGAGCAGTGGAGCGACCTGCGGGAAATCGAGAGCGGCGCGTCCGCCGTCGTGCAGGAAGCGCTGTCCACGCTGCGGATCGTCAAGGCGTTCGGGCAGGAGCAGCACGAAGAGGCGCGCTTCGTGCGCGAGTCGTGGGGCGGGATCCGCGCGCGGTTGGGCCTCCTGCTGACGGATTCGGGCTTCAGCGCGGTGATCAGCATCGCGACGGCCATCGGAACGGCCTGCGTGCTCGGCATCGGCATCGCCCACGTCAGGGCCGGCACGCTGACGCTCGGAAACCTGCTGATCGTGTTGGGCTACCTGGCGACGCTCTACGAGCCGCTGCAGGTCATCGGCCGGAAAGCCGCAAGCGTTCAGTCGCATCTCGCCAGCGCCGACCGCGCGCTCGCGTTGCTCGATCAGCCACCCGATGTCGTCGAGCGTCCCGACGCGCGGGCGATTCGTCGGGCGACCGGCAACGTCGTGTTCGACGGGGTGTCCTTCGAGTACGAGAAAGGACAGGCTGTTCTCCAGGACGTGTCGTTCGCCGTCTCTTCCGGATCATCGGTCGGCATCGTGGGCATGAGCGGCACGGGCAAGACGACGCTTGCCGGCCTGCTGATGCGGTTCTTCGACCCGACGGCCGGCCGGATTCTGCTCGACGGCCTGGATCTGCGCGACTATCGGGTCGCGGACCTGCGGAACCAGTTTGCCCTGGTGCCGCAGGACGTCGCGCTGTTCTCCGGAACGATCGCGGAGAACATCGCCTATGCCCGGCGCGATGCACTCGAGGCGGATATCGTTCGCGCCGCGCGTGCGGCGAACGCTCACGAGTTCATCACCAGGCTGCCCGAGGGTTATCAGACGGTCGTCGGGGAGCGCGGCATGCGTCTGTCGGGAGGCGAGCGGCAGCGCATCTCGATCGCAAGGGCGTTCCTCCGCGATGCGCCGATCCTGCTGCTCGACGAGCCGACCAGCTCGGTCGATGTCTGGACCGAGGCCGAGATCCTCGAAGGCCTCGACCGCCTGACCCGCGACCGGACCACGTTCTTCATCACGCATCGCCTGAGCTCGCTCAAACGCTGCGACGTGCTGTTGATCGTCGCCGACGGCCGTCCGGTGACGGTTACCAGCGACGTCGCCGCCGCGCTGGACGCGCTGTCGGCTGGCGCGCCCTGCGCGGCGCAGGGAGAGACATTCACGTGATGAGTGCCGAGGGCCGATCCGCGGTTCGAATGGTGGACGATCGTTCGGCGGCCGCCGCCTGGCGCGCGTTCGCGGGGACGTCCTCCCGGCGCATCGCGGTGGACGTCATCAAGCGCGGCGACAAGTCGGCCGTGTTCAGGCTGCGTGGGGCCGGGCCGGGGCGCTCCGGCGTCGTGGCGAAGGCGCTGTTGCAGGACGGACTCACCGTCGAGCGGGCCGTCTACGACGGCTTGCTGCCCCAGCTCCCGGTCCCGGCGCTTCGCTGCTACGGCACGACCGAGACGACGGATGGCTGTTGCTGGATCTTCCTGGAGGATGCCGGCGGGCGCGAGTACGCACCGTGGAGCCCGCGTGATCGGGCGCTCGCCGCCCGCTGGCTGGCCACGGTGCATGCTGCCTCGGCCCGCCTGCGCCCGCCCCCTTCGCTGCCGCGGCGAAACGCGCGCTGGTACCGGACGGACGTCGCGCGCGTGCGAGAACAGCTGGCGGCCGCGTGCAATCGCCGCTCGCTCCTTCCATCCGACCGCAGAGACCTGGCCGGGATCGTCCGGCACCTGGACGCGCTCGCCGCGGACTGGAGCCTGCTCGAGGCCGACGTCTCGGCAATCCCTCAGGCGCTGGTACACGGAGACTTCTGCGCGAAAAACCTGCGCGTGCGCACGGTCGGCGGCGCGAGGCAGCTCGCGGTGTTCGACTGGGACGCGGCAGCCTGGGGCGTGTGTGCGCTGGATCTGGCATCCGAGACGCTGGAGTCGGCGAGTCCCAGCCCCCGGGTCTACTGGCTGACGCTGCGCCGCTCGCTGCCTGGCGTCACTCCGGGCATCGTGCGGGCCGCCGCCACCGCGAGTGCCGTGCTGCGGCTCGTCGCGGCCATGGAGTGGGAGCTGGCCAAATCCCATCGGCTGCGTGACCCGTGGACCGTCGCCAACCTGCGCGACTACGGCGCGCTGATGCGCGATGCGATCGCCGCGGTCAGAGCGGGGAGGAATGGGTGATGAGAATCGCCCTCGTCTCGCGCGAGTACCCGCCGGAGACGGCCAAGGGAGGGCTCGCGACCCAGACCGCGCTCAAGGCGCGCGCACTCGCGTCGTTCGGTCACGAAGTGCATGTGATCTCGGAGGCTCCCGGCCCCGAGCCGCGGCAGTACGTGGATGGCGCCGTGCGCGTGAGGCGGATTCCCGGCTACCACCACCGTCTCGTCATGTGGTCGCCGGTCGCCGAGTGGCTCACCTACAGTGCCGAGGTCGCGACGGCCCTCGAGTCGCTCCAACGGCAGGCACCCTTCGACATCATCGACTTCCCCGAGTGGGCGTGCGAGGGACTGGTCACGCTCCTGAACCGCCCCGAGCAGCGCCGCAGCGCCGTCGTGATCCAGCTTCACTCGCCCCTCGTGATGTTCGCGCACGCAATGGGGTGGCCGCCGATCGACTCGGAGTTCTACCGGTTCGGCACGACGATGGAAGCGACGACACTTCGCCTGGCTGACGGCGTCTATTCATCGAGCGCGTGCGCGACGGACTGGTGCGCGCGGCACTACGGCCTGAGGCGCGAAGGCGTGCCGACCCTGCACGCGGGCGTGGATACGGATCGGTTCGCGCCGCGCGTCGAGCAGAAGGCGGCACGCCCGACAATCGCGTGTGTCGGACGCCTTGCCTGGAACAAAGGCGTGGTGACGCTCGTTGACGCAGCCTGCCGGCTCGCGGTCGAGTATCCGGACCTTCAACTGCGCCTGATTGGGGCGGGCGACGCCACGGTCGTGGACGAACTGCGGTCGCGCGCCGCGGCGGCGGGTTGTCGCGAGCTGATTGACGTCGCCGGCCAGGTTGGGCACGAGGAGCTGCCTGACCGGCTCGCTCGCGCCCGGGTCTTTGCCGCGCCATCGATCTACGAAGCCGGTCCCGGCTTCGCGTGTCTCGAGGCCATGGCCTGCGGCCTCCCGGTCGTCGCCTGTGCGGGCAGCGGCGTTGCTGAAGTTGTCCGCGATGGAGACACCGGCGTTCTTGTTGAGCCGCGAGACGTAGACGCTCTCGCAGAAGCGCTGCGTCGTCTGTTCGAGAACCCGGACGCTGCTGCCGCGATGGGACAGCGCGCCCGGGCGTGGGTCGTCGCGAACGCGGAAACGCGGACCTCGGTGCGCCGCATCGAGGCCTTCTATCACCAGGTGATCGCCGGCGTCACCCGGTCCGGCGAGGCACGATGCTGATCTCCGACGTCCGCGTCGTCGAGCAGAAGCGAGGCGTGGAGCTCCAGGCGACGCTGCGCTGCGAGACGGAATGGGTGTGCGGCGGCCGGCCTTTTCGGCTGTGGTACCGCTTTCCGCACGAGTGGGCGCCGTTCCTGAGTGCCGACCGGGGTGACCCGTTCGTCGCGGCGTGCCTGGCACCCGCAATGGTGCTCGGCGAGGCACTGGAGATCGACGCGCCCGTGTCGCCGCAGCTCCTGTATGCGACCGAAGATATCCAGGCGATCCTGCGGGTTTGGAATGTGGACCTCGTGAAGCCGGAACTTCACGAGATCGTGCTGACCGCGCCACGCCGCGACCTTGCCTCCGTGACCGGCCGGCCGGCGCGAAATGCGTCGTTCTTCTCGCTCGGGGTCGATTCGTCCCACAGCCTGCTCAAGAACATCGAGCGGCATCCGTGCGATGCGGCAACGCTGACTCATCTCATCACGGTCATCGGGTTCGATCTTTGCCTCCGTGGTCGCGCAACCTTCCCGCGGGTGCGGAGGAACGTCGGCGAGGTGGCCGAAGCGCTCGGCAAACAGCACTTCGTGGTGTGGACCAACCTGCGCGAGTTCAGCGATCGGGTGGCCGACTGGCCGTACCTGTATCACGGCGCGGCGAGCGCGAGTATCGGCCTGGCCCTCGGTGAGGCGTTCGGCCGCATTCACATCGCCGGCACCGCGCCCTACAGGCGGCTGTACCCCTTCGGGTCGCATCCGATGCTCGACCACTTGTGGTCGACCGAGACGCTCTTGTTCGTCCACGACGGCGCGGAGGCGACCCGGATGGAGAAAGTCCGTCGGATTGCCCAATCGCCGCTCATCCTCGATCGCCTGCGCGTGTGCGTCGGGGAGCGCGGGCCGGAGGTCTACAACTGCGGCCGGTGCTGGAAGTGCCTGATGACGAAGGTCGCGCTGTACGTGGTTGGCGCGCTGGAGCGATGCCCGACCCTGCCGCACGAGATCGATCCGGAGCAGCTGCGAAACTCCGCGGTGGTGAACGAGGACTGCTACTGGGAGTGGCAGGAAGTGATGAGTGAGCTGGGCGCGTCGCCGCTCGACGAACGAATCAAGGCGGTCCTGCTCGAGGCGGGCGCGGGTCTCTCATGATTCATCACGTGTTCGCGAACCGCTCGAACATCGGCGACTGGCTTTCCGCTCGCGCCGTGCAGCGCCTCCTTCGATGCGACTCGATCGTCGAGGACCTCTGCGACGAACCGTTCGTGCCGGCGACGCTGGAGCGGCTGCGGGCCGCCGGACCGGACGACTTCGTGCTGATTGGTGGCGGCGGGCTGTTCATGAACTACTTCGAGCCGTTCTGGGAGGGCTTCGAGCCGATCGCGCCGCGCGTGAGGTTCGCGATCTGGGGAGTCGGCTGCTGCGACTACACGTGGAAGGATTCGCAGCCGTCCTGGCGCCGGATTTCGTCGATCGTGCGCGCGAGCCAGCTGACCGCGGTCCGCGACGATCTGACGCGCACGTATCTTGCCCCGTGCGCAATCCCGCCCGCGGTTGGATGTCCCAGTCTCACGGTCGTTCGCCGGCGCCCGCGCGGGCGCGGCATCCTGCACGTGGACTCGTACGACGTCGTCGGTGCCGACATCTTCCACTACACGGAGAACGTCGCGCGGCGCGCGGCGAGGCAATCCGGCCGGCCATTTCGCCGGACGAACAACCTCATCGATCCCGGCAGCGAGCAGGCGCTTGCAGCGACGCTTTGTGACTATGCCGACTCGGACGTCGTCGTGAGTTCCCGACTGCACGGCTGCGTGATTGGTCTTGCGATGGGCCGCGCCGTCGTCGCCGTGGCCGGCGACCGCAAGGTCGACGCGTTCATGCGCGAGGCTGGCCTCGCCGACTGGGTGCTCGACGTCTCGCAGGTCGACCAGCTCCGCGAGCGCGTGCTGGCGGCCTGCGCTCAACCCGTTCCCCGGCGATTCCTGGCGCGCGCGAGGCAACGCAACCGCGACGTCGCGGCTCGGATCCGGCGGCTGCTCGGCGGGATCGGGGCGCCGCCGTCATGAGGATCTCGTCGCTGCGCGTTGTCGTGGCGGGCCTGATCGCCCAGCATCCTCGGCTGGGTGGCCTGACGTGGTCCTACCTGCATTACCTCCTCGGTCTTGCCCGGCTCGGCCACGACGTGTACTACGTGGAGGACTCCGGAGAGCTGCCCTATCGGCCGCTCGACGGGGCGACCACGACCGGCGCGACCAACGCACGATACGTACGCGACGTCATGCGCCGTTTCGGCCTTGGCGAACGGTGGGCGTATCGATGCGCCAGCACCGGCAAATGGTCCGGCATGGGCGCGGCGAAGCGCCGTGACGTCTTCGACTCCGCGGATCTCCTGCTCAATGTCTCCGGCGCCCTCGAGCGGCCAGACGAGTATCGGCGGAACGCCCGCTTGGTGTACGTCGACACCGATCCCGTGTTCACGCAGATCAAGCTGTTGCGGCCGCGCGGCTACACGGGATTCCGCGAGCGCGCGGACGCGCATGACAGTCATTTCACGTTCGGTGAGTGCCTGTCGCATCCGTATTCGGCAACAGGCCACCGCTGGAAGCGAACGCGGCAGCCGATCGTGCTGGCGCACTGGCAGCCATCTTTGCCGCGGCGGCGCGTCTTCACGACGGTGATGAGCTGGACGAGCTACCGGCCGCTCCGCTTCGGCGGGCGCGTGTACGGCCAGAAGGATGTCGAGTTGAGGCGCTTTCTCCGCCTGCCGTCGCGTGCGCCTCGGGCGTCGTTCGAGATCGCGCTCAACCCCACCGTGAACGCCCAGTGGCAGACGGGCAGCGGCCGCCGCGCTGCGCCCCTGAGGCTGCTGGCCGATGCTGGCTGGCGCACCGTCGATAGCGCCGCTGCGTGCCGTGATCCCGAGCGTTACAGGGAGTACATCTATTCATCGATGGGAGAATGGAGCGTCGCCAAGCACGGCTATGTCACCGGACGTCCAGGGTGGTTCAGCGAGAGGTCGGCCTGCTACCTGGCGGCCGGCCGCCCGGTGATCGTCCAGGACACCGGTCTTGACGGCGTGATTCCAACCGGCCGCGGCCTGCTGACCTTCACGAATCTCGACGGTGCTGTCGCTGCGGTCGAGGAGGTGCTGGCGGGGTACGACCTGCACGCCGCCGCCGCTCGTGAAGTTGCCGAGGCTTCGTTCGACTCCGATTGCGTGCTCGGACGGCTGCTGGCCGAGGCGTTCAGGTAGTTTCCTTCCCGCGGGATGCGGTGGCCCGTGCCCCCTGAGCCATCGACGTTGCTGTCTTTGCGACGAACGCGTCGGAACGTGCGACGAACGCCGCGGTCGGAACTTCGGTTCCCCAGGGCGAACTCACTGGGCGCACGCTCACCAGAAAGCGGCGTACGGTTTCTCCGAGGCCGCGCGAACGCGGCTGCGAGCCAGCGCGTCCACAATGGGCACCTCGGCGCTCATGGTGGTGGCACGCGGCGAGGCCCTTTGCGGGTCTTGCCGCTTGCTCGCGCACGGAGGGTCGTCGTGGCTGGCGGACACGGCGCTGCCGTGGTAGCCGGTGATACAAGGTCGTGACCGGCCGCAGCCGTCTCACGCGATTCGGTGCGTTCCCGCAGACGAGGATAGGTGTCATGTTCGAACATGTGACCATGAGCTCGACTGTTCAGTGCGGCGTGAAACGGAGGCAGACGTCGATGCACGCCTTCCGACCCACCCTGTGATCGACTTTAGGGCAGAATAGAACCATGAAGCCAAAGAACACGATCTGCCTGTGGTTCGACAAGGATGCGCATGAAGCGGCGCGTTTCTACGCCGCCACCTTTCCGGATAGTGAGGTGACCGCCGTCCACACCGCGCCCGCCGACTACCCCGGCGGCAAGAAGGGCGAGGTGCTGACGGTTGAGTTCACGGTGTTCGGCATTCCCTGTCTCGGTCTGAACGGCGGCCCGGCGTTCCGGCACAGCGAGGCCTTTTCCTTCCAGATTGCGACCGATACGCAGGAGGAGACGGACCGTTACTGGAACGCGATCGTCGGCAATGGCGGTCAGGAAAGCGCGTGCGGCTGGTGCAAGGACCGCTGGGGCCTCTCTTGGCAGATCACGCCGCGCGCGCTCACTGAGGCCCTTGCCGCCGGCGGCGACGAGGCGAAGCGTGCATTCGAGGCGATGATGCCGATGCGGAAGATCGACATCGCCACGATCGAGGCAGCGCGGCGAGGATAGGATATCGGGACAGCTGTCCGCACAGGTTCCGCGTAGGAGACCCTCTCCGTCCGGTCGGTCGCGTCGGTGCCATTGCATGGGTTCCATCGCATGGGTTCTTGCCGTGGCCTCACGCTCAGCGTAGAATCCACCTCCACTTCCCACGCAACGCCAAGTGCGCCGCCGTCGCCGCGCTGGCACCGATTCGCTCGATTGCCGTGAACCCGGAGCGGAGCACCCTCATGAAGTGTGCCTCCTGTTCGGCGGAATTGTTACCGTCGCACAGCTTCTGTCCTTCCTGCGGCGCGCCAACCTCCACAGTGGAGGCGCCTACGCGGCTGACCGGCTC
>Ga0316628_100002393_pt1 | contig 13893 bp, 12 predicted proteins | sample OWC_Aug_M2_C1_D5_FD_207648 | JGI IMG/M metagenome (GOLD analysis project Ga0316628, IMG submission 207648) | Wetland soil microbial communities from Old Woman Creek delta, Ohio, United States - OWC_Aug_M2_C1_D5_C | ecosystem: Environmental > Terrestrial > Soil > Wetlands | place: USA: Ohio... | reverse complement strand
TGATCGCTTAGCAGCATCGCCGCATTGCATGCGTCCGCCAACTGAGACGACACTCTACTTATCCGCGCGGCAACTCCCTCCAAGCCGCGCGAAGTTAAGCCTTCGAATACTACTCGCTCCGGCGCGTCTCCACCTGGCAATAATAGGCAACCGTCGCTCTGGTCCTGATCCCCGTCCAGAAACACGACCGTTGGCCGTGGAAAACGCTTCTCCTTTGCCATTATGCCGAGCGCGCGTCCGACGCTGGCAGCACCATAGGGTATTGCCTGATATCTGAGGATCAAGTCCGGTTGGTTGGACCGGGCTATGATTTCACCCAGCATGGTTGCCGAGCTTTCATCTTCCATGTAGACGTCTGCCTCGGGATACACTTCGTCATCCATCTTTGTCATTGCAAACGCCGGGCTGACTCCGGTGACTATTTTCTTTTGGCCATCAGTTTCCAAAAGATAAATACGGCCCTCGGGCGGAAGTTCATCGAGAATGTAAGGGGAGTGAGTGGTAAGAACGCATTGCAATTCCAGGTTCCGACACAACGTCGCGAGATCCCGAATCAGCCGTCGCTGCGTTCGCGGATGGAGTGACGTTTCAACCTCATCGATGAGGATGATGGAATACTTCTGCGGCTTCCGCTGGAGGAGTTCCGCGATGGTAATCTCTCCCGCGCCGCCATGGAAACCTGAATACCAACTGCCATCCTTAGAAAGCACCGGAACACGGCGAAATCCGTCCAGGTTTGTCAACGATAGCTTGGCCAGATCATAATGCTTCCCCATGACACGCGAGAGTCGTTGCACAGTTTCAGCATCAAACGACTCAAATGCAGCTTCTTTAACCTCCCGCTTTGCCATCCTCGCGTATCCGATTCGCGCCGTGATTGGCTGAATACGGCGCAGGTCAACGTACTCAGCGTTCCTTTCCTGGCGTTCCTCATTCCCGCGCCACCGCTCCGTGCGTTTGCGCAGGCTTGTGATAATCGACCCCGAAGTAGGCCCTTGTCGAACGGATGCCTTGATCACCGTGTTCTTGACTTCTTCCCAGGGAGTATCGGGAAAAAAGTCAGATGCGAAATATTGGTTTTTGCGGGGCCCCTTGTAGGAAGCGGCAACCGATTGGAGAACGGTACTCTTTCCGACTCCGTTTTCTCCCACTAAGGCTACGATGGGGAACTGGAATTCAATGCGCTGGCCTGTCCAACCCCGTAAACCATCTATCTCTATCCATTCCAACCTCTTAGGCCATCCCTGCCCGCTTTTCCATTTGCTTTCGAGCAACCTAACCTCTTTCGATACCGGCACGGGTCGCCTCCTTGACCCGGTTCTTTCCGGCACTCTTCCTGTTTGCGAACCGGGCAACATTAGCATTAACGTTAAACGATTACTTCTTATTTGTCAATAGGGGCGGTTTAGTACACGGCCACAACCGGTAATGACTTGATTCTCAGTTGACCTGGGTTGTGATGATATAGAAATTGGTATATTTCAAGAGGTTAAGAACGGAATGGCAGGCCGTGTCCGTATCGCTGATGGCGTAAGTTGAATTGTGATCGAAAGTTCGCCACTCCAATCAGTCCCTAATCGGTCACTGGAAAGAATATGCACCAATGCAACTTATTGATATAGCAGGTTATTTTCTTTACCCTTTCCCTCTCTCGACGGAGTAGACGTTTTTCACCTTCTCGATCGACTTGATGAGCGCGGCGAGGTGGTTGGCGTCGTTCACCGACACCTCGAACGAGCAGATGGCGCGCTTGTCCCGCGTAGTCATGACGACGGCGCGCCGGATATCCACGTCGCTCGCCGTGATCGTCCGGGAGATGTCCGCGAGCAGCCCGGGCTTGTCCGCGCAAACGACCCGGAGTTTCACCGGGTGGGCCGCCTTGGTCCCGGCCTCCCAGGCCACCTCGATCGCGCGCGCCGGGTCGGTCTCCAGCGCCTTCGGGCAGTCCTTCGCGTGGATCGTCACGCCCCTCCCGCGGGTGATGAAGCCGACGATGGGGTCTCCCGGCACCGGGTGACAGCAGTTGGCCAGGCGGATGAAGATGTCGTCCATCCCCTTGACGACGATCGCGCTCGGCTTGCGCGCGGCCACGCGCCGGATCAGCGACACCAGCCCCGTTTCCTTGGCCTTTTCCTGGAGCTGCTCGGGGGGGATGAGCCTCCGCAGCAGCGGGATCGGCGACGCCTTCCCGTATCCGATTGCCACGCAGTAGTCGTCCGCGCCCTTGTACCGGTGCTCCTGGAGCGTGTCCGCGAACTCCTTGGACTTGACGACCTTGTTCACCGAGAGGCCATATTTCCGGAGCTCCCGCTCGAGGATCTGCCGTCCCATCGCGAGACTCTGTTCCTGCTGCTCCTGCCTGACGAACGCGCGGATCTTGTTCAGGGCCCGCGTCGTCTTGGCGACCTTCAGCCAGTCCTTGCTCGGCCTGTGGGCCGGGTGGGTGATGATCTCGACCACGTCCCCGTTCTTCAGGGGAACCTTGAGCGGGACCATCCGGCCGTTGACCTTCGCGCCGACGCACTTGTTGCCCACCTCGGTGTGGATCGCGTAGGCGAAATCGATGGGCGTCGCGTCCCGCGGCAGCTCCTTGACATCGCCCCGGGGCGTGAACACGTAGACCTCCTCGGGGAAGAGCTCCACCTTGACGGTGTTCAGGAACTCCCGGGGGTCCTTCATCTCCTGCTGGAGCTCGAGGATCTGCCGCAGCCAGACGAACATCTGGTCGCCCTTGTCCGCGACCTGCCGGCCTTCCTTGTACCGCCAGTGCGCGGCCACCCCGTACTCGGCGAGGGCGTGCATCTCGTCGGTTCGGATCTGGATCTCCATCATCTCGGCGTTCGGCCCGAAGACCGTCGTGTGCAGGGACTGGTAGAGGTTGGCCTTCGGCATGGCGATATAGTCCTTGAACCGCCCCGGGACCGGCCGCCACAGGCTGTGGACGATCCCGAGCGCCTCGTAGCACTCCCGGACCGACTTGGCGATGATGCGGAAGGCGATGAAATCGTAGACGTGTTCGAAGTCGACGCCCTGGCGGACCATCTTCCGGAAGACGCCCGAGAGGTGCTTCGACCGCCCGGTCACGCTCGCCTCGACCCCTGCCTCGCGGAGCTTCTCCTCGAGGATGCCGATGACGCTCTTGATGTGGCCCTCGCGGTCGCGCCGCCGCTCGTCCGCCTGCCGGGAGAGGTCCCGGTAGTCGTCCGGGTGGAGGACCTCGAAGCACAGGTCCTCGAGCTCCATCCGCACCCGCGACATGCCGAGCCGGTTCGCGATCGGGGCATAGATCTCCTGCGTCTCCCGTGCGATCGTGCCCTGCTTGTCGGGCGGAAGGTGGGCGATCGTCCTCATGTTGTGGAGCCGGTCGGCAAGCTTGACGAGGATCACGCGGATGTCCTTGCCCATGGCGAGGACCATTTTTCGGAGGGACTCGGCCTTCTGGTCGGCCACGTCCGAGATCATGACCCGGCTGATCTTGGTGACGCCGTCGACCATCTGGGCCACGGACGGCCCGAACAGGTCCTGGATTTCGTCGATCGTCGCGACCGTGTCCTCGACCGTGTCGTGGAGCAGGCCGGTCACCACGGTTTCCTCGTCCAGGTTCCACTCGGACAGGAGGAAGGCGACGTTCAAGGGATGGATGAGGTACGGCTCTCCCGACTGCCGCAGCTGCCCGTGATGCACCTTTGCCGTAAAGACGTACGCCTTGTGGATCAGCTCGATGTTCGCCGCAGGCCTCGAAGCCTGCACGCGTTCGACGATGTCGTTGAGGCGGAGCACGGCACGCTCCGCCCCTTAACGGACGACCCGCACCTTCCCCTGGGCGATCTCCCGGAGAGCCACCACCGTCGGCTTGTCCCGCCGCTGGGACGTGTCGATCGACGCTCCCTGGCCTCCCAGGAGCTGCTTGGCCCGTTTCGCCGCCACCACGGTCAGCTCGAAGTGGCTCTTCACCTGCCTCAGACAATCCTCTACCGTCACTCTCGCCATGTGGGTCCCTTTCCCGTTCCTCGGATGATCTCTTCCGCGCGGCTCCGCACGCGCTCCCTCCGGTACCGGAAGGACCGCACGATGCACGCGATACCGTCGACGGCCCTTTCGAGGTCGTCGTTCACGACGATGTAATCGTATGCGAGGAGCGCCCGCATCTCCGCCGCGGCCGCCGCGAGCCGGTTCTCCATCTCCTCCCGGCTGTCCCGCCCCCGCCCGAACAACCGCTTCTCGAGGACGCCGCGCCCCGGCGGGAACACGCCCACCAGCACCGCTTCCGGGAGCGCTTCCTTCACCTTGCGCCCCCCCTGCACGTCGATCTCGAGGAGGGCGTCGTTCCCGCGAGAGACGATCGCTCCGACCGCCTGCCGCGACGTGCCGTACCGCTTGCCGAATACCGACGCGTATTCCAAAAACTCTTTCAAACTTACCATTTTATCAAAAATTGCGTCGTCGATGAAGTGATAATCCTTCCCGTCCGATTCCCCCGCCTTCCGCGGACGCGTCGTGTACGAGACCGACAGCTCGATGCCGTCGACCCTCCGCAGGAGCTCCCGGCAGATCGTGGTCTTCCCGGAGCCCGACGGCGCCGAGATGACGAAGACGTCCCCTTTTTCCATCGGTCACTCCACGTTCTGGATCTGCTCGCGGATCTTTTCGAGCTCCGTCTTCGCGGTAACGGCGAGGCCGGACAATCCGGCGTGCGCCGACTTGTTCGACGCGGTGTTGAGCTCCCGGAACACCTCCTGGACGAGGAAGTCGAACCGCTTCCCGACCGCCTCGCCCGGCCGGTCGAGGAGCGCGTTGAGACCCGTGATATGGGAGGCCAGCCGGTCGCACTCCTCCGTGATGTCCAGCCGATCGAGGAGAAAGGCCGCCTCCTGGTGGAGGCGCGCCGGCTCGATTCCGGCCTCTCCCGAAAGCGACGCGATCCGTTCCCGGAAGCGGGCCGCCGCAAGTTCCTTGTTCTCGCGCGACAGGGCCGCAATCTCCCCGGCCAGCCGCGACAGGCCCTGGACGGCTTCCCGGATGACGGTCCGCAGGCGCTCCCCCTCCTCGCGCCGGGACTCCGACAGCATCGTCAGCGCCGCGCGGACGGCGCTTTCGGCGAGCGGGCCGTGCCGCTCCGCCGGGTCGGCGCCCTCGGCTGCAAAAACGAACAGGTCGGGCACGCCCAGCAGGTCGCGGACGGAGAGCTCCGCCGTCAGACCGCCCTCCTCCCGGATCCGGGACGCCTCTTCGAGGAAGGACGCGAGCAGGTCGCGGTTCACGCGGACCGTCGTCCCCGTCCGGCCCCACTCCCGCACAGCGACGAAAAGATCCACCTTCCCCCTCTTCACGGCGTCGCGGACGAGGCCGCGCAGCCGCGTCTCCCAGGAGAGGTACTTGGAGGGACACCGCACGTGGACGTCGAGGAACCGGTGGTTGACCGAGCGCACCTCGGCGACCACCGAGACGTCCTCCCCGTGGGCTTCACCGCGCCCGAATCCCGTCATGCTCATCCACATGTCCCGCCCTCCGCTCCGAGCCCGCGCGATGCCCGGTACGCGGCGCGGATGTCCGCCAGGAAGGCCCTGACGGCGTCCGACGCGTAGTCGGGGTAGGTCCACGGCAGCGCCCGGTACTCCCCTTTCCGGTACACGAGCGTGAGGTCGGCGAAGACGCCGTCGCGGAGGTAGACGCGGTGGCTGTAGTTTTTCCCCGTTGCCAGGATGAAGCTCTCCTCGGTCAGGAGCCCCGGGTCGACGTTGACGGTGCGCCGTCCCCCGACGGCGAGCGCGTCCTCGATCCGTTCGGCCGCTTCCTTGGCGGCGGCCAGCGAGTCCCGCGCCACGAGGCCGGACGCCACCACGAAGCGCCTCGTGAGCGGCGCCCCCATCTCGCGGGCGTAATACGCCGTGAAATCGAACGGAAACGGGCCGCTGACGCGCTCCACGGTCCCGATCCGCTCCGCGAAGAGACCGCGGGCGTCCGCGAAGCGCTCCTCGTCCCGGTAAATAACCGACGCCAGGAGTTTGGCCGGCGGGGGCACCGCCCGTCGGCTCATCCGATCTCGCTTTCTTTTTCCTGGAGCCGGAGGGCGCGGGTCAACTTCTCCGTCGTGATCGGGGCAGTCCCGACCTCGCCCACCACCACGCCGGCGGCGACGTTGGCGAGAAGGGCGGCGTCGCGGAGCGGCGCGCCGACCCCCATGCCGACCGCGAGGGTGCCGATGACCGTGTCGCCGGCCCCCGTCACGTCGAACACCTGGCGCGCGCGGGCGGGAATGTGGAAGAACGACGTCCGTCCCCGCTCGATCAGGCTCATCCCCTCCTCGCCCCGCGTGATGAGGATCGCGTTGGCGCCGCTTCTCCGGATCAGCGCCTTCCCCCCCTCCCAGATCTCCAGGTCACCCACGAGCTCCTTCCCGCCGAGCGCGGCCTCGGCCTCCGCCTTGTTCGGGGTGATCAGGGTGCATCCCCGGTAATACGCGAAATCCTTCTGCTTGGGGTCGACGGCGACGAAGACCCCACGCTTCCTCGCGGCCGCCACCGTCTCCTCGACAACGACTTGCGACAGCGCGCCCTTGCGGTAGTCCGAGAGAACGACGCCGTCCGCCTCCGCGATGGCCGCGCGGACCTTGCGGATCAGCGCGTCCCGCGTCGCGTCCGACGGTGGCTCCTTCTTCTCCCGGTCGACGCGGACGACCTGCTGGTGCTGCGCGATGACGCGGGTCTTCACGGTCGTCGGCCGCTCCCGGTCGGCCACGAGGCCGTCCACGGCGATCCGGCGCTTCCGGAGCAGCCGGACGATCTCCCGCCCCGCCGGATCCGCCCCCACGAGCCCCGCCAGGCGCACGCGGGCGCGCAGCGACGACGCGTTGACCGCCACGTTCGCCGCGCCGCCGAGAGCCCGCGTGTCCCGTGTCACCGCGACGACCGGGACCGGCGCTTCCGGGGAGATCCGCCCGACGTTTCCCCACACGTACTCGTCGAGCATGACGTCTCCGACCACCAGGAGCCGGCACGCCGGGAACCGCTCGATGTACTCCAGGGCGCGGGCCGTGAACCCGTCGTCACTCATACGGGACCGCCTCGTCGACCAGGAGAATGGGAATCCCGTCGTCGATGCGGAACCCGAGCCGGCAGGCCTCGCAACGCAGTTCCGACTCCTCGGGGGTGAGGGTCAGCGCTCCCTTGCATTTCGGGCACGCCAGAAGGTCCAGAAGTTCCTCGTCCATGGTCTACCCCCCTTTCCGTTCGGGCATCAACTCCCCGACCAGGGTCCAGGTCCTGATCTTCTTGAATTTCGCATAGACCCGGACGGGAATTTTCCTCTCGTCCCGGGTCATCCACATCCGCAGGTCCCCCTTGTCCTCCACCTTCCCGTCCCGCTTGATCACCGGGCGGATCACCGTCGTGTCGAACTCGCCCCCGTCTGTGGTGATCTTCTCGACGCCGAGGAGCTTGGCCGAGATTTCCCAGACCTTCCGGCCGGCGTACACGTTCAGCCCCTTCTCGTCGCCGTTCGGCCTCCGGGACCGGATGAAGTACGCCAGGGTGACCGGGTCATAAACATTCGGAACCGCATTCACCTGCTTCCGGATCTCGCCCGATTCCTTGTAGCGGTAGACGATCCGGCCCGTCGCCTGGTCGTAGATCATGACGTCGTCCTTCTTGCGGTTCCCGGACGTGTATTCCTGCCGCAGCGGCTCGAGCGTCCTGACGTCCATGTAATAGTCGATGGTGTCGTTGATCGGGTAGATGAGCGCAAGGACGTTGGCGGTCCACGCGCGAACGCTCAGGTGGTAGGCCTCCCGCCCCCCCAGGAGCACCTTCCCCTGGAAGCTGAACCGGGCATATCCCATCGTCATCCCGAGAAACTCGACCCGGTAGACGAGCTCTTCACGTCCCCGGGTCCAGTAAGGCCCCGTCTGGGCGAACGCCAGGTGATCCGGCAGTCTCGCGATCACCACGCGGCCGGGCCGCGTTTCCGGCCCTTGCGGCGCCGCCCCGCCCGGGCCCCCGGTCTCTTCCTGACGAGGCCTGGCCGCGCCTTCGACGGACTTCCCGCGACCCCCCGTCGCGGGGGCCGCCATGGTCTCTCCGCTCTCCGCCGCCCCGAGCGACTCCGGAAGCGCGGGCCCCGGCGACGGGGCGGTCTCCGCCTCGGAGGTCCCGGCCGGCGGACCGCTCTCCGCCGGAAGCGGCACCGCCCCCGGCCCCGGAGGCGTTTCGAGGTGCTGCCCGCTTTCGCCCGCAGGGGCCTGCGGCGCGGCGGGCACCGCGGCGGACGGCGTCTCCGCGCCCGGCCCAGGGGCGGGCACGGCGGATATCGAGGCGTCTCCCGCAGCCGGCGGAATGGCCGGCACGGGACCTTCGACAGGCTGGGGCGCGGGTGCGGGTTGGGACGGCGGCGCCGCAACCGGCTCCGCTGGCTTGGCGCCTCGCCAAAGGCCACACGAGAGCAAGACCGACGCGGCCGCGGCCAGGACGAGCGCGGCGGCCCGCAGTCGAGATGTCCCGGTCGATCCCCGGCTCACGTCACGTCCTCCTCGCCAGGATCCGGTCGGCAGCTTCACGGATGCTGGGAACGTACAGATCGGGACGCAGGCCCCGGCGCTCCATCGCGGCGCGCTCCTGCTCCCCGTATCCGGTCGCGACGAGGATCGTGGCGGCGCCGAGCCCCTTTCCCATGAGCACGTCGCTCATTTTATCACCGACCATCCACCGCTTCCACGAAGCCGGAACGGACAGCCGCGCGAGGATTTTCTCGGCCAGGCCGGCGGCGGGCTTCCGGCAGCCGCAGACCGCCCGGTACCTCTCCACGGCGCCCTCGGGATGATGGGGGCAATACTCCACGCCGTCGAATTCAACGCCCCGGGCGCGAAAATGCGCGACGAAGGCGCGGTGGACCGCCTCCATCTGCTCCTCGTCGAACTCGCCCCGGGCCAAGCCCGACTGGTTCGACACGACCGCGATCAGGTACCCGGCGTGCGCGAGGCGCAGGAGAGAGTCGGCCGCCCCGGGGATCTCCCGCACCCGGGCCGGGTCGGAGAGATACCCTTCGTCCTCGATGAGCGTCCCGTCGCGATCGAGGAACACGATCCCGGTCATTCCTTTCCTCCATACGGGTCGGGCTCCCCCGGGGGCCGAGTCTTCCACCGGCGGTGGAACCAGAGCCACTGCAACGGGTCTTCGCGGATCGCCTTTTCCAGCTCCTCGTTGCACCGGCGGGTGAGGCGCGCCACCTCTTCGTCGCGGCGCGCGTCGGGGTCCATCGGGACCGGGGGCCCGAAGCGCAGGGTGTGGTGGAACTTTCGCCGGGGATCCCGGAAGATGAACGCCGGGTGGACGTTCGTCCGCATGGCGAGGGCAAGCCGCGCGATGCCGTCGGTGGTGTACGCCGGCTTGGTGAAGAAATCGACGAGGACCCCCTTGTGCCGGTCGACGTTCTGGTCGATCAGGATCCCGACGAGCGTCTTTCGGCGGATCGCGCGCATCACGTCCTTTGCGGAGTCCTCCTTGCGGATGACCCGGTTCCCGCACCACTCGCGGCGCTCCGTGACGATGCGGTCGAGAACCGGGTTCTTCAGGGGCCTGACGATAAACGCCGCGGGGGATTCCGTCGACCCGTAGACGTGCGCGAGGAGCTCCCAGTTGCCGAAGTGGCCGGTCATCGCGAAGCCCCCCATTCCGGCCTCCTCGATCGTGCGACGGACATGCTGCGTCCCCTCGACGACGAAGTGCTTCCCGATGTACGCGCGGTCCATCTTCGGGATGTGGATGAACTCGGCTGCAGCCGTCCCCATCCGCACGTAGCAGGAACGGATGATCCGCGACGCCTCCCGGTCCCCCATGGACGGAAACGCGATGCGCAGATTGATCCGCGCGATCCGCCGGTGCTTCGCGTCCGCCGCCCAGACGACGAACATGATCCCCTCGAAGAATGCCGCCCGCACCGCAAGGGGCAGCGCCTCGAGGAGCCGCAAGACGGCGCGAAGCAGCCTCTCCTTCATCGGCGCGCGCCCTCGCCGATGCGCTCGAGAACGAGGCGCGAGAGGGAGTCCCAGCCCGAAAGGAACGCGACGTCGATCCGGAGCGCGAGGGGATGGAACGGAAGCTCCCCGGCGAGCCGGACGAGATCCTTCTCGGTCGTCACAACGGGCATCCCCCCCGATGACGCGGCGATTCTCCGGATGTCCCGCGGACCATACCGATGGTGGTCGCCGAAAGCAAGAAAACTTCCGACATCGAGGCCGCAGGCGCCCAGGGTGGCCGCGAACTGGCCGTTCCGCGCGAGCCCCGCGAAGGCTGCGACCCGGGTGCCGGGACTGGGGAGCGGGGTTTCCCGCCCTTCGCCGTCCACGAGGCACCGCGGGACGAGCCGGCTCGCCGCGACCGGCCGGCCGGCGGGAAACGGGAGCGTCGCCGCGAGCCTCTCCGCCTGCGTCGCGTCGGCGCACCGGGTGACGACGAGCGCGTCGGCGAACCGGACGTGGTCGGGCGGCTCGCGCAGCGGGCCGAGCGGCAGCGTCCGGCCGTTGCCCAGCCCGCGGATCCCGTCGACCAGCAGAATGTCCGCCTCACGGCGCAGGGCCAGGTGCTGGAATCCGTCGTCCAGGAGGAAGACGTCCACCTCGCGGCGCCGCAAGGCCTCCCGCCCCGCTTCCAGCCGCGACTCGCCGACGACCACGGCAACCCCCGGAAGGGTGCGCGCCAGCAGGGCCGGCTCGTCGCCCACCGACGCTGCGGACGCCGGCGGGTCGCCGGACGCCCACACCACGCCGCGGGTGCGGCGCCCGTATCCCCGGGACAGGACCGCCACTCTGGCGCCGCGGGCGCAGAGCCACCGGGCCAGGAACTGGACATGGGGTGTCTTGCCCGTTCCGCCGACCGTCAGGTTGCCCACGCTGACGACGGGGCGCGGAAGAGACCCGGACCGCAGCACCCCCGCCCGGTGGAGAGCCCTCCTCAACTTCGCGACGGGACCGATCACCCGCCCCCTCCGCGGCGGCGCGACAACTCGCGCAGGATGATCGCGGCATTCCTCTCCGTGGCCCCCCGAAAGGCGGCCAGGAGCTCGGCCGCCTTCCGGCCGCTCTCCGCGTACGGTCCCGGGTCGGCCGCCCACCGCGACATCTCCGCGGCCAGCTCCAGACCGCTCTGGACGTGACGGACGGCGCGGCCGCTCGTGAAGATCGCGTCGATTTCCCGGAAATTCTCCATGTGGGGCCCCACGATCGTGGGCACGCCGTACAGCGCGGGCTCGAGAATGTTGTGCCCCCCCTTCGGGACGAGGCTGCCCCCGACGAAGGCGATGTCCGCGGCGGCGTAGGCCGCGAGGAGCTCGCCCACGGTATCGAGGAGGATCACGGGGGCCGGCGGCGCGGGCCGGGCCAGGTCCAACCGGGTCCGGCGGGCGGCCTCGAGCCCCTCCCGCGCGCACAGTTCCGCCACGGCGTCGAACCGCTCGGGGTGCCGCGGCGCGAGGAGCAGGCGGACGGAGCCGTTGACGTCCCGCGCAGCACGAAAGGCGCGCAGGACGTCGGCGTCCTCCCCCTCGTGCGTCGATCCCGCGACGAACCACGCCGCCCCGCGCGCCTTCTCGTCCAGAAGCCACGCCCGGAACGGCGACGCGTCCGGGCGCGGGGGCGCCACGTCGAACTTCATGTTTCCCGCGACGGCAACCGACGACGGCGCGGCCCCGAGGGCGACGAGCCGCTGCGCGTCGTCCCCGGTCTGCGCGGAGAACGCCGAAACGCTCCGAAGAACCTTCGAGAAGAGGCACCCGAACCGGCCGTACCCGCGGAAGGAGCGCTCCGAGATCCGGGCGTTGAGAACGACGACCGGGATCTCGCGTCGCGCGCACTCGGCGATGAAGTTCGGCCAGAGCTCCGTCTCCAGGATGGCCACGACGCCGGGGCGGACCCGGTCCAGGAACCTCGCGCAGATCCACGGCAGGTCGAAGGGAAAGTAGAACCGCGCGTCCGACACGCTTCCGAGGGTCTTGGCCGCCGTCTCCTGCCCGGTGAGCGTGACGGTCGAGACGACGAGCTCGACGTCCGGATGCCGGACCCGCAGGAGCCGGACAAGCGGCGCAGCCGACAGCGTTTCCCCCACGGAGACCGCGTGGATCCAGACGCGGTCCCGCTCCGTCGGCGCCGGGAGCCGCCCGATCCCCGTTCCCAGCCGGGCCGGGAAGTTCTTCCGGCGGCGGGCCGAGAAAAGGACCCACGGCGCCCAGAACGGCGCGGCGAGGACGACCGCCGGCAGGAGCAGCAGGTTGTAGAGGCGGTGGGCCCGGCTCCCGGCGACGAATCTCCCCCCCTGCGGGTCAGGCGGAGCCTTCGCCGGGTGGCTCACCGGATCTCCTCTCCTCGAACTGCTTCAGGTAGAACGCCCGGTAGCGCGACTCGCGGGAGAGGAGCTCGTCGTGCCGGCCTGTCTCCACGATCCGGCCCTCCTCGACCACGAAGATGACGTCCGCATTCCTCACGGTGGAGAGCCGGTGCGCGATGACGAACGTCGTCCGCCCCCGCATCAGGTATTCCAGGGCCTCCTGGACCACGCTCTCCGACTCGGTGTCGAGCGCGGAGGTCGCCTCGTCGAGGATCAGGATCGGGGCGTCCTTGAGGAGGGCCCGTGCGATCGCGATCCGCTGGCGCTCGCCTCCGGACAGTTTCAGCCCCTGCTCGCCGACGACGGTCTCGTATCCGTCAGACAGCCGCGCGATGAACGCGTGGGCGTTGGCCCGGCGGGCCGCCTCCTCGATCTTCGCCATCGGGGCGCCGGGGCTCCCGTAGGCGATGTTGTTGCGGACCGTGTCGTTGAACAGGATCGTGTGCTGGCTGACGATGCCGATCCGCGAGCGCAGCGACGCGAGCGAGACCTCCCGGATGTCCCTCCCGTCGATGCGGATCGCTCCCTGCCGCGGGTCGTAGAACCGCGGGATGAGGTCCACGAGCGTGGTCTTCCCCGCGCCGCTCGACCCGACGATCGCGACCATCATCCCCATGGGGACCGTGAAGTCCACGTCCTTGAGGATGTTCTCCCCCTCGTCGCCGTACCGGAAGTCCACGTGGGAGAAGGCGATGTCGCCCCGGATCGGAGGGAGATCGGGCGCACCCTCTTTCTCCCTCACTTCCGGGAGCGTGTCGAGGACCTCGAACACGCGCGTCGCGGCGGCGATCCCCTGCTGGATCACGTTGTTGATCCGCGAGAGGCGCTTGACCGGCTCGTAGAGCATGAACAGGGCCGTCATGAAGGAAAAGAAGTTTCCCGGGGTGCTGATCCCGTTGACCACGCTGTACCCGCCGTAGAAGATCACCGCGGCCGCCCCGATCCCCGCGAACATTTCCGACAGCGGGGACGTGAGCGCCTGGACCTTGACCACCTTCATGCTCAGCCGGTACAGGTCGGCGTTCCGGCTGGCGAACCGGTCGACCTCGTACTCCTCGGCGCCGAACGCCTTGACGAGCTTGACGCCGCTGATCGTTTCCTGGAGATGGGACGTGAGCCCCCCGGTGACTTCCTGGCTCCGGATGCTCGTCCGCCGGAGCTTCCGCCCGAAGCGCGCGATCGGCCAGAAGGCGAGCGGGAACGCGATGAGGGCGACGAGCGCGAGTTTCCAGTCCCGGTAGAAGACGACGCCGACCAGGAACAACGCGGCGAAGAAATCCTTGATGAGCCCGGTCACCGCGTCGGTGATCGACGCCTGCATCAGGCCCACGTCGTTCGTCACCCGCGACATCAGCACGCCGGTGGGGTGCCGCATGTAGAACGACAGGGAGAGCGACTGGAGGTGCCGGTACAGGTGGTCGCGGATGTCGCGGATGACCCGCTGCCCGACCCCGCTCATCAGGTAGCTCTGCGCGAACTCGAAGAACCCCTTCAACAGGTAGACCGTGAGCACGAGGAAGGG
>Ga0316628_100002392_pt1 | contig 13895 bp, 14 predicted proteins | sample OWC_Aug_M2_C1_D5_FD_207648 | JGI IMG/M metagenome (GOLD analysis project Ga0316628, IMG submission 207648) | Wetland soil microbial communities from Old Woman Creek delta, Ohio, United States - OWC_Aug_M2_C1_D5_C | ecosystem: Environmental > Terrestrial > Soil > Wetlands | place: USA: Ohio... | reverse complement strand
TCGGAAGAAGATAAGCAGACCGTCGAGCGGGCGCGAAGGATTCAGAGATTTCTGTCCCAGCCCTTCTTCGTGGCGGCACAATTTACAGGTCTCGAGGGCAGGTACGTCAAGCCCGAAGACACGATTCGCGGCTTCAAGGAACTGATCGAAGGCAAACATGACGACATTCCCGAGCAGGCGTTCTACATGGTGGGAACGATCGAGGAGGCCCTGGAGAAGGCGGAGAAACTGAAGGCGACGGCTTGAAATTGAGTAATTGAATGATTTGGCGATTGAGCGATTGAAAGTACGGGGCAGGGCCCAAGATCAGCTCTGGTTTCATTCACTCAATCACTAAATGACAGGATCGCCAAATTCCATGGCAGAGACTCTTCCCACGCAGATTCAGCTCGAGATCGTGACGCCCGACCGGCAGGTGACGCACGAATCGGTCGCTTCCGTGACGGTCCCGGGCAAGAACGGCTACCTGGGCATCCTGCCCGGGCACGCGCCGCTGCTTTCCGAGCTCAAGGCGGGGGAGCTCAGCTACGCGCACGAGGGAAAGAACCACTACCTGGCTGTGTGCTGGGGATTTGCGGAGGTCCTGCCTGACCGGGTGATTGTTCTGGCGCACACGGCCGAGCGGGCAGAGGAAATCGACCGGGCACGCGCCGAGCGCGCGCTGGAGCGCGCCCAGGAGCGTCTCAAGCAGGTGTCCGACCCTACCATCGACGCTGAGCGCGCCCGCGAGGCCTACGAACGGGCCCTGGCGCGATTGCAGGCAGCCCGTCGAGCGGGTGGCTAGCCCGCCCGTTTGCCTTTCAGCCCAACTCCCGCCGAACGCCCCTTCCGAATCGGCGCCACTTCTCAGCCGGACAATTCACGTCGGAACTTGGACAGACGGAAAAGCCGGAAAACAGGCGCTCTGCCCTCCATCCTCGATAAGCCCAGTTAGGAGCACAGGCTCTGCTTTCGTCTGCGATTCCCCAGATTCTGATTCCCCGCAAGTCAATTTCGGGTCACCGCGCACATGCCGCTACGACAATCGTCTTGCTCTCTCCTTGGTCAAACCCTGATAATTGAAAGGAAGGGGGAAAATGACTCATGGCGACGACGGTTGAGGAGCGTTTCATGCGGCAACAAGGCTTCCAGCAGGAGGAAACGGGAAAGCTCCACAGGCATTTCCGAGCCTTGCTTTTGCAGCCTTCTATCGTGGGCCCCGCGATGGTGATCGCCATCATCCTTCAATCACGCGCTCTCTTCTTTATCCTGGCGGCGATTCTGGTCTGGAACGTGGCGTTCCCGCGGTGGAACCCGTTCGAGCGGTTTTACGACTGGGCGATTGGCCGGAAGAAAGGCCGGGCAAGACTCGAGCCGGCCCCCGCGCCGCGCCGGTTCGCGCAAGGCATGGCGGCCGCTTTCATGTTGGCGGTGGGACTGGCTCTTTCTTTCGGAGGGCGCACGACCGCTTACGTCTTCGAGGTTTTCCTGGTGGTTGCCTTCACAGCGCTACTGGGCGGGAAGTTCTGCCTTGGGGCGTATGTTTACCATCTCCTGCGCGGGCGGACAGATTTCGCCGCCGCCACGTGTCCGTGGTCCAAAACCTAGCCTGAGTTGCTGATTGCCGCACCTATCCCCGATTGAGCCGCCGACGAACTCCGCTAACGCCGTGCCGATTGGCCGTCATGGCATGGCCGGCGGCGTCGTAATTCCGCTGTACAACCAGAAACCCACCGCCACCAGCAGCAGGACAACGGACAAAGCGCCGAGCGCGCGAATCGGCCACTTCAGCTTGCCGGTTCTCATCTCGACGATGGTTTGCTCCTGTATCGCGCGGTCCTCGCGCGCATCGTCGGTCAGCGGGATCCAGTCGGTTTCATGACTCTCCAGGCGGGACCGATAGATGAGAAGGACAACCAGGGCGATTGTAACCAGACCCCAGGCGGAGACCAGGCCCACGAATGGATTCATGGCTCAACCTCCAGAGGTCAGACATCTTGTCAGTGCGGAAAAGTCTGACTCCCCAAACCTAGAACAGCAACCCACGTACCATATGCAGGAGGGCGTTTGTGGGTCTCATGGGGGGCAGAACATCTCACCCGGCCCTCGCTGGATCGACCTCCAGGGCCTGTGCCCGGCATGGGTGCGCGGACCGCCGCCAACGGTGGTTGAGGGCGGGCTGTGGCGACCCCCGGAGGATTTCGGCCCCTTGGCAATCAAGCGGACACGGAAATCGCAGAGACAAAAAGCTCCTCGCCGTGCGGGAAAGACCGGCAAACAAGCGAGGGGAAGAGTTGCCAGGGCCGCGCCTATCTACAGGATGGACTACGGCGAGTGCCGGTGGAATCTTGTCCAGACTGTGGCGACAATGGAATCACTTGCTGAACTCGCCGAAAGCGCTGCTGACGAGCCGATGCACGAACTGCTCGAAGGAGACGAGGCTCTCACCCAACCAAGCCGTGCTCCATTCGTAGGATTCCTGCCACGCCTGCGGAGAATTCCAAACCGTGCGCAATCGCTCCCAGTAGCGGGCGCGAGTCGTTGCTGAAGCCTCGGGGCTGCCGGGTGGGAAATACTTCTTCTCGAGGTTGAAATCCGCGGGTGGGTCGGCAGGGAGCGGGTTCCCGTACTCGTATTTGACTTGGATGGCCTGCAGCGCTTGCTGCCAATAGGCGTGCGCCGCGCGCTCCTCCACGGCCCGGCGCTTGGCGTCCCATTCCTTGCGCATTTCCAGGAAGCTCGCGGGAGGGTCGGGCCGCAGGCGCGTCACCGGTCGGTAGGATAGAAAAGCCAACACGCCCAAAAGGAGGATCAGCGCCACCACGCCGCCACTGATCTTGCCCCGACGCTTTTTCGGTTTTCCCAGCCTGACCGGTTCATCGCCCATGGCAATTCACCATTTTATCATCGGCATTTCAGGCTTTTGAACTGAGGAGAAGCGGCTGAGGAGACGGACACTCTCCCTGTTTGCCGAAGGCAGCCCGCAAGGGATGGTAGATTGAGCAGCGGCCGTCATTCGTCCCCTCCCAAGAGGGGCGGCCAAGATGCCCGATCCTTCTGTTGTCGAGTACATTATGTCTCTTGACATTACAAACGAATTGTGGCACCCTCCGCGCAAGTTTACCAGAATCTACCGCCCGTGGAGGTTGCCATGAAAGCCGCGCGGGTTCTCCTTCCTTCCTTCCTTCTCGTTTCGATTCTGCTTTTCGTGCTCGGTCGTCACGTCCTCATGCCTCGCGCCCAAACCGCTGACGAAGCCTCGACCCCCTGTTGCCAAGCGGACCAGACGGCTCCTCGCGAGGTTGATTTCCCGTACTATTCCCTTCGCGACGGTTTCAACTCGAGCCTCCTCCTCGTGGGGGCATCGCCGCAGCCGACGGATTTTGTGGTGGCGGTTCATGGTCTCTCGGGCCGCACAGTGCTTGCGCCGCCGATGACCATTCAATCGGGCGAGAAGCGCTCACTGGACTTGAGAGCGCTGCTGACCACGCTCGGTGCGGATGTGACTGGGGATTTCGCCGAAGGGAGCGTGGGGGTCTATTTCAACGGGACAATCATGCCGCTGCCTGGCCAGCTCACTGTCTCCAACCCGGCGCGCAGCCTGAGCATGGAATCCGAGATGGTGGATAACTCGCCCGGTCTGGGATTGCTTCCGATGACTCTCAACGCCCTTTGGTGGGGCTTGGGCGGAGGTCGCGAGGCCAAAATCATGGTCTCGAACTCTTCCGGCGACTCCGTGACTGCCGATGTTTTCCTGGATTTTCAGGGCGAGCGGCACGAGAGCGCGCCTTTGGTCTTCGCGCCGCATGAGACCAAGGTCCTGTCCATTGTCGAATTGTTGGGGGGACCTCAAGGCCAGCCCCGCACAGGCGCCTGAGGGGGGCATTACCATCGTGCAGCGAGGTGGCAGGCCCAGCCTGATGGGCCAAGGAAAGATCACGGACGCCGCCTCGGGCTTCTCCACCAGCCTCAACTTCATGGACCCCGCGCTGCAAAAGGCGAGCTCACTTCATGCCAGCGGTGTCCCCATCGGCTTGCCCAGCGAGGATTCCCCCTACGCGGGAACGGGAGTGTTCGTCCCTCACGTCATCGTCCGCAACCTGGTCGGCTCGCCGCAGACGGTAACTATCACTCTCGAATACGCGGGCGAGAAGGAACCGCAGCAGGTTCCGCTGCCGCCCTTTCGGCTCGGGCCTTACGCCACCGAAGACGTTTCGCTCGACGCGGCGGTTGGGCTGTTGCCGCAGCCTCTCCCTTATGGCTCGATTCGCATCCAAATATAGCGGCCCGCCGGGATCGGCCGTGGCCGAAGTCACGAGCCTGGAATCGAAAGGCGACCTGGTGATTGACAGCCGCCTCGCCAACGAGCGCGACGGCTGGGCGGGCTCGGGCGGCCATCCCTGGCATCTAGATGAGGAGACCGAGTCGGTCATGTTTCTCACCAGCATGGGCGACAAACCGGCACGCATCGGTTTCGACGTGGTGGCGGAAGGCAGGCACTACTACCTGACCAAGCTGAAGCTTTAGCCTCACGAGACGCAGGCCGTTAACCTGCGCAAGCTGCGCGACGCGCAGAAGGCGGACTTCAAGGGCAACAAGATTCCCGGTGCGGCCAGTGACGGGAGCGTGATTTGGAGCCGCCTGGACCACGTGCCGGTGATGGGCCGGCTGCTTATCCTGCAACGTCACAAGGGCCTCAGCAGCAACTACGATTGCCATATCTGCGACTGCCCGCCGGACTACGCCGACTTGGCGCTAGACCCGGTCAGCATGAGCTTGTTTGTGAACAACACGATGTGGAACGAAGCATTCGGCATGTACCAGGAACACTGCAACCAATACTACTGGTGGGGCTACGTTGAGGGCGCTTACACCTCGAACGACCCGGTGATCGCCACGGCGACCGTGGACGGACTCGTGAAAGGCCGCTCGGGCGGCGCGACGAGCATCAGGAGCTCCTACACGGACTATTGGTACACCTATAGCTCAACACTGCAGGACTGCGTCGAGCACAATCGAACCTTCCTTCGCGCGGCGCAAGCCAAGGTGCCACCCCACATCGACAGTATCTCGCCGACAAGAGGCCTCATCGGTGCGAGCACTGGCGTGACGATCAGCGGAAACGGCTTCGGCACAAATCCCACGGTCAGCGCCGGCACCGGCATAGCGGTGACACGGGGGCCATTCAGCGATACCGAGATTCAAGCCACCTTTGCCGTGGCCGGCAACGCCCCGACCGGCAACCACAGCGTTAAGGTGACCACATCTCAGGGAGACAGCAACACCGACAAGACTTTCTATGTCCAGGTGCCAACTAAGGTTTCGGCACCCGCACCTACCGTACATATCTTCACAAATCAGATTGCGACGCACTGCGACGGCTCGGCGTTGGAATACCACCCGAATACGCCACGATGGGGCACCGAGGATTGCTTCCTTTACACTCTGCAGGATCAGAATACGCCAACGGGAGGGACTATTAGTTACAGTCACTTGACTGTCAGTGAGGCTTTCCAATGGAAGTCGGGTTCGACCAATCTCCCGCAAGCGTGGTCGGACGTTGGGCTCGTCGGTGCCCAGTTCGGAGACGAACAATCAGCCTTTGCCGAAGGTGGCCCAATACCCCTGGACTTCACAATGGACTTCCTACAGACATTTACAATAACCAACACGGACAACCAGCAAACTTGGACCGTAAGAAAGAACTGCATCAGGTGGAGTGGCTCGTCGGTGACGGTCACGGACGTCACTGCAAATCCCGGGAGCTGCAATTAGGGGGCGTACTCACGCTGGACACTGGGGCGGACGAGGCCCTTCGAGAGCGTGTCTCGCGCCATGCTCGGTGCATGGTCGGTGAGATTACTCATCTGGGCTCCCGGCAGGGCGGCACGACGGCTCAGACTCTGGAGGAATCATGACGCCACAAGCATCTATTCTTCTCGCAATCTCCCTCATGCTCACGCCCGCAGGGGGCACCCCCGCGGGCAATGAGGAGGGAACACCTCTAAGGCTTCCGCTGATCCCCCCCGCGGAGCAGGTTCACGGTCTGCCCCTTACCAAGGTGCTGTCGAAGGTGGGATCGCGAGTCAAAGGCGGGTACGTGCTGTTCGGGGTTGAGGTAGCACTGAGAGGGGGGAAAGAGCCGACCATCTCATTATCAGATAAAGGCGGGGCTGACTTGGGGACTGCTCTCCGCGAAATCTTGAGCCAGATCCCTGACTACGAGATGCACGTGATATCGGCGCACTTGATCGAAATTCTGCCACGGCGTGCCAGGACCGACCCTAAGGATCTGCTCAATCTTCGCATCGCCACCTTTAGCGTGACGAATACGCCCGCCGCGTCCATCCTTGCCCACCCGGCGCGCTTTATCCCCGAACTGCAGGCGCGCCTTAAGCCAAGAGCGGCACTCGGGACGCGTCCCGTTCAGGTCTATTCGGGACCGTTCGCTTTGAGTGGCTCCGAGGTAACGCTGCACCTGCAAAACGTTAGCGTTCGGCAGATTCTCGACGCTGTTAGTGAGGCCACCGGGAGTCTGGGAACCGGTCAACAACGGTTCGGCTGGGCGTGCAAGCTGAGGTCCGACGACACAAAGGGCGTTCCAAAGCATACCTGGCAAGCCCTGCCTGGCCGGTAGCGCGGACCGCCGGGTTTGCGGTCCGCGGCTCTTCTGTTTGGTATGACATCAGCCGGTAGCCAGGGCATGCTGTGTATGCCGTGGGTTCGTAATGTTGCGGCCTTGAACAAGCCCACGGTACGGAACCTGTGCCGTGGCTGCCCGACCGTAGGCCGGGGAGGGAATTCGACGGTTTGGTGTAACATCATGCGGATGGCGGCTTAGAGCGCCGGATTCGCGTCCATCTCCACCAGACGGCGCCAGCGGCGGTCAACTTCCCGTTGGATTTCCTCAGTTACGGAGGAGAACTCCGGACTCGCCAAGTGGGCAAATGCTGAGCCCATGTTCTGGAACAGGTCTTTCACCGGCATCTTCTGGCCCGCCATCTCGGGATTGTAATTGAGCCGGGTGATTCCGTGCTCGACCTCGTAGAGCGGAAAGAGGCAACTCTTCACGGCTTTGTCCACGATGCGAAAGCCCATTTTCGGGTCAGCGCCCCAATTGAGTGGGCAAGGCGAGAAGAAGCGCCCGAAAACAAAGTTGCCTTCGCGCACCATTTTCTGCGCTTTGCGCGCTTTGGCGAGCAGGTCGCGGAAGTTGGACTCCGCCGCCTGGAAGAGATACGGCGCGTGCGTGCCGCGCAGGATTTCCACGATGTCCTTGTGGTGCTGGAGCTTGCCCTTCTGCTGCGGACCCACGTTGGCGTTGGTGAAGCGCTGGCCGAGCAGGCCCGTGTAGCAAAGCTGCCCGCCGGTGTTCATGTAGCCCTTGTTGTCGTACTCGAGGACGATCATGGGATCGTTGCGCAGCGCCGCGCCGATGACCTGGTCCATGCCGATGTCGTCCCCGCCGTCGCCGGTGACGACGATGAAAGTGATCTCGTTGTCCATCTTCCCTTGGCGGCGGAAGCGCTGGTACATCTCGATCACGCCTGTGGCGGTCGAGGTGGCGTTGTGGAAGAGGTTGTGAAAATAGGGACTCCGAAAACTCGTGGAAGGGAAGCCGGTCGTCACCACCATACCGCAGCCGGTACTGAAGAAGAACACCACCTGCCCGTCGATGCCGCGCAGGAACATCTCGAGGCTGGAAAACAGTCCGCAGCCCGGGCAGGCGGAATGCTTCTCGATGCGGTGCGGCATGTCGACCAGATCTCTCAGGTCAACGCGCTCTTTGCCGGCGTTGCGCGTGGCCTCTTCCGTCGTAAGCGGCTCGGTTTTGGCAGGCGGCGAGTAATCGCGATCCCCAGGCCAAGCCTGGTAGTAGCCCTTCCATCGCTTCTCGTGGTCGGGAACGTTGGGGAAATTCAGCGCCAGACGGAGCAAATACTCGGCGTCCTCGGGGTAGAAGTTCAGCCCACCGATTCCGTACGTGCGGCTCAGAAGCAGATTGTGATCTCCGGCGCGCTGCAAGACCGCGCCGATCTCGTTGGCGAGGTAGTTGTTCGCCCCGTATTGCGAAACGCGCTCCGCCACCAGGATGCGGCCCGCCGAGAAGAGCGCCTGCAGGATGGCGTCCGCGGGCCAAGGCCGCAAGATGGTTGGCGAAACCAGCTTGACGCTCCGACCTTCCTTGCGCAGGCGATCCACCGCCACCTTCGACGCTTCCGCCGCCGAGTTGAGGATGAACAGCGCCACCTGCGCGTCCGGCTCGCCGTAGACTTCCAGGAAGTTGTAGCGGCGTCCACTCAGTTGCGCGTACTCGTCGAAGATTCTGGGCAGAAGTTTCAGCGCTTTCTCCATCTTCCGGTCGATTTGCACTTTGGTGTTGATGAGGTCGTCGTTCATGTAGGGGCCGAAGGTGTTCGGATGCATCACGTCGAGGATCGAAAGGCGCTTCGGGGGTTCCGGCCCGACAAAGTCCTGCACCGCCTGGCGGTCTTTAAAAACCTTGATGCGCCGGTTGGCGTGACTGGTGTGGAAACCGTCGTAGGCGACGAGCGCCGGCAGGTTCACGGCTTCCGCGACCCGGAGCGCGATGAGGTTGAGGTCGTAAACGGCCTGCACGGCGGGCGCGCAGAAGGTGATCCAGCCCCAGCCGAGCGTAGCGGCGAGATCTGAGTGGCCGTTCTTGATATTCAAAGGGGCGTTGACGTCGCGGGTGGCGAGATTCAGGATGACAGGAAGGCCCAGGCCCGCCAGGGCAGGCAACTCTTCCGCCTTCAGGAGGAGGCCCTGCGCGGAGGTAACGTCAACGGCGCGGCCGCCGGCGATGGCCATCCCCGCCACCGTGGAAATGGCGGCCAGCTCGGAAGTTCCCACGACGAAGCTAAGATCGATTTCGCCTTGGGCGTAGGCGCGATTGACGTACTCCCCAACCTCCGAAGACGGCGTTATGGGATAGTATCCCTCCCCGTCAAAACCGATATCGATGATGGCGCGCGCGGCGGCTTCGTTGCCACTGGAGATGATGGTCTGTTGTTCGAGCATGGCCGTTCACCTCAAGCATTGCCTGGACTTGCAGCCGTAGAACTGTGATGGAAACTGGAAAATCGAAACTCGAAAATCACGGACCTTGCTCTTCCGAGTCCTGAACCCGCAACCTCGAGCCCCGGCCGGGCCGTTCACGCCACCGCCAGCTCCGGCTCCCTCAGCGCTTTGCCGTGCTTGGTGGTGGGGCAGATTTCCACACACTGCATGCACCCTTTGCAGTAGGCCGGGTTGATACCCACCATCTTCCTGTCCTTCCAGACGACGGCTCCCGGGTCCGGGCAGGGAACCAGGCAGAGTGCGCAATGGGAGCACAGCTCGGCGGTGAAGACCGGAATGCGCGCCAGCAGTTCCGCGCCGGGCTCGGGGACAGAAATGTTCGTGAGTGCGTTGATCGCGCCGCCGTTCGGCATGTTCGCATAGCCGATTGGCGAGCTGACTCGGATCGGTTCGACCAAGGGGTACTCCGGCGAGGGCTCGAAACGCTCGCCGCGCACGGAGCCCAGAGCTGCATCGAACGCGTCGACGTTGGATTCTTTTGCCTTGGGCCATTGCTTGGCGATGGCGTACTTCACCATGTCGGCTGGAAATGCCAGTTGGTCTGTCAACACCGCCAACATCGGCATGTTCAGTCGCGACTTCGTATCGAGCGCAATGCGCGTCGCATCGAGGGTCATAATCTTGCCGCTAGGCAAGCGCAGCAGGTCGCGGATCTCGGCGGGGGGCTTAGTCGTGTTGACCATCACCGTCGCTTCGGGTTGAAGTCCGGCCACGAGATTCTGCGTGCGAATCAGTTTTTCGCGGAAGACGCCCAACAGGTGCGGGCGGCGTGTGGGGCCGCTCTCGCGCACAGGCGTTCCATACGAGCAGAGGCGGATGGAAACGTCGGTGGGCGTGCCGGTTTTCTCGCTGCCGTACTTGGCGTCGTAGCCGCCGTCGAGGTCCAGGGTCTCGACAGCGATCTTGAAGAGCAGCTTCGCCGCCATGTTGGCGCCGTCGCCGCCCAGAGCCGCCAGAAGGATGTTCGTGAAGCCCAGTTCGTCCTGATAGGGCAGTCGGTATGCGGGCATGGCAGGGACACCTCGCCCCAGTCGAGATGATTCAAAGTCAGTGTGGAGCATTCGCCCTGCCAAATCGGTATGCTTCAGCGTGGCCCCCAACGCTGCGGAATTCATCAATCCAAAAAGAGGAATCTAGACACCTTGTCAATCCGTCTTGCCTGACTCGATGGAGGCATCACCGGCGGGCCTTTGTGTCACTGCTGACGTTCGCGCACACGCGTTTCCGTGGGCAGGGGGGCGTCTCATCGTTGGGGAATGCGTGGAGCGGGGACTAGGTTGGCCCGATGCCGGCGAGGTAGATCGGGCTCGGGCGGTTGTCGCGCGCGGAGCGATAGATGGCCTGCATCACAGCCACGTCCTTGAGGCCCTCGTAACCGTCCGGTTCGGGGTCGCGGCCGCGGCGGATCGAATCCGCGAAGGCATCGAGCTCCAGGACAAACTCATCCATGGCCTTGAACTTCTTCTCGAACCAACGGCCACCGATCTTGCCGAAAAGGCGACGCTCCTCGTCGAAGGCATAGGCCGGATCAAGCGCCGCCCAGCCTTTCTCGCCGTGCACGTGGAAGAAGGAAGCCTGCGCTGCTCCGAAGCTGGAACTGCCCTGGAGCACGATCCCTTCCGGGAACTTGAGTTGAAAGGAGATGTTTTCCTCGACCTCGCTGAAGCGTGCTGGATCGAGCGTCCAGGCATAGGCAGAAGCCTCGACAGGGTCTTTGTCGAGCAGCCAGCGAGCGGTGTTGACGCAGTAGATGCCCACGTCCACGAGCGAGCCTCCGCCCGCCTGCTTGCGATCGAAATGCCAGGCGGGGCTTCCCTTGCCGGGAGGAAGGTAAATCGTGAAGGCGGAATGGAGGATCTTGATGCGGCCCAGCTTGCCGCTGGTCACCAGCTTCTTGAGCGCCAGGCTCGCGGGCTCAAAGTACTTGCGGTAGGCGATCATCAGCCGGACATTGCTCGCGCGGCAGGCGTCCACCATCTGGTGGCATTCCTCGACGGTGTTCGCCATGGGCTTTTCGCAGAGGACGTGCTTGCCAGAGTTCGCGGCCCGGATGGCGTATTCGGCGTGTGTGCCGTTTGTCGTGGCGATAAAGACGGCCTCGACTTGGGGATGATTCAGGCAGAGGACGTAGTCGTCGTAGGTGTAGTAGTCGTGGGCGCCGAACTTCCCCGCCAAGCGCCGGGCCTTGCGCTCGTCCCCGCTCACCAGCGCCACGAGCTTCGCCTTCTTGCTGTGACGGAAGGCTGGCAGGATTGCCTGTTCGGCGATGCGTCCCAAACCCACGACCGCTACGCCAATCCGCTTCGAAGTCACCATCGGATGATCCCTCTCCGCCGGTGGAATGATGCTCTGTCTATGTGCCTTCGAGCATTATCATCCCTTTGTCAACCCATCGGACAGAGTCCTAGACAACGCTGCCGGCGACTGCGCCGATCGCTGGTGCCCTCGATTTCCACTCCTGTCGTGAGGAGAAGATATCGCGTAAGGGCGGCGCGACTTGCGGCTTCAGCGCGCGGTAGGCATCGCGGACAAATCCTAGTAGTGGGTTCGTTCCCATTCCAGGAAGCGGTCGATATCCTTCTGGATGGCCTTCACAACCAGGGCGAGAACTCCGGCATCGTCGAGATAGCCGACAAGCGGGATGGGGTCAGGGATGAGATCCAGCGGATCCAGGAAATAGAGGATGCCAGCAATGGCGAAGAGCAGAGTCCGCCAGGGCACGACCCTGTAATGGCCATGAGCCCAGGCGGAGAGGAGGCGGAGCAGCGCCTGCAGCGTCTCCCACATCTCGCCGATCCGGCTCCGCTCGCGGAAGGCCTTGCGCTCGGCACTGCGCAGCAGGCGCGAAACCCGGGGCCGGTCGGCCACACGCGCGTCAGTTTGACGGCCTCCCCTGTCGACCGGAGTCCGCTGGTCGTCCGGCATGTCTGCCCCCAGGACATTATACGGGCTTGAAGGAGGAATGGTCGATGGCATCGGTCGGCCACCTCGATTTCTCCTCCCGGAGGCTGCGGCGAGCACCAGGGGTGTCCACGCCATGCAGGAAGGTGAAATCAAACGGCAGCGGAACCCCGCCTCCTGAGTTGGGCTTCGCAGGCCCACGGTTCTCCAGGCTGTGCCGCGGCCTCGTGCCCCGCCGGTTGGAGAGAACAATCAGTTGATCGGGATGGGCTCCAGATGGGCGGTGAAGTGGCGCAAGAACGGCGCCGCGTAGGTCAACCCCAGGCCGCGAATTTCATCCCGGCGTTTCCAGACTTCCAGAATAACCTCCACGACGTAATCCACGTGGCTTTGGGTGTAGACCCGGCGCGGGATGGCGAGTCGCACCAGATCCATCGCGGCGTGCGGGCCGAACATGAGTGTGCCGATCTCGACCGAACGGATTCCACCCTCCAGATAAAGCGCGCTGCCTAGCGCCACCCCCGGGAACTGCGCGGGCGGAATATGGGGCAGGAAGGCCCGGGCGTCGAGGTAAATGGCGTGTCCGCCGGGCGGCTGTACAATGGGCACCCCTTCGGCGGAGATGTGGTTGCCGAGATAGGCGGTAGAGGCAATTCGATACTTGAGGTAGTCCTCCTCGAGCGCCTCTTCCAGGCCAACCGCTACCGCCTCCAAATCGCGTCCCGCCAGGCCGCCATAGGTCGGATAGCCTTCCGTGAGAATCAACAGGTTCTCTTCTTGCTGCGCCAGGGTGTCATCGTTGGTGCAGAGGAAGCCCCCGATGTTCGCGAGGCCGTCCTTCTTTGCTGACATCGTGCAGCCGTCGCCGAGCGCGAACATCTCCTGCGCGATCTCCTTGGGAGTCTTGTTCTCATAACCCTTCTCGCGCAGCTTGATGAAATAGGCGTTTTCGGCGAAGCGGCAGGCATCGAAATAGAGCGGGATGGCATGACGCCGGCAAAGGGCGCTGACGGCGCGGACGTTTTCCATGGAGACCGGCTGGCCCCCGCCCGAGTTGTTGGTGATGGTGAGCATGACGAGGGGAATTCGCTTCGCCCCGACGCGCTCGATCAGTTGCTCGAGCGCGGCCACATCCATGTTGCCTTTGAAGGGACGGACCAAGGCGGGATCCTTGCCTTCCGGGAGCAGCAAGTCGACCGCCTCTGCGCCCACGAATTCGACGTTGGCCCGGGTGGTGTCGAAGTGCGTGTTGTTGGGAACCAAGTCGCCTCGCTTGCAGATCACGGAAAAGAGGATGCGTTCCGCGGCGCGGCCCTGATGAGTGGGAATCACGTGCCGATAGCCGAAAATGGACTGGACCGCGCGGCGGAACCGGTTGAAGCTGCGACTTCCAGCATAACTCTCGTCGCCTTCCATCATGGCCGCCCACTGGTGGGTGCTCATGGCCGCGGTGCCGGAATCGGTGAGGAGATCGATCAAGATGGCGTCGGCAGGAAGCAAGAACAGGTTGTGGTGTGCCTGCTCGAGCAGCTGAGCGCGCTCCTCGCGAGTCGTCCAGCGAATCGGCTCCACCGTCTTGATCTTGAATGGCTCGATGATCGTCTTGAAACCCATGGCGGCCTCCTGCGGCTGCGAGTCTATCCCCGCCGGACGAAAAGAAAAAGTGCCGCCTGCGTGTTCCCTGGTGGGCCGCCTTGGGGCCGCGCAGGCGCTGGCAAGAGGCGCCTCCGACCAAGGGAAACAGCGCACGATCTGCGCAGGGGTCAGGCCGCGACGGCGGCCATCTTGGGCTGGTAGATGCAGCAGGGTTCTTCGGCGAAGACATCGCCGGTGACGGCGTAGGCACGGGCGCGCGACCCGCCGCAGATTTCGCGGAACTCGCACGCCCCGCATTTGCCTTTCAGGCTGGAGCT
>Ga0316628_100002391_pt1 | contig 13895 bp, 10 predicted proteins | sample OWC_Aug_M2_C1_D5_FD_207648 | JGI IMG/M metagenome (GOLD analysis project Ga0316628, IMG submission 207648) | Wetland soil microbial communities from Old Woman Creek delta, Ohio, United States - OWC_Aug_M2_C1_D5_C | ecosystem: Environmental > Terrestrial > Soil > Wetlands | place: USA: Ohio... | reverse complement strand
CCGGCTGAAGCCCGCGCCACTCGTCGCGCTACGTTTTCTTGTTCTTGTCCGACACCAGCATTCCGCCGGACGCAAAATTCGTGTGCGGAATATCCACGAAGATGATGTGTGTCGATTCCGGTTTGGCTCCCGCCTCTTCCACCAGGGCTTGTGTGATGCGCTCCACCACCTTGCGTTTCTGCTCGACCGTTCGCCCATCCAGCCATGAAATATGCACATCCGGCATTTTGGTATCCTCCAGGAAATTCGGTTCAAGAGTCTACCGCGAAAATGCGGAGGGGAAAAGCATGGCGAGGCGATCGCAGTCGAAATATTTTGTTCGGGATTTCTACTGCACGGTTAGGGAGACAATCTGCGTTTGACTGACGCTGGCACTGCTGCCCGATGCGGGCGCGCTTGCCGTTACCGTGACCTGGTACGTCTTGCCCGAATTCGGCGCCGCCCCGCCTGACGCGCCGCACCCCGCCAGCGCCAGCATCACCAGCAAGGCGCCGCCCAGCGAGAATTGCGTGAGTCGCTGCAGCCGGAATTTATTTCCCGCCAGGAGAAGCAGCAAGCCCGCGGCCTCCAGCATGAACCAGAAACCGTACAGCGGATTTGTTCGATGCGTGTCCCGGTTTTTGCCCGTAAATTTCAGGGTTGCCGCCTGGGCGCCGGTAATCGTCAGCGTCGTTGCCGCGGCGCTCGCATTAGGAGTAATCGTAGAAGGGCTGAACGTACACGTGCCGGAAGACGCCGGCGAAAAGGAGCAAGCAAAACTGATCTGGCTGGTGTACGACCCGTTCGGCGTAATCGCCAGCGTGTAGGCCGCCGATTGGCCGCTGGAGATCGTGCGGCTGGCGGGAGCATTGGCCGCCAGCGTGAACGTAGCGGCGTTCACCGTAACCGCTAGCGGGGGCGATGTGCTTGCGAGATTCAATGCATCCCCGCCATAGACAGCGGTTATCGAATGCTGGCCGAGCGACGTCAGGTTGGAGATGGCCAGCGTCGCTTGCCCCGAACCGTTCAGCGTGCCGGTGCCGAGCTGAGTTGCGCCATCGAAAAATTTCACCGTGCCGGTAGGCGCGGTCGCGCCATTTGTGGTCACGGTCGCAGCAAGCGTCACCAATGCGCCCGAAGCAAGCGGATTCAAGCTTGCGGTTACCGTCGCCGCCGTTACGGCCGCGGGGCTCCAGTTCGCCAGCAAGTTGGCCACGTCGATCGAGCCGAGGCCAGTCGCTTCATCGTAGCCCGGGCCAACCAAATAGCCGCTCAGACCGCCGGTCAAGCCCGCAGGACTGGGCGTGCTGTTGTTGCACGTACTCGGAGTCGTAATCGCGCAGGAGGAGACACCACTCGATGCCACGGTGACGTCGTGGAATACGGTGTTGCCGGGTGTGGCGGCCAGCCGGTAGAGATTTGTATTCAGTTCCCCCTGCGGGGAACCCATCCGCTGATTCAGAAGGGCAGCAATGCCGGCCATGTCCGGAGCGGAAGCGGAAGTGCCGGCAAAGAAGGCAAAGGAGAAGCTGCCGTTTTGCACTACGCAAGAGGCTCCCGAGGCTGCCAGGCAGCCAAAATAGCCGTCGTGGACGGAAGCGCTGAACGAGATGTCCGGGGTGTAGCGTCCCTGGGTGCCGGGAACACCAGTCCCGGTTTGCCAGGACGGCGTCGGGATAAAAGCGCTGAACCCGCCACCCGTGCCGGCTACCTGCACCTGGTTGCTGTCATTGAGCGGCTCGTTCCATGCGCCCTCCGGGATGTAACCGAGAGCGGATTCGCGAGTGCCGGAAGCGTTCGTGGGCGACCAATACAGGCTCGGGGGTGCGTCGGCAAATTGCGTGCCGCCCACACAAGTGACATGGCTCGAGGAACAGATGAAATTAGGACTGGCAACTTGCGTAGCGGGCGGAGTGGTGAATTGCTTGTCACACCCTGCTGCTCCGGAATCTCCCGAGGACACGAAGACCGAAATGCCTTCCGCGGCGGCGCTGCTGAACAATGAGTCGAGAATTTCGACGGCCACCCGGCCATTGGTTATCTCGCATCCTCCAAAGCTAATGCTCATGATATGGGCCAATGCCGTACTAACAACATGTTCCATGGCAATTTCGAGGCCGCTGCCTGTAGAGGTATTGCCGCTGATCACCAGGTCAATCGTCGCTCCGGGAGCGATGCTGGTGGCGCGGGTGACATCCAGCGTGGCCTCGCGCTGGCCATCGGAAACGCTGCCGGACGCAGGGGGAGCCGTCAACGCGGGGCCGGGATCAATGCCGTTCGGAGGAATGATGACCGTCGGAGTTTTCGCGGCAAGGCCCGTCAGCGCCTGGAAATTTGTAATGTCTTGATTGTTTACGCGCGAAATCCCGACGATGGCGATCGTTTGGCCCGCACCGGTAATGTTTCCAGTGTTCACGTTGTAAATCGTCGCGAAGTCGGCGGGAGCCAGGTAATGATTGCCGCCGCTGGTCGTGAAATTCGGCGTAACGCCGCCTGTGGAACCCACAGCCAGGCTCTGCACCGGGACTTGGACGACTCCGGCTCTATTTAGCGGATGGAGCGTGAGCGTGGAGAGGCCACTCACGGATTTGATGACTCCCGCAAGCGCTGCCGGGATCTGCGGCTCGGCGGCGATGGAAATACGTTGCTCGCCATCGACCAGGTAGTAGTGCATGTCCGCACCGAAGGCGCCCGCGATATTCGCTGCCGTACCGCTGAACCGGATGATCACGCGGTTGTTGGCGACCGAGTCCACGCGCAGATTTTGCGACTGCAGCCAGTTCTCGATTGCGTCGATGTCCTGCTGGGACGCGCCGAAGCGTTCTCCCACCTCCACGGGCGTGAGCCAATGGTGGAAGTTGGGGGATGCCGGATCTTGCTGCTCGCTCAGAAATTGCTCGAAGGCCTGCTGTTGTTGGGGCGAACGGGAAAGGACCAGGGCAAGTTGCTCGAGCGGAAGGTTTGCGGGCACGCCGCCACGATCGTTCTGGGCGGATGCCCACTGCGGACGAATCCCGGTCATTGCGTGACGCTCGGTGGGATTTACCTGTGTGACGACGAGATTTCGGATTTGCGCATGCACGGGCGGACAGAGAAATATCGCCAGGGCAGACAAGCAGAGCGTCGCGAATACAAAAGGATGGTAGAGAGGTACGGCGCTGCGCCCGGGGTTTCCTCTTGAAAGCACGCGTTTCCTCCAGGGAATTCCTGCTCATTCCCTTTGCCAAATGCATCGAACGGCGCCGCAATTCGCCGGGCCATCGCGACGATCCCCCCATAGAGCCTGATCGACTTCCCGAGCGATTTCAAGCCCGTTGGCTGGCGTGGTGTGAATGAGTAACTCTGAAGGTAACGGCCTGCCTGCGACCTGTAACGCTCGGTTCGTCTCGCCTGAAACTATATCCGGCAGGCTTGCCCTGGAAAATTCATGAGGTTCAGCCATATGTTGTAATATTATGATTAGGAAGGGTTTACGCCGACATAGAAGACTGTCGGCTGCAATTTCCATGTCCATTCGGCCAGTAATTACTTCGCAACCCGCGCTGCCATCGCCAGTTCACCCGCCGCCAGATTTGCTAACCTTAGTAGCACTTCGACCGCAATAAAAAAGGAGTCAATCATGCCTTCTCAAACCACCCAACGGCCCTTTTGCGCCCAATGGACGCGCCTTGAAAAATCCGCCTGGCTGAGTATCGCGCTCCTGGGCGCGTTCGGGCTGTGCTCCTTGAACGCGCGCGGGCAAGTGTCTCCCGCCACCAGCAGTTCGGGCGTATCCCGCACGGCGAAGGCAGTCACGTACCGGCGCGGGGGTGTCGCGCGTGTCCCCCTGCAGGGTACCGACCTGATGCCCGGAGCGGTGGGGGAAGCCAAAATTGAGAACAAGGGCAATCGCGTGGAAATCGAAGCGCGGTTCGATGGATTCGTCCCGGCCACGAAGTTTGGTTTCGAGTATCTGACCTACGCCCTCTGGGCCGTTTCTCCGCAAGGCCGCGCCGTCAACCTGGGCGAAGTGCAGATCAAGAACGGCAGCGCGCAGGTCAAGGCCATTACGGACATGCAGACCTTTGGACTCGTGGTGACCGCCGAACCGTATTTCGCCGTTTCGCAGCCCGGCGATGAAGTGGTCCTGGAAAACGCGGCGGACGTAGGCGGCGAGACCATCGGCGCGAAGTACGAACTGGTCCCGCACGGCGTGTACTCTTCCTCAAACACAAAGATTGAGAACCTGATCTTCGGAATCGACCGCAAGACGCCCATTGAACTTTTCCAGGCGCGCAACGCCGTGCGCATCGCGAAAAATGCGAATGCCGAGCAATACGCGCCCTCCGCAATCGCCAAAGCCGATAAGCAGTTGCAGGAGGCCGAGGACGCTTACAGCCGCAAGGCCGACAAAAAGGTGATCATCTCCATGGCTCGGGACGCCGTGCAGACCGCCGAGGAGTCTCGCGTGATTTCCGTGAAGCAGAAGGCCGATGAGGAAGCCCAGGCGCAAGCCGAAGCCGACCGCCGGGCCGCCGAGGCGCGCACCGCGAAAGCCCGCGCCGACGCCGAAGAACAGGCCAATCTCCGCCAGCAAGCCGAACAGGCACGCCAGCAGGCCGAAGCGGCCAAGGCCGACGCCGAACGCATGAAAGAAGAGGCCATGAAGGCTGCAGCCGACGCGGCCCAGGCCAAGGAACAGGCGGACCGCGCGCGTGAGGCCGCGGTTGTCGAACAACAGGCGGCGCTGGCGCAGAAGCAGGCGGCGGAAGCCGAAGCGGAAAAAGCCAGGCAGGCCGCCGCGAAAGCGGAGTCGGAAAAAGCCGACATGCGCGCGCAACTGCTGGCGCAGCTGAACTCGATCCTGCAGACCAACGATTCCGCGCGCGGCCTGATCGTCAATATGTCCGACGTGCTGTTCGACACGGGCAGCTTTACATTGAAACCCGGCGCCAGGGAAAAACTGGCGAAGGTTTCCGGGATTCTGCTGGCGCATCCCGGGCTGACCATGCAGATCGAAGGGCACACCGACAGCGTGGGCGGCGACGCATTCAACGTGCGGCTCTCGGAACAGCGCGCCGACTCGGTTCGCGATTTCCTGGCCGAGCAGGGCGTCTCGCCGTCTTCGATCACCGCGCAGGGTTTCGGCAAAGCGGAGCCTGTCGCGACCAATGACACTCCGGAAGGCCGGCAGCGCAATCGCCGCGTGGAAATCGTGGTCAACGGCGATTCCATCGGCGCCGGGACCTCCGCGGCCGTTCGCCCCGCCAACCAAAACTCCTTGCCGCAAAGCTCGACGAACCTTCCCCGGGATGAGGAATCGCAGCCCGGGAAATAATGCGCGGATGGCGCATTCCGGCGACGGAATATCCCGTTCGTCTCCCGCAGCCATTTACCGGGACGCCGGTTACTCATCCCATCGGATAGACGTACTTCGAGGTTGAAAAAAGTGCCCTCTCCGTCCCGAAGAACGCGGGACGGAGAGGCCGCTACAAAACAGGAACGCGCCGGCACGCTGATTTTCTAGAGGCCGCTCGCTATTAGGACGGGCACGTTTCGTTGTAACCGCAATTCAAACCGATACACTCCTCGCGTCAAAATGCGATCCGTGCCGCACGCGCGGCCTGTGCTAAAATACGGCGTGGATGCACCCCAACCTCAAACACTTGATTGAACTGCAAGCCGTAGATTTTCGGCTGATCGAAATTCGCGAGCGCCTCAGCAAGTTCCCGAAACATCTGGCGGAAGTGGAAGCGCGCGTCACCGCCGCGAAGCAGCAAATTGCCGCCGCCAAAGACGCCCTGACCACCAGCCTGAAGGAACGCAAGACGTACGAGATGGACGTCGAGCAGTGGAAAGAGCGCGCCAAGAAATACCGCGGCCAGAGCGGGGAAGTCAAAAGCAACGAGGCATATAAAGCGCTCCTGCACGAAATTCAAAACGCCGAAGACGAGGCCGCCAAAGCCGAGGACCGCCTGCTCGAACGCATGGTGTCCGGCGAGGAATACGAGCGGCAACTGAAGGCCGCCGAAGCCGCGGTGAAGGAAATCGAAGCCGAGGCCAACAAGGAACGCCACACGATTCAGGCCGAGTTCAACGCCGCGCAGAAGGAACTTGCCGCGGCGGAAGCCGCCCGCGCTGCTTCCGCCGCGGCCGTGCCCGAAGACCTGGTCGATCACTACGAACGCATCGCCAAGCGCCATGGCGGAATTGGACTGGCGGAAATTCGCGGCGAAGGCTGCGGCCAGTGCGGCGTGCATATCCGCCCGCACATGATCCAGCTCCTGCAGCGCGAGGGAAACGAAGAGTTTTATCACTGCGAGACCTGCACGCGCATCCTGTATTACGCCAATCATTCGGCCGCGCCCGGTCCGACAGCCGCTTCGCCGACGGAGTCCGCCGCGGATTCCTCGGCCGCACCTACCCACGAAAATTAGAAAAAGATCCTCCCCTTGTTCGGCATAATGGATACCTATGATCAGACAAACGCATAGAGCGTCCGGCCGCCTTTTCGCCGAACCTGAATCTCCCGCAACGAAACTGGACGGCGCGTACACCGCCAATATCGACGGCGCGGCGCGCGGCAATCCCGGCCCGGCATCTTACGGTGTGGTGCTGCGGCGTCCGGACGGCAAGCCGCTTGAATCGCTCGGCAAATATATCGGGCGCCACACCAACAACGTCGCCGAATACTACGCGCTGATCGCGGCGCTGGACTACGCCGCGGCCAATGGAATCAAGCGCCTGCGCGTGTACAGCGATTCACAGTTGATCGTGAACCAGATCAAAGGCCTGTACAAGGTGAAGCACCCGGACTTGCGCCCTCTTCACGAGCGCGCGAAAAAACAGGCCGCCACGCTGGAAGCGTTCACCATCCAGTACGTGCCGCGCGAACAGAATGGCGACGCCGACACCCTGGCCAACGCCGCGCTGGACAATACCTGCGGCGTGAAGCCGGCATATGGCTCCGCGCCGGCAAAAGCCGCGGCTCCCGCTGGGACACTTTATCTGGACGACCTCCGTGTCGGACAGCGCTTCACTTCCGGCACATATCGCATGACTGAAGATCGCATGAAAGCGTTCGCCGCGGAATTCGACCCGCAGCCTTTCCATCTGGACGAAACGGCTGCACGGCACAGCATTTTCCGCGGGCTTGCCGCGAGCGGATGGCACACCGCGGCCGTGACAATGCGTCTAATGATTACCGGCGGTCTGCCGATCGCCGGCGGGCTTGTGGGACTGAGTTGCGAATTGTCGTGGCCCAGGCCGACGCGCCCCGGTGACACGCTGCGTGTGGAAAGCGAGATCGTCGAAATTTCCCACATACGGTCCAAACCAAACCGGGGCATTGTCACCGTGCGCGCCACCACCCTGAATCAAGACGGCGACACGGCTCAGGTGTTAACCACGAAGATCCTCGTCAGCAAACGCGCGGACAATTCCGTGGAACCCATCTGAACGCCGCGCGGCGATGCACATGCCCGGTCGGTGCGCGCAAAAAATTTCCGCCGCTCAGTTCGACCGCGTCTGCCCAAATCTTCTGCCGACAAACGCCTTGACCGGCGGGAACGCAATGGCGGAGGACGCAAAAATTCTGATCAAGTCCATGTCCAGGCCGCCCTGGTCCGCCTCCTGGTACATGGTCATCAGCGCTTCTTGCAGGGGAAGAGCCGCGCGGTACGGCCGGTTGTTTGTCAGCGCGTCATAAATATCGGCCACTTGCAGGACGCGCGCCGGCAAGGGAATCGCGTCTCCCCGCAGGCCGTCCGGATAACCGCTTCCGTCCATGCGTTCGTGATGATGGCGAATCATGGGAAGCGCGCGGCGCAGGGATTTTAGCGGAGAGCAGATGCGCACTCCCTCGGCCGGATGCTGCTGCATGATTCTTATTTCCTCGAAATTCAGCCGCCCCGGCTTCAGCAGCACCGCGTCCGGCACTATCACTTTGCCGATGTCATGAACGATCCCGGCGACTTGCAGCGCCTCGAGCAGTTCCTTGCCGAGGCCAATCCTTTTTCCAAGCTCGACCGCGATGGCCGCGGTTCTTTCCCCGTGGCCGCGCGCATGGGGATCGCGAGTCTCGATGCTTCGAGCCATGGAAAGGACCACCGCTTCGCCCTGTTCATCGATGTAGGATTTCATTTGCAGGAGCGATTGGATCCGCGTGAGCGCTTCCCAACGCGAAGGATGCGCTGTCCAAAAATCGTCGACTCCGGCTTGGAGGGCGCGCGCGGGATCGCAATCCTCCGAAAGCGCAGCAATCAAAACTACGGGAGTCAGGTGATTTCGCGCATCCCGTTTCAGCCGGCGGCAAACTTCGAAGCCCGATATGTCCGGCAACGAAGCCTCCAGCAGCACAAGATCGGGCCTGAGGTGCAGGCACAAATCGGGCGCCCTTTCCCCGCTTCCTATCGCTGTGATTTTATATCCCTGATTGCTCAATAGTTCCCGCCACGCTTTGCGATTTTTTTGATTGGCCACTACAAGCAGTACGGTTGCGGACATCAGCCTTTATCCCCCAGACCAGTTGCGAGTGAAGTTCCGCCTGCCAAGCGTTCGTTGACACCCGGGCATCAGGCCGCCGGCAACGCTTGCCGTGAATTATGATGGAGTCCCGGGCCCGCGAGACAGAGCCGTGGGGACGAATGGGGGACAAGGCCCTGTTAAAGCACAAGCTCTGCCAAATCGCGGCGGCCGTAAACGCTTGAAACAGAAGGCGAATGCTGGGACGCGCGCAGCGCGGATTCGCTTTGCGGGCATATTTTTCCGGTCAGAAGAGAAAAGTACCTTGAGGAAAATTCAAATGAGCGTTCGATCTATTTTCGCCAATGCGGCCGGAAAAGACTTCGACCCGCCCCGTATTTGATCATGGCAAGATCATGGCTGCATGGAATCGCAGGGCAAAATAAGGAAGGCGCTTCGGTTGAAAAATTCGGCTTACCCTATTTTAAAACGTAGGATTTATACAGCGTATCGCGCTGCGCCGGAACATATCCCGCATCCTCGATGATGCGGCGAAGCTCGCCTTCATTGGTGCGGTTCTTCACGCCCGCGGCGAACACCACGTTTTCCTCGATCAGAATGCTGCCCACATCGTCGGCGCCGAATTGCAGGCCCACCTGGCACACTTTAATTCCCGGCGTGAGCCAGCTGGACTGGATGTGATCGATGTTGTCCAGATACATCCGGCTGATGGCCAGCGTTTTCAGATAATCGACGGCCGTGGCTTCCGGAACTTTTTTTCCGAGGGGAGTATTTTCCGGCGCGAACATCCACGGAATAAATGCGGTGAATCCTCCGGTGTCTTCCTGAATGCGGCGCAGGCGCTCGAGGTGATTGACGCGGTGGCGGATTTCCTCGCCGCAGCCGAACATCATGGTGGCGGTGGTGCGCATGCCCAGTGAGTGCGCCACGCGGTGCATGTCTTCCCATTCGTCGGAGGTGCACTTGAGGCGCGAAATCCGCGCGCGGATTTCATCGTCCAAGATTTCCGCGCCGCCTCCGGGAATTGAATCCAGGCCCGCGGCCATCAGGCGCGTGATCGTTTCGCGCACGCTCAGCCCGGAGACTTCCGCGATGCAGCCGATTTCCGGCGCGGAAAAGCAGTGCAGATGCACTTGCGGAAAACGCTCCTTGAGCGAGCGCAGCAGATTTTCGTAATACTCGATGCGCAGGTCCGGATGCAATCCGCCCTGCAGCAGGATGCCGGTGCCGCCGAGCTCCAGCATTTCCTCGATCTTCTGGTAAATCGTCTCGAAGGAAAGCAAGTAGCCTTCCTTCGATCCCAGCGGGCGGTAGAACGCGCAGAACGAGCAGTATTCCGTGCAGAAATTCGTGTAGTTGATATTGCGGTCGATCTGGTAGGTGGCCACGCGCGGGTCGGTCTTTTTGCGGCGCACTTCCATCGCCGCCATGCCGATGCCGATCAGGTCGTCGGAGCGAAACAGGTCGAGCGCTTCCTGCTGTGTGAGTGCCATGATTGCCTCAGCGTCAAAATCAAAAATCACCGTCATTCCGAGCGAAGCGAGGAATCCCTCCTTCTTTCAGCCAGGCAAGAAAACAGAGGGATTCCTCGCTTCGCTCGGAATGACGGCTAAAAAATAACGGCGCGAACCTTCCCTGCTCCGCATCAGCCAACTACTTCCTTGCTCCGGGCGCGCGGCATCGGCACAAATTCCAATTCCCTTGCACGCGGAATCAAACCCGCCTTCGCGCACTCCTCATAATACAGCCGCAGGCCCGCCAGATTCTCCTCATCAAGCGAATAATCGATATTTTCGGTCAGGTACCGCTCAAGATCCCGCGGAGCCAGCTCCAGCTTCAGCGCCGCGCCTTCGGCGATATCGTTGATGTGCGCAAGTCCGTACTCGCGCGAGGCCTGAAAATCGGCCATGATTTCCGGAGTGACCACGCCGCGCCGCGCCACCCAGATCGCCAGCACCGCGGGAAGCCCGGTCATTTCCCGCCACTGCTGCGCTACATCGTACACAAACAGCGTTTCGATTCCCTTCACCGGATGCTCGTCCTCGCCATCGCCGTCGCAGCAACAGCAGGCTTCCGTTCCCGGCACTTTCGCTTGCAGCGCGTCCACCTTCAGGCGCAGGCGCAGCGCCGGATCGCCGATCACCACGGCGGCATCGGCGCGCGCCAGCATTTCGTCGGCGTCGGGCGCCATATCGATAAATTCCGGGGAAATATTCCAGTGCCGGCGGCTCAAAATGCGCGCCAGCGCCACGGTGCTGCGCGAATTCGTATCCAGCGCGATGCTCGTGGCCAGTTCGATGGGCACCTTGGAAATTACCAGCAGGCTGCGGACTTCGTTCTTGGCCGCGATGGCCATCCCCGGCAGCGCCACCACGTTTTCCATGCGCTGGTATTCGATCGAAGGAATGATGCCCACGTCTGCGCGCCCCGCGCGCAAATCCTTTGCGCACTGCGACGGCACGGCGAACGAAAGATCGTATTTCCCCACGAGAGGCCCGTCCGTAAAGCCCCAAACCAGCGGCGCGGTGTTCAGGAATTCGACGATAGAGATGCGCAGTTTGCCCATAATCATGGAAGCAACGGGAATGCCAACTATAGCACAGCCCGGGCGGCGCTCTTGCAAGCGTGAACATTCCGTTGCACGACAAACCAAACTGCTCCGTAGTAGGATTGCCCCAAAGAAAGGAGCAACTCAAATGGACGACTCCGATCTTACAGAACTTCGCAGTCTGGTCGGCCTGCACGAAAAGCTCGTCTACGAAGCGGTCAAGGCCGGGACAGTGGATGAATTGCCGCAGGAGAGCCAGCTCTTCGCGAAGGTGATCCAGGAACACATGCACCTGAAACACATGCACAATGCGCTGGAGTTCGCGGACCTGCGTGAAGGAGAGCCGTACGAGATCACGGTAGATGGCCAAACCGTGAACCCCATGGCTCACATCGCTGCGCACGCGGCCGTCAAAGGGCAGATCGAACAGGATCCCTCGGTAAGAGCCGCCTTTGAAAAAATGGTGGTCACCGGCGCCTCGCCTCATCAAGCCGAACACATTCTTTGCGCAATGTTTACGGAACTGCAGTGGGGGATCGCACGGGCTGTCCGGGCCGGGGAAGATTCAGGTAAGGCGCTTAGGATTTACAACAACAAGATTCGTAAGCTCACTCGTGATCCGGCCTTGCGCAAGAAACTCTTTCGTCTGTTCTCCGATGATCACTCCGTGTTTGAATAAAGAATTTCCGGCCGCATCCCGCAACACGACGCGCCTGTGGAAATTCCAGCTGGTAGGTTGAATTATGCCCACTTTCCAATCAGGCCGTTGATCGGGACTTGTACAGCATTTTTGACTTCTCCAAGAATGCCGTATCGGCACACGAGCAAGCCCTTAATAATGACTTGTAGCGAAATAATTTGAGGCGAAGGGTAATCTGCTTCGATGTCTCGCCGATAGAGTATAAGTGGAGAACAAAAGGAAAGAGCTAAGATCGGCTGCCATGGCGCGGGTCGAAGTAACGTGGGAAGACGAAACCCACACGCCGTGCGTCGCTGCGGGGATTATCGAGGACCGGTCGCCTGGTGGTGTTTGTATTCGGATCAATGCTCCGATCGCGGTAGGATTAAAGTTGACGATCAAGACATATAGGGAGCAACTCTCAGGGATAGTTACCAACTCCCGTCCTGAAGATAAAATATATATTGTAGGTATTAAGCTGGATCTCGCAGCGAACGCTGAACCCGTATCACCAACTTCAACTATTCCGATCGCCCGTCAGGTCAAGTAAGCCAAGTCGCGATAAGTCCTCCTATGGGGAACTGACTCATTCCCGTTGCCCGTACCATCTTGACTTCCCTCCCGCCGAGGGGTTTACTTACGGTAATTAAATCAACAAACGATGTAGAATAAAGAAAACAGTTTTGATGCTCCCTGGTGGCGGGTTCTGCAACATGCAGCCGCAAATTCCGGGGAAAATGAAATGGAGCGAAGCATGCGAAATCGCAGGGATTTCCTGAAAACGGTTGCGGGCGCGGCGACCGGGGCGCTCTTGGCGGGAAAGTCATTCGCCGCGTCCCCGTTGCAAGGCGCCATGGCCGCAGCGGGCGGCGGGCGGCGGGAAGTTTCCATTGGCGGGCGCCGCGTGAAAGTGGTCGACATTCACGCGCACTGCGTCATTCCGGAAGTGGCGGAACTCGTCAAGGGCACGCCCTTCGAGGCGCGGGCCGGAGGACGGGCGCGCGGGCCGAACATCATGGGGCCGGAGCGCATCCGCGCGATCGATGAATTGGGCGTCGATGTGCAAGTGTTGAGCATGAATGGTTTCTGGTTCTATGCCGCGACCGACCGCGATCTCGCCGCAAAAATCGTGAAGCTTCAGGACGAAAAAATGGCGGAATGGTGCGCCGCGCATCCGGACCGTTACGTCGCGCTCAGCTCGGTGGCCCTGCAATTTCCCGATCTCGCGGCCGAGCAGCTCGAATACGCCGTGAAAAAACTCGGCGCGCGCGGCGCCTGCATCGGCGGGCACGTCGAGGGCGACGACATATCGATGCCCAAGTACGATCCGTTCTGGGCCAAGGCCCAGGAACTGGGCGTGGTCGTCTTCATGCATCCGCAAAGCGCTGAAAACGTCGTCAAGCCGGACGGGCTCAAGGGCCGAGGCGATCTGGGAAATATTATCGGCAACCCGCTGGAAACCACGGTGTTCCTGACGCGCATGATGTTCAACGGAACGCTCGACCGCTTTCCCAACCTGAAAATCTGCGCGGCGCACGGCGGCGGCTATCTGCCATCGTATCTCGGACGTACGGAAGTGGCCTGCGAGGTTCGCGCCAACGCCAATTGTGCGAACAAGAAACAGCCGAGCGACTACCTGAAGAACCAGATTCTGGTCGACACGATCGTCATTTCCGAAGAAGGCTTGCGCCACCTGGTGGCGGAATGCGGCTCCGGGCAAGTGGTCTTCGGAACCGATATGCCGTTCAAATGGCATTCCAGCGTGGACCTGGTCCTGAACGCTGAGTTTCTGAGCGACGCGCAAAAGGAAGCCATCCTCGGCGGGACGTTGACCAAGCTGTTGCGGCTATAATCGGCGGCGATTACGCATTTGCCGCCGCGTGCCTTACGATTCAAGATGGAATCGGCACTTGTGGCGGCCGGTGCTGATCATCAGCCTGGCAGTTTTCAGATGTTAGGGTTGCGGATAAACATCTCATGCTGTCATTCCGAGCGAAGCGAGGAATCCCTCTTCGGTTTAGACCAACGAACGGAGGGATTCCTCGCTTCGCTCGGAATGACGGGCCTATAGGTCATTGCGCAGTGCGCTGGACCTGCAATTTGAATTAAATAATTCCCACGAGGAGCGTTTCATGGCCAAAGGATATTGGATCTGTTTCTACCGCTCGATTTCAAATCCGGACAAGATCGCCGAATACGCCAAATTTGCGGGGCCCGCGATCCAGG
>Ga0316628_100002390_pt1 | contig 13899 bp, 7 predicted proteins | sample OWC_Aug_M2_C1_D5_FD_207648 | JGI IMG/M metagenome (GOLD analysis project Ga0316628, IMG submission 207648) | Wetland soil microbial communities from Old Woman Creek delta, Ohio, United States - OWC_Aug_M2_C1_D5_C | ecosystem: Environmental > Terrestrial > Soil > Wetlands | place: USA: Ohio... | reverse complement strand
TGGAAGACGTCGCCGCTTCCGGCCGCGTCTCCGGCCGCGGCCAGCAACCCGTCGATCAGGTCGTCGATGTAGCAGACCGACATCGGCCGCGGCTGCCGGCCGAGGGAAACGAGAAAGCCCCGCCGGTCGAATTGGAAGTAATCCAGAAAGCCGGGGTCCCGCGGCCCGTAGACCGGCCCGACCCGGACGATCGACACCGGAAGATCGGCCTTCCGGGCGATGATCTCCCCTTCGCCGAGAAGCTTCGATTTGCCGTAGTCGGAAACGGGATGCGGCGGATCGTCCTCCCGGACAGGACGCCCGGCTTCCGACGGCCCTCCGGCCGCCGTCGTGGAGAGGAAGACGAACCGCGGCCGCAGGCCTTGCCGGACGAGGCCCTCCAGCAAACTTGCCGTGCTTTTTTGGTTTACGCTATAATAATCACCCGTTCGAATCGCCCGGGTCATCCCGGCGAGATGAAAAACGGCGTCCAGATCGTCCGGCAAGGTCGGCTTTCCGTCCAATTCTCCTTGAAGCAGACGGACGCCGAGGCTTACCAGAAAACGGCCGCGGGCGGGGTTTCGGACGAGGGCCGTCACGGTCGCGCCTTGGGCGCGCAGACGCTCGGCGAGATGGCCTCCGATGAAGCCCGTCGCCCCGGTGATCAGAACATTTTTCATCGGGACGGGATTTTATCGCGGCGGACCGCGCCGGTCAAACCGGATATCCGGGACGAGTCCCGGACGAAAGGGCGGCGATGAACATACGCAAGCGTCGGCTTTGGGTCGCGGCCGTGGGAGGGATTCTCGGCGCGGTCCTGACGGCCTCGGCGGCTGAAATCCTTCCCCTCGAGGCGGTCAAACCCGGGATGAAGGGCAAGGGGCTGTCGGTTTTCAACGGATCCCAAATCGAGGAGTTCAACGTCGAAATCCTCGGCATTCTGGCCAACAATAGCCCGAAACGGAACGCCATCCTGGCTCGCCTGTCGGGCCGCAACCTTGAACAGACCGGGATCCTCCAGGGCATGAGCGGAAGCCCCGTTTATATCGACGGCAAGCTCATCGGCGCCGTGGCTTTCGGTTTCGCCTACAGCAAGGAGCCGATCGCCGGGATCACGCCGATCGGCGAGATGCTGGCGATCGCCGGAAGCACGCCCGTCGCGCCCGCCCCGGCCGGAGCGCCCCGGATTCCGTTTTCGTCGAGCGTCGGTCTTCGTCAGATCGTGGAAGCCCATCGGGATTTTTTTTCGTCCGCCCCTGCCCTGGAGGCCGACGGCCGGATGGGAAGCGCCCTGCCGGTCCCGCTCTTTTTTTCCGGTTTTTCGTCCCGCTTTCTCGATGAGCTCCGGCCGATTTTTTCCGGCTGGGGATTCCACCCGCTGGCCGCCTCCTCGGCCGATTCCCTCCAGCAGCGGACGGGCTTGTCGCTTGACACCGACCTGACGCTCCGGGAAGGGGATCCGCTGGCGATCCAGCTCGTCTCCGGCGACCTGGACGTCTCCGCGGTCGGGACGGTGACCCATGTGGACGGAACCCGCGTTTTCGCCTTCGGCCATCCGCTCTACAATCTCGGGCCGGTCGAATACGGCATGGCCCGGGCCAAGATCTTGACAGTCATCCCGGCCCTCGACACGTCCTTCAAGGTCGGTTCCATCGGAAACCTGATCGGGACCGTGATCCAGGACCGCACCTCCGGCGCCTACGGGGAAATCGGCCGTTCGCCGAAGATGGTTCCCCTCAATCTGACCCTGACTCCGGAAACGGGCCCGGCCCGTGATTTTCATCTCAAGCTGGCCGCGGACAAGCTCCTGACCCCGCTGCTGACGAACATGGCCATCGCCGCCCTTCTCGATTCCGACGGCCGGGCCCTGGGCGACTTGACCCTGGAGCTCCGGGGCGATGTCACCCTCGACACGACGCCCGTCCAGACGGTCCATATCGAGGACCTTTTCACCGGCAATTTGGGCAGCTCCTCCACCGGACTGGCCAACCTCGTGACCGCGGTCGTGTATTACCTCACCAACAACGAGTTCCGGGCCGTCGGGATCCAGCGGATCGACCTGGATGTCCGTCTCGCGGAAAAGCCGAAAGCCGGGCTCCTGGAGAGGGTTTGGCTCGACAAATACGAAGCGGCCCCGGGTGAGACCGTCCGGATAAAGCTGTTCATGAAGACCTACCGCGGCGAAAGCCTCGTCGAGGAAATTCCGTTCTCGGCGCCCAACCTTCCCTCCGGCTCCGAGTTTCAGCTCGTCATCGGCGACACCAACTCGATGCAGCAAGTCGAGCTCGGCCAGTACAGGTCCGGCGGACTCGTTCCGCGAAGCTTCGATCAGCTCGTCCGGCTGCTCAACAGCGTCCGGAAAAACAATCGGATTTATTTCAAGCTCATCGGCCCGCGCCCGGGATTGTTCCTGCGGGGGGAGGAGATGCCCAACCTTCCTCCGGCCATGAAATCGGTGTTCGCTTCGCCGCGGGCGGCCGGCTCCTCGCCGGTCGAAATCAGCGTCTCCACCCTCGGCGAATACCAGATGCCCGTGCCCTTCGCCTTCCAGGGGCTGTCCGTGATCCCCCTCAAGATCCGCAAGTAGGAGAACGATCATGTCTCGCGCCCGAATCCTCGTCTGGTCGGTTGTGGCTCTCGTCATCGCGGCCGGAGCGGTCGTTCCCCGCCAATGGACCCTGCGGTCTTTCGACGATTATCTTCGCGGCAGGTTCAACGGCGTCTCCTTGACGTCCGAGGGAATCCTGTCTCTGGCCGCGCCCGAGGAGAAAATCGAAGCCCCGGCTGAAGACTTTTTCCTCTCCTTCCAGATGACCGCGGAAGGCGTCGGATACCTGGGCACCGGCCACGGCGGAAAAATCTACCGCCTGGACAAGGACGGAAAAGCGGAGCTCTATTTCCAAACGCCGGAGATGGACGTCACCTGCCTTCTCCTGGATCCCAAAGGCGTCCTTTACGCCGGGACCTCGCCCAACGGAAAGCTTTACAAAATCACGGCCGCCAACAAGGGCCAAGAGCTCTTCAATCCGGCCGAGCGATACATCTGGGACCTCCTTCTGGCCGACAACGGGAGCTTGCTCGTGGCCGTCGGAGAAAGCGGCGGGGTCTATGAAGTCAATCCTCAGGGACAAAGCCGCGAAGTTTTCAAAGCGGAGCAGAACCATCTTCTCTGCCTGAAATTCGACCGCAACGGCGACATCGTCGCCGGATCGGGGGGGCCTGGACTCGTTTACCGCATCGCGAAAAACGGCGGGAAAGGGACGGTGATTTTCGAGACGCCGTTCGAAGAGGTCCGGTCGCTGGCCTACGACCTCGACGGCAACCTGTACGTCTCGGCCGGGGGAACGATCAAGTCGGCCCGGCCCGAGACCGTCGCCGCCGCGGCCCCGGTACCGGCGGGGAACGTCGACGTTTCGGTGGCGGTTTCCGCCGCGCCCATCGCGGCCGGAGCCCAGGCCGCCCCGGCGGCCGGCCAGGCCGCACCGCGCCCCTCGACGGCCGGCGGCGGGCGCGAGCCGGGCGCGATTTTCCGAATCGACACCGAGGGGATGCCCCGGCAGATCTGGATGTCGTCCGAGGAAATGGTCTACAGCCTGTTCTGGAACGAGCCCGAAAAGAAAGTCTTTTTCGGGACCGGTCCGAAGGGCCGCCTTTACACCGTCGATCGCGACGGTCAGGCGGCGCTTCTCCTCCAAGGCCGGTCCGAGCAGGTGTACGCCTGTGTCCCCGTCGGGACGCGCCTTTATCTCCTGGCCAACAATCCGGCCGGCCTGAGCCGGGTGTCGGCCGACCGCCGGCTGGAAGGGGAGTACCTCGGCCCGGTTTGGGACGCCAAGCTGGTTTCGGCCTGGGGCCGGATCCGTTGGGAAGCCGGCGTTCCCCCGGAAGGCGTCCTGCGGTTCCAATCGCGAAGCGGCAACACGGCCGAGCCCGGCTCGAGCTGGAGCGATTGGTCTCCGCCTTATGAAAAAGCGGAGGGCGAGCAGATCTTGAGCCCGAGGGCCCGGTACCTCCAGGTCCGGGCGATGTTCAAATCGACCTCGGTCAAGACGGGGCCTGCGCTGTCCCGCCTCGACGTCCATTTCCTCCCGGCCAACGCCGCCCCGGAAATCGCCCGGATCGAGCTCCTCCCGCCGAACGAAGTCTATCTCAAGCCGCCGGACATGGATGAGGTGATCTGGGGCCTGGAACGGCGCCTTCCCGAGGCGGCGGCGAAAGCCGACGAAACCCGGATGATGATCGCCAAGAAGGCCGAGCGGCAGGGCTTCCGGACGCTGACTTGGAGCGGGACGGACGAAAACGGCGACGATCTCATCTACACGATCGCCCTGCGGAAGGACGGAGAGAAGGAATGGCGGACCCTCGAGGATCGTTGGACCGAGGAGATCTACGCTTTCAATACGGCCTATTTCCCCGACGGGCGGTATGAATGTAAAGTCATCGCTTCCGACGAGCGGTCGAATCCGCCCGACCGGGAAAAGCGCGGCGAGAAGACCGTCGGCCCGCTCCTGGTCGACAATGCCGCGCCGGCCGTCCGGAACCTCCAGGCGACGAAGGCCGACCGTCAGCTGAGCGTGAGCTTCCAGGCCGAGGACGCGTTTTCGACCATCAAGGATGTCCGGGTTCTCGTCCGGCCGGGCGAATGGCGGATCGTTTATCCGGAGGACGGCATCGCCGATTCCCGGACGGAATCGTACGCCTTCAAGCTGCCGCTGCCCGCCGGTTCGGACAACCTGCTGACCGTGGTCGTCCGCGACGCGATGAACAACGCCGTCACCGTCCGCCAGATTTTTTAAAGAAGGTTTATTTCACACGCTCGAGGTACTTGTCCTCGCGCGTGTCGATCTTGATCTTTTCCCCGGGCAGGACGAAGGGCGGAACCATGATCGTGATTCCGTTCTCCATGACCGCCGGCTTGAACGAGGCCGAGGCCGTCGCCCCCTTGATGTTGGGCTCGGTTTCGGCGACGGTCAGGACCATCGTGATCGGCGGAACGACGTTCATCGCCTTGCCGTCGAACATTTCCACGGTGTAGATGATGTTGGGGATCAGGTATTTCATCGCGTCGCCGATGACGTCGGCGGATAGCTGGACCTGGTCGAACGTCTCGTGGTTCATGAAGACGTGCTCGTCGCCGCTGGCGTAAAGGTACTCCATCTCGACATTGTCGAGGTGGATCTGCTCGACCCGGTCGACCGACCTGAAGCGGTGGTCCTTGACCGAATTGTCTTTGAGGCTGCGGAGCTTGGTCTGGACCATGGCCTTCCACCGGCCGGGGGTGATGAGCTGCATGTCGACGCATCGCCAGAGCTGGCCGTCGTCCATCTTCAAGATCATGTTTTTCCGAATCGCCGTAGCGTCGATCATGGGATCCTCTTCCTCGTCAAATCTCGCGCCGGGCGCCCTCGTCCACGTGGACGATATACGGCCGGCCGCCGGCCGCGGCGATCGCCGCGGCGACGTCCTCGGCGTTTCGCGGGGCATAGGCGAACATGCACCCCCCGCCGCCGGAGCCGTTTATTTTAGCACCAAGCGCTCCGGCGTCAAGGGCCGCCCCGATCATCGCCTCGATCTTATCCGTCGAGATCTGAAGGAGGTCCCGGAGGACGGCGTGCTGGTCGTTGAGCAAGCGGCCGAATTCGGCCTCGTCGAACCGCGGGGCCTGGAACAGGACCGCGCCCCGCGAGGTGATGTCCCGCGTCGTCAGCGTCCCGAGGAGGAGGCGGCGGTTGTCCGGCGGGAGCTTCCCGATTTCCGAAAGGATCTCGGGCGTCCGGGGCGAGTGAAGAGTGAAGGAGGGAATCGCCTTCCGGACCAGAGCCTCCCCGTCCAGGACATGGCTCTTGATGAAGCCCAGCATGCCCGTCGTGTCCTTTTTCTGGAGGGAATTGGCCAGGACGAACGTGCCGAGCGGATTTTTCATCTGTTGGAACTTCATCGGTTCGTCGAACCGGATCCAGACCACGCCGCCGTAAGCCGAGGCGTAATGGTCCATCCGGCCGCCCGGCTCCTTGAATTCGGCCACCTCGGTGTCGAAACCGAGCTCGGCCAAGGCATGGGGGTCGGAGGCCCGGGGATCGGCCGCGGCTTCGAGAAGGAACTTGTTCCAGGCCACGACCATGGCCGAGGAGCTCGACGTCCCGGCATTGATCGGAATGTCGCCCCGGACCTCGACGTCCCACCCCTGGAGCGGAAGGCCTGCCCGGCGGTGGATGTTGACCGCGCTTTTCAGGTAATCGCGCTTTTTTTCATAGGGGATTTCCCGCGCAAAGGAGAATTCCTCCCGTTCACCAATGTCCGGCAGGTCGAGGACGATGCGGTCGTCTGAACGGGGCCGGCCGGCGAACGCGATCCGGAGATCGACGGCTGCGGCGATAATGGCCAGGCCGAAATAGTCCTGGTGCTCGCCGAGAAGGCAGATCCGGCCGGGGGAAGAGACTTTCAGCGCGGGGTCTTTCATGGACTCTCTTTTATCCGAATGCGCCAAGTCTGTCAATCAGCCGTTGAAATGCGGAATCTCCCCTGCTGGGAATACTTCTCGACGGCTATTATCCCTGATCGACAGTTGTGTTATCGTATCGACCTTGGGAGATTCCATGAAAAAACAGCGCCTTCTCATCGGAGCGGCGGCGGCGATCATGATCTTATCCGGCGCACATTGCCGGCCAGGAGGCGTCATGGCCGATCAAATCCTTATCAACGGAGTGATTTGGACTGGGAATCCGCAAAAGCCGGCGGCCGAGGCGATCGCCCTCCGCGGCGATCGGATCCTGTTTGTCGGATCCAAGGCCGGGGCGTTGAGCCTGGCCGGCCGGGGAACCCGGATGATCGACGGCGAAGGACGGCTGGTCCTTCCGGGCTTCATCGACAGCCACGTCCATTTCCTGACCGGCGGATTCAGCCTTCTGAATGTCCAGCTGCGCGACGCCGGATCGAAGGAGGAATTCGTCCGCCGGATCGCGGAAAAGGCCGCGGAGCTTCCCGCGGGCGAATGGATCCAGAACGGCGACTGGGACCACCAGACCTTCCGGCCCGTCGAGCTGCCCCGGCGGGAATGGATCGACGCGGTCACGCCGAAACACCCGGTCTGCGTCAACCGGCTGGACGGGCACATGGTCCTGGCCAACAGCTTGGCCCTTAAGCTGGCCAAAATCGATAAGAAAACTCCGTCTCCTCCCGGCGGCGAAGTCGTCCGGGACCCGGCCACGAATGAGCCGACCGGGATCCTGAAGGACGCGGCCGCGGACCTGGTCTATGCGGTCATCCCTCCGCCGACGCCGGCCCAGAACGTGAGGGCCGCCGAGACGGCCCTCAAAGCGGCCGCGGCCAACGGCGTCACATCCGTGCATGACGTGTCCGGAGAGGCGGGATTCGATGTCTACCAGGACCTTCTCCGGGAGGGCCGCCTGACTTCCCGGATCTATTTTTACGTTCCGATCGCCTCGATCGACCGGGTTCTCGAATCCAAGCTCCGGACGGGGTTTGGGAACGAGGGGCTCCGTTTCGGCGGGTTGAAAGGATTCGCCGACGGCTCGCTCGGGTCGCAGACGGCCTACTTCGACGCGCCCTATTCCGACGATCCGACGACATCCGGTCTGCTGGCGTCGGGGATGTTCCCCGAAGGGATCATGGAGAAGCGCATCGCCGCCGCGGCGTCCGCCGGGCTGCAGACCGCCATTCACGCGATCGGCGACAGGGCCAACGCAGAAATTCTCGATATCTACGAGAAAACGGCGGCGAAATACGACCTGGCCCGGCTGCGGCCCCGGATCGAGCATGCCCAGCATCTCCGGCCGGCCGATTTCGAGCGATTCGCCCGGCTCGGCGTCATCGCTTCGGTCCAGCCTTACCACTTGATCGACGACGGCCGCTGGGCGGAAGCCAAAATCGGCCCCGTCCGGGCCGCGTCGACATATGCGTTTCTCTCGTTTCTCGAAGCCGGGGCGGCGCTGGCCTTCGGCTCGGATTGGCCGGTCGCCCCGATGGATCCGATTATGGGAATTTACGCCGCCGTGACCCGGGCGACCCTGGACGGAAAACATCCGGGTGGCTGGATTCAGGCCCAGAAAATCACCGTCGAGGAAGCCGTCCGGGCTTTCACCGCCGGAGGGGCATATGCCGAATTCGCCGAGTTGGAAAAGGGGACCTTGGCCGCCGGAAAGCTGGCCGACCTGGTCGTTCTGGATCGGGACATTTTTCGGATTCCCCCTGAGCAGATCCGTGAGGCCGCCGTCGTCATGACGATTTGCGGGGGCAAGACGACCTACGCGAGACGTTAAGAGCTTCGTCCCGGCGGCCTAAAAAAAACGGCTGATTGTCTTTTTTTGCGCTATAATGACGACATGCATCGCGGCGGCGGTCGTCGTCACTCGCGTTCGCTGCTTAGTTTGGCGGCCGTTTTATTGATTTTTGTTGCCCGGGCCCCGGGCGCGTATCTTCGGAATATCCCCCAGATCGTCCGCCAGCCGGACGGCGGGGTTCTCGCCTGCCTGGCCAGCGGCGATGAGTATTACAACTGGCTCCATGATGCCGCCGGCTACACCATCGTGCAGGACGAGAAAACCGGCTGGTATGTCTTTGCCGTACCGGACGCCGAAGGCGGCCTGAAACCTTCTTCCCTCGTTCCGGGCCGGGATGATCCTTCCCTTTATGGTTTAGCCAAAGGCCTGCGCCTTGCCCCGAAAAAAATCCTTGAATCCCGTCAGGAGTTTATCCGGCTTCAAGCCGAAGCCGGCCCCGTGATGACCCCCCGGACGGGGGCCCTCAACAACTTGGTCGTATTCATCCGGTTTTCCGGCGAAGGGGAATTTTCGGATGCCCCCTCGGCCTTCACCGGGCTCTTGAACGCGTCCGGCGCCGCGGACAGCTCCTTGTATAATTATTTCCACGAAGCGTCCTACGGAGCCCTGTCGGTGACGTCGTCGTTGTATCCGGCGCCCGCGGCGACGATCCTCTCTTATCAGGATTCCCGTCAGCGGGGATATTATCAACCGTACAACGAAGGGACGAACGCGATCGGTTACACCGGCGGCGACAACGGGACCGAGCGGAGGAACCGGGAGCACGCCCTTCTCCGGGACGCCGTGGCGGCCATCGCGTCCGGGGTTCCGTCGGGGCTGGTCATCGACGGGGACGCGGACGGGTATGTCGACAATATCGTTTTCGTCATTTCCGGATCGCCGACCGGCTGGAGCTCCCTCCTTTGGCCCCATATGTGGAGCCTGTATTCCCAGGTCGCTTACATCAACGGCAAGAGGGTCTATACCTACAATTTCCAGCTCAGGACGACCGTCGATGTCGGCGTCCTTTGCCACGAGATGTTCCATTCCCTCGGATCCCCCGACCTTTATCATTATACGAGCAACGGCATCCAGCCCGTCGGGGGCTGGGATATCATGGAAAACGACCGGGACCCGCCCCAGCATATGGGCGCTTATATGAAATGGCGCTACGGCGGCTGGATCGCCTCCCTGCCGGAAATCGTCGCGACCGGGACCTACAGCCTCAATCCCTTGACGTCGCCGACGGGAAACTGTTTTAAGATCCGGTCCCCGAATTCGACGACCGAATATTTCGTCGTCGAATACCGGAAGAGAATCGGCGTTTTCGAGAGCTCGGTTCCCGGCGACGGCCTGCTGGTCTACCGCATCAACACCGCCGCCTCCGGGAACGCCTATGGACCGCCGGACGAGGTTTATATCTACCGGCCGGATGGGACCCCGACCGTTAACGGCCAGGTTTCCAGCGCCGCATTCAGCCTCGGATCCGGGCGGACGGCGATCAACGATTCGACCAATCCGTCGGGCTTTCTCTCGAGCGGCGGAGCCGGCGGCCTCTCGATATATGGCATCGGTTCGGCGGGAACGACCATCGCTTTCAGCCTCACGATCCCCGGATCGGCGGCCTTGACCCTGACTTCGCCCAATGGTGGGGAAACCTGGGCCGGGGGGACGAGCCACGCCGTCGCCTGGACGACGACGGGGACGGTGTCCAACGTCAAGCTGGAATACTCCGCGAACAACGGCGCGACCTGGACGACGATCACCGGTTCGACGGCCAACACCGGCTCCTATGCCTGGACCGTGCCTTCCCTTTCGTCGGCCGGCTGCCTGGTCCGGGTCAGCGACGCGGCCGTCGGATTCCCGGCCGATACAAGCGACGCGGCCTTCACGATCACCGGCGATTCGCCGGCCATCGGCCTTTCGCATTCGCTCGTGAATTTCGGAGCGATCCGGAACGGCGCCGTCACGCCGGCGGAGAAAGTGAACGTTTTCAACGCGGGTAAAGGGACGCTGAGCTGGACGGCTGTTTCCTCGGCCGCCTGGCTTTCCGTATCGCCCGGAAGCGGGACGAACTCGGGAGTCCTGACGATCGGCATCGCCCAGACGAATCTCTCCCCGGGAACGTACCAGGGAACGATCACCCTCTCGGCCTCGGGCGTCTTTAATTCTCCGCAAATTCTCAGCGTCTGCTTCCGGGTCTATGCGGCGGATGGGGATGCCGCGCCGTTCGGGGCGTTCGACCTGCCGGAGGAGGGAGCGACGATCCGTTCCTCGGTCGCCGTCACGGGCTGGGCCTTGGACGATATCGGGATGCAATCGGTGAAAATCTACCGAGGGACGTCGAGCGCCGACCGGGTCTTTATCGGGGACGCCGTTTTCGTCCCCGGGGCGCGGCCCGACGTCGAATCGGCATACCCCAACTATCCCCAGAACCGCCGGGCCGGATGGGGCTATATGATGTTGACCAACTTCCTGCCCAACGGCGGGAATGGGGATTTTACCCTCCTGGCATACGGGACCGACTTGACCGGCCATGAAGTGCTGCTGGGGACTAAAGCCGTTTTCGTCGACAACGCCAGCGCGGTGCTACCGTTCGGGGCGATCGACACGCCGCCCCAGGGAGGGACGGCGTCGGGAAGCGGCTACTATAATTTCGGGTGGGCCTTGACTCCGCAACCGAATTCGATTCCGACGAGCGGATCGACGATCTGGGTCTGGGTCGACGGGTATCCTTTGGGGAACCCTTCCTATAATAATTATCGCGGCGACATCGCCACGCTGTTCCCGGGCTACGCGAACGCCGGCGGAGCGGTCGGTTTTTACATTTTGAACACGACCGCCTATGTCGATGGATTCCATACGATCGCCTGGAGCGTAACGGATTCCGCCGGAAACGTGGACGGCATCGGCAGCCGGTATTTCACGATCCAGAACGCGCCCGGCGCGCCGGGCGCAGCCGACGCGGAAACGGTCCTTGCGTTTGACGCGATTTCCGGAATGGTCGAAGATTTCCGGACCGGACTCTTCGTCCGGCAAGGACCGAATCCCGACGCGCCCGGAGAAACGATATATCCGGATGCCGGCGGGTCCCGCCGGATTTCGCTTCGGGCCGGCGATCCCTTGACCGTTTCCTGGGACGAAATTGGGGCGCCGGAAGACGGCGAAGCCGCGGACAAGCCGGGCGATAATCGCTTCGTGGCTTACGAAATCGTCGGTCTCCAGCTTCGTCCTCTGCCGGTGGGATCGTCTTTCGATGCGCGCGCCGGCGTCTTCCGCTGGATGCCGGGGCCTGGATTTTACGGCGAGTATAAGATCGTGCTGGCAGACCGGGTGACGATGACAAAGAAAACGATTTCGGTCGTTATAAAATAAAGCCCGATTCCCTTTGCTTTTCCCTCTCCGATTTTGGTAAGATGGCGACTCCATTTCGGGACGGGGACGTCATGGAACCAGATTGGAAAGTCGAGCTTGACGACCTGCTGAAGGACGCGGGATCCCGTTCGCGCGACACGATCCCGGTTCTTCATCAAGTCCAGGAACGGTTCGGACACATTCCGCCGGCGGCCCTTCCGGCCATCGCCCGGCGCCTCCATATTTCCGAGAGCGAGCTCTTCGGAGTCCTGTCGTTTTACAAGGCCTTCACTTTGAGGCCGCGGGGCCGGCACACGATCACGGTTTGTCTCGGAACCGCCTGCCATGTCCGCGGCGGAGAACGGATCGCCGAAGAGCTCGAGAACACCCTCGGGATTCCGGCCGGAGAAACGACCGCCGACGGTTGGTTCACCCTCGAGACGGTCAACTGCCTCGGCTGCTGCGCCATCGGACCGGTGATGGTCGTTGACGGCGTGACCCATGCCCGGACCGTACCGGCGGCGGCCCGGGAGATGATCGTCAAGCTCCGGGCGGGGGAAAAGAAGCCGTGAACAGACTCCTTCATCCCGGCCATCTCGAGGATTGGCGGAAGCGCCTGCTCGACGAGACGTCCCATGTCCGCCGGACGATCGTCGTGACCGCCGGAACCTGCGGCCGGGCCAGCGGAGCCTTGGCGATCCGCGACGCCCTCCAGGCCGAAATCGACCGTCTCGGCGCCGGAGACAAGGTCGGGCTTCTGGTCACCGGCTGCCACGGCTTCTGCGAAATGGAGCCGAGCGTCGTCGTCCAGCCCGAGGGCATTTTCTACGGGAAGCTCAAACCGGAAGACGCTGCCGCGATCGTCAAACAAACGGCCCTGGCCGGCAAGGTCGTCGAACGGCTGGCCTTCGAGGTGCCCGGGACCGATCGGCGCATCGCCAAACTGGAACAGATACCTTTTTATAAGAAACAGATGCGGCTGATCTCGGAGAACAACCTCCACGTCGATCCGGAGCGGATCGAGGATTATATCCGGTTGGGCGGCTACCGCGGATTGATCCGGGGGCTCTACGACATGACTTCGGAGGGGGTCATCGACGAGGTCCGGGCGGCCGGCCTCCGCGGCCGCGGGGGCGCGGGCTTTCCGACGGCCATCAAGTGGGAGCTCTGCCGGAAGGCCGACGGCCATCCCAAGTACGTCGTCTGCAACGCCGATGAGGGCGATCCGGGCGCCTACATGGACCGGAGCCTGCTCGAAGGAAATCCCCACGCCGTGATCGAAGGCATGATCCTCGGGGCCTACGCCATGGGCGCCTCCGAGGGATTCGTCTACGTCCGGGGCGAGTACCCGCTGGCGGTCAAAAACGTCGAGCATGCGATCGCCCAGGCCCGGGCCTGCGGCCTGCTCGGCCCGGCCATCCTTGGCTCGGAATTCGGTTTCGACCTCCACGTCGTCCAGGGCGCGGGGGCCTTCGTCTCCGGCGAGGAAACCGCGCTGATGGCTTCGATCGAGGGCCGTAAGGCCTTTCCCCGCCAGCGTCCCCCGTACCCGGCCGAATCAGGCCTATGGGGCAAGCCGACCAACATCAATAACGTCGAAACTTGGGCCAACGTCCCCCTGATCCTCGACCGGGGCAGCGCCTGGTACGCCGCGATCGGAACGGACAAGAGCAAAGGGACGAAAATTTTCTCGCTGGTCGGACAGGTCCGGAATACCGGGCTCGTCGAAGTCCCCATGGGCGTCACCCTCCGCGAAATCATCGAGGAGATCGGCGGCGGCGTCCGCGGTGGCCGGGCCCTGAAGGCCGTCCAGACCGGCGGGCCGTCGGGCGGATGTCTGCCCGCGGCTTCGGCCGACCTGGCCATCGATTATGAAACGTTGGCCCGGGCCGGCTCGATCATGGGCTCGGGGGGAATGATCGTCCTGGACGACCGGACCTGCATGGTCGACCTGGCCCGCTACTATCTCCACTTTCTGGAGGAGGAATCCTGCGGCAAATGCGCCCCCTGCCGCGTGGGCACCCGCCAGATGTCCGAGATCCTCGTCCGGATGACCGCGGGGAAGGCCGACGAATCCGATCTCGAGAGATTGGAGGATCTGGCCCGAACCGTGAAAACGGCTTCCCTCTGCGGCCTGGGCCAGACCGCGGCCAATCCCGTTCTTTCCACGTTGACCCATTTCCGGAACGAATACGAAGCCCACATCCGGGAAAAGCGGTGCCCGGCCCGCGTCTGCCGCGAGATCGTCTCCTCGCCGTGTCAGTATGTCTGTCCGATCGGACAGGAA
>Ga0316628_100002389_pt1 | contig 13899 bp, 15 predicted proteins | sample OWC_Aug_M2_C1_D5_FD_207648 | JGI IMG/M metagenome (GOLD analysis project Ga0316628, IMG submission 207648) | Wetland soil microbial communities from Old Woman Creek delta, Ohio, United States - OWC_Aug_M2_C1_D5_C | ecosystem: Environmental > Terrestrial > Soil > Wetlands | place: USA: Ohio... | reverse complement strand
GTTTCTTGCGCCAACCGCGGGCATTATCGCGGCAGATGGCCAAATCGGGCACCATACCTATATATAGGAACAGCGCCGAAGAAGTGAGGTAGGTGAAGATCGCGAAGGCGTCCCACACCAGCGGCGAACGGAAATTGGGCCATATGCCGCGATCGCTGGCGTAGGGTATCACCCAATATAAATTCCACATGCGCCCCAAATGGATGATCGGGAACAGACCGGCGGTCATCAGGGAGAAGGTGGTCATGGCCTCCGCGAAACGATAGATCGGTTTGCGCCAATCGGCATGCACGATATGCAGAATCGCCGAGAGCAGGGTCCCGGAGTGGCTCATGCCGATCCAGAAGATAAAGGTGCCGATCCATGTTCCCCACATGTCCGGCCAGTACAAGTCCAGCGTCCCCTGTCCGGTGGTATACACGTAACCCACCCCGATGACGGCGCAGGCAATCATCGCCACGCAAATGCCTACCGCCACCCAATATGCCATGCGCGGATTTTCCAAGCTCCGCAGCACGTCATTATTGATTTGCGCCCACTTGATCTGTTCGTTTATATCTTTGGTCTGCATGTTCCCCACCCAGTCGCTTGCAGTATTGCCCCTTACCTATGTCCCAAGCTCGATACCGATCAAACCTCGCGCACTCTTTCCATGTACATAATCTTAGGATCTGTATTCAGCGCTTCAAATACGCGATAACCGCGCAGCTCGGGATTTTCCTTGTCTTGTTCGGCCTTGCCGAGTTCCACCTGATGGGCGGCCCACAGCTTGCTGACCTGGGTCTCCGGATCCATCAGGTCGCCGAAAACGATCGCGGTGGTCGGACAAGTCTGCTGGCACGCGGTCTGGAATTCGAAGTCTCCCAACTTGCGGTTGTCCATCTTGGCCTTGTCTTTGGCCCGGCGGATGCGCTGCACGCAGAACGTGCACTTTTCCATTACGCCCTTATCGCGCACCGTCAGATCGGGGTTCAGCTGCATATGCAGCGGCGCCGGCCATGACGATTCGTAATAGGAGAACCAGTTGAAATAGCGCAGACGGTACGGACAGTTGTTCGAGCAATAACGCGAACCGACGCAGCGGTTGTAGACCTGGGCGTTGAGACCGTCGGGAGTGTGGTAGGTCGCCGCCACCGGACATACCGGTTCGCAGGTCGCCGCCATGCACTGCTGGCACAACATCGGCAGAAAGCTGCCGCCGTTTTCCTGGTACTGGCTCGCCGGCACGGCTTGCGCCAGTTGCGGTTCATCCCAATAGCGCTCGATGCGCATCCAATGCATCACCTGATTCTTGGCGAAGCGCTCCGGACCCACCACCGCGAGGTTGTTCTCGGCATAGCACGCAACCGAACAGGCATTGCAGCCGATGCACTTGTTAAGGTCGATGGCCATCCCCCACTTGTGTTCATAAACGTGGAAGCCGCCATCTTCCCGAGTGCGCCGATAGCGCGCCCAGTCTTCAAGAATGTTCTTAAAGGACATCCTTACCACCCCCTTCTGTACGTCTGAACACGTCCGCGGTCACCGTCGCCACCAGTTTCCGGCCGGCCTGTATCTCGCTACCGCCCATCCTCACCAATTTCTCATTGCGCCCCGCCTTGACCGCTTGCACCCGGGTACCGAACATGGCCAGTTCGCCGGTCTTGCCGTCCTTGAGCGGGCTCAATATCTTCAGCGGATTGACGCCTCGGCCTTTGGCATAACGTCCGTACTCTTCGTGGCCCTGGCCGAGGGGAACCGCGATGGCGTCGCGGTGTATTCCCTTAAAAATGTAAACCTTGACTTCAATGGTGCCTTGATCCGAAGTGATACGCAGATAATCGCCCTCCGCCACGCCGAGCTTTTGCGCGGTGTCCGGATGGATTTCCGCCCAGGAATCCCACACCACCTTGCTGATCTGATCCGGGGCTTCTTGCAACCAAGGCACATTGGCGTGGCGGCCATCCCACATGCCCAAACGCGGCGAGGGGATTAAATGGTAGGGATACTGGGCATTCTGACTGTAATCCGGGATAGCGACCGCCGCGGCCTTGGCCGTCAAGGCGCCGCCCTCTTTGCGTTTCACCGGCACCATGCCCTGCTGCAGGGATTGCTGCCAAAAGGCCTCTTCGCTGGCTGCCCCTTGTTTGACTTCAGCGGGGAAGCTGGCGAAGGCTTGCTGCAAGTATCCATAGTAATCCTTGAACGACGCATACTTGTCGGGGGCGCGCATCTTCAACAGATCGATCATCACGTCGCCGAAACCGCGCGTGGTGTCATATAGCGGGTTCATCACCGGCTGTTGCACGCTGATGAAACTGCCTTCGCCTTGATAAGCGGGGACGTGGGTACCCCACTCCTCGTATTGAGAATAGATAGGCAGCACCACGTCCGCGTGCATCGCCGTCTCGTCGCGGAAGTTGGTGAAGACCACCTTGAAGGGGACCTTATCGAGTTTGGCGCCCAAGGCCATGTAGTCGGGGGCGGTGAAAACGGGATTGGTGTCGTAGAAGAACACCGCGTCATAGGCGCCCTTATCCAACGCTTCGGCGAAGGCCGAGAGACTTTGGGTACTCCCTTCCCTGGCCACCAATTGCGGAAAAGGGAAGCTGCCGCTGCTGACGATGGTCTTGCCCACATTGCCGAGAATGATATTGAGCAACATAGCCGCCGCCGCCGTATCGTAGCCGTGCTCCTGTCCTTCCGCGGACAGGCCGCTTAGCACCAGGCTGGGGCCGCGCTCGTTCAACCAGGCCGCCACTTTGGTGATGCGATCGCCCGGCACATCGGTAATGCGGGTCACGGTATCGAGATCATAACGCGCGATGGTGTTGCGGACATCGGCGGGCAATTGACCCGCATCGCGGTTATGTTTGGTCAAGAGCGCATTGGCGATACCCAGAGCCAACACACCTTCCGTGCCCGGCCGTACCGCCAGCCACAGATCGGCGTTGGCGCCGGTCAAAGTCATCTTCGGCTCGACCTGCACCAAAATGCCACGCGGCGCGGCGCGGAATTTAGCGTATTCCGTCGAGAAGTGCACCGGAGACTGCCACGGCCCGAGGAAATCCGCGCCGAACGACAAGATCATCCGGGCCTGATCAAAGCGGTAGCGCGGCAGCGCCTCGCCCAACACCTCGCGATTCACCGCCTGTGAAACGGCGGTATTTACCACTTCATGGACATAATGATGGCCGGAACCGGAACCCATGGCTTCCAGATGGGCCTGCAACAACACCGCCTGGTGGCCGCTCACCGTACCGGTAAACCAAGCAAACCGGTTCCCGGCGCCGCCGGAACCCACATGCTGCTTGATGGCATCCATTGCCTCATCCCAGTTCGCCTCCACCAAGGAGCCGCTCTTGCGCACCAGCGGCTTGGTCAGACGATCCGGATTGTAATGGCCCTGCAAACCGGACTGTCCCATCTGGCATAACTTGCCGCGATTGATCGGCGAGCCCGGATTGCCTTCGACCTTGAGAACCCGTCCTTCGCGAACGCGGCCATGGGTGCCGCAACCCGCCGGGCATTGCCGACAGGTCGACGCGTACCATACGCCCACGCCGGGGATGTTGAATTCTTCGGGAACCACATAAGGAATGACTTCTTCCTTACCTTGCTCGAGGGTCATGTAGCTGGGCATGTCGCAACCGGCCAAGGCCGCGCCCGCGCCACTCAATCCCATGATCTTGAGAAAATCTCTGCGGTTGATTTCATTCCCACTCATAGCAAACCATCCATTTCAGTGATCGGTTCGGCGCAATCGACTCGCGCCACCTTAACGAAACAAATCCAGCTCCCACCCACCTACTTATGGCACTTCCAACAATCATTGGGGCCGTTGTTCGCTTCATGGCACCGCACGCAAAAACCCATGTTGAGCGGTTTTACCTTTCTTGCCACAGTCATATTTTTCACTTCACCGTGGCAAAAGGCGCAGACTTCGAACGCCTTCTCGACCGGCATACCCGGATTATCGAAGATGAACTTCTTCAAATGCTTCTCGTGGGTAAAATGGACGAAGTCGGGTACGTCGTGAACCTTCTTCCAGGGCGGGGCGATCCCCTTTTCCCAATATTCGGTGAGCTTCTTGATGCGCGGCTTGTCGGTGGCGATCACCAGATGGCAACTCATGCACTTGCTGAGCGGCGGGATACCCGCCACCTTGCTGCGACGCGCGTAGGTGTGGCAGTACATGCAATTAATTTGATTGACCTTGGTATGGATGTAATGAGGGAATTCGATGGGCTGCTCGACGTTCACGCCATCATAGGCGCCCTTCGGCGGAACCGCGTTGGGCACCTTGAAACCATCATCGGCATACCCGCCGTCATAACCCTCGGGAGTAGGCGCCGTGATGGGCACCGAAAATCCCCCCTCGTCGGCGGCATACGCCGCATTCGCGGGCAACAACATGGTTAACGCAAGCATGAGCGCAAGGAGCGCCGCCAAGATCGCGCCCACATCGCACCGCTCATTGCACCTTGAATGACTGACTCCCAAACGCCGCCATGAACCACGATTCTTGACTGACATCTTTCCCCTCAATCGGTTTTCTGGTTCCATTCTTAGCTCGGCGGCCGCCGCTACACGGACAAAGCCCGGCCAAAGCTACCGTCTGCACAAACCAAATAGACTATTTTCGGGATTCCGCCCCTTCGGCCGCGCCATGAACTCTTAGCGAGCATCACGGCCTAACACGCAGCCAAGCAGCAGCCATGGGACAAGACACATTGAACACCCCTTATCCCCCTGTCCACCCAATATCAGCGGGCGCTGCACGCCCAAAAATTTCGCTTTTTACTATTTATTCGACGATTGTTATTTTTATCGCGCAAAACTTCCGAACTATCTGCCACCAATGTAGTCGGGTTTTGAATCCTAGACCAACTTAACGCGCCCTGTCAACGCTCAAAAAAATTCAACATTAATCAACAAAATTGTGGCCTGTGAATTGCGGCGCGCGGCCCCCAACAGGACAGCAAAGACTACGCAAATTTCCTTCCACGATCAAGTTTCCCGGACCAAGCCCTCCCAAAACAAAATTCAAGCCGATACAAAACCGCAAATAAGCCTATAAAAATGGATAAAACCGAAGACGCAAACGGCTCAAACTTGAGGCATTCCAGATGAAGGTTTCGCGCACCTAGATTGGATTGGCAATCTCGATGCTGCGATGTTGCAACAGAAACTTCTCCGCCAAATGCTCGCTCAGCGCAATCACACCGTAGCGCTCCGTGGCGTGATGGCCCGCGGCGAAGAAGTGAATGTTCATTTCGCGCGCCGCATGGAAGGTCTGCTCCGACGCCTCGCCGCTGAGGTAAGCATCCAAACCCGACTCCGCGGCCGCTTCGATATATTTTTGCGCCGCCCCGGTACACCAGCCGATGCGGCGAATCGGTCGCGCGTCCTGCGCCGCCACATGCAAGGGCTCACGTCCCAGGGCGAGCGCAATCCGGCGCGCGAGTTCCGCTCCTTCCGTCGGACTCGATAACTCCCCCAGCAGGGCAATCCCCGGCTCCGGTCCAAAAGAGCCTTGAACCTGTATGCCCAACACGCGCGCGAGTTGAACGTTATTGCCAAAAACCCCGTGAGCGTCCAGCGGTAAATGATACCCCAGGAGATTGATATGATGACCGAGCAACATCGCAAGTCGCCGCCGCTTCATGCCCACCACGGCGACATCCTCGCCCTGCCAAAAATAACCGTGATGCACCAGCAGGGCATCGGCCCCCATCGCCGCCGCTTCTTCCAGCGCGGCGTAACTGGCGGTCACCGCGCTCGCCAATACGCGAATCTCGTCGCGCCCTTCCACCTGCAGGCCGTTGGGCGCGTAATCCCGAAACCGATCTATCTGGAGCAATTGATTGGTATAGGCCACCAATTCCTTCCGTTTCACCATGCGCTTTTCCTTTGGTTACGCTAATATTTACAACGTAGCAAACGGAGCCGTGTCGCGCCATCACCCCCGGCGGCTACCCTTCACCAATTTAATGGCATGTTCCAGACTCAGAGTAATGTTATAGATGTCGACTCGCAAAATATTGGTATTCTTGCTCGATGCCACCCTTGCCGGCTTGGCCTTCGCCTTTGTCTTGTTGCTGTTGTTCCGACCTGAGACCTTCAGCAACCACGCCACGGTCAGCGTCCAAGAGGCGCCGCCGCATCCGGCGACCTCCCGAAGCGCCGCCACCGGCAGCGCCGCATCCTATGCCGACGCCGTACAGGCCGCCGCGCCCGCCGTGGTCAATATTTATACTACCAAGGTGATCACGCAACGCGGCCCTTCCGCTTCGGACGACCCCTTGTTTCGGCATTTCTTCGGCGGCGATTCGGGCGCCCCCCGGAAGCGCTTGGCCTCCAGCCTGGGCTCCGGCGTCATTATCAGTTCCCAGGGATATGTGTTGACCAATAATCACGTCATCGACGGCGCGGATGAAATCCAAGTCGCTCTTGTCGATGGACGCAGCGCCTCGGCCTCCGTGGTGGGCACGGACCCGGAGACGGATCTGGCCTTATTGAAAATCGAGCTCACCAATCTCCCCACCATCGTGTTCGGCCATACGGAAGAACTGCGGGTGGGCGATGTGGTGCTCGCCATCGGCAATCCCTTCGGCGTGGGACAGACCGTCACTCAAGGCATCGTCAGCGCCACCGGCCGCCAACAACTCGGAATCAGCACCTTCGAGAATTTCATTCAAACCGACGCCGCCATCAATCCGGGAAATTCCGGCGGCGCCCTGATCAATACCGAAGGTCGACTGGCCGGCATCAACACCGCCATCTTTTCCCGCAGCGGCGGCTCGCAAGGCATCGGCTTCGCCATCCCGGCCAATCTCGCCAAAACGGTGATGGAACAGATACTGGAACGAGGTCATGTGATCCGCGGCTGGCTGGGTATCGAGGCTCAGGACATCACCCCTGATTTGGCGGATTCCTTCGGTTTGCAGGAACACCAAGGCGCGATCGTCGCGGGCGTCTATCCCGGCAGCGCCGCGGATACCGCCGGGTTGCTGCCCGGCGACATTGTGTTGCGGGTCGGCGATAAAACCGTGGACGACGCGCGCACCGCCATGAATATTACCGCCGCCTTGGCGCCGGGCACGCAAGTCGAATTGGCGGTGATCCGCCACGGCAAGCGCATGTCCCTGCGGGCCACCATCGGCGAACGCCCGACTCCCGCGCGCCAAGAACAATAACACCGGCGATTACGGTGCGGTGTGTTTTTCGTTTTCCTCTTTGGCCGCGACGGCGGAGGATTCGTCTTCCTCCTTGCGCTCGACAACCAACATGCGCGAGAAGAACAGGCCCAACTCGAACAGCAGCCACATCGGCACCGCCAACAGGGTTTGCGAAATCACGTCCGGCGGCGTCAGGACCGCGCCGATGACGAATACCGCCACGATGACATAGGAACGCTTGGCCGCCAACGCGGCGGGCGTGGTGATTCCCGCCCACACCAAGACGATGGTGGCCACCGGCACTTCAAAGGCCAAGCCGAACGCAAAAAACACCGTTAGGGCAAAATCCAGATACTTGCTGATATCGGTCATCACCGACACGCCTTGCGGCGCGGCGCCGATCAAGAAAGCGAAGGCCAGCGGAAACACCACGAAATAGGCGAAGGCCACCCCGCTGTAAAACAACACCACGCTGGAGATCAGCAGCGGCAAGGCGATGCGCCGCTCGCGGCGATACAGTGCCGGGGCGATAAAGCGCCAGATCTGATGCAAGATATAGGGCATCGACAAGCCGATGGCCAAGACAAAGACAAACTTGAAGGGCGTCAGAAAAGGCGAGGCGACCTCCGTGGCGATCATGGTCGCGCCGGCGGGCAACCTTTGCAACAAAGGTTTCGCCAACGCGGCATACAGTTGACTGGTGAAAGGAAACATCGCGAGAAACACCAACAAGACGCACAGCACCATGCGCAACAACCTGCCGCGCAACTCGACGAGGTGCATCATGAAGGGCTGTTCTTGCTGGGGAGTGTATTTAGGCCCGCGGCGTTCCATGGTCTTGCTTGGCGGCGGGGACCGTCGCGTCCCCGGCGCTTACAGATGAGGCAGCCGTCTCGGCCCCGCCACTCGGCTTGTCATTCGCGACCGGTGCGGCAGGCGGCGCGGCGCGGCGGTGCAAGTCGAGGTTCTCATGGAGTTCGGCGATCTCCGCCTCCCTGGCCATCAAGCGCTTGATCTCGTCGGCCTTGTTAATTTCGCGGTCGAACTCGGTCTTGACCGCGCTCATAACCTGGCGGGCCTTGCCCAGCCACGATCCGATATTCCGTACCAGCGCGGGGAACTCTTGCGGCCCCACCACCAACAGGGCAACGATCGCAATTAAGACGATTTCCGAAAAACCAACCTCGAACATGACGGCGCCGTCATGTCTTGTTTTTGCTGGCTTCTCTACTCGTCACTTCGCCCTCAATGGTGCCGCGGGCTTGTTGATGCTCGACGCGCTCCTTGTCTTGAGCGCCCTGGGATTCCTTGCCGTCGCTCATGGCATCGCGGAAACCTTTAACGGCGTTACCCAGATCGGAGCCGATCGTGCGCAATTTCTTGGCACCGAACAACAGCAGGACGATCAACAACACCACTAATAAATGCCCGATACTAATACCCATCTCCGTACTCCTATGATCGCGGCGCTGGTTTGCCGCAAATAATACTGGTCGCTCTCGCAACCCATTCTACACGCTAGTGATCGCCGCGCCTAACGGCATCGCGCCGCTACGCGTAGCGCTATGAATTTATCCGGGATTTATCCGGAAAAAACCTACTTCTTCCCCCTGCCCGCCTTTTCCTCCACCCCGGAAACGCCGAAACGCCGCGCCAGTTCATCGAGCACCTGTTCCGGCCTCAGCCCCTTATGGGCGAGCAGCACCAAGGTATGGAACCAAAGATCGGCGATCTCGTGGATGAGATTGTCCGCCGCGCCTTCTTTGGCGGCGATCACCGTTTCCGTGGCTTCTTCGCCGATCTTTTTCAAGATGGCGTCCAAACCTTTGGCATACAAGCCCGCCACGTAAGAGCCGGCGGGATCGGCCTGCTTGCGCGCCTCCAGCACTGCGCTTAAACGTTGCAACACATCGCTCATTAGCGGCATCACCTCTTATATATCGCGCCGGGGTCTTTCAAGACCGGGTCCGCTTCCAGCCACGCATCCTGCTGCAGGCGCCGGTAGAAACAACTGTGCCGGCCGGTATGGCAGGCGATGCCGCCCAGTTGTTCCACCACCAGCAACAGCGCATCGCCGTCGCAATCGAGCCGGATTTCCCTCACCAATTGCTCGTGCCCGGATTCTTCGCCCTTGCGCCACAAACGCCGCCGCGAGCGCGACCAATAAACCGCTTTGCCGCCGGCCGCGGTCTGTTGCAAGGCCTGACGGTTCATCCACGCCGTCATCAACACCCGCCCCGTGCCGAACTCTTGGGCGATCACCGGCACCAAGCCGTCGGCATTCCAGCTGATCTGATCGAGCCATTGTTCGCTCATGAATTTCCCTCACTCGCCGAGAGGCGCACTTCTATGTCATGGGCGGCGAGATAGCGTTTGGCCTGTCCCACCGTAAATTCGCCGAAGTGAAAGATACTGGCGGCCAACACCGCATCGGCGGCGCCTTGTTTAATGCCCGCCACCAAATGATCCAGACTCCCCACGCCGCCGGAGGCGATCACCGGGATGGCCACCGCCTCGCTCACCGCCCGGGTCAGCGCCAGATCGAAGCCGTCGCGGGTGCCGTCGCGATCCATGCTGGTCAAGAGGATTTCTCCGGCGCCATAAGCCGCCATGCGCCGCGCCCAGTCGACGACATCGATACCCGTACCTTTGCGCCCGCCGTGGGTGAACACCTCCCAGCGCGGCGTATCACCTTGGCCGCCGGTCTGCTTGGCGTCGATGGCCACTACGATACATTGCGAACCGAAACGCTCCGCCGCTTCGCGCACCCATTCCGGATTCGCCACCGCCGCGGTATTGATCGCCACCTTATCGGCGCCGGCATTGAGCATACGCCGAATGTCAGCGGTATTGCGAATCCCGCCGCCCACCGTCAGCGGAATGAACACCTGACTCGCCACGTCCGCCACCACATGCACCATGGTGTCGCGGTCTTCGGCGCTGGCGGTGATGTCGAGAAACACCAATTCATCCGCGCCCTGCTCATCGTAGCGCTTGGCGATCTCCACGGGATCGCCGGCGTCGCGGATACCCACGAACTTGACGCCCTTGACCACGCGGCCCTTATCGACATCCAAACACGGAATGATGCGCTTGGCCAGGCCCATCGATTCAACTCAGCTCATCCGCCAAACGCTGCGCCTCGGCCAAATCCAGCTCGCCTTCATACAGGGCGCGGCCCACGATCGCGCCCATGATCCCTTCCTTGGCCACCGCGCACAGCCGGCGGATGTCTTCCAGGCGCGCCACGCCGCCGGAGGCGATGACCGGGATATGGACGGAGCGCGCCAGCGCCACCGTGGCATCGATATTGACGCCGGCCATCATGCCGTCGCGATTGATGTCGGTATAAATGATGGCCTCCACGCCCTCGCGCTCGAAACGCTGGGCGATATCGATCACATCATGGTTGGAAAGTTTGGACCATCCGTCGATGGCGACCTTCCCTTCCCTGGCGTCCAGGGCCACCATGATGTGCCCGGGAAATTCCGAACAGGCGTCGCCCACGAAGTGCGGAACGTTCACCGCGTTGGTGCCGAGGATCACATAACTGACGCCCATCTCCAAATAGAGCTCGATGGTGTCGTCGTCGCGGATGCCGCCCCCCACTTGTAGCGGTATCTCGGGATGCGCCTCGGCGATGCGGCGGATGGCTTCGGCGTTCACCGGCCGGCCGGCGAAGGCGCCGTTGAGATCGACGATGTGCAGCCGCCGCGCGCCGATCCCCACCCAGCGGTCGGCGACCTTCACGGGATCGTCGGCGAATACCGTATCATCCTCCATGCGCCCTTGGCGCAGGCGCACACATTTTCCGTCTTTAAGATCAATGGCGGGTATCAGCAACATAATGAGTTCCTCAAGCTCCTATTTGAACGCAACCAAGTTTTTTCCAGCGGACCCGATCCCTCAACCTTGAGCGGTCCAATCTCCGTTCCAATCCATAAAATTGGCAAGGAGCGTCAGGCCGGCCTGCTGGCTTTTTTCCGGGTGAAACTGCACGGCGAAGAGATTGTCTCGGGCAAGCGCCACCGTGATGTCCAATCCGTATCGCACCGTACCCGCCGTCTGCTCCGCCTTGGCGGGGACGGCATAATAGCTGTGCACAAAATAAAACCGGCTGTCTTGGGCGATGCCTTTCCACAAGGGATGCGCGCGGGTTTGATGCACCTCGTTCCATCCCATATGCGGCACCTTGAGCCGCTCGCCGCTCACCGGGTCCGCCAAGGGTTTGGGAAATCCGACCACCCGCCCCGGGACAATGCCCAAACCCGGCGTGCCGTTATTTTCCTCGCTGTATTCCAGCAAGGCCTGCATTCCCAGACAAATGCCGAGCAAGGGTTTGCTCGCCGCGCATTCGCGTATCACCTCGTCCAGACCCAAACGCGCCAGTTCCGCCATGCAGTCCCGCAAGGCGCCCACGCCCGGAAATACCACTCGGTCGGCGCGCCGAATCGCTTCCGGATCGGAGGTCACTCTGATCTTCGATCCGCCGCCCACATGTTCCAGGGCCTTGGACACGGAGCGTAAGTTGCCCATCCCATAGTCGACCACCGCCACCACATTCATACCAACACCCTATCTCGGCGCCGCGCTTCCCGTTACATTCGAGCCGCTCATAATTTCCCCTTGGTCGAAGGCAACACGCCTTGCATGCGCGGGTCCCACTCCAAGGCCATGCGCAAGGCGCGGCCGAAGGCCTTGAACACCGTCTCCGCGATGTGATGGCTGTTGACGCCGCGCAAACAATCGATATGCAACGTCACCTGGGCATGATTGACGAATCCTTGGAAGAACTCGCGGAACAAGTCCACATCGAAGTCGCCGATGCGCGCGCGGCTGAATTGCACGCCGTATTCCAGACCCGGCCTTCCCGAGAAGTCCACCACCACCCGCGACAGGGCCTCGTCCAAGGGCACATAGGCGTGGCCGTAGCGGCGAATGCCGCGCTTGTCCCCCACCGCCTTGGCGAACGCCTGCCCCAGCACGATACCGATATCCTCCACGGTGTGATGCAAGTCGATCTGCAGATCGCCGTCGGCGGTCACATCGATATCGAACATGCCGTGACGCGCCACTTGATCGAGCATATGTTCGAGAAAGGGGATGCCGGTCTTGAAGGCGGAAGTACCGCTGCCGTCCACATCCACGCTCACCTGAATCTTCGTCTCCAAGGTGTGGCGTTGCACACTGGCCTTGCGTTCAGACATAAACCGCCTCCACGAGATAAAAAATAAACAGCGAGCCGCCAACCCTGGACCCGGCCGCCCTCATAGCACCGACAACACCATCCGCAAGGCGCTCAAAAAGGCGCGATTCTCATCGGGCGTCCCCACCGTGACCCGCAGACAATCCTGCAGGGCCGGATGCGAGCCGTGCAGATTCTTGATCAACACCCCGACCTCTTTGAGCCGCTGGAAGAGAGAGTTCGCACGTCCCGCCACCTTGAATAAGATGAAGTTGGCCTGGCTGGGAAACGCCGTCACCCCCGGCAGGCTGCGCAAGGCGCCATACAGCGCGTCGCGATCGGCGCGGATGCGGCGGGCCTGTTCCAGCAACATGTCATGGTGATCCAAGGCGAACGCGGCGCTCGCTTGCGTCAGCACATTGATATTGTACGGCAGCCGCAGCTTGTCGAGCTCCTGCAACCACGCCGGCGCGCCCACCACAAATCCCAAGCGCAAACCCGCCAACCCCAATTTGGATACGGTGCGCAGGATCAGCAGATGTTCATAACGCGCCAGTTCATCCATAAAGCTGGCGTCGCAAAAAGCGGAGTAGGCCTCGTCCACCACCACCAGTCCCGGCGCCGCCTCGATGATGGCGCGGATATCCTCCGCGGCGAACAGATTCCCGGTGGGATTGCTGGGATAGGCGATGAACACCACCGCCGGACGGTGCCGCTCGATCGCGGCGCGGGTGGCGGCCGGGTCCAAAGAAAAATCTTCCTTGAGCGGCACGCCGGCATAATCCACGCCCACTGCGGTGCTGATGATGCGGTACATGGAAAAGGTGGGTTCGGGCGCCAGCGCTACGCGACCGGCGCCGCCCACCGCCATCAGGATCATTTGAATCAACTCGTCGGAACCGTTGCCCAGCAGCACCATGCTCTCCGCCGGCAACTGAAAGGTGGTCCGCAAACGCTCTTTAAGTTGCGCCGCAGCGGGGTCGGGATATCGGTTGAGGGTGACTTCGCGCAGCACCTCAAGCCAAGCGGCCACCATCTCCGGCGGCCAGGTGTAGGGATTTTCCATGGCGTCGAGCTTGATGAGCCCGGCGGCATCCGGCACATGATAGGCGGTGAGCGCCCGCAGCTCCGGTCTCACCCACTGTTTAATGCGGGAGTTCATGACGGAATGCGCCCCGACATCACGACTCCTTTCCCGCCGCTACCCGATACTCGGCGGAGCGGGCATGGGCGGTCAAACCCTCGCCGCGCGCCAACAAAGCGGCGGTGCCGCCCAAGATCCGCGCGCCTTCGGGCGAACACATGATCAAACTGGAGCGCTTCTGAAAATCGTAGACCCCCAGCGGCGAGGAAAAGCGCGCGGTGCGCGAGGTGGGCAGCACATGATTGGGTCCCGCGCAATAATCACCCACCGCCTCCGCGGTGTAGCGGCCCATGAAGATCGCGCCGGCATTGCGGATCAGCTTCACCAGCGCCTGCGGGTCCGCCACCGACAACTCCAGATGTTCCGGTGAAATGAAGTTGGCGACCTCGGCCGCCTCCGCCAAGTCGCGC
>Ga0316628_100002388_pt1 | contig 13900 bp, 17 predicted proteins | sample OWC_Aug_M2_C1_D5_FD_207648 | JGI IMG/M metagenome (GOLD analysis project Ga0316628, IMG submission 207648) | Wetland soil microbial communities from Old Woman Creek delta, Ohio, United States - OWC_Aug_M2_C1_D5_C | ecosystem: Environmental > Terrestrial > Soil > Wetlands | place: USA: Ohio... | reverse complement strand
GAGCTCGCAGGTGACCGACGGCGCGAGCGCCGTCCTGCTGGCGAGCGAGCGGGCGGTGAAGCGCCTCGGCCTGCGGCCCCGCGCGCGCATCGTGGACGCCACCGTCGTCGGCGTCGACCCCGTCACCATGCTGAAGGGCCCGATCCCGGTGACGCGGAAGCTCCTTCAGCGCAGCGGCCTCAAGATCGAGGACATGAGCGTCTACGAGGTGAACGAGGCCTTCGCGAGCGTGGTCCTCGCCTGGATCGCGGCCTGCGGGCCGGTGCCCGAGCGGGTGAATCCCAACGGCGGCGCCATCGCGCTCGGACACCCGACGGGCGCCACCGGCGACCGCCTGATCACGACCGCGCTCCACGAGCTCGAGCGGACGGGAGGCCGTTACGGGCTGATCGCCATGTGCTGCGGCGGCGGCCTCGGCACGGGTACCCTCCTCGAGCGCCTGGACGCCTAGGCCGCGCGGTGCCGTTCACCCATCGCTACGATCCCGAGACCCGCGTCCTCTATCTGACGGCCTCGGGCCCGATCACCGACGAAGAGGCCGTCGCCTACGCCCAGAAGGTCGCCGCCGACGGCTCCATCCCCGCCGGCCGGAGCGAGCTCGCCGACTTCAGCCAGGCGAACCTCACCTCGCTCTCCGCGGAGGCACTCCGGCGTGTCGCCGGCGTCTTCCAGCGCCACGACGTCGACGCCGCGAGCTCGCGCGTCGCCCTCGTCGTCTCCGGCGACCTCGGCTTCGGTCTCGCGCGCATGTACCAGGCGTTCCGCTCCGAATCCGCGATCCAGCTCCGCGTCTTCCGCGACGTCGCCGCCGCACGCGAGTGGCTGGGCCTCGGGCCCGGAGCGTAGGAGCGCGAGCCCGCGGGCATCGGCTCGGGTCCATGGCGGCAGGAATGCGGGGCACAGCCGCACCAGGACGAAGGCCCGAGCTGCGCAGCCGCGGCCCCGGCGCGTCGCCCACCTTCGCCACGACTTCCTCCCTCGGCCGCACACACGGAGCTTCGGCCGTCGCCACGCGACCCGGTCGGCATCGAAGCCGTTGCCCTCTCCCCGCCCCATGCGCGCCGGCTGGGCTTCGAGCCCTCCCATCGCGCACAGCCGCGCTCCCCCTCCGCACCGCCTCCGCCTGGCCGCGGCCTCGCAGTCCATCGCGCAAACACTGCGCGGCAAAGGCTGCGAGGCCCCAAGAACCCGCAGAAACGCGTTGCACTGTAGCCCATCCACGCGGGACACTAGAGCGCGGGGCGGCGGTATAAGACCTGTTGGGCAGCGCGAATGAAGCCTCGAGATCCGGCACTCATCCTCGAAGGAGCTTGCGAAAAGCTCCTCTGCGGTGAAGTCGGTTCCGCAGCCTCGCTGCTGTCCGCCAAGCTTCCGCTTGAGGAGCCGGCACGGGAAACGCGGCGGTACTCGAAGCCTCAGCTCGTTGGACTCTTTACCCGCGATCGTTTCACTGACCGCTACTCGGGCAACCTCCTCGTCTTTCCTGGCGTGCTTCTCGTACTCTCTCAACTAGTCCCAAAGGAGTTCCCGTACCACCCGAATTGGAAGTTCGGGGCTTGCCATCAACTCTATTGGCAGCTGTACCCGACGCTCGACCACGTCGTGCCGCTGTCTCGCGGCGGAAGAGATCAAGATTCGAACTGGGTAACCACCTCGATGCTTCGTAACTCACTCAAAGGCTCTTGGTCCCTTGATGAACTTGGTTGGCAGCTTCAGCCGATCAGAACAGACTCCTGGGACGGCCTTATTGGTCTCTTCTCCCGACTGGTGCGAACGAACCCGAGCCTGCTTGAAGTTCCGGCAATAGCGCAGTGGCGGGCCGCAGCGCGCGCTGTCCAACAAGCCGCTGAAGCTGACGGCCGCGGGCTTCAGACACACCGCGGCCGAGGTCAGTACGAGCCGTGGTAGGATCACGCGCGGCCGCAGCTTAGCGGCCATCCGTTGGGCCGCGAGAAGAGGAGTTCGCGAAGCCCGGAGAGAGAGCCGGAAGGAGGCAAACCATGCTCCTGTCCACGTACTTCCGAGCGATGGCACGCAACAATGCGTGGTCGAATCATCGCGTCTTGGCGGCGTGCGCTCATCTGTCCCAGGAAGACTTTGAGGCAACGCGAGTCGGTTTCTTTCCATCTCTCCAGCTCACACTCAATCACATCCTACTCGTTGACTGCTACTACCTCGATGGCCTCGAGCAGGGCGGCCGCGGCTTCGCGACGTTCGAGAATGAGGTTCCATTCCCCAAGTTCGCAGAACTTGCCGCCGCGCAGGCGGAAGCCGATGCTCGCCTCGTGCGATACTGCGATGCACTGAGCGAGGAGATGCTCGAGCAGGTCGTCGTGCTGGACAGGGGAGACCACGGCCTGACCCGCGAGGCGGTGCACGCGGTGCTCTCGCACCTTTTCGTCCATCAAATCCATCACCGCGGGCAGGCCCACGCCATGCTTTCCGGCACCCGAGTTGCGCCGCCGCAGCTCGACGAGTTCTTTCTCCAATGGGACGCACCGCTTCGAGAGCACGAGGTCAAGCACCTTCGCCTCTAGTGCGCGATCTCGACTCCTCCACTCGGAGCTCCGTTCGCTCGCGGCCCAACAAGGCGACGCAGCTGCCCGTCAAGGGCCCCGTTCCAATCGACTTCGGGTATCCTCTGGCGTCGAACAGCGACGCTCCGCTCCGGCTAACGCACCGGCCCTCGCCGGCAGCCGAGCGCCCATCCGTTGGGCGTCACGTCAGAAATCCATGGTTCAAGGTAGCTTGAAAGGAGGCCGACATGATCGGTGTAGTCGTGACGTTTCGCTTCGGAGATGACTTTGACGAGGGCGCCATCCGGAAGATCGCCGAGACCGCCCGCGCAAGGTTTGAAGGGATGCCGGGGCTTCGCTCAAAGGCGTTCACGTTCAACTCTGCTAAGCGCGAGGCCGCGAACTTCTACGTCTGGGATTCAGAAGACGCTGCCAAAGCCTTCTTTACTGATCAACTACTTGAGCGCGTGACGGCTCTCTACGGTGTGCGCCCCACCGTCGAGATGGTGCAGATCGCGACGCTCGTGGAGAACACCCGGACGTGACGTGGTCCCGTGATGACGCCCAACCCTTCGTTGCACTCGACTCGCTACCGCGGGCTTCGCCCGCTTCCGCGAGCGGGTGAACTCAAACGTTGGGCAGCATGAAGGGCCACGAGTCGAAGCTACCCGAGGAGCGCCCGCTGAGCGATGCAGAATGCGGACTTGTGCGTTGGCTCCTCGAGCACGGCACGGCCTCGGCTCACAACTACCTCTCGCAAGTCCCGCGTCTCCGGGTCGAGTCCCGTTGTCGCTGTGGCTGTGCCAGCATCAACTTCACCCAGCCATTTCGACCGGCAGGCGACGTCCTATCGGAGTACCAATGGCATGACGCGGCCGGCCATCTCGACGGAATCTTCGTGTGGGCGAGCGGCGGCGCACTCGCTCGTCTCGACCTTTGGTCGATCGACGGGGCCTCCACGCCAGTCGGTCTTCCTGCGCCGAACCAGCTTCGTCCTCTCGACGAGATCACGTGAGCCAGCGAGCATGCTGCCCGACAAGCCGCTGAATCTGTCGGCCGCGGGCCTCGGCCGTGCGGTCGGCTTGGGTCCAAACGAGCCGTGGTAGAATCGCGCGCGACCGCAGCTTGGCGGTGATCCGTTCGTCCGTCCGTCGGGCGGACGAGGCTCATGGAGATCGTCAGAGCGCTTCGCCGCACGTACGAGCTGGCCGTTCGGTTCCCGGCGGGCGCCCTTCGAAGCTTCTAGGATGGGAAGATGACAAAGTCGGGCGCGAGCCAAGGCCAGTCGGCATCGGAGCTCATCTCGAAGAGAATCGCCGAGCTCGGGGACTGGCGCGGGGAGACCCTCGGCAGAATGCGCAAGCTCATCGAGGAAGCAGACCCGGACGTCGTCGAGGAGTGGAAGTGGATGGGCACTCCGGTCTGGTCGCACGACGGCATCATCTGCACTGGCGAGTCCTACAAGAGTGTCGTGAAGCTTACCTTCGCGAAGGGTGCGTCTCTGAAGGATCCGGCCCGTCTCTTCAACTCGAGTCTCGAAGGAAACGTACGCCGCGCGATCGACATCCACGAAGGAGAGGAAGTCGACGAGTCCGCCTTCAAGGCGCTCGTTCGCCAAGCGGTCGCCCTCAACGGTTCTGGCAAGTCGAAACCTTCGAGGAAAGCGAAGTCCTGAAGGACTCCGCCCCCGAACAGGTCCGACCTCGGCTGGCGAATGGTGCGAATCCGGGCCCGCAGCAGAGACGTGCCGCCTCGTATCAGCGAGCCGATCGTGTCCCTGGTGCGCGGGTAGCTGCCCGACAAGCCGCTGAAGCCGACCGCCGCGGCCTTCAGCCGCGCGAGCGTCCGTGCTCGACGCGTAGCGTGGTAGGCTCTGGCGCGGCCGCAGCGTAGCGGTCATCCGTTGGGAGGCGCCGGAATCTCCGAATGAACACGAGTACCGGGGACTCGGTATACCGGATCGACTCGCGCGGCTGCCTCACCTCCGTGAATGCAGCATGGTTGAGGTTTGCCCAGGAGAACGGCGCGGCGGAGCTTACGCGCGACCGAGTCGTGGGAAGGCCCGTTCGAGACTTCGTGCGGGGGGAGGTCGTATGCCATTTGTGGGAGATCCTGACCAGGATCGTTCGCGAATCCGGGAAGCCCTTGCGTGTCCCCTTCCGATGCGACTCTCCAGACGAGCGACGGTTCATGGAAGCGACTCTCTCGGCCTTGCCGAATGGCGAGGTCGAGTTTGCGTGTCGCCTCGTCCGTGTCGAAGCAAGGGAGGCCGTGGCTCTCCTTGACCGTAGCGTTGCCCGATCCGACCAGTGGCTGACGGTATGCGCCTGGTGCAATCGCTTCTTGATGGGCGAGGGACTGTGGCTCGAGGCGGAAGACGCCGTTCGCCAGATCGACCTTCTCGGCGGATCTCGGCTGCCAAATTTGACGGGAGGGGTGTGTTCGCGCTGCCACGAGATGATCGTCCGCAAAGGAAGCTGAGGTCCCGGACCAACAAGCGATCGCGATGGAAGTCAACGGTCTCGCTCGTCCTCCACGTCCGCCATCGAGATCAGGAACTTCAGGTCGATCTCCTTCTCCGCGTGGGGCTCCCAGGGATCCGCGTCCAGCAGGGCCGGCGGCTCGTAGCCGTCGGCCGTCGGATCCCTGGGTTGACATGTCGGCGGCCGGCGGGCGAGGCTGGGATGCAACACGGCCGGCCGGCAGCTCATCGGCGGTCCGTTGGCCTTCGGCGCGATCTCCTCGAGCTCATGAGGCAAGCTCCTGCGTATGCCCCGGTTGATCGATAGACCGACGCTCATTCAGGCCGCCGGCAGCAAGCCCAAGACGATCGAAGAGTACGCCGGCCGGGTGAACTCCGGGCACGCGAATGTGAGCGTCGCCCGCATGGTCTCCCCGGAAGGCTGGCTCGAGCCCGGGCAGCGCCCCGAGTTCGAGGAGATCACCGTGGTCCTTCGAGGCCTGCTCAGGGTCGAATTCGAAGGGGGTGTCCTCGACGTGAGGCGAGGTCAAGCCGTGGTGGCAAGCCCCGGTGAGTGGGTTCGGTACGGGAGCCCCGAGCCCGGCGGTGCGGAGTACATCGCGGTCTGCATTCCGGCGTTCGCACCCGCCACCGTCCACCGTGATGCTGAGGAGCGCGACAGGGCGATTGAACGGTCCGACTGATCCTCCGCAAGAGTCCAGGTAGCTCATTGGCGCCCTCGAGCAGCCGTGATCCGGGAGCAGGTCAGCGAGCCGGCCTTGGGCGAAGTATCCCGGGCACGAGGCTGGCAGGCGCGACCGCGCGCGCGGCACGCGGCACCCGCCGGGTCCGGCAACTCGGGCGGGATCCGCACCGCCGGCTCACCCTTGGGAGGACCAGAACTCGTCCTCCGTCTGCTGGTCCCCCTGGTACTGCCAGAAGACCGTGGCCTTGCCGTTCTCCACCGTCCAGACGTGGACCTGCGGTGACGACCAGCTCCGGCCGCCGCGTCGGCCGCTCTCGGTGCAGAGCACGACGACGCGGTCGCCCTTGGCCAGCACGTCATCGACCTGAACGCGGAACGTGCCGCCGGAGAGCTCCATGAAGTGCCCGAAGAAGCCCAGCACCTCGGCGTGTCCACGGTAGTCGCGCGACAGCGGTCCGCGTCCGGGAACGTGCCAGAGGATGTCTTCGGCGAAGCTGGCGATCGCCTTTTGGACGTCCCCACGGGAGAACGCCTCGTAGGCGCTCCGGATCAGCGCGCCGTTGGCCTGTGCCGCCACAATCTCGGTCGTCGTGGAGTCGAGCATCTTACGCCTCCTCTCGAGCGTCCACCCCGCAACGCGGGGTGGGTGACTGGAGCCGCATCGTGTGCGCGCCTCCAGGCCCTCGCTAGAGGGTAGGCACCCTCGTTTTTTCCGGATCGATCACGCCGGCGAGCTCCTCGCGGTGGCCGATCCCGAGCTTGCCGTAGGCGCGGGCGAGGTGGCCTTCGACGGTCTTGATCGAGAGATAGAGCTCCTGGGCGATCTGACGATTGGTGCGCCCGTCGCGGGCCAGCCGGATGATGCGCAGCTCGCTCGGCGTCAGCGCTTCGACGCCGGCGCTCCAGTCACGCCGTGGACGCGCACCCGCGACCCGAAGCTCCTCGCGGGCGCGCGCCGCGAGCGGCCGGGCGCCGCTGCGCACGGCGCCGTCGAGACCAAGCGCGAGGATCTCGCGCGCCTGCGAGCGTTGGCCGGCGCGACGCAGCGCAGCCCCCCATTCGACGAGCGAAGCGGCGCGTTCGAGCAGAGCGGGAGACTCGCCGAGCACGGCCGCGGATTCCTTCAGCAGCTCCAGACCCTTCGCGCCGCCCCACGCCATCCCGGCGGCGCGCAGTGCGATGCCGAGGGCGCGCCGGCCCCCGAAGCGGCGCGTGTCGGCCAGCTCCGCCTCCGCGAGATCGCGAGCCCGGCGCACGTCGCCGAGCGCCACCAGCGCCTGGGCGGCTCCCGAGCGCGCGTGGAGATAGCCGGTATCTCTCATCGGGATTCCCCAGATCTCCGGCTGCCAGAGCGCCATGCAGGATTCGAACTCCACGAGCGCATCCGCTGCGTGTCCCTGCGCCAGCCGCAACCGCCCGCGCGCGGCCGGAACCCGCGCAGTGCCGACGCCGGCCGGCAGGCCCTCATGGGGCAGGAGATCGAGCAGCGCCTGCGCCTCATCGAGCTGGCCGCCGGCGACGGCGATCTCGGCGAGTACCGTCGCCGCGAAGGGCATTCCGCCTGCGAAGTCTCCGTCCTGCGCGACGCGCAGCGCGATGCGCGCAGCCGCGTCGGCCTGCGCCAGATCACCGAGCAGAAGCTGGAGCAGCGCAGCCGTGCTGTATACCGCCACCAGCCCGCGCGAGCTGCCGGAGCGCTCGGCCTGCTGCCGCAGCGGCACGAGCGCGGACTCGACCGCGGCGAATCGCTCCGCCGTCAGCAGGCTCCACAGCAACGCGGCACGCAGGTCCCAGCTCTCCACGCTCGCGCTCGTGCCGGCCAGCGCGGCCTCGAGCGGCCGGGCCGCCTCGTCCGCTGGCCGCCCCGTCAGAATGGCGACCATGCCCTGGGCGACGGCCAGTGCGGCCGCCGGAGCTCCCGAGAGCTGGCGGCGCGACAGGCGCTCCATTCCGCGGCAGGCGCGCGGCGCGCTGCGAGCGTCCTGCAAACCGACGGCGACCAGCTCGCTCTCCAGCTGAAGCGCCGCTGCATCCGGCGCGTCGGCGAGTGCGTGCTCGAGCACCTCGACCGCGTCGGCCCAGCGGAAGAGCGCCGCATGCGCCTGCGCCAGCTCCAACGCCAGCTCCGCCCGACGGGCCTCGTCGGTCGTGAGCGTCATCGCCTCTTCCAGCCAGCGGCATGCGCCCTCGCGACCGGCGAGCTGCTGCGCGCGCGCCGCTTCCCGCAGGACCTCGACCCGGGTCCCCGAGTCCGGGGGCTCGGCGAGCGCGCGCTCCAGCAGCTCGGCGGCGGCGGCCGGCGCGCCGTCGTCAATCGCGGCCTGCGCCGCCGCGCGCAGGCGTTCGACCACCCACGGGTCGCCGGCGCCGCGCAGCGGCCGGAGGTGCGCTGCGACCTGACCCGGCAGCGCGCGCTCTGCGTGAAGGACGCGAGCGGCCGCCCGATGCGCGGCGTCCTGCTCGGCGCTCGAGAGCGTCTGCACGACCGCATGCCGGACCATTGGATGGATGAAGCTCGGAGGCCGGTCCCCACCGAGGACCTCGAGCCGCACCAGCTCCGCCGCCAGGAAGATCGCCTGGTCCATCGCGATCTCCGCGGCTGCGCCCGCGTGGCGAAGCTCGCAACCATCGCCCAGGATCGCCAGCGCCTGCGCCAGGCGCAGCGCGGCCGGGTCGAGGCTCTGCAAGCGTGCGCGTAGCTGGAGCGCCACACCCTCGACGCCGCCGAGACGAACCACGTCCTCGAGCGCACGCAGCCCGCTCGGATCTCCGACTCGTTCCAGGGCGCGCAGGAATTCCCGCAGGTAGAACGGGTTTCCGCCCGTGGCGCGATGGGCCAGCGCAACGACGGCGTCGTCCGCGCCGCGCCCGAGCGTGTCGCGAACGACGGCCGCCACCGCCTCTCGGCTCAGCAGCGACGGGCGAAGGGTCGTCGCCGCCGCACGCACCGTGACCAGTGGCTGCGAGCGCGAGGCGGGCTCGTCCGGACGCAACGCCACGACGAGCGCAACGCTCCGCCCGTCGAGCCGCGACGCCAGGTAGGCGAGCCAGCGCAACGACGCCTCGTCGGCCCAGTGGGCATCGTCGACGGCCAGCAGCAGGGGAGCCCGGTCGGCCAGGTTGACCGCGAGCCAGTAGAGCCCATGCAGGACGGCGAAGCCGGTGTCCTGCTCCGCGGGGCTCGGGTCGTCGCCTCGAAAGAGCGTCACGACGGGCCGCGCCGGGCCTGCGAGCAGCGCGTCTCTCTCGTCCGCGGTGGCGTCGGCAAAGCGACGCTCGAAGAGCTGGCGCGCGAGACCGAAGGCGAAGTCGCGTTCGAGATCGGAGCCTCGGGCCCGCAGCACGCGGCGCTTCTCTCGCCGCCCAATCGCACAGGCGGCCTCGAGCAGCGAAGTCTTGCCAACGCCGGCGCCAGCTTCGATCGAGAGCACTCCCCCGCGACGCACGAAGGTTTCGATTGCAGCCAGCTCGGAGTCGCGTTCGACGAGGTGGGTCATGCCGGCAACGGGGCGTGCGTCGCGGGGGCCAGCACGCGCTGCAACTCTAGCACTCTCTGCCGGGCCCAGGGTCCGAAGCGCGCCCGCTTCGGGCTCCACGCACCGTATAATCGCCCGCCATGAGCGCCACCCTGTACCGCGGCGGTCGCGTGCTTCCCCTCGACGGCTCGACCGCCGTCGCGGAGGCGCTGCTCGAGAGCTACGGTCGCGTGGCGGCGGTGGGGCCGCTGGCGGAGCTCCGCTCGCTGGCCGGACCTCGCGCGCAGGAGGTGGACCTGGACGGCGCGGCCCTCCTTCCCGGCTTCGTCGACATGCATCCCCACGTGCTCCACTTCGGTGTCTTCTCCTGGCCCCTGGTGGACCTCTCCGACGCCCGCAGCCACGCCGATCTGATCGTGGTGGATCGCGATCCCCTCTCCTGTCCCGACGACTCGCTCGCCGCTACGCGCGTGCTGCGTACTGTGGTCGGCGGACGGGTCGTCCACGACGACGGGAGCCTCGGGGCCCCATGAGATTCGACGCGCTCCTGCGCGCGCACGGATTCATGAGGGTGGAGCGGCCCCCGGAGATCTGGGAGGCCGACACCGAGGACGTGCGCTTCCTGCCACTCCTCGGCGAGATGATCGCCGCGGGGCTCGGCACCGGAACTCCGCTGGCCGAGCTCACGCTCAACGTCTCGAACGTGGTGGTCGAGGCGACGCCGGGCGACGATTCGAGCCTCCCGCGGCCCGGCGAGTACGTGGCGGTCACCGTCCGCGGCCAGGCGGATTACGGACCGGACGCCACGTGGCCCGGACCCTCCGCGGCCGGCTCGACCTTGCTGCAGCGCCTCGAGGAGCGCCTCACGACCGCGGGCGCGCGCTACGCCTACGTCCGACGCCTTCCTCCAACGGGGAGCCTCACCGTCTTCCTCTCGCGGCACCACCCGTAGCCCATGCCGTGGTAGCCTCCCAGCGCGCCGGGGCTGCGGGCTCGGCGACGCCGAGAGAGAGCACGAAGGAGGATCCGGTGACGCTGCGCGTGGTGGGAGCAGGACTTGGACGGACGGGCACCTTGTCGCTGAAGCTCGCGCTCGAACGCCTTCTCGGCGGCCCTTGCTACCACATGGTCGAGGTCTTCGCGCATCCCGAGCACATCGGATCCTGGCAGGCGGCGGCGCGCGGCGAGTCTCCGGATTGGCGCCAGATCTTCGAGGGCTACCGCTCGGCGGTGGACTGGCCCGCGGCGGCCTTCTGGCCCGAGCTGAGCGACGCCTTCCCGGATGCGATCGTGCTGCTCTCGGTGCGGGATCCGGACGCCTGGTGGCAGAGTGCGCACCAGACGATCTTCCCGGCCGCCCTCGGCGCGGAAGGCGAGTGGCGTGCCATGCTCGACGCCGTCTTCGACGCGCGCTTCACCCGCGAGATCGACGATCGTGCAGCCTGCGTCGCGGCCTTCGAGCGGCACAACGCGGAGGTCCGCCGACGCGTGCCGCGCTCCCGTCTGGTCGAGTGGCAGGCGCAGGACGGCTGGGAGCCGCTCTGCAAGGCGCTCGGGATGCCGGTTCCGAGCGAGCCCTTCCCGCGCGCCAACACGCGGGAGGACTTCCTGACCCTGCATGCCCCGGAGGCGCGCCGCCGCCTCGGCCAGTGAAGCCGGTGGCTGGAGAGGGCCCGGATGCGGCTTCGTACGCTGATCGAGAGCCGAGCTCCCGCCGCCGTGATCTTGATCCGCATCATGGTGGGCACGGTCTTCCTCTCCGAGGGCCTCCAGAAGTTCCTCTTCGCCGCCGACGTCGGCAGCGGCCGCTTCGCCAAGATCGGATTTGCACACGCCGACGTCGTCGCCCCCTTCGTGGGGAGCTTCGAGGTCGCCTGTGGGCTCCTGGTGCTGCTCGGCCTCGTCACGCGGCTCGCGGTCGTGCCCTTGATCGTGATCATCCTGACGGCCATCGTGACGACCAAGCTGCCGATCCTGCTCGGCGCGGATCTCGGACCCTTCCGGGTGCCGGCCTTGCAGCGCTACGGCGCGTGGGCGATGGCCCACGAGGCCCGCGCCGACTGGTCGATGCTGCTCGGCGGCCTGTTCCTGCTGATCGTGGGAGCCGGCCGCTGGTCGCTGGATGCACGGATCGGCCTGCGCGCCGCGCGGGGTCCTGGCGCCTCCGGAGGCCGCTGACGCGACAGAGAGGACACCGCTCCGAGCCGACCCGCCGCCGGGGCGGCGGTCCCGGGATCGGAGGAGGCTCGCGATGCGACGCTCGGACGGCTGCGATCGCTCCTGCCATCGCTCGGGCCGGAGGCTCCTGCGCTGGCTCTGGCTCGGCGGGCTGGCGGCCGGACTCGCCGGGGCGGGCTGCGCGTCCTCGCCGCCTCCCGCCGGCTACACGCCGCAGGTGCGCGACGTCACGCTCACGACCGTGCCCCTGCTCACGAAGGAGCTGACGAAGATCTATCCCTTCCTGCGGCGGGACTTCGCGCCGGGGGGCGTGCTCCAGGGCAAGGAGGTCTACGCCTTCGTCCCGAGCACGCTCACCGTGGTGGAGGGGGACACCCTCCACTTCACGTTCGTGAATCCCGAGGACGACGCACACATGTTCGTGCTGCAGGGGCTGGCGGTGCCGCTCCCCGGGCAATCGGTGACCCACGCCTCCTACGTGGCGAGCCAGGCCGGTGTCTTCACGTTCGCCTGCGTGATGCCCGCCCACATCCCCTTCATGTACGGCCAGCTCGTCGTCCTCCCGGCGGCGATCGGCGCCGGCTTCGCACAAGGCCCCTCCCCGGACGCGTCGCATTGATGCGGAGATCCGCCGGATGATCCGGGCGCTCGGAGAGGAGGATGCGGAGGCCTACGCAGCGCTGCGACGCGAGGCGCTGCGGGACTCGCCGCTCGCCTTCGCCGCGTCGCCGGAAGACGACGTCGTCTCGTCGTCCGAGGCGGTGCGGGAGCAGCTCCGGCGCGGGCCGGAGTCGGTGATCTTCGGTGCGTTTCGAGGCCGCCTCGTCGGTGCGGTGGGTCTCTACCGGGACCGCCATCGGAAGGCCTCGCACAAGGTGCACGTCTGGGGGGCGTACGTGACCCCCGAGCATCGCCGGGAGGGCCTGGCCGCCCTGCTCCTCGAGGCGGCACTACACCACGCGGCGACGCTCCCGGGGGTTTCCTGGGTCCACCTGAGCGTCAGCTCCGCGGCGCCGGCGGCGCAGCGGCTCTACGAGCGGGCCGGATTCCGCGTCTGGGGCACGGAGCCGGAGGCGTTGCGTCACGAGGGAGAAACGGCCTTCGAGCACCACATGGCGCTGCGTCTTTCGTCCCGCGCCTGCTAGGGTCGCGGCATGGCGGAGCTCCGGAAGGAAGCCTACGGGCCCGAGGGCGATCCGGCGCGGCACCGGCCGCTCGCCGAGCTCGAGGCGGGCCTGCGTGCGCTGCCGACGGCGCCCAGGGACTCGGGGCACCTCGCTCTCATCGTTCGGCGCCGCGCCGACGGCGTGCGCGAGACGCCGCAGCGGGTGCGGCTCCTGCCCGACGAGGGCGTGCCCGGGGATGGCTGGAGCCGGCGTCCGCCCCGCGATCCCGAGGCGCAGCTCGCCGTGATGCGTCGCGACGTGGGCGAGCTCGTCGGCAACGGCCAGCCGCTCACCGTCTTTGGCGACAACCTCTTCGTCGATCTCGATCTCTCGTGCGCAAACCTGCCGCCGGGCAGCCGCCTGCGCGTGGGCCGAGCCCTGGTCGAGGTCACGCCCAAGCCCCACAATGGATGTCGCAAGTTCGAGGGCCGGTTCGGCAGGGACGCCCTTCGCTTCGTCCAGGCGCCGGCGACGCACGACCAGAACCTGCGCGGCATCTACTGGCGGGTCGTCGAGTCTGGCGAGGCGTGCCTGGGAGATCGGGTCGAGGTGCTCTCCCGCGCGGGCGTCGTCGCCGCATCCCGGCCGAAGGGGAACGACGTCCTGCCCGAGACGGGATTCGCCCTCGTCCACGGCGGTGGGCTCGACACCTGGGTGTGGAGGCGCCTCCTTCCCCACCTCTCGAGGCCCGCGATCGCGGTGCGCAGGATGCCGCCGGCAGCCGACCCGCGCCGGCTCTCGACCGCCGACTGTGCGCGCACCGTCGCGTCGCAGATCGAGGAGGCCGGCCTCGCCCGGGCCATCCTCGTGGCCCATTCGATCGGGGGCGTGATCGCCTCGGAGCTGGCCCGGGTGGCTCCCGAGCGCCTGGCGCACGTCGTCTTCTTGTCGGCCAACGTTCCGGGCGAGGGCGAGAACGTCCTCTCGGCTTTCCCGCTGGGCCAGCGTCTCCAGATGAGGCTCGGCCAACGGCTCGCGGCGTGGGGATTGACGCCGAGGAAGGCCCTGGCGAGCTGGGTCCTCGAGACGCTCTGCCACGACCTCGACCCGGAAGCCACCGCGCAGATGCTCGAGGGAGCGATGCACCCCGAGCCCTCGCGCCTCTTCTTCGATCGCGTGTCTCCGCGCGCGCTCGGCTCCGTTCCCTGCACCTACGTCGAGCTGCTGCAGGATCGGGCCCTGCCGCCGGAGGTGCAGGAGCGGATGGCCAAGCGGGTCGGCGCGCGGGTGGTCTTCATCGACTGCGGCCACACCGTGATGCTCGCCCGGCCCGTCGAGCTCGCTTCCGTCCTGAACGAGGTCGCAGACCGGCTCGACTCGGCCCGGCAAGCGACGGCGTAGCCGCGGCCGGCGGCTGCTCCGCCGCGCCACGAGGGACCTCAGCGTGCCTTCTCGCA
>Ga0316628_100002387_pt1 | contig 13901 bp, 8 predicted proteins | sample OWC_Aug_M2_C1_D5_FD_207648 | JGI IMG/M metagenome (GOLD analysis project Ga0316628, IMG submission 207648) | Wetland soil microbial communities from Old Woman Creek delta, Ohio, United States - OWC_Aug_M2_C1_D5_C | ecosystem: Environmental > Terrestrial > Soil > Wetlands | place: USA: Ohio... | reverse complement strand
GGCATCTCATGTCGAAAGAAGTCGTGGCCCGCGTCAAGCTGCAGATCACGGCCAAGCAGGCCAGCCCGGCCCCTCCGGTCGGCCCGGCCCTCGGCCAGCACGGCGTCAACATCATGCAGTTCGTCCGGGAATTCAACGATCGGACGAGCAAGATGGAGGAGGGGCTGGTCGTCCCCATCATCATCTCCATCTTCAAGGACAAGACGTTCAGCTTCATCATGCGGACCCCGCCCGCGGCCTACCTTCTCAAGAAGGCCGCCGGGATCGCCAAGGGCTCCGGGGCGCCGAACAAGGACAAGGTCGGCAAGGTCACGCTGAAGCAGATCGAGGACATCGCCAAGATGAAGCTTCCCGACCTGAACGCCAACGACGTCCCCGCGGCGATGAAGATCATCGAGGGGACGGCCAGAAACATGGGACTGGAGATCATCCGTGGCTAAACGAGGAAAGAAATATCTCAAGGCGCGGGACTTGCGGACGAAGCCCGAGTTTTCGATCGCCGAGGCCGTCAAGCTCCTCAAGCAGGGCGGCTTCGCCAAGTTCGACGAGTCCGTGGACGTGGCCATGCGGCTGGGAGTCAACCCCAAGCAGTCCGACCAGATGGTTCGCGGGACAGTCGTCCTGCCCCACGGCACCGGCAAGTCGAAAAAGATCTGCGTCCTGGCCCTGGGCGAGAAGGTCAAGGAGGCCGAGGAGGCCGGGGCCGACTACGCCGGGAGCGAGGAGCTGATCGAGAAGATCGCCGGCGGCTGGATCGATTTCGACATCGTCATCGCCACCCCGGACATCATGCGGAACGTCGGAAAGCTCGGCCGGACCCTCGGGACCAAGGGCCTGATGCCCAATCCCAAGTCGGGCACGGTGACCTTCGACATCAAGAAAGCCGTCCAGGAAACCAAGGCCGGCAAGGTCGAGTTCCGGATCGACAAGACCTCGATCATCAACGCCTCGGTCGGAAAGGTTTCCTTCGCCGAGGACAAGCTGGCCGACAACGTCCGGACGTTCATGAACGCCGTCCTCCACGCCCGCCCGGCGACGGCCAAGGGCCGCTTCGTCAAGAGCATGTACCTGAGCTCGACGATGGGCCCGTCCTATAAGATCGCCGAGGACATCCTGGAAAAGTAGGAATCCTATGAAGAAAGACGTCAAAGCCCAGCGGATCGACGAGCTCAAGGGGCTGTTCGACAAGAACGGCACTTATTACCTCTTCAACTACAACAAGATGACCGTAGCCCAGGCCACGGCCCTCCGCAAAAACCTCCGCAAACAGGGTTCGGCCCTGAAAATCGTCAAGAACCGCCTGGCCCTCCGCTCGGTCCCCGAGCCCCTGGCCGGCGCCCTCAAGCCGGTCTTCCGGACCCCGACCGCGGTGGCCTACACCAACGGCGACGCCGTCGTCCTGGCCAAGGCCCTCAAGGAGTTCCAGGCGGCGAACAAGGTCCTCGCCCTCAAGGGCGGGGTCGTCGAAGGCGCCTTCGTCGGGCCCGAGCGGTTCGACGAGATCGTCAAGCTCCCGCCCCGGATGGACCTCGTGGCCAAGGTCGGCGGCTTGATGGCCGCCCCGTTGTCGGGCTTCCTCCGGTGCCTCCAGGCCCCGATGGGGAATTTCGGCATCCTCCTCAACCAGCTCAAGAAACAAAAAGAAACGGCATAACGAGCCGACCGCTTCAGAAAGGAGACGCACATGTCTAAGCTCACCAAGGAAGAATTTTTCACCCACCTCGACGGCCTGACGGTCCTGGAATTGGCGGACTACGTCAAGGAATTCGAGACCCGGTACGGGATCAGCGCCGCCGCCGCCGTCCCGGTGGCCGCCGCCGCCGCGCCCGCGGCCGAAGCCAAGGCCGAAGAGGCCAAGACCGAGTTCGCCGTCGTGCTCAAGAGCGCCGGCGACAAGAAGATCAACGTGATCAAGGTCGTCCGGGAAATCACCGCCCTCGGCCTCAAGGAAGCGAAGGATCTCGTCGACGGCGCTCCCAAGACGGTCAAGGAAGGCCTGTCCAAGGAAGACGCCGAGGCCATGAAGAAGAAATTCGAAGAGGTCGGCGCCACCATCGAATTGCAGTAAGCCCCGATTGCCCGAAGGCGATGAACGGGTACGTGTTCCCGGACGGCATTCGTCCTTGGCCTTACGCTTACGAGGGGAGCGTCCATGATTAAAGAAAGCGAACATCTCTACCGCGAACGACAGGACTTCTCCAAAATCGGCCAGACATTTCCCATGCCCGATCTTTTGGATATCCAGGTGGGGTCCTACGAGGAATTTCTCCAGATGGATCTCCTCCCGGAGGAACGGAAGGACACCGGCCTGCAGGCCGCCTTCAAGGACGTCTTTCCGATCTCCGACTTCAAGGAAACCACCCAGTTGGATTTCATCAACTACTCGATCGGCAACTGGGAATGCAAGTGCGGCCGGCTCAAGGGGGTGGAAAACTCCCGGGCCCGTTGCACCGCCTGCGGGACCCGCTTCTCGCCCGAGACCTTCCTGACGGAAAAGGAAGTCTGCCCCTTCTGCGGGGCGAGCCGGAAGATCGAAGTCTCGGTCTGCGAGCATTGCGGCGACCGGGTCTCCCTCAAGATGAAGTACGGCCCGAACGAGTGCCTCCAGAAGGGCTACACCTACTCGGTTCCCCTCCGCCTCAAGGTCCGCCTGATTTCCTGGGAGAAGGACGCGACGACCAAGACGAAGCGCCTCAAACACATTAAAGAACAGGAAGTCTATTTCGGTGATATCCCCCTGATGACCGAGAAGGGGACGTTCATCTTCAACGGGATCGAGCGGGTCGTCGTCAGCCAGCTCCAGCGCTCGCCGGGCGTCTTCTACCGTCCGGGCGAAGTCAAGGGCTTCTTCATCGCCAAGATCATCCCTTACCGGGGCGCCTGGGTCGAGTTCGAATACGACCTGAAGAACATCCTCTACGTCCGGCTGGACCGGAAAAAGAAATTCCTGGCCACGGTCTTCCTCCGGGCCCTCGGCTTCGGCTCCGACGAGGAGTTGATCAAGCTGTTCCACCCGACCGTGAAGATCACCCCGGAGAACGGGAAGCTTTACTGGGAGCCCGTCGAATCGCTGGCCGGCCGGACCGCGGCCGAGGACGTCCTTCATCCCAAGAAGGGTGACGTTCTCGTCCACGCCCGGAAAAAGCTGACCGCCGAGATCGTGTCCGAGCTCAAGGACGCGGGCGTGACCCGGGTCGCCGTCGACCGCAAGGATCTCCAGAACGCCTACGCCCTGACCGGAATCAAGGGCAAAGTCAAGGCCAACGAGGAGATCGGGGACACGGCCCTGGACCTCCTGATCGGCAAGGGCGAGCCGTTCGAGATCTTCTTCCCGACCGAGGATGCGGCCGGGATGATCGTCGTCAACACCCTGAAGAAGGATCTCCGCAAGGACACCAACCAAGCCCTGGCCGAGATCTACCGCAAGCTCCGGCCGGGCGAGCCCCACACGATGGAAAGCGCCGCTAACCTTTTCCGGAGCCTGTTCTTCAATCCCCAGAAGTACAACTTCAGCCGGATCGGCCGGCTCAAGTTCAACATCAAGCTCGGGAAGAACACGTCGCTGGACGAGAAAGTCCTCCAGCCCCAGGACTATGTCGAGGTCATCAAGTACCTCCTCAACCTCCGGCGGGGCGAAGGATCGGTGGACGACATCGACCACCTCGGCAACCGGCGCGTCCGGTCCGTCGGCGAGCTCGTCGAGAACGCCTTCCGAATCGGCCTGACCCGGATGGAGCGGACGATCAAGGAAAAGATGACGATCACCCTGGACCTGCCTTCGGCCATGCCCCAGGACCTCATCAATTCCAAGCCGGTCATCGCCGCCCTGAAGGAGTTCTTCGGCTCGTCGCAGCTCTCCCAGTTCATGGACCAGATCAACAGCCTGTCCGAGGTGACCCACAAGCGGCGCCTCAGCGCCCTCGGCCCCGGCGGCCTGAGCCGGGAACGGGCCGGATTCGAAGTCCGCGACATCCAGTCGTCCCATTACGGCCGGATCTGTCCGGTCGAGACCCCGGAAGGCCCGAACATTGGGTTGATCTCCTCCCTGAGCTCCTATGCCCGGGTCAACGAATACGGGTTCATTGAAACGCCGTATCGCGAGGTCAAGGACGGCCGGATCATTGATTACGTCAAGATCCTCCATCCCGGCGATTCCGAATTCCGGGTCGCGGACGTGGTCAAGCAGGACGACCTGATCAAGACGGTCAATTCCCTCAAGCGTAAAGGGGCCAAGCACCTTCCCGTCGTCCAGCCCTTCTGCCATTACTTGACCGCCTGGGAGGAGGAGACGCACAATATCGCCCAGGCCAACGCCCGGGTGGACGAAAACGGCAACCTCCTCGACGAATTGGTTTCGGCCCGGCAGGCCGGCAACTTCAAGACCCTGCCCCGGGAGCAGATCGATTACATCGACGTCTCGCCCAAGCAGCTGGTCTCCCTTTCGGCCGCCCTCGTTCCGTTCCTGGAGCACGACGACGCCAACCGCGCCCTGATGGGCTCGAACATGCAGCGGCAGGCCGTGCCCCTGCTTAGGCCTATCGCCCCTTGGGTCGGGACGGGCGTCGAGCACCTGGTGGCCAAGGGCTCGGGCGATGTCATCGTCTGCAAGCGGCCCGGAACCGTCGCCTTCGTCGACGCCGAGCGGATCCTCGTCCAGGTCGACGAATCGGGCCGGATGAAGGATTACGAGGTCGGGACCGACCTGTACGTCCTGACCAAGTTCCTCCGGACCAACCAGAACACGTGTTTCACCCAGCGGCCCATCGTCCGCAAGGGCGACACGGTCGTCAAGGGCCAGGTCCTGGCCGATAGCTCCTGCACCGACATGGGCGAGCTGGCCCTGGGCCGGAACATCATCGCCGCTTTCATGCCCTGGCGGGGTTACAACTTCGAGGACGCGATTATCGTCTCGGAAAAGCTGATCAAGGACGACGTTTTCACGTCGCTCCACATCGTCGAGGAAACCATCGAGGCCCGGGACACCAAGCTCGGCCCCGAAGACATCACCCGGGACATCCCCAACGTCCCCGAAAACGTCCTCCGCAACCTGGACGAGAACGGAATCGTCCGGATCGGGGCCAACGTCAAGGCCGGCGATGTCCTCGTCGGGAAGGTCGCCCCCAAGGGCGAAACCCAGCTTTCGCCCGAAGAGAAGCTCCTGAAGGCCATCTTCGGGGAGAAGGCCCTGGACGTGAAGGACGCCTCGCTCTACTGCGCCCCCGGCGTCGAGGGCATCATCATCGACGTCCGGATCTTCAGCCGCCGCGGGGCGGAAAAAGGGCTCCGGGCCAAGCAGATCGAGAAGGACGAGATCGGCCGGATGAAGCGCAACCTCGATGACGAGACGACGATTCTCGAAAGCGAGCGGGAGCGCAAGATCAAGGCCCTCCTCAAAGGCGTGGCCGTCGAGAAGGAGCAGAAGGTGGGCTCCGCGACGGTCGCCAAGGGGCAGAAGCTGACCGAGCGGATGCTGGATGAGATCGGCCTCGACGACATCGGCAAGCTCAAACTCGAAGCTGACGAAGAGCGCGACGAGCGGATCAAGGACATCGAGCGCAAGGTCCGCCGACAGATCGAGGCCCTCAAGGCGATCTTCAAGGAAAAGGTCGAGGCCCTGAAAAAAGGCGACGAGCTCGCCCCGGGGGTCATCCAGGCCATCAAGGTCTATATCGCTATGAAGCGGAAGCTGTCGGTGGGGGACAAGGTCTCCGGCCGGCACGGAAACAAGGGCATCGTCGCCCGGATCGTGGCCGAGGAGGACATGCCCCGGCTGCCCGACGGTTCGACGGTCGACGTCGTCCTCAATCCCCTCGGCGTCCCCTCCCGTATGAACGTCGGCCAGATTCTTGAAATCCACGCCGGCTGGGCCGCCCAGAAGCTGGGCCTCTGGATCGACACGCCCGTCTTCGACGGGGCCAACGAGCGCGAGGTCAAAGCCCTGCTCAAGCAGGCCGGCCTGCCCGAAACCGGAAAGACCGTCCTTTTCGACGGCCTGTCCGGCGAGCCCTTCGACCAGGAAATCACCGTCGGCAACATGTACATGATGAAGCTGTACCACCTGGTCGACGACAAGATCCACGCCCGGTCGACCGGACCCTACTCCCTCATCACCCAGCAGCCGCTCGGCGGAAAGGCCCAGTTCGGCGGCCAGCGGTTCGGAGAAATGGAAGTCTGGGCCCTGGAGGCCTACGGCGCGGCCTATACCCTCCAGGAGATCCTCACCGTCAAATCCGACGACGTCGAAGGACGGGCCAAGATCTACGAGGCCATCGTCAAAGGCGACCTCGAGTTCACCCCCGGCCTGCCCGAATCGGTCAACGTCCTGATCCGGGAGCTCCAGAGCCTCTGCCTGAACGTGGAGCTCGGCAAGGACGACAAGCAGGAAGTCCTGCAGGTCTTGGGCCTGGATGCGTCCGGCATCCTCAAAGGAGGAGAGCGCTGATGGACATCAAACAGTCGCTGGGCGGCAAGCCCCGGATGGACTTCGATTGGGTTCGCATCTCTGTCGCCTCCCCGGAAAAGATCCGGAGTTGGTCCTGGGGCGAGGTGACGAAGCCCGAAACCATCAACTACCGGACCTTCAAGCCGGAGAAGGACGGGCTCTTCTGCGCCAAGATTTTCGGCCCGATCAACGACTACGAATGCCTCTGCGGCAAGTACAAACGGATGAAATACCGCGGCATCATCTGCGAGCGCTGCGGCGTCGAAGTGACCAAGAGCAAGGTCCGCCGGGAGCGGATGGGCCACATCCAGCTGGCCTCGCCGGTCGCCCACATCTGGTTCTTCAAGTCCCCCCCGAGCCGGATCGGCCTGGTCGTCGACCTCTCGATCAAGGACCTGGAGAAGGTTCTCTATTTCGAGTCCTACATCGTCCTCAACCCCGGGGACACCCCGCTGAAGGAAAAGCAGCTCCTGGGCGAGGAAGAATACAAGGAAGCCCGGGAAAAGTACGGCGACAAGTTCGAGGCCAGCATCGGGGCCGAGGCCATCAAGTTCCTCCTCGAAAAGATCGACATCAAGAAGGAAGCCGACCGCCTCCGGAAGGCGATGAAGAAGGAGACATCGCAGCAGCGCCGTCTCCGCTATTCCAAGCGCCTCCGGGTCTTCAAGGCCCTGAAAAAATCCGGCAACCGGCCGGAATGGATGATCCTGGATGTCATCCCGGTCATCCCCCCCGACCTGCGCCCCCTGGTCCGGCTCGACGGCGGGCGGTTCGCCACCTCGGACCTCAACGACCTTTACCGCCGGGTCATTAACCGGAATAACCGCCTCAAGAAGCTCATCGAACTGCGGGCCCCCGAGCTGATCATCCGCAACGAGAAGCGGATGCTCCAGGAAGCGGTCGACGCGCTCTTTGACAACGGCAAGCGCGGCCGGGTCCACCTCGGCGCCAACCGCCGTCCCCTCAAGTCCCTCAGCGAATCGCTCCGGGGCAAGCAGGGCCGCTTCCGCCAGAACCTCCTCGGCAAGCGCGTCGATTACTCGGGCCGGTCGGTCATCGTCGTCGGCCCCGAGCTCAAGCTCAACCAGTGCGGCCTTCCCAAGAAAATGGCCCTCGAGCTTTTCAAGCCCTTTATCTTCCACAAGCTGGAAAAGGAAGGGCTGGTCCCGAGCATGAAGGTGGCCAAAGAGTGGCACGAACAGGAGCGTCCCGAAGTCTGGGACTTCCTGGAAGAGGTCGTCCGGGAACACCCGATCTTCCTCAACCGTGCCCCGACCCTCCACCGGCTCGGCATCCAGGCCTTCGATCCCATCCTCGTCGAGGGGAAGGCCATCCAGATCCACCCCCTGGTCTGCGCGGCGTTCAACGCCGACTTCGACGGCGACCAAATGGCCGTCCACGTCCCGCTCTCCGTCGAGGCCCAGATCGAGGCCTCGACCCTGATGCTTTCGGCCAACAACATCCTCTCTCCCGCCAACGGCCGGCCCCTGACCATCCCGAGCCAGGACATGGTCCTGGGTTGCTACTACGTGACCATGGCCAAGAAGGGCCTCAAGGGCGAGGGCCGGATCTTCGGGAGCATGAACGAGGCCCTGTTGGCCTTGGAGCACGGGCAGATCAGCCGTCAGAGCCTGATCAAGCTCCGCTATACGGGGCCGTTTATGAACCTGGCCACGTACTACGACGACCAGGCCGTTCCGACCTGCCCGGTCGTCCAGGTCGAGAAAGGGCTCATCGAAACCACCGCCGGCCGGATCATCTTCAACAACGTCCTGCCCGCCGGAATGCCGTTTTTCAATGGCACCTTCCGCAAGAAAGGCATCGAAAGCCTCGTCTTCTATATTTATCTGCGGTCGGGGCTGAAGACCACGGTCGAAACCCTGGACAAGCTCAAAGAGCTGGGGTTCCTCCAGGCCACCCAGGCCGGATTCTCTCTGGGGATCGACGATTTCGTCGTCCCGAAAACCAAGGCCGACCTGGTCGAAAAAGCCCACAAGAGGGTCCGCGAGGTCGAAAAGCTCTACCTCGACGGGACGATCTCCGCCCGCGAGCGGTTCAACACGATCATCAACGTCTGGTCGACCGTGACCGACGAAGTCTCCGTGGCCATGATCTCGGAGATGAAGAAGATCTCCTTCGAAACGCCCAACCTCAATCCCTTGTTCGTCATGGCCGATTCGGGCTCCCGCGGCAACAAGCAGCAGATCCGGCAGCTGGCCGGGATGCGCGGCCTGATGTCCAAGCCTTCGGGCGAAATCCTGGAGACCCCGATCACGAGCAACCTCCGCGAGGGCCTGAACGTCATCCAGTACTTCATCTCGACCCATGGCGCCCGCAAGGGTTTGGCAGACACGGCCCTCAAGACCGCCAACTCGGGCTATCTGACCCGCAAGCTCGTCGACGTCTCCCAGGACGTCATCATCGACCAGCATGACTGCGGCACCCTCAAGGGCGTCAGCGTTTCGGCGATCGTCGAAAACGGCGAGATCGTCGAGCCGTTCATCGACCGGGTCGTCGGCCGGACCTCCCTGGAGCGGGTCGTCCATCCCGATACCGGCAAGGTCCTTGTCGACACCAGCCAGGAAATCACCGAGGCCGTCGCCTTGGAGATGCAGAACGTGGGCATCGAGCGGGCCAAGATCCGCTCGATCCTGACCTGCGAAGCCAAGCGGGGCGTCTGCCAGCTGTGCTACGGCCGGAATATGGCCTCGGGCTTCACCGTCGAGATGGGGGAGGCGGTCGGAGTCGTCGCCGCCCAGTCGATCGGCGAGCCGGGAACCCAGCTGACGATGCGGACGTTCCACGTCGGCGGCATCGCCATGGGGGAAAAAGAGCAGTCCCGGATCGAGGCGAAAAACGACGGAACCCTCCGGTTCCATAACGTCCGGGCCGTCGAGGGGTCGGACGGAAACCTCATCGTCGTCAACCGCACGGCCAACGTCGCGATCATGGACTATCGCGGCCGCGAGGTCGAGCACTACCAGGTCCCTTACGGGGCCAAGCTGCTCCTGCCCGAGGGCGGAGCGGTCAAGGCCCGCCAGATGTTCGCCGAATGGGATCCCTTCAACACCCTGATCCTGACCGAGGAAGCGGGGCACGTCGTCTTCCACGACGTCGTTCAGAAAGTGACGATGGAGGAATCCCAGGACGAGATCACCGGCTTGATGAGCCAGATCATCATCGAGCCCAAGGACGAGAAGCTCCAGCCGCGGATCGAGATCGTCGACACCAAGGCCAAGGATAAGCACGGCAAGCCCGTTCTGCTGAAGCGGTACTTCCTGCCTTCAGGGGCCCACCTCGAGGTCCAGGACGGCGTGGAAGTCCATGCCGGCGAAATCATGGCCAAGATCCCCCGGGAACAGGCCAAAACCAAGGACATCACCGGAGGCCTTCCCCGGGCCGAGGAATTGTTCGAAGCCCGGCGGCCCAAATTGCCGGCCGTCATCTCTGAAATCGACGGCGTCGTTCACTTCGGCGGCCTGATTCGCGGCTTCCGCAAGCTCACGGTCAAGAGCGACCGGGGCGTGGAAAAAGAATACCTCATCCCCAAGGGCGCCAACATCAGCGTCGGGGACGGCGAGCGCGTCCGGGCCGGCGTGGCCCTGATGAACGGCCCGGTCAACCCCCACGATATCCTCCGGGTCCTGGGCGAAAAGGAGCTGGCCGAGTATCTTCTCCGGGAGGTCCAGGAAGTCTACCGTCTCCAGGGCGTGGCCATCAACGACAAACATATCGAAACCATCATCCGGCAGATGCTCCGCTGGGTCAAAGTCGAGGAAGTCGGCGACACCGACTTCCTGATCGACGAGCAGGTCGACAAGTTCGTCTTCCAGGAAGAGAACCAGAAGATCCTGGACAAGGGCGGCAAGCCGGCCAAGGCCCGGCCGCTCCTGCTCGGCATCACCAAGAGTGCCTTGAGCACGGACAGTTTCATCGCTGCCGCCTCCTTCCAGGAGACGACCCGGGTCCTGACCGAGGCCTCGATTTACGGTAAAACCGACAGGCTCCGCAGCCTGAAGGAAAACATCATCATGGGCCGGCTGATCCCCGCCGGGACGGGGTACAAATATTATCGGGACGTGGAACTGGCGGAGGAGGTCAAGCCCGTCGAGGCCGAGGCCCCGGCGGAGGAAACGCCCGTTCCGGAGGCTTAAAAGCCTCGTCCGGCAGACCCCCACGGCGTCTTGACAGAGGCGCCCGGATTTGCTAGACTCCGTCTACTCGTTTCGAGATTTCTGTCTATTCGGATCCATATAAACGAGAACCGAAGATATTGATTAAGGAGTCGTGTCTTGCCGACGGTTAGCCAACTTATTCGCAAAGGTCGGACGCTGAAAGGCGCCAAAAGCAAATCTCCCGCCCTGGATTCCTGCCCCCAGAAGCGCGGCGTCTGCACCCGGGTCTTCACCACGACGCCCAAGAAGCCGAACTCGGCCCTCCGGAAGGTGGCCCGCGTCCGGTTGTCCAACAACGTCGAGGTGACGGGCTACATCCCCGGGATCGGGCATAACCTCCAGGAACACTCCATCGTCCTGATCCGGGGGGGCCGGGTCAAGGACCTGCCGGGCGTCCGCTATCACATCATCCGCGGAACGCTCGATTCCGAAGGCACGGCCAACCGCTTCAAGTCGCGTTCGAAGTACGGGGCCAAGCGGCCCAAGGAAAAACGGGTCGCCTCGTAAGGGAGAACGCCGATGCCACGCCGCGGAATCATCAAAAAGCGCAAACCGGCCGGGGACCAGAAATACAATTCCACCCTCATCACCAAGTTCATCACCACGGTGATGCAGAAGGGGAAGCGGAACACGGCCGAGAACATCGTCTACGGGGCGATGGAGATCGTCCAGCAGAAAACCAAGGAAGATCCTCTCAAGGTTTTTGAGAAGGCCATGGACAATGTCCGGCCGATGGTCGAAACGAAGTCCCGCCGCGTCGGCGGGGCGACCTACCAGGTCCCGGTCGAAGTCGAAATCAACCGGTCCCATTCGGTCGGGGCCCGCTGGATGATCAAGTACGCCGAGGAGCGCGGCGGGAAGACGATGCAGGACAAGCTCGCCTCCGAGATCCTCGACGCCCTGGCCAACAAGGGCGGCGCGGTCAAGAAGCGCGAGGATACGCACAAAATGGCCGAAGCCAATAGGGCTTTTGCCCATTATCGTTGGTGATCCGATACATGGTCGAAATCCTGCGATTCGGAGAAGCCGGATGCCCGGGAAACGCGAGGAACGCGAATGACGCGGACAACGCCGCTCGCCGACACGCGGAATATCGGGATCTTGGCCCATATCGACGCGGGAAAGACGACTACGACGGAACGGATCCTCTTCACGACCGGGATCACGTACAAGATCGGGGAAGTGGACGAGGGGACGGCCGTCATGGATTGGATGGCTCAAGAGCAGGAACGTGGCATAACGATCACCTCTGCCGCCACCACCTGTTACTGGAACCACCACCGGATCAACATCATCGACACGCCCGGACACGTTGACTTCACGGCCGAGGTCGAGAGGTCGCTGCGGGTCCTGGACGGGGCGGTGGTGCTCCTTTGCGGAGTCGGTGGAGTCGAGCCTCAATCCGAGACTGTTTGGCGGCAGGCGGATAAGTACCGGGTGCCCCGGATCGTGTTCATCAATAAGATGGACCGAGTCGGGGTCGATCCGGAACGGGCCGTGGCGATGATTCGCTCGCGGCTCGGCGCCTATCCCCTCCCCATTCAGGTTCCGCTGGGCCGGGAGGACTCCTTTCGAGGGGTCGTCGACCTGGTCGAGCGGGTGGTTTTTGACTGGGGTATGAACGTGAACGGAGGAATGAACTTCGAACGGCGGGCGATCGGCGAGGCCGAGGAGGCCGAAGTCCGCGCCCGCGGGGCCGAGATGATCGAGGCCCTCGCCGAGGTGGACGACCGCGTCCTCGAGGTGTTCCTCGAGGGCGGCGAACTGCCGCCGGCCGAGCTGAAGTCCGCCATCCGCCGGGCCACCCTGGCCGGAAAATGCGTCCCGGTCCTCTACGGGGCGTCTTTCCGGAACAAGGGAGTCCAGCCGCTCCTGGACGCCGTCGTGGATTACCTTCCTTCCCCCGCCGACGTTCCCCCCGTCCAAGGCTTCCACCCGAAGACCCATCACCCCGAATCCCGCAAGCCCTCCGACGACGAGCCATTTTCGGCCCTCGTTTTCAAGCTCCAGAACGATCCCTTCCTCGGCGCCCTGGCGTATTTCCGGGTTTACTCGGGCAAGGCCAAGGCCGGGACGGCTTTCTACAACGCCAACAAGGACGACGAGGAACGGCCCGGCAAGTTCCTCGAGATGCATTCCAACAAGCGCCGGGAAGTCAAAGAGCTGTTCACGGGCGACATCGCGGCCATGGGGACGATGAAGCCCATCTCGACCGGCGACACCTTCTGCGCCAAGAACCGGCCCATTCTCCTCGAGGCGATCAAGTTCCCCGAGCCCGTCATTTCGATCGTCCTCGAGCCGCGGACGCGGATCGAGCACGGCAAGCTCCAGGTCGCCCTGGGCAAGCTGGGCAAGGAAGATCCGACGATCCGGATCACCCAGGACCCCAACACCGGCCAGACGATCGTCTACGGGATGGGCGAGCTTCACCTCGACATCCTCGTGGACCGCCTCGCCCGGGAATTCGGCGTCCAGGTCAATATGGGCCGGCCCCAGGTCGCCTACAAGGAAACGATCCTCAAGGCGGCCGAGGGCGAGGGCATTCACGACCGGCCCCTGGCCGGAAGACCCCAGTTCGCCCGGGTTCGCCTGGCCGTTGGGCCGCTCGGCCGGAAGGCCGGGTTCACTTTCGAAAACCGGCTGAAAAGCGGCCTGCTCCCCGAGGAATTCGCAGGACCGATCGAGGACGGCGTTCGGGAAGCCATGGACTTCGGCCAGCTGGCCGGCTTCCCGATGACCGACCTCAAAGCGACCCTCCTCGGGGTCGAGTACCGGGAGGACGAGGCCTCGGCGACGGCCTTCAAGATCGCCGCCGCGGCCGCCTTCAAGGACGCCATACTCAAGGCCGTCCCGGTGCTGCTGGAACCCCTGACCCGCCTGGAAGTCGTCGCCCCCGACGAATACCTGGGGGACATCGTCGGCGATCTCAACGCCCGCCGCGGCGCGATCGACGGGATGGACACCCGGGCCGGCGCCCGGGTCATCCACGCCCTGGTTCCCCTTTCGGAAATGTTCGGCTATGCCACGATCCTTCGGACCCTGACCCAGGGCCGGGGCGTGTTCACGATGGAATTTTTCGCGTACGAGGCCGTTCCGCCCGCGATCATGGAGCAGATCATCGCCCGGATCGAGGGGCGGGTCTCCTACGACAATTAAGGGAGGTTACGATGGCAAAGGCGAAATTCGAGCGGACGAAGCCCCACGTGAACGTGGGGACGATCGGGCACATCGACCACGGGAAGACGACGTTAACGGCGGCGATCACGAAGGTCTTGGCGACGAAG
>Ga0316628_100002386_pt1 | contig 13902 bp, 12 predicted proteins | sample OWC_Aug_M2_C1_D5_FD_207648 | JGI IMG/M metagenome (GOLD analysis project Ga0316628, IMG submission 207648) | Wetland soil microbial communities from Old Woman Creek delta, Ohio, United States - OWC_Aug_M2_C1_D5_C | ecosystem: Environmental > Terrestrial > Soil > Wetlands | place: USA: Ohio... | reverse complement strand
AGACGGAGCGCAACGGCGCGATGCTCGGCGCGCTCTCCACCTATCGTGCGGGTCTGGCTCGATTCCCCTCCAGCCTGCCCCTGGAGCGCGGCGCGGGGCGGCTCGCCACGGCGCTGCTGCAGTACCGGCTGGCCGATTCGCTGCTGTCGGACGCGGTCTCGCGCGTGAGCACCGACTACGAGGCCGCCTACTACCTGGCGCTCGCCCGGCTGGCCCGCGGCGACACGCTGCGCGGCCGGCTGCTCCTCGAGCAGGCGCAGCAGTTCGGCGCGCTGCGGCCGGCCGCCGCGTACTGGCTGGCGGCGCTGGACGCCCGGGCCGGGGACCTCGCCGGCGGGTACGCCCGGGTGCGGCGGGGGATGCAGGACGCGCCCGGCGCGGCTCGGCTGGCGGCGGTGGCGGCGATGCTGGCGCGCGCCCAGGGGGCGGTGCGCGAGGGGCGGATGGTGCTCACCAACGCCCGCGCCGCGGACCCCACCAGCCCGTTCCTGGCCTGGGAAGCGTATCGCGCCTGGTCGCCGGACACGGCGACGCTGCGCGATCTCGCCGCCGACCCGGAGCGCATCATCGAGGTGGCCACCGAGTACCTGAGGTTCGGGCTGTACCAGGAGGCGCTCGAGGTGCTCACGGCCGTGTACCCGACGGCGGGCGTGGTGAGCGAGCCGGGCACTCCGCGCCCGGAGGGCTACCCCCTCATCGCCTACTACCGCGGCTACGTGCGCCAGATGGCGGGCGGGAGCGGGGCGGCGGACTTCGAGGCGGCGCGGCGGATGCCGACGACCTACGTCTTCCCCAACCGGCCGGAGGAGTTCGCCGTGCTGGCGGCCGCGCTGGCGCACGATGCCAACGACGCGGTGGCGCACCACCTGCTCGGCGCTCTCGCCATGAGCGGCGGGATGCTGGACAGCGCCATCGCCGAATGGCGGCGCGCGGCGGCCCTCGACCCGCGCATCCCGACGCTGCACCGCAACCTCGGCTACGCGCTGCTGGCGGCGGGCCGCGACCCCGCCGTGGCGCGCGCCGCGTTCGAGGACGGGGTGCGCTACGACTCCCTGAACGTCGGCGCGTACGTCGGCCTCGACTCGACGCTGGTGCTCGCCGGAGCCGGAGCGGCCGAGCGCGCGAGGGAGCTGGACCGCTTCCCGGTGCCCGATTCGATGCCGGCGTCGCTCGTGTACCGGTACGCGCGGCTCCTCGCCGTGGCGGGCCGCTTCGACGACGCGGAGCGGCAGCTGCGGGGCCGCTTCTTCCCGCGGCGCGAGGGCGGCGTGAATCCGCGGCAGGTGTGGCTGGAGGTGAGGGTGCGGCGCGCCGAGGTGCTCGCCCAGGGGGAGCGGTGCGGCGAGGCCCGCCGCGTCGTGGAGGGGCTGGCGCGCCCGGTGGCCGGAGTGGCCTTCACGCGGGACGGCCTGGAGCAGTTCCTGGAGCGCAGCCCGCTCTCGGACCGGGTCGCGGCCGTGCGGACGCGCTGCGGCGCGGCGCGGAGGTAGCGCGTGCGCTTGCGGCTGCTGAGGCACGGGACGCTGGTGGTCGAGGTGGGTGGGCTCACCCTGCTCGTGCACCCCGTGCCGAGCGATGCCGAGGCCATGGACCCGTGGTCCGGCTGCGCCTGCGGGACGGCTCGCGCGAGCGCGGCAGGCTGCTCACTCGCTTCGGCCCGGACTCCGGCACGCTCTCGTACTGCCGCTGGCCCGCGCTTCCCTGCACGCTCGGAAGCGAGCGCCACGTCATGCGCCCCGCGAGCGCCGTCACCCGCGTTGAGATCCACCGCGGCTCGCACGAGAAGCTGGGTGCCGCCATCGGTGCCGTTCTCGGCGTGCCGCTGGGCTTCGCCCTCTGCGGCGCGATGATCGGGCTGTTCTTTCAGAGATGGGGCCCCGCACCGTAGTCCGCTCCGCCCTCTTGCCTGGATGAGCGCGCCCAGCCATTCTGACGGCTGACGGCTGACGGCTGACGGCTGACGGCTGACGGCTGACGGCTGACGGCTGACGGCTGACGGCTGACGGCTGACGGCCGCCCTCCCGTTTGACTCCGCCGTGGCGTCAGTGCATATCTGCCCCGTGCCGCCGCAGCCCCGGTGTCCGCCGGGCCGGCAGCCGTGGAGGGTGGTGCTATGGGTCTGATGGACAAGCTGAAGTCCGCGGCGCAGGCAGTCACCGGCGGCGCCGCCAAGGTCTCGCTCGAGTACCAACCGGCGGTGGTCTTTCCCGGCGACAGCATCCAGGTCCGCGTCACCGCGACGTCCACGGGCGCCGAGGTGCAGTCGGGAGGCGCCTACATCGACCTCCGGGGCCAGGAGTGGGTGCACCTCACCAGGACGGAGGCGATGACCGACAAGGACGTCAACACGTCGAAGACGACGTACGAGACGGGCATCCAGATCGGCCCGCCGTTCGCGCTCGCCGCGAACGAGACGAAGACATGGGAGGGGACGGTCCAGGTGCCCCCCGTGGTGCAGCCCTCGTACATGGGCGTGTACTCGCGCCACCAGTGGGAGATCCGGGGTCGCATCGAGGCGTTCGGCAACGATCCCGACTCGGGCTGGCAGCCCCTGCGGGTCGGGCTCAAGGGCTGAGCCATGACGCTTCGATCCAGGCGTGCGGGCACGGTGGCGTCCGCTCCGGGGGCGCGGCGGGGTCGGGGCGGGGCGTGGGTCTGGGCCGCATGCGCCGTCGCGGTCGGCGCCTTCGCGCCGCGCCTCGCCGGCCAGGAGCCGGCCGCGGCGCAGCCGGGCGGGACGATCCAGCAGGACTACATTCGCTCGCGCTCGCTCGGCGCGGAGAAGCTCTACGTCGTCTACCTCCCTCCGTCGTACGCCACGAGCGCGCCGCGCCGCTATCCGGTCGCGTACTACCTGCACGGCGCCCGGGGCTCGGAGGTGGACTGGGTCAGATCGGGCCACGTCGACACCGTGATGGACTCGCTGATCTCGGCCGGGATGCCGGAGATGATCGTCGTCATGCCGGACGGCGACGACGGCTTCTACACGACGTGGGCCCCGCGCTACGACCGGCTCGCCTGCCCGCTGCGCACCGATCTGCGCGAGTCCGCCGGGGGCTATTGCGTGCGCCGTCCGCGCTACGGCGAGTACATCGCCCAAGAGCTGGTCCGGCACATCGACGCCACGTACCGCACGATTCCCGACGCGGCGCACCGCGGCATCGCGGGGCTTTCGATGGGCGGCTACGGCGCAATGGCGCTCGCGGCCCGGTATCCCGGCGTCTGGTCGGCCGCGGCGAGCCACTCCGGCGCGCTGAGTCTCCTGGCGCTGCGGGCGGACTCCGCCTCGGGCACGATCGAGCGGGCGCCGGGTCTCGCCGCGGCGTGGCAGAGCCGGGCACCGGAGCTGGGGACGATCCTGAACGCGGTGTTCGGCCCCGACAGCGCGGAGTGGTGGGCGCGCGATCCGGTGCGGCTGCTGGCGCGTCTGGCCGCGTCGGACCGCGCGCGCGTGCCGGCCTTGTACGCGGACGTGGGGACGGGCGACCTGTTCCTCCAGCAGAATCGGGCCTTCCACATCGAGGTGGCGGCGCTCGGATTGCCGCTCGAATATCGAGAGCATCCCGGCGCGCACGACTGGACGTACTGGCGCGCGCACGTCGGCGAGTCGCTCAGCTGGCTCGCGCTGCACATCGCGCGGTGAGACTCAGCGGCTGCGCCGGCCGGCCGGCTCGCGCAGCCGGGTCTGATCCGTCCCGTTGACCCGGGCCCGCACCGGCGCGCCGGCCGAGGTGCGCGGCACCGTGGCGCCGGGCTTCGAGCGCGTGCGAGAGGAGTTCGCGCGCAACTTCGCCGTGCGCGGCGAGCTCGGCGCCGCGTGCGCCGTCTTCCGGCACGGCGAGCCGGTGGTGGACCTGTGGGGCGGGGTCCGCGACCGGCGGCTCGGCTTGCCGTGGGACTCGGACACTCTCGTCCTGGTCTTCTCCACCACGAAGGGCCTCTCCGCGATGGCGATGGCGGTGGCGCACAGCCGCGGCCTCTTCGATCTCGACGAGCCGGTGGCGACGTACTGGCCCGAGTTCGCGCGGGAGGGGAAGGGGCGCGTGACGGTGCGCCAGCTCCTCGCGCACCAAGCCGGGCTCTGCGCCGTGACCGAGCCGCTCACGCCCGCGGTGCTCGCCGATCCCACCGCCCTGGCGGCGGCCCTCGCGCGGCAGCGGCCCGCGTGGGCGCCGGGCGAGCGGCACGGCTACCACGCGCTGAGTCTCGGCTTCTACGAGGCGGCGCTGCTGCGCATGTTGGACCCGGCGCACCGCAGCCTCGGCCGCTACTTCCGCGACGAAGTGGCGGGGCCGCTCGGGCTCTCCTTCCACATCGGCCTGCCGGACGACGTGCCCCGGGAGCGTCTGGCGACGATGGAGGCGTTCCCGATCCTGAGCGTCGTGACCGGGCTCGACCGCGGCTCGTGGCGCACGGTGCTGGCCCTGCTGCGCCCCGGCTCGCTGACGGCCCGGACCTTCGGCAACCCGCGGGTGCGCGGTCCCGAGGACCTGGCCGGGCCGGACGTCAGGGGCGCCGAGTTCCCGGCGGTGGGCGGCTGGGGCCTCGTGCGGGACATAGCGCGGGCGTACGGCGTCTTCGCCACGGGCGGCTCCGCGCTCGGGATCGCCCCGGGCACGCTGCGCGAGCTGAGCACGCCGGCGGCGGCGCCGACGCGCGGGCTCTTCGACGAGGTGCTGCGCGTCCGGACCCGGTACTCGTTCGGCTTCCTGAAGCCGTCGCCGGACTTCCGTTTCGGCTCCGGCGAGGCATCGTTCGGCACCATGGGCGCCGGCGGCTCGTTCGCCTTCGCCGACCCCGACGTCGGACTCGGGTTCGCCTACGCGATGAACCGGATGAACTTCCACGTCTGGAGCGACCCGCGCGAGGCGGCGCTGCGGGAAGCCGTGTACCGTTGTCTGTGATGGGAATCGCCGCGCCGCCCGCGCGGCGTCCGGCCGGACGGCGCGGCTTCGGCCCGCAGGTGGCGCCGGCCCCCTTGTCCGAGGCGTCAACGGAGGTCCGATGAACGACGAGCGCTCCCCTTCCGGCGGCGTGTCCCGCCGCGACTTCGTCCGTGCCGGCTCAGCCGTCGGCCTCGGCGCCGCTCTCCTCCCCCCGTTCGGCCGGGCGCGGGGCGCGGAGCAGCAGAGCCCGCTGTTCGCCGCGCCGCCGCTGGAACGGGTGCGGATGGGATTCGTGGGCATCGGCGGGATGGGCAGCGTCCACCTCGACAACTTCCTCCAGATCGAGGGGGTCGATGTCAAGGCGGTGTGCGACATCGTTCCGGAGAAGGTGACCCGCGCCCAGCAGGCGGTGGTGCGGGCAGGCCAGCCGGAGCCGGCGGGCTTCGACCGGGGCCCGCGCGACTTCGAGCGGATGTGCGGCGAGCAGGACCTCGACCTCGTGTTCACCGCGACACCCTGGGAGTGGCACGTGCCGGTGTGCCTCGCGGCGCTGCGCAGCGGCAAGCACGCGGCGACCGAGGTGCCCGCCGCGTACACCGTGGACGACTGCTGGCAGCTCGTGGAGACGGCGGAGCGCACGCGCAAGCACTGCGTGATGATGGAGAACTGCTGCTACGACCGGCGCGAGATGCTGACCCTGAACCTCGTCCGGCTGGGGCTGCTCGGCGAGGTCCTGCACGGCGAGTGCAGCTACCAGCACGACCTCAGGGAGGTGAAGTTCTCGACCGACGGCGAGGGGCTGTGGCGCCGGGCCCACGCCACGCGCCGCAACGGGAACCTCTACCCCACGCACGGCCTCGGCCCCATCGCGCAGTGCATGAACGTCAACCGCGGGAACCGCTTCGACTACCTGGTGTCGATGAGCGGCCCTTCGCGCGGCCTGCAGCTGTGGCAGCAGGAGCACCTCGGTGCCGACGACGCGCGGCGGAACGAGCGCTACGTCCTTGGCGACGTCAACGTGACGCTCATCAGGACCGCGCACGGCCAGACCATCTACCTGGTCCACGACACCAACCTCCCTCGCCCCTACAGCCGCATCAACGCCGTCCAGGGCACGCGCGGCCTGATTCAGGGTTGGCCCGACCGCGTCTACGTCGAGGGCCGGAGCCAGCCGCACCGCTGGGACACGCTAGACACCTGCTACCAGGAGTACGAGCACCCGCTGTGGCGCTCCGAGCGGGTGCGGCAGGCCAGCGGCGGGCACGGGGGGATGGACTTCCTCGAGGACTGGCGGCTGATCGTGTGCCTCAGGGCCGGGTTGCCGCTCGACCAGGACGTGTACGACGCCGCGGCGTGGAGCAGCATCTGCGAGCTGACGGAGCGCTCGGTGGCGGCCAGGAGCCGCGCCATGGACGTGCCCGACTTCACGCGGGGCCGGTGGCGCACGCGAGCGCCGCTCGGGATCGTGGAGGGGTAGCGGGCTCGCCGGCGCGGTTTGACACACCGCCTCCCGGGAGATAGCGTCAGCCCGTGCTCCTGCTGAAGCTGCTCCAGTCGCTTGTCAAGACCCTGAACTCCGACGGCACGCCGGGACAGGTGGCTGCGGGGATAGCTCTCGGCGCGGCGTTCGGGCTCACTCCGCTCGTCAACCTGCACAACCTGCTGATCTTCGCCCTGGCCCTCGTTCTCAACGTCTCGATCGGCGGGGTCTTTCTCGGCTGGAGCCTGTTCGTTCCGGCCGGGTTCGCGCTCGATCCGCTGTTCCACCGGGTGGGGTTGACGCTTCTTTCCAGCCCGGCCCTGGCGCCGCTGTGGACCGCGTTGACGAACGTGCCGGGCGTGCCGCTCACCAACTTCAACAACAGCGTGGTGCTGGGGAGCTTCGTGAGCTGGCTGGTGCTCTGGCTCCCCCTGTTCTTCCTGGGGCGCTGGCTGGTCGCGAAGTACCGCGCCACGATCTACGAGCGGCTCAGGAAGACGAGGTTCTTCAAGGCGGTCACCGCGTCGAAGCTGTTCAACGTGTACCAGATGTTCCGGCCCGGTTGAGCGATGAGGATCTTCCGCTGGAAGGCCATCGTCCCGCTCGTCATCGTCGTGGCTCTCGTCGCGCTGGTGTGGACGCTGTGCGTGGACCGGCTGGTGCGGCTGGTGGTGGAATTCGTCGGGACCGAGGTCGTGGGCGCGAAGGTCGAGCTGGCGTCGGCGCGGGTGCGGCTGTTCGAGGCGGACGTGGTGCTGAGGGGGTTGCAGGTCACGAACCCGAACGCGCCGATGACGAACCTGGTACAGGCGGACGAGATCGTCGCCGACTTGGACGGCCTGGCACTGCTCGAGAAGAAGGCTGTGGTCGAGACGCTGGCGGTGCGCGGCGTGCGGTTCGGCACACAGCGGGCCACCTCGGGCGCCGTCCGGAGCCAGAGCCCCATGACCGGCGCCGTCACGCGGCGCGTGCTGGGTTGGGCGAACAGCATACCCATCCCGACGCTCGACCTGGCGGGCCTCGGTGGGGTGGCCGAGTTCGCCGGGGTTAGCGCCGACAGCCTGCAGTCGCTGCGGCTAGCGCGCGGCCTGGTCGCTTCGGGGGATTCGATGCGCGCCGCGTGGGAGCGGGAGCTGCGCGCGCTCGATCCGGCGCCCACCGTCGACTCGGCGACGGCACTCGCCGAGCGGCTCCGCACCGCCGACCCGCGCCGGCTGGGCGTCGTCGGCGTGCGCGACGTCGTGGCCAACGCACGGTCGGTTCTGGGGCGCGTCGGCACCACGCGCGAGCGGCTCGCGGGCGTGCAGCAGGAGGTGGGCGGTGGAGTGGCGGCCATGCGCCGCGGGGCCGCGGAAATGGACCGCGCCAGGCAGGCGGACTACGCCTACGCGCAGCGCTTGGTCCGCGTGCCGTCGCTCGCCACGCCCGACGTCTCGATGGCGCTGTTCGGCGAGATGGCGGTGGCGCGCATGAAGCCGCTGCTCTACTGGCTCGGCGTGGTCGAGCAGTACGTGCCCGCCGGGTTGCGCCCGCAGGAGCGGCCGGGCCCCGAGCGGGTGCGGATGGCGGGCACGACGTTCACCTTCCCGAAGGAGCGCACCTACCCGGCATTCGTGCTGGTGCACGGGGACGCGTCGCTGTTCCTGGGCGGGTCGAGCGCGGCGACCGGCGCCTACCGCGCGTGGGTGTCCGGCGTGACCACCGAGCCCGCGGTGTACGGCCGGCCGCTGCGGTTCGCCGCTCAGCGCACCGCCGCGGCGGTCGGCCCCCACGAGCTGCGGGTGGCGGGGATGATGGACCGGGTGGGCGGGGTTCCGCGCGACTCGGTCGACGCGCTGGTCGGCGGCGTCGGCTTCCCCGCGGCGACGATCGCGGCGGCGGGGGCGCGACTCGACTTCGGGGAGGGCACGGTGCGGCTCTCGCTCCAGCGCGAGGGCACGCAGCTGGCGGGCGTACTGCACCTCTCGGCTCCGGCGGCGACGTGGACTCGGACGTCGGACACCGCCGCGGCCGCGGCGGCGGCGCCGCGTCTGGGCAGCAGGGAGTGGGCCGAGGGGCTGGTGTGGCGCGCGGTCTCGTCGGTGCGGGACGTCGAGGTCGAGATCCGGTTCTCCGGGCGCCAGGACTCGCCGCTGCTGGCGGTTTCGTCGAACGTGGGCGACGCGGTCGCCGGCGCGCTGCGCGGCGAGCTGGGCGCGGAGATCGCCCGGTTGCAGTCGCGGGCCCGCGCCGAGGTGGACCGCGTCGTGGGCCAGCCGGTGGCGCAGGCCCGCGCGCGCCTCGGCTCGCTCGAGAGCGACGTGCAGGGGAGGCTCGCCGCGCAGCAGCGGCAGCTCCAGGACGCCCAGGCGGAGATTGAGCGGCGAATCCAGGACCTGACGCAGGTTGTGCCCGGCGTGAGGCTGCCAAGCCTGCCGCGCATTCGGCCATAGCGGTGGGGGAGCCGGCTTGGGGCGCCTGAGGGCTGCGGGGGCGGCGCGCCCGCGCGTCGCTCCGACCCGGCTCCTGTGTGTCTGCGCCGCTGTCGCGCTGCTGTCCTGCGGCCGGCCCGGGGAGCGGCGGGCGTCGGGGCCGGAGGCGGCCGCGGAGCCTCCTCTGGTGATCGCGCACGTCAGCTTGGTCGACGTCGCGCTCGGCAGCCTCGTGCCCGATCAGACCGTCGTGGTGCGGAGCGGGCGGATCGCGCAGGCCGGCGACGCAGCGCTCAGCGCCGTGCCGCAGGGCGCCACGGTGGTGGACGGGCGCGGCCGCTACCTCATGCCCGGGCTGTGGGACTCCCACGTGCACGCGCTGTTCGACGCCGAAGTGGCGCGCTCGTTCCTCCCCCGCTTCGTGGCGGAGGGCGTGACGGGCGTCAGGGACATGGGCGGCAAGGTCGAAGTGCTGAGGGCGGCGCGCTTCGCGATACTGGCCGGTACGCTGATCGGGCCGCGCATCGTCGCCGCTGGCGCGGTCGTCGACGGACCGCATCCGGCCGATCCGGCGGTCTCCATCGCGGTCGGCGACAGCGGCGCGGCGCGCGCCGCCGTGGACTCCCTCGCCAGGAGCGGCGCCGACTTCATCAAGGTCTACACGCTGCTGCCGCGCCAGTCGTACTTCGCCGTCCTGCGGGAGGCGGCGCGGCTCGGCCTTCCCGTGGCGGGCCACGTGCCCGCCGGCGTGACCCCGCTCGATGCGGCCGTGGGCGGCCAGCGCAGCATCGAGCATCTGCGTGACGAGGCAGAGCCGCTGTGCGCCGCGGTATCGGACCCTGCGTGCGTCCGTCTCCTGGACACCCTGCGCGTGCACGGCACGTGGCTCGTTCCCACCCTGGTCGTGCTGCGCGTGAAGGCGATCCTCGACGACTCGAGCCTGGTGCGGGACTCCCGTCTCGGCGCGGTGCCCGACCTGGTGCGCGCGGCTTGGGAGGGCATCCGCGAGAGGGAAGGGCCGAGGCCGGCCGCGTACTGGAGAGAGAAGCGCGCGCGGTTCTTCGGCGAGCTGGCGCTCACCGGCGCGGCCTGGAGACAGGGCGTGCCGCTGCTGGCCGGGACCGACGCGGGAGCGCTGTACACGTATCCCGGGTCGAGCCTGCACGAGGAGCTGGCGCAGCTGGTGCGCGCCGGGCTCACGCCGGCGGCGGCGTTGCGCGCCGCCACGCTCGGGGCGGCGGAGTTCCTGGGCGCGGCGGACTCCATGGGAACGGTGGCCGTCGGCAAGGTCGCGGACCTCGTGCTGCTCGGAGCCGACCCGCTGGCCGACATCCGGAACACCAGGCGCATCGAGGGAGTCGTTCTGCGGGGTCGGCTCCTAGCCCGCCCGGTCCTCGATTCGCTGGCGGCGGTCGGCGGCGCGGTGCGACGGCCCTCCGGCAGTTGATGAGCGGTGTGAAGCCGCGGCTTTCCGGCACGCCGGTTGGATCACCGGCCCGGCCCTCTCGCGGGGCCCGGGCGGGGGGGGGCGTCCGCGGTCCCGTTGCGATACGGGCCGGTCCGCTGCTATCTCTCGCGTGATCGTACTGCCGGCCGAGGGCGCCGGCGCACCAGCGGCACACCTCGCTGACCGGAGACCGAGACATGGGCAAGGGTGACAAGAAGTCGGAGAAGGGCAAGCGGTGGAGGAAGAGCTTCGGCAAGACGCGTCCCAAGCACGGCGGCAAGAAGAAGAAGGGAGAGCCGGCGGGCACGGCGCACTGAGTTCCGTCGTCGTCCGGCGCGGTGGGGCTGCTGCGGCGCGCGGATCGATCCCGAGCATCGAGAGGATGGTGGCGTACTGACCAGGATGGGTGCCCTCGCTCCCGCGCTGTCGCTCTGCTGCGCCGCCGCGCTCTCGTGCCAGGACCCCGATTCGGAGAGCCGCGCCGCCGAAGACGTGGTCGTGCGCACGCAGTCTATGACGGCCATCGTGAAGCTCCCCGAGCGCTTCGGCGGCTCCAAGACCTACACGATGATCGTGGCGCTCCATGGGAGCGGGGGGACGGCCGAGGGTTTCGCCCCCGCCTTCTCGTCGTTCGCAAGCGAGTCGGTGGTGGTGGCCGTGCCGCAGGGCGAGTTCGAGAGCCCGCCCGGCCACTACTCCTGGTTCTACAACACGAGCGATTCGAGCCTCTGGGCGTCGTACGACACGCGGAGCGTGGGGGACCTGGTGGAGCTGATCTCCGAGATCCGGGGCCGCTATCGCATCAACAGGGTGGTGGTCCTGGGATTCTCGCAGGGGGCGACGCTGGCCTACATGATCGGCCTGCTGAACCCGTCGCTCGTGTCGGGTGTCGTCGCGGTGTCGGGCTACATGCCGGAGGTAGACGGGTTCGGCTCGATAGTCCACTCCGGGGACGTGGCCGACGCCCGGAGCGTCAGGTTGTACATCGCCCGCGGTTCCAGCGACAGCTACGTCCCGCGGGAGGCGTTCGTCACGCAACGCGACTACTTCGCGTCGCGGGGGTACTCCGTCACGTCGCTGGAGTACGACGGCAACCACTATCTGACGGACGAGATGCTGTGGCAGGTGCTGCTCTGGCTGAAGGTGCACCCGTGGTAGCGGCGCGTGGCGGATAAGCCGCCGCTAGTCCCGAGAGGATGCCCATGACGCACTTCACGTCGCTGCACTGGATCGACTACGCGGTGATGCTGGTGTACTTCGCCTTCGTCATCGGCATCGGCGTGGTCCTCAAGCGGTACGTCCTGAGCAGCACCGACTTCTTCCTATCGGGCCGCTCGCTCCCGGCGTGGGTGACGGGGCTCGCGTTCATCTCCGCGAACCTCGGCGCGCAGGAGGTGATCGGAATGGGCGCGTCGGGCGCCAAGTACGGCATCGCGACCAGCCACTTCTACTGGGTCGGCGCCATCCCGGCGATGGTCTTCGTCGGCATCTTCATGATGCCCTTCTACTACGGCTCGCGAGCCCGCTCCGTGCCCGAGTACCTCAAGCTCCGCTTCGACGAGAAGACGCGCGGCTTCAACGCCATCTCGTTCGCGACCATGACGGTCTTCTCCTCGGGCATCTCGCTGTACGCGATGGGGAAGCTCCTCAACCTGCTGGTCGGCTGGAGCTTCGGTACGTCCATCCTCATCGCGGCCGGCATCGTGCTCGTCTACACGTTCCTGGGCGGTCTGGGCAGCGCCATCTACAACGAGGTGCTTCAGTTCTTCCTGATCGTCTTCGGCTTCGCGCCGCTGGCGTTCCTCGGCCTGCGCGACGTGGGAGGCTGGAGCGGTCTGCAGGAACGACTGGTGTCGGTCGCGCAGGGAAACGGCTTCGGCGACGGGGCGTACACGCAGAGTTGGACCTACATGGGTCACTCCGCCTCGAACCCGGTGGGCGTGGAGTGGTTCGGCCTGGTGATGGGGCTGGGGTTCGTGCTGTCGTTCGGCTACTGGTGCACCGACTTCCTGGTGGTGCAGCGGGCCATGGCGGCCAACTCCATGTCGGCCGCGCGGCGCACTCCGCTCATAGCCGCCGTGCCGAAGATGCTGATGCCGTTCATAGTGATTTTGCCGGGGATGCTGGCTCTGGTGGTGGGGCCGGCCCCGCGGCCGCCGCAGGACGTGGCGGCGACACCGGCGGTCGCAACTCCGTCGCCGGCCGCTGACGGCCGACGGCTGACGGCTGCTGTCGCCCCTGCCGAGGCGACGCTGGCCTCCAACGAGGGCAACGCCGCCGTCGAGGCGATGGTTCGCGCGCCGCGGCCGCAGGCCTCGGTCGAGCGCGGCCGCGGCATCATCCCGCCCAAGATCGACCCGGTGACCGGCGAGCCGATGCGCGACGGGCGCGGCCGTCTGGTGCTCGACTACGACCTGGCCACGCCGATGATGCTGGTGCGCTTCTTCCCCGCCGGCCTGCTGGGCCTGGGGCTCACCGCGCTGTTGGCGTCGTTCATGTCGGGCATGGCGGGGAACGTCACCGCCTTCAACACCGTCTGGACGTGCGACATCTACCAGAGCTACATCCGGCCCGGGATGCCGGACGGGCACTACCTCAAGATGGGCCGCATCGCCACGGTGGGCGGCGTCGCGATCTCGCTCGCGGCGGCGTACGTGGCGGCCTCGTTCAACAACATCATGGACCTGCTGCAGCTGGTCTTCGCCTTCGTGAACGCGCCGCTGTTCGCCACGTTCGCGCTGGGGATGTTCTGGAAGCGGGCGACGGGGCACGGGGCCTTCATCGGCCTCGTCTCGGGCACGCTCGCCGCGGCGGTCCACCACGGGCTCACGCTGCCCGCCGGGGCGCACGTCGGCGTCAAGGGCGGTTACTTCGGAGTGCTTCAGACCTTCCCGAGCGAGCTGGCGCAGACGTTCTGGACGGCGATCATCGCCTGGACGACGTGCTTCGTCGTCACCATCGCGGTGAGCCTGCTGACGAAGCCGAGGACGGACGAGGACATGAAGGGGCTGGTGTACTCGCTGACGCCGATACAGAAGGACGCGGCCGAGCCGTGGTACCGGCGGCCCGCGAGCCTGGGCGCGGTGGTGCTGGTCGCCGCCGTGGCCCTCAACATCATCTTCTGGTAGGAGGGCGCCATGCGACTCGATATCCGCTGGCCCATCGGACTGATGTTCGCGGTGCTGGGGGCGCTGCTCGCGGTGTACGGCGGCGTGACGCTCGGCAGGCCGGGCACGGCGCCCACCGGCGTGCCGGTCAACCTCATGTGGGGTCTGGTGATGCTGGCGTTCGGACTCGTGATGCTGGCGGGGGCGAAGCGCGGCGGACGGGCCGGCTAGGGTGACGGGTCGGAGGCCTGTGGCTCGGCGCCCAGCGCGCGCGCCTTGACGGTGCGGCCGGCCTGCTGCACGTTCGACGCTCTCTTCACCGTGTAGAGCCGTGATCACTTTCTTCCTCGGCTGTTTCGCCTTCGGCGTGATCTTCACCGTCGCCAGCTTCGCGCTCGGCGCGTTCGGCGGCGGCCACGACCTCCATCTGCACGGGTTCGATTTCCACGGTGCGGACCACGCGGCCGGCGGGCTGGACGGGGCTCACGGCCACGGAACCCACATCTCGCCGTTCAGCCTCAGCTCGATCAGCGCGTTCCTGGCGTGGTTCGGCGGCGCCGGCTACCTGCTC